>Ga0155555_132_pt1 | contig 67230 bp, 55 predicted proteins | sample RifCSPhighO2_12_FD_107212 | JGI IMG/M metagenome (GOLD analysis project Ga0155555, IMG submission 107212) | Gammaproteobacteria bacterium RIFCSPHIGHO2_12_FULL_42_13 | reverse complement strand
TTTGGTTATTTTAAAACTGAGGTGGCCACTACCCTAGACAGAAGCACACATGGCTATCTCGTCACATTTACCATCACACCCGGACCCCTACTCCCCATCACAGAAATTACAGCGCGCGTTACTGGGCCTGGCAGCAATGACCCATTATTCGTCGACTGGAAAAAACATTTTCCTTTGAAGGTAGGCAAGCCTCTGGATACGACCCTCTATGAAAAAGCGAAAGATGATTTATACAACATTGCAACCCGACACGGTTATTTTGAATCAAAGATGATCATGAGTCGTATCAGCATTGATCTCACCAAATATTATGCAACGGTGACCATTGTGTTTGAAACAGGTCCCCGTGTGCGCTTTGGCAAAACTACTTTTACAAAATCTCTTTTTCATGAAAAATTTTTACGTAAATTTTTGCGCTATCACGCAGGCGAGCTTTATGATGCAGATAAGCTGGATCTCACGCAACAAGGCTTTGTAGACAGCAGCTATTTTGCGCAAGTCGTCATTGATCCAAAAGAAAATAAAATTCGCGACAATGCCATTCCAATCAAAATAAAAATTATTCCTAGGAAATCTCGTGAATACGAATTTGGATTGGGTTATGGAACAGACACAGGCATGCGCGGAACTGCTGGCATTACCTGGCGAAACATAGGTGGTGACGGCCATCGTTTGCAATTACTCACGCGCGCTTCCCAATATAACAGTAGCGCGCTCATAAAATACATTATTCCGGGTATTGATCCTGCGCATGATTCTATTACAAGTAGTTTTGGTGCGAGCAATATTAATCAATCTACCGGTAATGCCAATAATGCAAAATTAGCAATCGCCTATGCCCGCGCACATGGCAATTGGGATAGCGCCCTCTCACTCGCTTATTTAAACGAGCAATATAATCTTTCCACCTTACCGACAACGTCCACCGAACTTGTTTATCCCACCCTGTTTATTACGTACTACGATGTGGACAAAAAAAGTCAACCTGATAAAGGGATTAGCGTGGAAGCACAATTTACAGGTGCATTAAAAGCAATATTATCGGAGACAAATTTCACACAAGTGACCACCACGATTAAAACACTCTACACAATTCAACCCACCAAAACACGATTATTGTTCAGAACAGGGTTAGGACGCACGGATATTGCCAATCTCGTGAATTTACCACTCTCTCTGCAATTATTTGCTGGGGGTACGGATAGTGTGCGTGGGTACAGTTATAACTCTATTGGCCCCGGAAGAAACTTGGTAACAGCAAGTTTTGAAATTCAACAACGTGTTTACGGTGATTTTTATGCGGCTATATTTGCGGATGCTGGCGTCGTCGGCAATCAAAATTTATTCCAGCATGTTAATGTAGGGGTGGGACCGGGTATTGTTTGGCTCTCTTCAATCGGCCAAATGGAGCTTGGTATTGCTAACGCGATTACACAACCTAACACGCCTTGGACTATCGAATTTTCTATGGGAGGGGTTTTATGATAAAAGCCCTGCTGCGTGCATTTTTAATTACGCTGCTTATTCTCTGTGCGTTGGTTGCATTTTTGCTAACGCCGACGGGATTTCAATTCGGCGTGTTTGTTGCAGAACACACGCTACCTGTAAAACTTCGCGTTGAAAAAATAGAGGGTTTGATTGTTGGCCCGATGACACTCGACAATATTTATTATCAAGATGAAAAACAAATTGTATTAATTGACCATGTGGAATTAAATTGGCGCCCCATTTACTTGTTAAAAGGGGAATGGAATATCACTTCGCTTAACGTAACGGGTGTGCATGTTGTCACAAAATCATCAGATACCATGAATATTCCCAAAACAATCGCCTCTATTCGCACAACACTCTCTCATCTTCGTGACACGAAACACGCACTGCATATTACCGTACAGCAATCGAAATTTTCTGACATACATTTGATCAATTCGGAACCCGAACAAAAACCCGTGGTAATCTCAACGATCACGCTGAGCAGCATAATCGATCACCAACTCAATATTGATCTTTCTATGCAGATGCAATCGCCTGATCCGCTGTCTTTGCAGTTCACTTTATCGGGGAAAACATCAGATTATCATATACATGCCAATGCAGTTGGCCATGACACGCGGTGGACGCTCACTGGCGCGGGATCTGAAACAAGTTTATCGCTTCAAACACTGCAATCACAATTACTCGGTGGTCAAGCCAAGTTATTATTGGATTGGAAAAAAGACCCTACGCAAGGCTGGCAAGGAAAAGGTGAGTTGCATTTTGATGTTCAGGGTAATCAATTAGACACCACTTTCGACTTTCATGATCGCTGGCAAATGCAAGCGGCGCTGAAAACTGAAAGCGCAATCATTCGATCAGCGCATCTTGATGTGGTTGGCACTGACGAAAAACACACCATAAAAACCGATGTCAAATTACCAGAGGCAGGTATTAATCTGCTCATCAATGGTGGCTTTTCAAAGGATATTTGGACGGGAAATTTATCCACACTCACTGTTTCTTTGCACCGTCAGGTTAATTTTTCACTAGAAAAACCAGCGAAACTCTCTTTGTCTGATCATGCGTTTTCTTTTGAAAAAATATGCCTTGCTGCGCCCAACGCTGGAAATAGCTGCGCACAAGGCATGTGGTCTCAAGATAAAATTGCCATCACCAGCGAAACACATTTTTCACAATTTAGATGGGTGCAATTATTGTTTCATCACGTCCATATTCTTTCAGGAAAATTAGATGCGAATCTCAGTATTACTGGAACAGTAAAATCTCCAAGGATTGCAGGAAATCTCGATTTGCAAAATGGCTCTGTCTTTATTACGCACGCTAATCTCACGTTGAAAAATATTAGCGCGCAATTAAAAGGAGATGGTGAAACCGCAAAACTCTCAGTAACCGCTCACTCAAATAACAAACCTATCCAATTGTTGGGTGAAATATCGCTCACCCATCTTCCTTTATCGGCGAATTTTTCACTGAAGATGAAAGAGGTTCAATTACTGAATTCTGATGAATATTCACTTTTTGCGACGACCGAGTTAGATGCCAAAATTCAAGCGCCAAACATTTTGATCACGGGGAATATTGTTATCCCAACAGCAACGATTCAACCCAGCGATTTTGAGCCCACCATCAGCCTTCCTACGCACGACATTGTTTATATCGGAAAACAAGGCGAATTGATTAAAGCATTTTGGGATATCGCTATGAACATTAATTTGCGTTTAGGCGATAAGGTAAATATCAATGCTTCCGGTGTAAAAGCGCGACTCAGCGGTGATGTGCAACTCAAACAAAACTCGGGAAGAGACGTATTCGCTAGTGGAAATGTTTATATTCACGATGGCACTTTTTCTGTTTATGGAAAAACATTAACACTTTCTCATGATTCTTATCTCAGTTACACCAATGCATTATTGGAAAACCCGGAGCTCTTTATTAAGGCAACCAAAACCATTCAAGAGGTCAGAAGTGCCGGTGGTATATTGCCCGGCATGTTTAGATCAAACCTAGAAGTAGGCATATCATTGCGCGGTACAGTGCAAGCCCCCAAAATTACCTTTTTCTCTAATCAAGGTGATTTATCACAAGCGGATATTCTCTCCTACATCTTGTTGGGGTATAAATCTTCGTCAAATACCCCTGGAAATACTGATTTAATGCTGCACGCAGTATCCGCCTTTAATATCACCAGCCAAGGCTTGCTGGGTAAGGAAAACATTGCCTCGCAAATTCAACAAGGACTGGGGCTAAGTGAAATGGGCGTTGAATCAGAAACAACTGTGGATGCGCTGGGTAATCCATTGGACAGCTCATCGGCCTTTGTTGTGGGAAAATGTTTGACGAAAAAATTATGTCTTCGTGTGAGTGTGGGTATCGGTTATGCGACCGAAACACAACCCCTCACTGTGTATGAATTGCGTTATTTACTCAATGATCGATGGGCGCTGCAATTAGATTCGAGCTCCATCGGCAATGGTGCGGATGTGTTGTATACTATTCAAAGAGATTAATTAATCTGAAACGCAAGCTGTCTCTACTGCCTTGTCAGCATTATGAATACACCACAATAATGCTAGCGCAGGGATACCAATCAAAGCGCTCGTGATATAAAAATCAACCCACCCTACGCGTTCAACCAACACTGCGGCGATGGGCCCGATAAAAATTCTACCCAGAGAAGCAACAGCTGAGAACAAAGCATAATGCGTCGCGGTATAACGTTGATCACACAAGCTCATTAAAAAAACAACAAAAGCAACGGTAGATAACCCACTACAAAAATATTCACCTGATACTGCGGCTGCCATAACACTCACATTCGTTCCTGCATAAATCAGCCATACGTACAATAAATTTGATAATGCCTGCAAAATACCAAAAAATAATAATGCGCGAATGACGCTCATGCGAGACAGCAATAATCCGCCCAGCGCACTTCCTAGTAACAAGGCAATTAAGCCAGCGGTTTTACTGATAGCGCCAATCGTCATCAAATCAAAATGCATTGCACGAATTAAAAAGGTAGTGTTCAGTGAAAGCGCTAAGGCATCGGGTAATTTATACAGCACAATAAACAGCAAAATAATTAACGCATTTTTTCTAGCAAGAAAGGCACACAACGGCATGACAATCGCCTCGCGCACGGTTAAAAATGTTAAAGAAGACCGCGTTGTCACGGGTGCGCGATCAGCGCGTATTGTCGCGATAATCAATCCCAACATACTGGCTGCCATAATCAGATACGTTGCGCGCCAACCTATTTTTGCAGCGAGCATCAAAGCAATGGCGGAAGAAAATATCATGGCAATACGATAGGCAATCGTATAAATCGACGTACCTACTCCGCGTTCAGGTTCAGGCAATATTTCTGTTCGATAGGCATCAAACACCGTATCAAACGTTGCCGAGCAAACTGCGACGAGCAAAGCAATCACTGCTAAAAATACCGGTTGGTGCGCAGGATTCAAAAAGGCCATAAAAGTTAGGAAAACAACGAGCAATACTTGCGATATCAGCATCCAACTTCGGCGACGATCATATGACAAAGGCGACCACTGATCTAACAGAGGCGCCCAAAGAAACTTAAAGGCATACGGTTGGCCAATCAATGTCAGCCATCCAATAGCAATCAAACTCACCCCTGAAACGGTATACCAAGCCTGCAAAGTTGAACTCGTCAACGCAAGCGGCAAACCAGAAACTAAGGCGAGAAAGAAAATAGTGGAAAAATAGGGTTTTTTTAAATTCATTTTTGGGCTCGGACTTAAACCCGAATTGTGAATGGAAGCTCATGCGATATCAAGGGAGAAAATCTTGGAAAACGCGACAACCGCTCCACCTAAATCTTATCGCATTGATTTCTGTTGCAAACCTAACAATGACGTGTCTTTTGTGTCCGTAGCTTTTTCTACTGCCCGTGTCTGATAACGTGTATTTTCCAGAACTCGCCCTGGCAGCGTGCAGCATTGAAAGAAACTAGGCAAGGGCAAACAACAACAAACGAGATCACAGCTAATGGGCATAGCACAAGAACGAGCTTTAGGCACCTCAGCGAATTGATCTAAAAAATCCTGAGTAAAATCCGCGCAGTTTGCTGCACAACAGTCGTAGTCATGTTCTTTTCCCGATGACCACCATTCTTTTGAGATAGTATCCAGCGTGACATCATCTGCAACTTCTTTTTCGAATGTATGATGCCCACTCGCTGCAGCAAACAGCTTGTTGCGTTTTATGGTTTTTTCATCAGTAGGCACATTCAAGTCAGCCTGCACTGCGTAATACCCCATTCGATCAGCAAATTCATGTTGATGTAAATACAAGCTCAAACACCGGTTGGTACTCAGATCCTTAATATCAAGCCGAACATGCGGCTTCGAACAATAATTATTAAAATGCAGTACTGTTATTTGTAATTTTTTCATGTCGCAGCACACATAAAAGTTTTTACATCAATAACAGCGTAGCAGAAGAGTATTATGCGAATATTATTAAGGGTATTCCAACTCATTGATTTTAAAATAATCTTATCATATTCCCATTTTTATATATTCCCACTTTTGAAAATTCCCACTTAACTGCTATACTCCTCTTCATGATGTGTGAAATACAACAGAGAAAATTATGGCGCATATGAAAACACTTCGTCTTGATTCAAAAGGTCGAATTACGCTTGGCGCATTGGCAAAAGATGTCGTAAGCTTTCGAGTCGTTGTCGATAGAGACCACAGAATTATATTGGAGCCAATGGTTGAAATTCCCGCTAGAGAAAAATGGCTTTTTGACAACAAAATGGCTCTACATCAAGTAAAAGCAGGTATTGAGGATGCAGCCGCCGGAAAAGTCACCAAAAGGGATTTTTCAAAATACTTAGATGAAAAAGACGAATAGCATGGGATGTTTTGAAATACTGTTAACACATCAAGCGCAAAATGATTTGACGCTTTTGGAGTCAAATGCAGCACTAAAAAAACGTTTCAAAGCAGTGTTAAAATCATTGGCGTACCTACAAAATAACCCTCGACATCCCAGCTTAAATACACATAAATATACCGCGATTTCAGGGCCTAAAGGCGAAGAGATATTTGAAGCGTACGCGGAAAACAACACACCAGCAGTTTATCGAATTTTTTGGTACTACGGACCGGAAAAAAAACAAATCACCGTGATTGCTATTACTGCGCATCCTTGATTATACCTGTCGCGAATGATTTTTAGGTGTAAAATTTTACTATGGTATTGTAATATGCTTAAGGTTTGGCGCTCATATGTGCGGTGAGATTTGAATGATTTTTGTTAAAAAAATGAGGAGCATAGTCGTAACTATGTAACGAATTTTTTTAATAAAGATCATTCAAAGATCACGCACAGATGAGATGCCAAACACCTAAATATCATTCGCGACAGGTATAACATAGGTATTATGGAAATCAGCGTTTTTGATCTTTTCTCTATTGGTATTGGTCCTTCCAGTTCTCATACGGTTGGCCCTATGCGTGCTGCAAGAGATTTTCTTATTCAGCATAACGACAGTGAGTTTCAACAAATTAATGCGGTCACGGTTCGTCTTCATGGTTCGTTGGCCTTTACAGGTATTGGTCATGGCACCCACAAAGCCATTTTAATGGGATTGTGTGGCGAAGCACCTGAAACGATTGATCCTTTTCTGATGGATGCGCGCATCGAAACCATTTCCAAAGAACAAAAAATTTCACTGTTGGGAAAACAACTTATTCCCTTTCATTCAGAAAAAGACGTTATTTTTGATTACGATCATCAGCTCAGCTATCACCCCAATGCCATCACTTTTACGAGTTTTGACAAAACACATAAACCCATTCGCACTGAAATTTATTATTCCGTCGGCGGTGGCTTTATTATTTCCGAAACACAAGTCAATAATCCAAAAAAATTACCGACGCACACACTTCCCTTTCCCTTCGATACCGCAGCTGAATTACTGGCGCATTGCGAACGTGAACAATGCAGCATTGCTGAATTGATGTGGAAAAATGAATTAACGTGGCGCAACGAAGATGAAATCCATCAACAACTCAACAATATCATGGAGGTGATGGAAGAATGTATTCATCAGGGCTGTATTTCCACCGATGCCATTTTACCTGGTGGATTAAAAGTGCGACGTCGCGCGCCAGGATTGTATCGCCAACTACAGCACAAACATGAAACGAAGCTGGAAGGCACGCTACTGATGGAATGGCTTGATTTATACGCGATTGCTGTCAACGAAGAAAATGCAGCGGGGCATCGCGTGGTGACTGCGCCCACGAATGGTGCGGCTGGCATTATTCCTGCCATCCTCGCTTATTTGAAAAAGTTTTATGGTCCCACACAAGAAATCTTGGAAAATTATTTATTAACCGCAGGCGCCATTGGTATTTTATACAAAAAGAAAGCGTCTATTTCAGGTGCAGAAATGGGATGTCAGGGAGAAGTGGGTGTCGCTTGTTCGATGGCAGCGGGTGGATTGACAGCTGCTTTGAATGGTTCGATTTATCAAGTAGAAAATGCCGCTGAAATTGGCATGGAGCATAATTTGGGATTAACGTGTGACCCCATCAAAGGGCTTGTCCAAATCCCTTGCATTGAACGTAATGCCATGGGCGCCGTAAAAGCAGTCAATGCGACACAATTAGCGTTAGCAGGCGATGGAAAACATACGGTCCCACTCGATGCTGCCATCAGTACCATGCGCGAAATCGGCAACAATATGAACAGCATGTATAAAGAAACTTCTACCGGGGGATTGGCGGTCAATGTGATTGAGTGTTAAACCGTTTTCGTAACGCAATTAATTTCCCCACAGGTCCAGAAAGCACATACAGGGAAAATGCTGCTAAGAATACATCGGGCGGATCTAGCGCAATAAAAGCAAACACTAACACAATGGCAACAATCGCCAAAAAGGGAATGCGATTACGTGCATCTAAATCTTTAAAGCTACGAAAAGGGATCGAACTGACTTTCAATAATGCAACCCCAACCGTAAGAATTAGAGCCAAAGTCCGCACTTGATCACCAACAATCTGATGTTCTGTGCAAAACCACAAAATACTCGCCACAAATCCTGCAGCTGCTGTAGTGGTTAATCCACGTGAATAACGCTTATTTTCGGGATCATCCATACTTAAAAATCGCGCTAAACGTAGCGCAGTGCAAACGGTATAAATAAACGCAGCCAACCAACCAATTTTTCCTACGCCTGCCAAAGACCATTCATACAAGACTAATGCAGGTGCGACGCCAAAACATAACATGTCTGACATATTATCCATTTGCGCACCAAACTCGCTTTCCGTTTGAGTCAAACGCGCAACGCGTCCATCTAATCCATCGAATAACATGGCAACGAAAATAGCGATGGCAGCATGATCAAACATATAGTGTGTTGCGGCGATAATGGCATAGAATCCCGCAAACATAGCGGCAACGGTGAATAAATTCGGTAACAAATAGATGCCTCGAGGGCGTGAATAATTGTCTTTTTCTTCCATCATTTTTGTATACCCCGTATACTTATGAAAATATTCACGGCAGTATAACGCGTTTATTAGGAAAATATGAACGAAAAAAATAAAAAAATTGTTATTGAAGGCGTCACAGATTCGGGAGAAACCTTTCGCCCCAGTGACTGGGCAGAACGCATGAGTGGTCAATTATCCACTTTGCGAAAACGTCGGATACAATATTCTCCGCTGCTACAACCTTCTATGAAAGACGGCAATAAATGCGTTTTATTAGACCCTCAACTCAAAGAAACCAATCCTGAACTGTATAACTCTATTTTAGAATTTGCCAAAAAAAATCACTTGAAAATCTGCGGTGAAGAAGAATAGAAAGGGAAATCCCATGAAATCATTTTTTCGAAAAACCTTTGTACCGCTTTTTTTAATGCTTGCTTGTCCGCCTGCAGCCATTTTATTTTTCTACATCAACACACAGCTCAATGGTTCAGTCACACTATTTTATACGATGGTCACACAACAGGGTTTTTTACCACTGTGTTGGAAAATATGGGAACCCATTTTTTTTGGCACTCCTATTGCTTGGGGTATTATTTTATCTTTTATGGCTTTTCAATTAGCATTGATGCGTTGGGTACCGGGTGGAACAATCACAGGCCCTGAAACACCCAAAGGCAACACACCTGTTTACACTGACAATGGTTTTCGCTGTTTTATCATCACGCTCGGTGTTTTTTATTTTTGCACCGGCGTTTTTCATCTGTTTTCAGCAGCATTCATTTACGATCATTTTTTAGAGATTATTGGTGCGTTGAATATTTTTAGTTTAGTTTTTTGTGCGCTGCTGTATTTAAAGGGACGGCTCAACCCCTCTTCTTCTGATCACAGCACTTCTGGCAATATGATTTTTGATTACTACTGGGGAACGGAGCTTTATCCGCGTGTTTTTGGGTGGGATATTAAACAATTTACCAATTGTCGTTTTGGCATGATGAGCTGGCCTATCATCATTCTTTCTTTTGCTGCAAAACAAAATGAATTATTTGGTTTGAGTAGCGCCATGCTAATTTCAGTTTGCATCATGCTTGTGTATATCGCTAAGTTTTTTTATTGGGAATCGGGTTATCTGCGTTCCATAGACATCATGCATGATCGCGCAGGATTTTATATTTGCTGGGGATGTTTGGTGTGGGTGCCGGCCATCTACACTTCGCCCGTCGCTTATTTAGTTAATCATCCACATCATTTTTCACCCATCATTGCAGCGTTAATTGTGGGATTGGGTGTGCTTGCGGTTATGTTGAATTATGTTGCGGATGCACAACGTCAAAAAGTGCGTGCAACGCAAGGCAACTGCCTCATTTTTGGCAGAACCCCTAAGTTAATCCATGCGACGTATACGGATATTAACGGCGCACAAAAACAAAGTATTTTATTAGCATCCGGTTTTTGGGGGATTTCACGCCATTTTCATTATTTATTAGAAATTGCTTTGGCTTTTTTCTGGACGCTTCCTGCTTTGTTTTCACATTTTTTACCTTGGTTTTACGTTATTTTTCTCACCCTATTACTCACGCATCGCGCCTATCGCGATGAAGCGCGTTGCGCGGCAAAGTACGGTTTATTTTGGCAAGCCTATTGCAATCAAGTCCCGAATAAAATTATTCCGTGGATGAAATTAAAAATAGGGTATCGCCTTACTTCTAATACAGTTGATACGCTCTCATGATAAATCACATGGCAGATAACGTTAATCCGGAAGAAATCCATAAATTCAGTGCGATTGCTGATCAATGGTGGGATCCTGAAGGGCCGATGAAGCCCCTGCATCAATTAAACCCTCTGCGATTCAGTTATGTTCAACAGCATGCCGAATTAGAAAAAAAATCAATACTAGATATTGGTTGTGGCGGTGGAATTTTAACGGAATCACTCACCAAAGCAGGTGGTATTGTAACGGGAATTGATCTCAGTGATGAAGCAATTCAGATTGCAAAAAAACATGCGCTAGGGGCTAGCCTTTCAACGCAGTACCACACAATTCATACGGAAGATTTTGCCAAACAACATCCCGTTTCCTTTGATGTGATTACCTGCATGGAAATGCTCGAGCACGTCCCCGATCCACAGGAAATTGTGAATGCCACCGCGCAATTAATAAAACCGGGTGGAAAAATATTTTTCTCCACGCTTAACCGCACGGTAAAATCTTTTTTCCAGGCGATTGTCGGCGCGGAATATATTTTACAATTACTCCCGCGGGGCACCCATCATTACAGTGCTTTTATCCGCCCTTCTGAATTAAATCATTGGGCTTCGCAGGCTGGTTTAACGCTGCAAGATATTCAAGGAATTCAATATCATCCTTTGAAAAAAACTTTTTCACTGACGCAAGATGTTTCTGTGAATTATGTGATATTTTTCACTGGATCCCGCGGACAAAGCCGCGGGACAACGTAGTGTGTACACTGAAGTCATTGAGGGAAAAACTTTTTCACTGAGGTTCAGGTGGTCGTCGCGGTGTCGCCTCCTCCACAGGAGCATCTACGGGAGCGCCCACATCACTCCTATTTTGCGCAGATGCTGTAGTTCGACCAGGCTGTGGGAAAAAAACGAATTGTGCTTGTAAACTAGTGTAACGAGCGTATAGAGCAGCATGGTTGTCTCTCTCTGAAAGAAATGCATGCAACAATCTCAGGTATTCAACCCGACCCTGAGCAGCAGCGGCAGCCAAACGATCGTTTTCATCTGTTAGCAGATCAATGGTTTCTCCTTGCTGGTTTACTAGGTCTTCCAGTTGCGCGATTCTATCTAGTAATGCACGATTTTCATGCAACAAGCCAATACCCAAAACCTGATACGCATTAGTACCATCGCGTTCTTGGAGCATGGCTATGGTTCCAAGTGCAAGGGCAAGGCTCAGCCTCAGCTCAGCAATCTCGTGTTCATATCGCGCTCTGGCGTCTAAGTGTTCACGAATTTCAGCCGCCAATCGATTAACTGCAATTATCTGAAGCTGAAATAATTGAGGAATATCATATTGCCCAGGCAGAATGTTGTGCAGCAGTAAATTGTAATAGGCTTGATGATACACCCTTATAATTTGAGCCTGGATTCGTCCTTCTTCTATTAATCTTTCACGCACCTCACGCATCCAATTGAGTTGCCCCTCTAATTCCGCGAGATCACAATAAATAATTCTGGCTCTATGATGTTGACTAGTGTGGTTGCGATTATTATCAATATCAGTATTAATATCAATATCAAAATTTTGACCCGCAGCGCCTGCATTTCGCATAAACCTACCTCAGTTATTTTCTGTCTCTTTATGGATATTAAACGGGCTATATGAATATTCAATGAAAAATAAAAATTAATGCTCTCTTAATCCCCTTAGGCCTTCAAACACTCTTGCTGACAATCTCAAACAATTGATCTGAGAGTTTTCCTGATTCCATCATACGAGTGAGTTCTGCGCGCATCATGACCGAGCGTGTCGGATCCATTTGTTTCCATTGCGTTAAAGGGCGGACTACGCGTCCGGAGACTTGGGGATTGAGCGCATCCAGCACCAACGCTTGATCCGCAATCAAACGATATCCTTTTCCATTTTTATTATGAAATTGCAGCGTGTTATCCCCAAAGCTTACTAATAACGCATAAACATTATTGGGATTTTTGATATCAAAGGCAGGATGCGTAAGCAATTGCTCAATATCTTCCAAAACATGTGGTAAATGAGTACTGGCTTGCAAAGCTAGCCACTTATTCACCACCAGTGGTTCTTGTTGATAGGTTTCGTAAAAATGTGTCAATGCTCTTTCACGTTCCCCGCCTGCAAAATTATTCAATGCAGCTAATGCGCCAATGGTATCGGTCATATTTCGTTTACTCGTTGCTTGCTGATAGGCAAACGCAACGTATTTTGGATTCTCTGTCTGTAATAAATATTTTAAGCAAAGATTTTTCAAATAACGCGCACCACAAGAAGCATTGTCATATACGTAATCCCCGCTTAATTTATATTTTTTATATAATTCAAACCAAGTGGATTCCAGCGCTTTTGCCACGGTTTTTTCTAAAAATAATTTAGCAGTATAAGCAATATCAACCTCTATTTTTCCCAATTGCGATAAAATATATTTTAAAGAAGGAAATTGTAATAATCTTGAAAATAAATTCGGGTCGTGAATTTCTTGTGCTAATAATTTTCCAACAGTTTCTACTAGAATATCCGGCGCGGTATAGGGTTTATCGAATAAGATAGCCTGTGTAATCTCATGAACCAAATTCACCATCAATCGCTGCCCTGCTTCAAAACGCGCAAAGGGATCTGTATCGCATTGCCACAACAAAGCTAATTCTTCATTGGTGTATTCATATTGTAACTCCACCGGTGCTGAAAAATGGCGGAGCAAAGAAGGCGCTGCATTTTCGGCAATGTTATCAAAAACGAAAGTTTCTTCGGGTTTTTTAATTTCAACAACTTTAGTACCGATCAGATCCGTGCAATTCTTACCAATCAAACCAAGCGCAAATGGTATATGCAAAGGCGGTTTATCAATTTGATCAGGTGTTTCTGGGCAAGTTTGCTTGATAATCACTGTATATTTCTGAGTAGCAGCATCATATTGCGTTTTTACACGCAACACGGGCGTGCCTGCTTGGTGATACCATCGTGAAAATTGTGATAAATCTTTTTTCGAAGTAGTTTCCATCGAAAATAAAAAATTTTCCGTTGTCACCGCCTGGCCATCGTAAGTTGAAAAATAATGATCCATCCCTTTTCGAAAACCTTCAGGCGTTAACAAGGTGCGGACCATTCGAATCACTTCAGCACCTTTTTCATACACTGTGGCGGTATAAAAATTATCAATTTTCATATAATGGTCTGGACGAATGGGATGCGCCATGGAGCTTGCATCCTCAGGAAATTGATGATTACGCAGGGTATTCACCACATCGATCCGCGCTACACCGTAAGAAGTCATATCTTCAGTGAATAATTGATCGCGCAATACGGTTAATCCCTCTTTTAGCGTGAGCTGAAACCAATCACGGCACGTCACCCGATTCCCGGACCAATTATGAAAATATTCATGCCCAATCACGCGTTCTATATTAATGTAATCTGTGTCTGTTGCCGTGCTCGGCTTTGCCAAAATATATTTGGTGTTGAAAATATTTAACCCCTTATTTTCCATCGCCCCCATATTAAAATCACTCACAGCGACGATCATAAAACGATTCAAATCATATTCACGACCGAATTTTTCTTCATCCCATTGCATAGCTTTTTTTAAGGCAATTAACGCGTAATCGCCTTGATCACGAAAACCTTTTTCAAGATATAAATACAAATCAATTTTGCGTTGATACATCGTCATAAACTGATCTTGAATGACATCAAAATCACCTGCCACCAAAGCAAATAAATAACAAGGTTTTTTGGAGGGATCTTCCCAAGTGACTTCGTGCCGGTCATCACTCAATTCTTTTTCGTGAATTAAATTACCGTTGGATAATAAATGTGGAAATTGCTTTTTATTGCCAATAATAATCGTTTTAAAAACAGACATTACATCAGGTCGATCTAAATAATAAGTAATTCGTCGAAATCCTTCTGCCTCACACTGAGTACACAAATTATTTCTAGATTGATACAACCCCATCAATGCCGTATTTTTTTTAGGAAAAATAGTGACATCGGTCTCTAACGTAAATTTTTCTGGCACCACAGGAATAGTGAGATGTGTCTCTGTCTTTTGATATTCCTCGGAAGATAAAACTTTTCCTGAAAGTGTCACAGCATTTAATTGTAATGCTTCTCCATCTAATACGAGCGGCGCTTTTGCATCAACACGTTCCATCTGCAATACACTTTTTACGCGCACATGATCATCATGTATATCCACCTGCAATTGTGTATGCAAAATTTGGAAAGGCGGTTTTTGATAATCTTTCAGATAAATAATTGGTGGACTCATTTTTGATACTCAGTCTTACGATAAACATACCGAAGCATCCAATACCCCATCGTACCAGATATCAAGGAACCGCTAAGAATACCAATACGCGCAAAGGATGAAAGTGGTGTAGCAGCAAACGCCAAGTTGGCAATAAACAAACTCATTGTAAACCCCACGCCTGCAGTAAAGCTCATACCAAACAATCCACCCACGTCCACCTTATTCGGCAAATGCGCAATTCTTGTTTTGACTGCCAACAAGGAAGCAGCACAAATGCCTAATGGCTTCCCTACAAATAAACCCAAAATAATCCCGAGCGGAATTGTGCCAATAAGATGTTCCCAATCTAATCCACTTAAATTGACACCTGCATTTGCAAAGGCAAATACGGGCAAAATGCCAAACGCCACCCAAGGATGCAATTTCCGTTCTAAAAAATATAAAGTGGAGGTCGTTGGGCTTGCACGATCTTCAACCGGTATGGTCATCGCCAACACAATTCCCGCCAATGTCGCATGCACCCCCGAGTGCAGAACGGATAACCACAGGAAAAACCCCACAAGGAGATAAGGCCATAATCGGCGCACACGCCAATAATTCAATACTCCCAGCGCCATGATCAGAACCAATGAAACACCTAATGACATCAGGGATAAATGCTTTGAATAAAAAATCGCCATCACAGCAATGGCGCCAATATCATCGAAAATTGCCAGAGCTGTCAGTAATACTTTTATGTTCTGAGGAATACGCTTTCCCAGTAACGCTAAAATACCTAGCGAAAAAGCCGTATCAGTAGCAACGGGTATTGCCCATCCACGCAACGCAGCATGATCGTGGTAATTAAAACACACATAAATAAACGCGGGGAGGAACATTCCTCCTACTGCGGCTATCCCTGGTAATAATGCTTTCCGGACTGAACTTAATTCACCTGCCAACATTTCTCGCTTAATTTCTAAGCCTACTAATAAAAAGAAAATTGACATCAACCCGTCATTAATCCATATCAGCAAAGGTTGATCAGACGCAATCGCCCCCAATTCAAAATGCATGGGTGCGCGAAAGACAAGATGGTAATAATACGCCCACGGTGTATTGTCGATGGCTAATGCTAAAACAGTGACGAGAAAAAGAATGATGCCAGCGCTCGATTCTAATTCAATAAATCGACGCATTAAACGCAACGACACCTACCCTATAAAGCCAGCCATCTTGAGTCCATTGCAATAGGACTCAAGATGCTAACTTTCACAATGCTTATTTTTTACGAGTGTCGCAGCGTTCTGCGCAACAAAAACTCTTACAGGAGCAATTGTAGATAAGCGCTACAACAATACCTAATACGAAGCAATCTACAAAACCCCAGAAAAATCCCCAAAAACCTCCGAGCCAGGTAGGGGAAAGGCCAACATAAACACTGCCCATGACGCGGATTAATTCTAATCCGAATCCCCAGTGCATGCCTGACCAGCATAAAAACATCCAGCCAAATCCGGCAGTTAAACCCCACGCCATACCGAAACTCAAAGGATATAGCTTTCCATAATGAACCATACAACATCTCCTATGTACCGAACATAACGTACATTACTAATTATACGGGAACAAATGGGGGTTAGCAAAAGCCAAGGGGCCCCAAGGCGTATTTCTGGTCCTCGCGTTAAGCCGATATTGCTTTTGCTTTTTAAACCCATTACCATGGCGCACATTGCACATTCTTTGATAAATTATAGAGTTAAGGTAAAACCCGTATGCCAAGTGTGGATATTCAAGAAACTGGATCTTTCGACGTAGCCCTACGTCGTTTCAAGCGCGCCTGTGAAAAAGCAGGTATCCCAACCAAATTACGTCAAATGGAATTCTACGAAAAACCAACCAGTAAACGTAAGCGCAAGCATGCTGCTGCTGTGAAGCGCTATGCGAAAAAGCTACAAAAAGAATTAGAAGTGCAAAATCACGGCCGTATTCGTAACTAGTACCCCGTCACTGGCCACCGAAAGGAGTCTGCGCTCATGCTAAAAACCCGCATTCAAGAGGATATGAAAGCCGCCATGCGCGCCAAAGACCAAGCGCGTTTAGGCACGATTCGCCTCTTGCTAGCTGCACTAAAGCAAAAAGAAGTAGATGAGCGCGTTACGCTCACGGATCAAGATATTTTTTCTATTATCAACAAAATGATCAAACAGCGGCGCGAATCGATTACGCAATTTCAACAAGGCGGCAGACCAGAATTGGCGGAGAAAGAAAACCAGGAAATCATTGTTCTCAGCGAGTACCTCCCCAAACAGCTCAGTGATGTTGAAATTGACGCAATGGTAGAGGATGCCATCAGGGCAGCGGGCGCTAAATTGGTAAATGAAATGGGCTCAGTAATGGCCATCATTAAACCTGAACTTCAAGGCCGTGCAGACATGGCTGCGGTGAGCGCAAAAGTCAAAAATAAATTACAATCAAAGATCACGCACAGATGAGATGCCAAACACCTAAAAATCATTCGCGACGGGTATATGAAACAGCTTATCCCAAAAACATTTATTCAAGATGTTGTCGCTCGCACAGATATTGTGCCGCTCATCCAATCTCGCATCGAATTAAAAAAACGCGGCAATACTTATGTTGCCTGCTGCCCTTTTCATCATGAGAAAACTCCTTCGTTTACAGTCAGTCAAACCAAACAATTTTATTATTGTTTCGGTTGTGGCGCGCACGGCAACGCCATTGGGTTTTTGATGAATTACGCGCATCTTTCTTTTGTAGAGGCAGTGCGTGAATTAGCACAGCCACTTGGCCTGACAATCCCTTTTGAAGAAAATGAAACAGGAGTAGAAAATACTGATGCGCTTTATTCAGCGCTTCTTGATGCGCAAGAACGATTTGAGGCAGCACTCAAACAATCACCTTCAGCCATTCAATACTTAAAAAACCGTGGATTAACAGGAAAAATCGCGAAAACCTTTGCGATTGGATACGCACCTCCCAGCTGGGATTTTTTATCAATGATCGCACAAAAAAAACAAGCGCTTTTAGAAACAGGCATGATTATTGAAAAAACCCGCACCCGATTCTATGATCGTTTTCGAGATCGTATCATGTTTCCGATACGCGACCTGCGCGGAAGAACCATTGCTTTTGGTGGCCGCACTCTGACGAATGAAACACCCAAATATCTCAATTCTCCTGGAACCCCGCTTTTTTGCAAACATGAATTGGTTTATGGTCTGTACGAAGCTTGCCAACAACGCGCTGCATTAACACAATTACTGATGGTTGAGGGCTACATGGATGTGGTTGCGCTTGCACAATTTGAAATCTACTATGCTGTGGCCACGTTAGGCACCGCCTTAAACGTCAAGCACATACAATTACTCTTGCGCTATACAAAACATATTATTTTTTGCTTTGATGGAGATGAAGCGGGTCAAAAAGCGGCTTGGAAAGCATTAACACTTTGCCTCCCTTTGATTCATGATGGTCTGCAATTTCGTTTTCTATTTCTACCCCCGACAGAAGATCCCGACAGCCAAGTCCGAAAAGTTGGCAAAAAGGCTTTTGAAGCAGCAATCCAACAGGCATCGCCACTTTCTCAAGTATTTTTTGAAATTTTAAGAAAAAAACATGATATCAGTATATTAGAAGGCAAAGCAGCCCTTGGAAAAGAGGCGCAGGCTCTGATCGATACTATGCCTGATGGAATTTACAAAAATTTACTTTTGACTGAACTTGCCAATCACCTAGAAATGGCCAAAACAGATCTACCACAAACAAAAAAAGCGGAAATTTCCTTGCCACCACCTCCTGCGCGCCCGTCCTCAAAGCGCATGCGACTCAACCCAGCGCTCACGGCCATTCAACTTCTGCTTCAAAACCCACTGCTCGCAAAAGACACACCGCCGCTAACGTACTGCCCCACTCCTGAAACAACGCTACTCAGTCAGTTGATAACTGCTTGTCATATCAGTCGATCTGTACATTTCGGCGATCTCTTGGAAACCCTTGAATCAAAAGATATGCAAAAAGAACTCGCGCGGATTGCAGCACTTCCTTTAGCCATCCCCGAATCTGGTTATCATGCTGAATTTTCTGATGCTATGCAGCGCTTGGAAGTCCAACAAGTTACGGATCAAATCACACAACTCATCCATCAAGCGAAACAAAACGAATTAAGCAATTCTCAAAAACAACAACTACAATTACTACTGGCTAAGAAACGAGAGTATCGTTAGAATAACTCGATTCCAATTCCACCAGCTTGGGTAGCTTCATGGCAAAAAAAATCACTGCTGAAAACGCGATTGTTTCTACTGAAGACAATGCGCCCGATGCTTCGCAACCCACCACACCCCCTGCCACAGGTTTCAATGCATTAACCCAAGAAGCAAAACGCAAGGGGTATCTCACCCACGAAGATCTACTCAATCTGCTGCCCAGTGATTTTGTTGACCCCAATCAAATGGAAAGCATTATCGACAGACTCAATGAAATGGGTATACGTGTTTATGAATTTCCACCGGATGAAAGCGAGTTGATTCTAGACGATAACGATGACGACGAAGAAATCACGGAAGTGATTGAAGCCATCGCCACTGAAAATCGCACTACTGATCCCGTACGCATGTATATGCGCGAAATGGGTAGCGTTGAGTTGCTCACACGCGAAGGCGAAATTGAGATTGCAAAACGTATCGAAGCAGGTATTCGCCAAGTGATGTCCGCATTGGTGTACTACCCAGAACTGATTGAATCTTTTATCAAACGCTATCAAAAAATTGTAGCTAACGCGGGCCGCTTAAGCGACATCATTGCAGGTTATTTTGAAACCGAAGAAGAAATGCAAGCACGCTTAGCACAAGCAGGAGCACAGCAACAAGCAACACCTCCCGAGAATGTAGAAGAAGATAATGATGACGGCGAAGGCGGTATCGTCAGCGTTAAGACAAAGCCCTCCAAGACCAAAGATCAAGAAAGCGATGAGGAAGAAGGCGAAGCCAAAAAAGTCAAAACTGGCGATGAAGAGGATGAGGAAGAAGCTGAAAGTGCAAGTGGCGAAGAAGAAGATGCATTTGATGACAATGGCCCAGATCCTGTTCATACCGCTGAGCAAATGAAAATCCTCGAATCCTTAATGGCAAAATACCTTGCTTCCATCAAAAAAAATGGAAAGCAACATAAAACTACCGCAAAACATCGCGATGCGCTTGCTGAACACTACTCAAAATTCAAATTATCAATTAAACAGTTTGTGCGACAAACACTAAAATTAAGACAGCTTCTTCGTGAAACACGCGAACAAGAGCGCATCATCATGAGGCTTTGCGTTATCAACGCCAAGACGCCACGCAAGAATTTTATGCATTCCTTTGCAAAACATGAAACTAATTTGAAATGGATTGATCAATACATCAAAGCCCATCCCAAAGCCGCAACGTTCTTAAATGCGCACAAAATAGATATCCATCGCGCGCAAAAGAAATTAGCGGTTATTGAAGAAACCAGCAATTTAACCATTCATGAGATTAAAGAAATTAATCGCCGTGTTTCTATTGCGGAAGCGAAATCGCGTCGTGCTAAAAAAGAAATGATTGAAGCGAACCTTCGTTTGGTAATTTCTATCGCAAAAAAATACACGAATCGTGGATTGCAATTTTTGGATTTGATTCAAGAAGGTAATATTGGTTTGATGAAGGCGGTCGATAAATTTGAATATCGCCGCGGTTATAAATTTTCAACCTATGCTACCTGGTGGATTCGGCAAGCTATCACGCGTTCTATCGCTGATCAAGCACGCACCATTCGTATTCCGGTGCACATGATTGAGACCATCAACAAATTAAATCGTATTAGCCGCCAATTAATGCAAGAAACCGGCATAGAGCCTACACCAGAGGAACTCAGCAAACACATGGATATGCCGGAAGATAAAATTCGTAAAGTATTAAAAATTGCGAAAGAACCTATTTCCACTGAAACCCCCATTGGCGAAGATGAAGACTCTATTTTAGGTGATTTTATTGAGGATACTGATGTTGAATCACCCTTGGATTTTGCAACTTCCTCGGGGCTGCGCGAAGCAATGCGTGAAGTACTTTCTAGCCTCACCCCACGTGAAGCAAAAGTACTGCGTATGCGTTTTGGTATTGATATGAATACCGATCACACACTGGAAGAAGTAGGAAAACAATTCGATGTCACACGCGAACGTATTCGCCAAATTGAGGCAAAGGCACTTCGTAAACTACGCCATCCTACTCGTGCTGAAAAATTACATAGTTTTTTAGATCATGATGAGAAATAAGCCATTACTTTCTAACCAAGGAACTTCCAGTAGACCCTCTCGAGGGCGCAGGAACCGATCCGGGCGTTTGAAAAACCCTGGGGCTAGGTCCAGCTGCGGCTGTGGCTCCTGCTACGACGGGAAACAAATCTGGGAATTTTGTCTCAACGCATTTTTTTAGAATTTCATCGAAGATCGCCAAAAGTTCCGGGGTAGCGGTGGCAACACGGTTCCCGCCGGTCTCGTGCCAATAAAGGGCAAAATACTTGCTGCAAAAACTCATTAAGCGAGTACATTCATCCGCAATCGTTGGCGCAAACGCAGAAAGCATTTCTCTAAAAACACTTGTAAAAAACAGGATCAAATGCTCCGGGCTACTAGCGTTGCTGTCAGATCCTCTGCGCTGCCCTTCACAATACTTGTGAAGCCCATGTACAGCCTTTCTAACATGCAGCAAAACTAAACGCTCTGAGCACACGGCTTGATAATCCTCTCCAAAAACCCTGCTCTTGGGCGCGCTGAATATGAGCTTGAGAACCTCGAGCTCTTGATCAGCTTCAGTTATTAAACGTTTAATATACGTGCCATGTAGCCGAGCATTCATCTCGATATGAATAGAAAACTTGGCTAACAACTTCTCCACTTCGATGGTAGAAACCACTTGCTGATCTGATTCACAAAACCGCTTATATTCGGCAAGCTGTACCGCCTCCTCTTCAGCAGATTTTTTATTATGTATCATGAAAATTAATACTAAAATCAACTTATAGTACGTTACTTTTGTCTTAAGCGACGGCGCTGTAAAAAGGTTGGTGCCTGTGTATTTTTCACTATTTACATCCTTAATAATTTCATCCAAAACTCCCAACATAGTATTGGGGATCTTCCGTACATATATTTCTGTTAAAAACCCCTCATTCGTTTTGACATCCGATGAAATCTCCATAAAACAAGCGAGTGAGACTTCAATAAGAAAAAATCTAGCAATGGTGTCCGGATACATACGACATATCATAGCGGTATCTTGAGAGATCAGTTGAAACAGCAACGTTGCGCATTCTGTCACGCAATTGGCTCGAATAGAGGTCTGTGACCCTCTTTTATCTCTGTCATTAAATATATTTCGTGCTGTTTTGATCTGCTGCAGCATGTCAGAACATGGCACGCTGCTAGCACCTTCATTCGCAGCATTATTTATCAGGCAGAATTGAAGAAAAGCCTCGTCTACCATTGTCTTAAAAAATGTATTTATAATCGTTTGATCTTCCCTAGTCAGAACACTCCCCCCTAGGGCGTTAATGTCTTCTAACTTGCATTTAAAAACGTTCAAGCAAAATGACTTTAAAGCATCGATCATCTGCTGATCTGCTGGCTTGAAAGTCTCAAAAACCAATACTAATGCCTCACTAATATCACGCTTCGTATTTTCTATAGGGGTTTCCTTCTTATCCTTCATAAATTGCAATACAAGTTCTAAATTCATACAGACGATGTGAACACATTTGATAGCGTAGAAAGAAGCGATTCTTCTTCTAAAGGCATCAGCATAATTAGGCTTATCTTTCGACTCTTTTGACTGGTGAGAGAGTACCAGATCAAGCAATTTACGTTCACGGGCGATTTCAGCCTCAAGTTGCGCAAGATATTTGCGATGATCGCGCGAACTCCTTGTGTGCTTAAGACGGCGTAGTAATATTTCTGCCCCCATAGAGTAAATTTCGCGCTGCCCAGGGTCGTCACAAAGAGGACCGCTCTGTTGAATAAGCGCTTCAACTTCCCGTTTATTTTTAAAAGGATTTTTATCGTCTAAAATGAAAAATAGCGCGGTGAATAATCCAAGCATGGTGCCGTGGTATAGTATATTTGTTCTAAATTCAACACCTGTCATTCGTAATGCTATATGTTTGTTTTGACCTTCGTTCATTTCACCTATAATCTGCGCTGCTGTAATACCAGTATCATGATTAGAAAATCGTTGAAACCAAGTTTTTTTTTCCCGCTCATCTCTAAGAGTGGCAATATATCTCAAGGATGCTGTGAAAAATTCAATTAAAAAAAACTGATGGGGTATAGAACTATAAAATGTATCCCTTTTACTTTTATCCTTATAATTCTCTCCAAAAAAACTACGAAAGCATTCCTCAAGAGAAATACCAGCATTCTCGCGGCTCTCTGTAGCATTAAGTAGGATACGAGAATGATAAAGTGTGCCTATCATAGCTTTCATAAAAGAGGCTTCAGCTCTTTCTCTTTGTAATTTCAAGCTGTTATCAAGATATTCCTGAATCAGAAAATAAAGTTTTCTGCAAATATACAATCTAACCTGATCAGAAATCTCAGGCTTTATAACTAAAATCCAACTCTCTCCCGCTTCATTATTTTGCCCATCTAGTGGCATACCTGGATGCGATTGCTGCAATTGAAGCCTTCTTCTAATAAACAATTTTATAATATTTTCCCGCTCAGACGATCTCTTGATCCCCTCTATCTGAATCTCTACAATTCTATCCGCATAACCTCGCACCGTTTGATTATTACTGCTAACAGCAAGAGAAGAAATCTCGATCAGTCGATCTAGCAAGGAGGATTGCTGTTGAGTGGCAATCTCATCAATCCTCACAATTAATTCCTTCGATTCTTTATCTTCGGCATCACTTTGTTCATTGTGCGAAACATTCTCGGGTTGTTTCGTTGCATTTTTCTCGGGGTGTCCCGTTGCATTTTGCTGATGCGCATTTTCGCCGATAAGATACTGTTTCCGAAATTCGCTGGATTTCTTAAAACGGGAAAAATCATCCCTAATAATCGCTAAGGACAGAGAAGGTCTCGAAACAAGCACCTTAGTAATAGCATCCAACCAAGCCAATTTAGCGCTCAGTTCTTTTAATGAAATAATTTTTTCAGCAACTGTTTTAGCGAAACATAATTTTTCAGATTCAGTTTCGTTGTTTGAGTGTTCGCCTAACGCATTCAATAATCGGTTAAAATAAATGGTAATCTGCGATCCTTCTGGCCAAAGAACATTGTCTTCATTTCTTAAAATATTTCTAGCATATGCAAGGGACTCTTCATTTCCTTCGCAGCAAGATCGCTCAACCTGCTCCAAATACCAATCTGGGCCATAATTTTTTTTGCCACTCTCCTCTTGAGGCGCTTTATCTGAAGCAGAAGTTATTTTCTTTACTGAACATTCTCTATTTGCGCGACTCAGAATTGCTTGAAGAAAGTCAGGGTAATCTGTGCAAAAAACAACTCGATGTTGTGCGCGTCCCGCCATCAGAATTAATTTTAATAACAAATTTACTGCTGTAAGAGAAATAGATCTACTTTTCTTTTTAGATGGCGATTCATTTTCCTCAGGTACGTCTTTGGTATAACACTCTACCAGTTCACTCGCTATTTTTTTATCAAAAAATTCACCGACTATCACAGTTTGATACTCTAACCCGCCCGATTGGCCATAACGTAGAACACGATGTCTTGCGCTATTTACTATTTTTAGGTTTTCTTGTAACAATCTTATTTCATCATCAGTCCAAGTATCAGGCACGATAATAAGAATATTCTCTCGTTGAGATAATGCATTAAATTTTTCTACCATCTCACCAGCACTCACGATGCTAATTTCCCCGGGATCAGAGGTATTAAAATCATTAATAGAAAGTCGATAGGAAATACCGCTGGGAGAACCTCTCCAATGCTCATCACACAGCATTAAACCCTTAAGGAAATAGGCAATTAAGGGAGGATTTCGATAGGTTTGGCTCAACACTGATACAGCGTTTTTTGGTAACCCAAAATGGTGAAAAAAATTTCCCATCAGACAATCAGCACATTGAAATACATCACCCGCAACGACCAGCTCGCCATCGCTTTGCAACATTCGACGAAGTAACCATATCTCTTGTGCTCGCCCGCATTGAACTTCGTCAAAAAATACGTGACGGTATGAAATTAAGTAACCATTTGGATCCTTTTCTTTAATCATTGCTCCTATATAATGCGCACGCAATCCTGGCTCATAATAGGGGTGATTATTGCTCTGAAGAAATTGAAGATATTTTTCGAAATATGCATATATCTCTGCACGTGTAATTTTCTCATGATCGCAATCAAAATTTGTGTTGTATTTTCCAACAACAGAAAAATCACAATACGATGTCATTGTGAGATAAGGTGCCGAATCTATAGCGGTCTGCTGCATTATCACATACGTAAATTCTATATAAAATTGCATCATACGATTATAGAAATATCTTGTTTCATGCGCGCTTTGCCGAGAATTTAAGGGAGGAGCAATGCCAACTTCTCTACAAAACCCCTGGAATTGCACAAAATTCATTGGCTTCGTTTTATTCTCTGGAATCGGTATACTCAGTTTTCTGATAATTTCATTTTCTAACGTTTCTACTGTATGAAATTCCACATTCCCTTTTTGAGTAGTTGTGATTATGTGTTGCTGATTGAATTCATCTCTCGTATTTTCACATACCGCCGCCATACGAACAACGTATAGTGTTTTTTGTTCACACTCTGCTGCGGCTCGAAGCAAGTACTCAATTCCTATGATTGTTTTTCCTGCGCCTGCAGGTCCTACTAATGTTCTTGCTTGGTGACCACCCTTTGTAACTAGTTCATCAAATGCTCCCATTTGATTATCATCAAGTAACACACGCTTCTTTTTTATTCTCTCTAAACGTTGATGACGCGCGCATTGCGCCTCATAAATTTTTTCTTCTCTGGCATGTGCCTCGGCTTCGCGTTTTTCATTCTCATTAATTCTCTGAAATACTGCCGGCAAGGTCTCAGCGTTTCTTTTTGCATCAAGAATTGCCCTGTGGTAATCATGCTCAGACGTGGCACTCAGAATCACAACATATTCCTGCCCTGATTCGCTAGTGTAAGTAATGTAAAGTAATCGAAGAAAATTCTGACCACCCTCATTTCTTCCATGAAAGGAGCAAAGCGCGTAACCCTTATTTTCAACAGTGATACGAGCATTTTCACCCGTCAGTTGCTCAGCGCGGTGGATTGGTTCTTGTGAAAGTTTAAGAATGCTCTCGAATAATTCCATGGCGTCTATCGTAGATTGATAGCGTTGTCGATCACCCTCAGTCCATCCCACAAGCTGAGCCTCTAATTGTGGATGTGTAGTGGCAACAAGGGTTTTTTTGTCTCTATTTTCAGCGCCTGAGGATCTCATACAACTAAAATCTCAATAACGTCACTATTCAGCCACAATTATTCAACATCATAAGTGTGTATTATTAACAGGGTATTATCCCAAATTCATCCTAAATTCGGGCTAAAATTGGGCAGTTGAGGCCTACTGCGAGCGGCTAATCGTCGGAATCTGTCATCCCGCGGCTTTGTCCGCAATATAATTTTTATTTAAGAAACGTCCATTATAGTAGAAATGAATGGTAACTACACAGTGAGGCACTATGATGAAAAAACGCATAATTTCAACAGGTTTGTTGGTCACTTTTTTCAGCCTTTCGGTGATGTCGGCCTGTGCGTTTGCACTTACGGTATGCCCTTTGTGCTAAAACACCTCTGGGTTTTCGGAGGACGTGATGAGAAAATTTATCGATTTTTCGAGAATATTTTACCACTCGATGGATTTTCTACGCATCTATTGCATCACACAGATGCTACTTCAACGTCTGCTGTATGAAACTTTTAAAGAATTAAAAAATAATTCTCATGTTGAGCTGCCAGATCACTTAAAAAAAGATCTTCAATTTAATGCAATGCTTTTGTTTTTGCCCGCAGCAGCGCTCACGGCTGCCGTCAAACTGGGCAATATTCGCGCCGCTTATCGCGAAAAACCTTTTCCTTCTTTTGAGTCTTATTTATTTGCCGGCCTTTCTTGTCCACGCGGCTTGATGTTATTGGAATTGCTGGCACCTTTGGTTCGGAAAATTGATAACGCTGATCAACTCTCTCCGGTGGATTTTGCTTTTATTGCGGTGCCCGGTTTTATTTTAGTGGCACTGTTATATTACGCGCTGACTTTTCCAGATAATGCAAATGAATACACATGGAATCCACCTTACCCCAAGAAACCAGCTAATCTTGGGCATCGCATTTTAAATGGCACGGCAGGAATTGGTTATTGGGTGTTATCTGTCGGAACTTTTTTATTTTTCCTCAATCGCAGGATTAATAACGGCACAACGGCAGCAACTTCTTTGGAAATGATGCTCCTGCTATTAGGCACCATAGCCGCCGCTATTTTTAGTGGATCTTCAATTAGCGATCATCCCGGATGGTTCACCACCTTTGTCCGCGGCTCGCGTTTTCTTTATAGCGCAACCGCGGCGGCAATGATGTATGACGACACCATAGGATTTTTTGCAACAAAGGGGAAAGAAACTACTTTATCTCACGGATTATATGATTACCTTTATGTTGCCGGATGGCTACTTTTTTCAGTGGCGGTTGGCTTACAAGCCATGTTAACAACGCTTTATAATTTTGAAGGTGGATTTGAAGCGAATGAAAAAATTTTAGGAAAATTAAAATGCGCGATTAATCCATCTACGCTTGTGACTGAAGAGGAAACGACTGAAGAGGAAATGACAGCTATTTTGAGCCCGAACCTCGGCTATACCACGGCGTAGTCCACGGTATCCAGAACTTTTGAGTCGTTCACCTCGCGACTCAGTGGCTTAGTCATTCGTGCCAGCTTCCAAGGAATAACCAGCATCGATCCATCCAGTTAATCCACTTTCTAATGAGTAAACATTTTGATAACCCATTTTTTGCAGGCTTTCAGCAACTAACGCGCAGCGAAATCCACCGCTACAATACACCACCATTTCAGTCTCTGGATCTTGTACTCTTTTTTCAATATCACGTTCGATCACACCTTTTGATAAATGGATAGCACCAGGTATATGGCCTCCTGAGTTCCACTCACGCTCATCGCGGACATCTATTAGAATAATTGATTTTCGACGATTTAATTTTTCTTTTAACTGCTGAGGAGAAATTTCCTTAATGTGATTTTTGGCTTTTTCAACAAGGTTTAAAAAACGCGTTGCATGTTGCTTCATAATATACCCCCATTATCTAAACGCCTCGACCGAAATATGGAAGCATGGTACCTCCATCAATCAAATACAATACAGTAAAATGCGACAATAACCACGGTATTGCAATTTTTTAGAGCAGCTGTATGTTTCCATATTTTGTCACGGTGATTCTATAAGGAGAATTGCATATGGGTAATTGCATTAATCATACCAATGCCTGTTCCTGGATCCCGCGGCCCCACGGTCTGCGCCGCGGGGTGACGGCCGCGGGATGAAGTGTCTTTTTTGGTGCAATTAATGCAATTATCCATAAAAATTCGTATTAATGTATTCGACGCAATGATTTGTACACCGCAACGCCTAACGTCCAATCAAGTTGATTTCCGTCAATCTCATTTTCAATTAAAAATTTTGATTCTGGCGTAAAATGATAGCCACGTGTTAGTAATGCTGTATAGTATGCGCTACCAAAACAATACGAATATAAATAACTATCATCAGGATAAGTTAATTTTAAATTTTTCCAATCCTGATCGCATACATCTTTTCCTTTTTCAGCAAGCGATTTCAAAGGCAATACGGTTGAAAAACCAAAAGGCGCTGAGGTTGATAAATGGTATAAAGTTGATAACACATAAAATCGATGGCTTTCAGGCATGACAGGTAAATTTAATTTATGTACTCGCTTAATCAAATTCACCAGTGAATTCTTACATAGCATAAAATTCCCAGTTGCTAATTGCTCATTCGGCAAAGGGTAATTTTTTGAAAAACAACTTTTTTCTTCCGTGTGCTGCAATCTTGCTAGATCATGACCCAGACCTAGATCACTCCGCGTATATAGCCAGATAACATGGCGCCCCATCTCAATTTTAAAAGCATTCTCAGGAGGAATTAACGTAGCATTTTTAATTGCAAATGTAATTTCCGTTGAAGCGCCACCTGTATCTAACACGCCATACGTTTGTTTAGGGTTTGAAAAAAGAGTGTGTTTTAAATAATTGATCGTTAACCAACCGTAAACGCCTTCCATTTTTCCGGTAATGGTTTTTGCTTCAACACTTGCAAAGCCGTAGGTCTGCAAAACTTTTTTCGTCTCTGTATAAAGTTTTTCAGCACGATCAGGCGCCACTAATCTCATTCCCGCGGTTGAATACCAATAAAAATGAACCAGATTTAAGGGGATACCATTACTGGTACCAGAAGCGGTCACTAAGGGTGAAAGTAATTCAGCAACATATTGTCTTACTGCTTCAGGTTCAGCAGTAAGCTGAGCAAAAGGAGGTGTCATTGGTGAAGCGTGTTCAGGTGTGATTTCTGCCACTTTTTGCTGTTCAACTGAATAAACATGTAGTCGGGTACCGGAACTACCTGCGTCTACTACTGCAATATACTCAGCATGAGAAACGGTGATTGATCCAAAAAGGCATAACACAGCGATCAAATGGATAAAGCGCATCATCGCAGCCTCTATTGAGAACGAGAAAATCAGCATATCATAGGAAGATGAGTAAAACGATTGGCGGCACTTTCTTGGTTCTTGGTACCTCCGTAGGTGCTGGTATTTTATCTCTCCCGCTAATTACTGCTGCTTGTGGTTTTGGTACCGCAATACTATTAATCACTCTGTCATGGTCGGTAATGTACTACACAGGGCTTCAGCTGCTGGAGGCATGCAGTAAGTACCCGGTAGGAGTTAATTTCACCACGTTAATTGATAAAAAAATTTCACGCCGCATGCAAGTAATTTTTACAATATGCTATTGTTTGCTACTTTACTCATTACTGGCTGCTTATACTACGCAAGGCGCTGACACAATTTCCTTGGTCCTACACAATGACGTGCATTCCGTCAGTATCAATGCACTTGTATTCTTAATAATTTTTGGAGCAATTATTACTGGTTACCAATTAAGTGATTATGCAAATCGAACCTTTTTGCTTATAAAATTTTTATTTTTTATTATTTCAATATTTATTATGCTTAAATTTTTCACAGCTAGATATTTGTTAAATGCCACACCAACGTTTTCTGCTGTGTTATTAGCCTGGCCAACGTTGTTACCAGCTTTTGGTTTTCAAAATATTATTCCCGTATTATATGAATATCAAAATGGAAATAAAAATGCAGTTAAAAAAAGCATTACTTACGGATCAATACTTGTCTTAGGTATTTATATTTTTTGGATTTTTGCTTGCTTTTCCATTTTACCACAGCGAGGAATTCACAGTTATGAATCTATTTATAAGCACGGAAACAATTTATTGCAGTTTATAAGCGCTATAAAAAATAAAACGGGGGGTCATTGGGTAAAATACAATCTCCAAATATTTATTAATATTTCAATAATTACTTCTTTTATCTGTTGTGGACTATCTTTACTTCACTATATAAAAGATATTTTTCAACGCATAAAAATAAAAATATCCAACACTATAGGAGTAGTGACATCGCTACTTCCACCCTATTTTTTTTCAATTCTTTATCCGAATGGATTTATACTTGCATTGCAGTATGCTTCGATTTTTGCCGTTATTGTTTTTGTTTACACACCTATGCTTTTATGCAATAAAAAACTATTTTCAACCAAAAACCTATACCCACTGATATTGGGAACATTAGTCATCATTGCGCAGGTTTTAAATCTTTTACCCGCAGCGTAGACCGTGGGCGTGGGATGAAGGATCCTTATCTATTAAGTTTACTCATCTCTAAATAGCGTTTATGCAATAACATAATTTCAGCGTATAACGACTTCTTATCGGTATTATTTTCAATAATATCATCTGCCATTTTACGCCTTTCCTTGTTTGTGGATTGTGCATTAATAATTTTTTTAATTGAGGAAGCATCTCTTGCCTGACCGCGAATCTGTTGGTTCTTGGAAGAAGCTTCGAGTAGTAGCACCCTATTAATAAACGGATAATCTCCTTTTTCTGCTAGCAAGGGGATAACACAAATACAATAGGGTGCTTTTACTTTTCTAACAGCATCCGCTACTTCTTGTCTAATCAAAGGATGCAAAAGGTTCTCTAACCACTTTCTCTCTGAATGATTATTAAAAATAATTTCACGTAATCGGACGCGATTTAACATTTTCTTATCGTTTAAAAGTGAATCACCAAAATGATCAAGAATTTTTAAATAAGCTTCTGTTCCAGGTAGCGTTAATTTTTTTGCAATTTCATCAGCATCAATAATAGGAACATTTAGCTTAGAAAAAAATCCAGCTGCTGTTGATTTCCCGCTTGCAATACCACCGATTAAGGCAACAACATACGTGTTTGTAACCATAACATCATCCACTGATCACCATAGACAGTCAAAACCCATCCTGAAATCGCAAGATACGGCCCAAAGGGAATCAAGTAATCTTTTTTTATTTTCTTTAGCAGTAATAAAATTACCGCGATCACCAAGGCCATCAACGCTGCAATTAGCAATAGTTGCGGTAATGGCATCCAGCCTAACCATGCACCAAACAAGGCCAGCATTTTGCAATCCCCCAAACCCATACCATCCTTTTTTCTTAATATTCTGTAAAGCTGCAAAATAAAATATAAGGAAAGATATCCTACCACTGCCCCTAGAATCGCAGCCTCAGGTGATACAAAATAATGTTGTCTCGAAACCAACAATCCAAGCCAAAGAAGCGAAAGGGTTATTGTATCGGGCAATATTCTGTCCTGTATATCAATAAAACTAAGGACAATGAGCCCATAAGTTAACAAAAGCACTTCCAAGAACAAGAAGGTTGGGCCGAAATGTAAAAACACAATGACAGAAGCAACCGCAGACAAGCATTCAACCAACAAATAGGAAATGGGAATCCGTGAACAACAATGAAAACAGCGCGCGAACAATAGAATATAACCAATAATCGGTATGTTACACCACCAAGGAATATTTTTTTTACACGAAGGACAAAATGAACGTGGAAAAAGCAAATTTATTTTTTTTGATGCCTGTCCTTCTTTAATCTCCAACAACGACTGGCACTCTTCTCGCCATTGTGATTTAAGCATCAGCGGATAACGATAAATCACAACATTTAAAAAACTTCCTATAATTGCTCCTAAAATAAAAACAATAAATACACTAAAATAAAAGTGTAAAAAAAGAAATGTATTAAATTGGGCAAGTGCCTCGTTAATTAAACTCATATTTATACTCGTGCGACTGTCGTTTGTTCATACTAAATTTCCCATCCTAAAAACTGGCAAATAAATAGCCAACGCGATCACAGCAATTACTACCGCCACCAAAACCATCATGACAGGCTCAATGAGCTTACTCAAGTTATCTAAATAGTCAGCAAACTCAGCTTGATGCGTATTTGCGATTTTTGCAATTCTATAACGCAATGCATCAGACTGATCTGCAAATATTAGCATTGTCTTTATCTTCATTGGAAGGTGAGATAAGCACCCAAGAGCGCTTGAAAAGCTATGCCCATTTAGCACCAACCGCTGAATTTTATCTAGTATGTGCCGTATTGGCGTTTCGCCGGCAACTTTATTCGCAATGATCAACGATTCAGGTAATGCCATATTCGCCTGAAGCATCATTGCCAAAAGTGTTAACCATTTTACCATAATATTTTTAATGATTAGGTTTTTAAAAAAAGGAATGAAAAAAAATATATTTTTATTTGATTTAAAAAACATAAATACGCTCATAAAAAAAATTAATGAAATAAATATAAGTACCTTAGTATGATTCAGTATCATATTGCTAATTTTAATAAGGAAAAGCGTTGCACATGGCAAGCTAATATTGGCGCTGTTATATAATTTACTAAATTCAGGTACAACGAATATTAACAAGCCAATACAGATCAATATTGCTAACAAGAAAATGCTGGCTGGATATCGTATTGATCTTTTAATTTTTTCTTTATAAAGCCTTTTTTCTTTCATGTCTTCGACAATTAATTCAATTGCTAAGACCATTTTGTCGCATTTTTCGCCAGCAATTAATATTTGAAAGTAATTTTGGTGCAGTGATTTTTTAAACACTGATAACGCAGATGAAAAATTTTTCCCCTGGCCAAGCTTAAAATATATTTTTTGAATTATTGTTTTAATATGATTTTTTGGTGTATTTTTTAAGATAATAAAAATGGCATCGTTTACTGTTAAACCTGATAAAAGCATCGCTAGAACTTCTTTAAGAAAATCTTCTATATCACTGGTTGAAATTTTTCTAATTCTGCCCAGCTCCCGCGCGCTGTAAAAAATTTTAAACTTCTGGTACCACACGATATACCTCATCAAGTGAGGTTACCCCCTGTTTGACTTTTATTAAAGCGGCTTGCCATAACGTTTGATGTTTGTTTTTTTGATAATATTTAAATAATTGTTCAAAATTATTTTCATGAAATAGAAGACGCTTTATTGCTTCATTGATTACAATCAATTCAAAAACGCCAACCCTACCTTGATATCCTTCAGCGCAATGTGCACAGCCTTTTGATGCTTGCTTAATGCTTTTATCAACTCTATCATTTTTTTTGAATACAAATTTCTGTAAAACACTTTGGGATGGAAGATAAGGAATGGCACAATAGTGACATAATCGACGAACTAAGCGTTGCGCAACCACAAGCGACAAAGAAAGACTGAGATGATACGGTGCTACACCCATTAGCTGTAACCGAGAAATTGCTTCTAGCGCGGTGTTGGTGTGCAATGTAGATAAAACGAGATGCCCTGTTTGCGCTGCTCTTACTGCAATTTCCGCCGTTTCGCTATCGCGAATTTCGCCGATCATGACAACATCAGGATCTTGACGCAATAAAGCACGCAGCATAGTCGAAAAAGTTACACCATTTTGTGTAACGATTGGCGTTTGATTAATACCTTCTATTTGCACTTCGATTGGATCTTCCAGGCTAACAATATTTTTCTCAGGGCGATTTAGTAAATTTAACAAGGAGTACAGTGTAATTGTTTTTCCACTTCCTGTTGGTCCTGTAAGAATAATAAGTCCTTGTGGTTTTTTTATGCTATCCAACATTATTTTTTTGTTATGATGGCTTAACCCCAATGCGTCAATATTTATTTTTTTTGTGCTTTCCTCTAATAATCTAATAACTATTTTTTCACCATGCTGTGTAGGATAGCTGCTTATTCGACAATCTTTTACAAATCCTAAAAAAGATTTTGCAGTAAATCTGCCATCCTGAGGTACTCGCGTAATGGTTATATCTAATTTTGTCATTACTTTGACGCAATTTATAATATTTTCAGTATATTTTTTTTCTAAACGTATTATTTCATGCAATATTCCATCAATGCGAAACCTAATGCGTAATGATTTTTCATAAGGTTCAATATGAATGTCCGAGGCGCGCCTTTGGATGCCATCGGAAATAATATGCTGAATAATTTCTTGCGCTTGCGCTGTTTCCTTTTCTTTCCATAGCGTATATTCAATTGAATTTATTAAATGGTTATGGGCATTGATTAAATGATCATAACGCTTCCACATAAATACAATGCTTTTATTTATCTTTTGAGAAAGCGTTTTTTTTAAAATGAGGTCTATTGGATTACAAATCGCAATGTTTAATGTATCTTCTGACACAGAAATAGGTAATAAAAATTTTGTTTTAAACAATGAAACGGGCATTGCTTCAATAATTTTCTGGGAACAGGTTGATGCACTTTCTTCTTCAATCGACAACGCTTGCTGATTTAGGCATATTTCTAGCCATTTTTTTGGATCACATTCTCCTCTTTGAATACAGTATTGAAACAAGGTTTGTGAACGCCTCAGTGCTTCACTTACCATTTTCATAAGTGTGTTTTCTGAAAAAATTTCTTGCGCTAACAATAGCATTACAAGTTTTTCATTTTCACTTTTTTCATGCATGTGCAAAGCCACGATCCACGCCTCCGCCACTTGCTTTCCAAACCAGTGTATCGCCAACCTCGGTAGGTGTGAGCACGTAATTATCCGACGACCGTATGCCATATTTCTCATCAGGCGTAACCGAAATAACACCGCTGCTTACCCTAATACTATTAACCAAACCTACCCCCTCCCCCGGCGAAATAGCGCTGGGAACCCCATTAATACCTGCCGAGCAACCGCTTAACCCCCCCTCGTTTTGATAACATTCCTGAACACCCAGCTTATAAGGCACAACCGCCTGAACAATTTCAGTGTAGTGCGCACGGCGTGTGTAATTTTGGTAAGAGGGAATTGCTACCGCGACCAAAATGCCTATGATGGCAACTACGATCATCAGTTCAATTAAGGTAAAACCTTTATTTTTAGCGGTGCATTGCATAACATATCTTCAGTTTTTATGAGACTGCGTGTAACATTACGCACATTTGAGAAAGTCGCAATACCGTGTTTTTACTGGGGAATCGCTTTAAAATATGCCGACGTAGCTCAGTTGGGTTTTTGCGTTAAGCAAAAATGTCCGGGGGACATTTTTGTAGCAAAAACGCCTTGCATGGATGCAAGGCCGGGTGCAGTAGCGACAGGGTCAAATGGAGGACAGGGATGTCCGAGGAATAAGAGAAAAAGTGCCGACGTAGCTCAGTTGGTAGAGCAACTGATTCGTAATCAGTAGGTCGTCCGTTCGATTCGGATCGTCGGCATAATCAATCCACCATTTCCTGGGTGGGGTCCATGGATGCGCTATGGAGAAAATAAAACGCTAAGCTTTCTCTGATAACATACCCTCTTACAAGGAAAAATATAAAAATAAACATAGAGATAGCTAAGTTGAGAGTAACTCCTCAAAAACTCGGGGCGGCTGTCATCCCGTGGTGAGCGCAGCGAATCCACGGGATCCAGGAAACAATGGCATTGTTCCGTGCTTTTTTCTGGATTCCGCGGCGCCGCGGAATGACACGTCTAGTTTTGCCCCGGGTTTTTGAGAAGTCACAGTTGAGATCATATGCCACCAAAAAGAAAGCACGGTAAAAAAGAAGGAAGTGCGCCGAGCCGCGACCTTGCTGAGTGCAACAATAGCGCTGCACCCAGCCAAACCCAGGCGCATTTTACAACCGCAGCGGAGATATTGACTGATGAAATGAAAAGTTACCGATCGTCAGTAATAACCATGATCGGAATTTTTTGGCTAATCACCATCGATTTTCCTCTCAAGACTGCTTTTTTTGTTCTTGCTTCATTTGTCAACTTTTTCGGATGTCCCTTATACTCCCGCAACTTATTAACCCCAGATAATCGTATTAATCAACTTATCAACGCCGTACCACTCATTTCCGTTTTACTGCTACATTTCCACAATTTTTTAAAAAATTCATTTTATTCAATTGGCATAGCATACGCCTTTGCGGTGCTATCATGGCTGCATTTTAATAGCATTTCTATACTAGCATCCAAAAAAGCGCAAATGCGGTCACATTTAGGAGGCGCAATCTCCTCTAGTAATTATAGGGAATTTTCAAGAGCGTTTGCTTGGTATACTTTGGATATTGATCACTTACGGAAATTTAACCTAATTAATGCATTCCTAATGCCTGTTAGTAGCGTAGCAGGAATTTATTTTTTAACCAGCAACCCATTCCTATGTTTTAATTTTTTTATTTTATTAAGATCTATTGATTTTAATAAAATTTTTAGAAAAAGAAATTCAAGCTCAGATGGAAGCGGATTTGCGCAAGCATTCAATGCAAAAACATTTTCTTTAAAGCTCGGTATCGAGCTTGTTCTATTCACAAAGCTTCGCGAGGATATCTTGCGTATTTTGGGGGACCATTTTGCAACAATTGACGAGCTTGTGGGCGTAAATCGTCTAGTAACTCGTCTAGTTGATGAACAAATTAAGGAAGCGCATGTAACCGAGAGAAATAACCATATAACTGCGCTGATAAATAATAGATTTGTGATAGTTCAATGGCCGATAGGTGGAATTACGTTTCTTGGTGTGAAAGTTCCTCCGGACTATGTTCAAGCTGCAGTGACAAAAGCTGCTGATGAAATGTCTCTAAGAAGTTTTCAAATTGCTTCTGGTTTTCATAAAAATGGCATGATGGGAGTACTTATTGAGATTCAAACACAAGAAAATTTAACGAAGGGTAATGCTGAGGCCTTAGCAGCAAGGATTCATAAAGAATTAGTCGCTATAAGAGAAATATTCTCGAATATCGAACTCATTAAAAGTATTTTCAGTATAAAAAATGAAGACATAGAAACCGGTATTTTAAATAATGGAAATAAGCGCAGCCTTATTATTTTTATTAATAAAAATGCTCTCCGCGATAAACCCAATGACGCAAAAGAATCGCTTCAAAAATACTTCGAAGATGTATTTCCAGTACCACTAGAGGACGACACAAAACAGAAAATAGCATTTCTAGTAGGAAATAAAAAAAGGGAGCCACTACAAGACGAACCCGCTGAGGCCTCTAGCGCTGGAAGTAACACTAGGGCACAAGACGGAGGAAACACTAGAGCACAAGAAAGAGAAAACTATAACGCTTTAATTTTTTCGATGCGCGGCGATAAACCTGTCTTCCAATCAGGTCGTAATCGTAGTATTAATAAAACAGACCTCGATGACGATGGTGAAAAAAAGCCAGCACAAAAAAAACCAGGGAGCAAAATTGCAACCGTATATCAATGGACGACTCTTTTTGGTGGTAACGCACTCAATACAGCTGCACTTCCAGAAAACGTATTACTATACTGGTTCAAAAACGCCCCAGAGAGACCACTGGTCGTATGCTGGGATAGATCACTTGAGGCAGAGGGGGATATAACTACTTTAAAAAACAGACTTTTTTCTAACAATCTTACAGGGAAGGTTTTAAAATATATTGTAAATGTTAAAGTAGATGGCCGAAATATAGATATTTATGAAGTACGCACACAATGCGAAGGGCGTATCTTATTTGCTTCTGTGGTATTAGAGGGTCAACCACCCGTTCTAATACCAACCGTTTTCTGCAAGCATTGCGACATTTCCGCTGATGTCTTCCTTGCAGCAAAGCGGGGGGTTGATAAGGCTGAAAAACTTACAAGTGACATTATGGCGGATCATATCGCTAAAACAAGCGCAAACAATGAAGCTAGGTCCGCCCCACGGTAAACGGACTGTAGGGGATGAAGCCGCTGTTGCGGCTATACTCAAAATACCTCAAGATGCAAGGTTGAAGGTTAGATAATAATTAAGGATATACATGAACACAAAGTTTTCTATTTTTCCCTATCTTATTATCGGTATTGGTTTAGGCGGCGTCCTATCTATCGGATACAACTCCTGGGAGTCTTGTTCCTTTTTTGATTACTTTGTTGGCTTCTATGGTATTTTTTATTTATTGGCAATTCCCTATTCGCATCAGCTTAAAAGACTGTGCTACACCACCCTGCTCCCCGCACTGCTCGCTTGCTTACCATTTGTTTTTCATCAAGCTCAGCATGCTTTTTCTGCTATTTTTTTAGCAATTATCAGCGGGTATATGCTTAATGGCTTCCATATTCATTATTTAAAACATCGCTGGAAACTACATTATTCAACACTTTTTTATGCGGTATGGGACTCTTGGGTAAAATTAATGGCGATCGCTTTTTTTACGGCGCTTTGCTGGATAATTTTATTGCTAACAGGATCTCTATTTAGTCTAATAAAAATTACTTTTCTCAAAGCGTGGATTGATAACAATTCCTTTGGCATCTTTTGCGTTTCAATATTTTCCGCCCTTGGTTTTTACTTAACCACGAAGACCGAACGTGTATTACAGCAAATTCGTGGCATATTTTTATTCTTGTTTCGCATGTTATTTGTTCCCTTGTCCGCCATCGGTATTATTTTTATCCTATCTGCCATAGGAATGTATTTTACATCACAGCATTTTTCACTGGATCACGCCACGCTTGCAACTATCGCTTTTCTCTCGGTAATTTTTGCAAATGCTGTTTATGAGGATGGAAAAACGCATCGAAAAATACCTTCTTTTATCGTCTATCAGCATCGTATTTTTTTAATATTAACGCCATTGTTTACGCTATTAGCGCTGTATGCGATTATTTTCCATGCGAATAATAATATTGCAGCAAACGGGTTAACCCGTGACAATTTTGCTTGTCTTCTGAGCTTTAGTTTACTGCTACTTTATAACCTGGCTTACGCTATTATCGCCTGTCGCTTTAAAAAACCATGGATGCTAGGCGTTGAGAAAATCAATGTAGTCTTAGCCTGCATAGTAGTTGCCACCACAGTGATTGCCTTTAGTCCACTCCTTTCCTACTTTCTTCCACAAATCACCATGGTGGAGACTCCCCAGTAATGAAACCATTGGATTGGTCAACGCTTTCCAAAAACTTTACACCACGTGATCGGCAGGCACATAAGGGTATGTTTGGGCACGTATTGGTGATTGGCGGTGACTATGGTATGCCAGGTTCTGTGCGCATGGCTGCAGAAGCAGCACTTCGCGTGGGCGCAGGCTTAGTTTCAGTCGCAACACGGCCAACACATATTGCTGTGGTCAGCGGTCCACGCCCAGAGGTGATGTGCTACGGCATCAGTGATACTTCCGAATTATTCCCTTTACTCGAAAAAGCAACGGTCATTATTTGTGGGCCAGGTTTGGGAAAAAGCGAGTGGTCGAAAACATTATTTTTGGCAACCTGCAACACGAAACTCCCGATGGTAATAGACGCAGATGCCTTGGGATTTTTGGCGAAAAATCCTGTAAAAAAAGATCGCTGGATAATCACACCGCATCCTGGCGAAGCGGGAAAATTATTAGGCATTGAGGCCTCAGCAGTTCAAAAAGACCGCGCTTCTACCTTACAAAAAATCACACAACGGTACGGTGGTGTCGCTGTGCTTAAAGGCGCTGGAACACTTATTCAGGCTGAAGATGAAGAGGTTTATCTTTGCACTGCAGGAAATCCAGGCATGGCAACTGCCGGCATGGGCGATGTCTTAAGCGGTGTCATTGGTGGGTTATTGGCGCAACGATTTTCTTTGCTAACTGCAGCAACGTTGGGTGTAGTGTTGCATGCCACTGCAGCGGATAATATTACGAAAAAAACCGGTGAGCGCGGATTGCTCGCAATGGATTTAATGCCTGAACTACAACGACTGATCAATCCTACTTCTAATTACTCAGCTCCGCTTTAGTCTTTTAACCTAGAAACGCCAAGGGACAACCCCCCTGCATTGGTGATCAATTTATTGAATTTAAACATTTTTTAATCAAACGACATTCATATTCTATAGTTACCTTACTTAACAAATTATGTCGGTAATTATGTCACGAAATGATCCAACCACAGGTAATTCCACCGGTCGCCCTCCAGTCGAAAACTTTACGCTACGGTATTACCGAGAAAATATACGCATGAAAGGCATGCAGCATCATTATCACCCCGGAAGAGGGATGATAGTTCAATACCCTTACAAGGTAGATTGGCACCAGTTTAAAGCATGTGTAATTTCAGTTTTAGATGAGTGTCTCAAAAAGGGGTCAAATGCTTTATTAGGTAGTTTTTTAGCGAAATTTAGGGAGATACCTGAAAGTGATCATCGTAATTTAGCGTTGTATCTACAAGTTGCTTTTGAGCTCGATAAGGAGTTATGTAAACCGATATATGAAAAAATGATTCCTGGCGCGAACCCTAAGTTTCATAACAATCTTTATGATAGTTTTGCACAGTTCCAGTACCTCATGGACTGGAAAAATTTTTGTAATAAAATTAAGGAGGAGGAGCAACCTGTTTTTAAAGGGGATTGGATTCACACAGTTTATGTGCATACCGAAGTAGATTCCGAAAAAGGTACCGCAGGGTTTTATTTTAAAAACGTAGATCTTTTTTGGAATGTGCTAGAAAACACTAATGCTTTTTTTAAAATAACAGACAATGAGACAAAAGAAGTCGCATCAGGGCTCCAAGAGGAATTAGGATGTCATGAACTGCTTGCTAAGATCCGCGAAGAAGTTAAAAGAGCTGCACTGGATTATTTCTCTGGGAAAAAATTTGTTGTAAAAACTATAGAAAGTATCAGCGAAGATGAAATTTTCAAAAGAAATCTAATTGACATTTCAGATGGGCACAGAAACGATCTTTCCACGCTATCAGAAAAAATTGCAATGACTATTCTTCAGGAAAAGTTTTCAAATGAAAGCGATTCTTCGACGCTCACTCGTATGGTGAAAGCGGCTGCGAAGGAGGGTGTTTCAGTAGCAGAGCAAGAATACATTGACATTACAACAAAGGCAGAATTAACCGATGCGCAAAAAACTGAATTAACAATGCGGCTTTTTGAGGCTGTAAGAATAAAATTGATTAAAACACCCTTGGAGAAAATAGAAAATGGACCTAAATTATTAGAAATTTTTCTTCTTAGAAGATCTGGAGAGAAGGGCCTGTACTGCAAAGAGTTCTATAAGCACTTTGAACAGGTCATTAGCGGATATTTGAATGAAATAAATTTTACTAACAGGACGGATTATGTTCTGACTGCTGTCAGCGAGAGCTACACATCAATAAGGGAAGCCTATTGTGGTACTGAGGGTGCTAAAAAGGCAGTCACAGAAGCAATTGTTGCAGCAGCAGAAGAGTTTTTTCGTCAAAACCCCCGTTGTGTAATGCGCACCAACGATGGAAAGTTAATGTGGACGAAAGGAGTCAACTTTAGATTTTATGAGTCAAGCAGTGAGTCAGCCTATCAGCGCGCAGTAGACAGCGCGGCAGAAATAGTGATAAAAGCATATAAAAGAGCAGGTATCGTAATACAAGACGCTGATGGTTTTGTAGAAAAAATTCGTCAAGAGCAGGTTACTTGCTACGTAAATTTGAATGCATGCAACCAGATACGCAAAGCCGGTAATTGAACGACTCGTAAATCCTATTCATGCTGCGCATGAATCAACCGTGAGTAATGCAGCAACGCAGCGCTGACGATTAACGCGAATCCGCCCAAATAAATAGGCAACACAGCGCTCCAGTTGGCGACAAAACCACTGATCATTGCAGTAACACCAAAAGACAGCGCGCCCACAGCATTAGTAATCCCCATCACCCAACCCTGCTCGCTCGCTGATACTTGATTAGAAAATAAAGTAATTAATAACGAGTAAAAAATTGCAACAGCAACGCCCATAAAAAATGCTGATAGCCACAATACAACCTCTAAGCTACTCATCGCGGTCACGAAGCAAATAACTGCCGCAACCAACAACAAATTGACCACACAGCTTTTTAAGTTAAAACGACGCGCGATGCGATCCACCAATAACCCAAAACCGACACTAAAACCAACCGCTAGCACCGCCATAAAAAATGATACTTCCGTAACCGTATAATGAAAATTACGCATTAATAACTGCGAAATAAACGTGTAATAGTTCGACCAACCCACCGTTTCAATTAACAACACCAAGGACAAAGCACGAATGCGTTTGCTTTTAAAAGCATCGGAAAAAATCTGGATGGCATGCGTCAATCGCAATTTAACGTCTCGAGATTTAACAAAAGTTTCTTGAAAAAGAAAATATAACAACCCCAAACTGACAAAGGACAAAATACTGGCAAAAAATAACGGTGTTGCATCACTAAACCATGAGCAAAGACTTTGATTAGAAAAAAATCCGCCTGCAAAGGGGCCTAACACAAACCCAATAGACACCGCAAATAGCACATATCCAATATTTCTTGCACGATGTTCTTCTGAACTAACATCAACAATGGCCGCTTGCGCAATAGGCTGGCTTCCCGCGGTGAATCCCGCAATGATCCGCCCAACAATTAAAAACATAAGGCTGTGACACACGATCGCAATTGCTGAAATTAAATAACCGCATCCCGCGCCAAACAAACAAATCAACAATGACTTCTTTCGACCAATACCATCCGATAAATCACCTAAAATTGCAGAGCCAAAAAACCAAGCAATCATAAAAATGCCAATGGTGACGCCAAACAATAATTCTCGAATCAGCTCAGAGGTAGGAGCAGACAAAAAACCACTGTTTTGATTAATCAACAAATCACTCATAATGGGAAATAATATTCCCAGCCCCATGCTGTCGATCATAATAACCAAAAACAATGGGAATAATTGCAGTATACTGCGCTGATGCATAAAAAACTCTCATAAAAATTACGGTAAACTTAAATTCGGCAGTTGAAACCTACTGCGAAGGCCTAATCGTCGGAATCTCTAGCGAATTTCCTATTCCATTTGTCGTTATGCCTTTTCATCAAAATCTTTTGAAAAATAAATCCATCTATTTTTTCCCTGCTTTTTTGCTTGATATAACGCGAAATCACTGCGTTTCAACAAGTTTTTAATATCTTTTCCATCTTCTGGATAAACAGCTATGCCAATACTTAAGGTGATTGTAATAAGGTGCCCATTAAGCTGAAAAGGTTGTTTAAACGCTTCTAATATTTTTCCTGCAACAATGCACGCATCTTCCTTTTTCTTCACGCTATCTAGCACTAGCACAAATTCATCACCACCGAAGCGTGCTAAAAAATCAGTTTGGCGAACAAGCGAAATGAGTTTTTTAGCAACTTCTTTTAAAACACTATCTCCAACAATGTGGCCGAACGTATCATTTACAATTTTAAAATTATCGATATCAATAGACAAAAAAGCAGGTTTTCTATCATACCGCGTTGCGCGCAACAAACATTTCTCTGCCTCACGCTCAAATAAAATTCTATTGAGCGCACCAGTGAGCGTATCATGCAAGGCAACATATTCAATTTGTGCATTTTTTTCTTTCAATTGCGTATGCGAGCAATTTAATTTTTCTATGCAATCTAATAATTTTTTCTGATGTTTCTTCTCTACGGAAAGGTCGGCAATTGTGCATAAAATACAAGGTCCTTTTTCACTGCGAATAGGCGTTAACGAAATATCCACTGGAACTTCATCACCAGTTTTAGTCAAAATAAATAAATTTTTAACAAGAGACATGCGACGTATTTGGGGATGCTGCATATACACTTTACGTAAATGGATATGTTTCTGACGATACTTCTCCGGCATCAGCGCTTCAACGGTCATCCCCTCAAGTTCTTTTTTGGTATACCGAAAAAGTTTTTCCGCAATCGCATTCGCAAAACAAACATCACCTATTGCATCAACTGCAATGATTGCCTCTGAAGAATTTTCAATCAGCGCCAGAAAATTGTCATCAACTCCAAACTTCACACACGCCCACCCCAATCCATGAAGGAAATGCTAAAAATTTATTTCAACTGTATTAGGAGAAGCAGTATAACCATTGAAAAAGCTTCCTTGAATATCTACTTGGAAAATAGATTGTCTTGCAGCGCTCTTGCCAACACATGCGTCATCCTTACATCCATAAAATTGAAAAGCGTTTTCACCTGTTTGACCATATCCATATAAAATCATTTTTGAAATATCGCTACTACTGAGTGACACTGTCATCTCTGATGAATTCCCTGTAGTGGATTGCGCGCCCAGCAAGGTTCCATTAATCACCAAACCAAGATACGGGTAGTGTGTAATGCCATGTAAATTAAAAGTGAGTGCCGTATCAGAAGACGCGGGAGATAAGAAATTATGTTGCATGAGCATTGAAAAAAATGGCGTATTACTAGTCGCAAACACCGGTGTTGCCATCAACGCGCTCACCAATATAATTACTTGTTTTTTAAACATATTTTCTCCCTACAACAAAAAAGCGATTATCAACCACTCAAGAGCGTAAATCCGCTAACCAAAAAGACCAGAAAATACAAACAGTCTCATTCTGGCAAATCAAGGTGAAATGTCAATCCAGTAAAACTCATCTTCATTATTTCTTAAGCAGTGATCTGTACACTGAATGCACTGTGCGAAAGCTATATCTCCCAAAATGGCTATTTAGTAACGAACCCCCGCAACGCGCATTGGGTGCACCCCCTTTTGGGGCCTTAAACCCCGGTGATGATGAAGTATGGGCAATAAGTAGCACCCCCGCAGACCACAAAAAGCCCAAAAAGACTCTCCTGCTCAGTCAGAATGGCGCCGCCCATCATTCGGTGGGGGAGATGTTTATTCTGGTCAACTATCTCTGTATATTAGATTTTGATGTTAGGCTCATGGGGAGCGAGCAAAAAGCGCGTAGTCCCAACGTTGAAAACCTCAGTAACCGAGGGCTTAAAACCTTACTGTCACTAGCAGAATTAGAGGAATCAGATGCGCTATTGACTCAAACAGCCAACGAATTGAACAAACCGCGTGATCAGATTTTGTATTTAACAGCTGAACGCACAACTGAATTATTAGCCTGCCATAGGATGCAATCTTCAAGCGCAATTTATTGTGAGTATCCTCAGGCTACTGACAATACCGATGCGCCAAGCAATGAGAATCCTGCGCTACCCTTACTCAGGGCGCTCCTAACACAAGACAAAACCAAGCTACCAGAAATTGCCGCCACAATTCTAAAAAACGAAGAAATAGCTGCTGAATTTTTCCAATTTATCAAAACCTGGGAATTGAAAATAACCACATCACCCATGATGCAGCAATTATTTTCGATTTTATTTGAGGCTGAAAACTGGTCTCAATTAGATATCGAAATAAAATGCGACATCGCCTGTTATTATGCGCCAGCAGCACTGGCTTTTCTAAACGAAACTGATGATGGTGAATATATCGATACAGTTTTAAAAGCCAGCCCTGAAGCAGCGGAAGCATTTTTTGATGAATGCATAAAAAATAATTTTGAATCACGTCATGCTTCCTGGTTTTGTTCAGTTCAATCAAGCGCGAATGCTTCTCACGCACTTTTTTTGTTGCCAGAGGAAAACATCAATCAACTTAAAGAGCGTGATGGAGTGAATATAGCTCAAAATTTTGCGTTATTAGCTGTCGTTGAAATGCGTCGTTTAGCAAAATCATTTCAAGAAAATGGTCTAGAAGCAATCAAAGGACTTAACGAGATAGGAGATGATACCTGCAGTTTAGTCTACAGAGAAATTTATTTTTTTCAGCCGGAAATAAAAAAAGAAATTGCAGAGATCTCCTGGTTGCAGATGAATGATATTTTCATCTCAACACATTTTTTTAAAGCGGCATCAGAAGACAATGAATTTAATTGGGCACCTGTATCAAGTTACTTGGAAGAAGAGATAAAAAAAGGAAATCTACCCAACGAAATTCTTTTTCAATTTATTCAATTTTGTCCTCATGATACTGTAGCGCTTGTCGCAACCGGAATAAAATTTAATCTCACTGAAGCAGATAATCTCATTGCATGCTATTCACAAGGTGATTTAAACAAGGAAAAACGCCTATTAAGAAAATTTTTAGAACTGACTGAAATGGAACCAACAAGCAAGTTCCCAATGAGAAAGATCATTGCTCTTTTGCTAGACAATGCATATACACTATGCGCCCAAAAATTACTGCAGACTGCAAAAGAATACGCCTTCTTAGCAGGATTCATTTTACGTAACCCAACGTTGCGTTACCATCTACAACAAAATGAAATTGATCAAATCGTACGATGGTATCCACAATTAATAGCATTACAAACACCGCCTACACGAGATCTTTGTGCGGTCGCTTTACCTAAAATAAAGCCTCAGCACATCGTTTTTAAAAATATAAAACTCGATGAGTTTTCAGCATACATCAAAAAAATAAATATCAATAAAAACACTGAGGTAATTACCTTAAAACTTGACGACACGAATATAGAAGATGTTTTTGAAAAATACAAAAAAATAATTACGGATTTATCGCTTCTTTACCCCAAGATTTCGGTGATTGAAATTGCATCAACGCGCCTGAATATTGAGGCGCTTTATACTGAAATAAAAAAAATTGTAGAAAATGATGTGGTAATACTCCCGTTTATTGGGCCACAACTAAATACATCCGTTCCAGCTAATCAACCAAAACCGCTAGCAAAAAAATTATATATACAAGCACCTGGTTCTGATTTAAGGAATATGGATTCTGGCAATGAACCAAAAACTAAACATTACGCTATGATTAGCGCTGGAGAACAACTTGCGGGAACTTTTACACCACGAATTCGAACTTCTTTGCTCCAATACACTTACGATGGAAAAAACTTATCTCAAGCGGCTGTGCCGCCAACAAGGCTAGTACCAGTTTCTGCACATGTACTCACTGAATCCGAACTACTTACAAAACAGAAAGCTGGGACAGCTAGCGTCATACAATTTAAACAACGATTGGAGAGAAATAAATTAATTCGTTTGCTTTCTATTCATCCGCAAGAAGAAATATGCGTTTCAAGTATCTCGAGTAATATCCACATATTCAGAGGAGAGGATAATTTTTATTATGCGCTCTCAGATGCTGATCAAGAGTTTACCTATCAAACGCTGGCACACAAGAACTTATTTTCTTCTTACTCGTATGATTCAATTCCCTTGAGTGATCCTGTAAAAAAGATCATTGAGACTTACCTGAACGACCCAAAATTTAGTCGAATTGCGGACCCAACAAAACCCTGCCCAATTCTTGTGCCAAACTCTGATTATGATACTTGGATAGAAGCACTATTTGAACAACGCGCAGGGGTTTGCTGGCATCGTTCATTAGCAGTGGCTGAAAAAATCAAAAGGGGTGGGTATAGTAATCGTGTTCGTATTGTCTCTATTGATAATACGCATGAAGCGCTCGAGATTTTGTATGAAGGAAAATGGATACCCGTTGACCTAGGTGGAGGAAACAACTCAAAAAAAACCTATACAGAAGCAACTTTTCTGGATCAGCCGGCGCGTCCTGTTGCACCTCCTGCTTCTGCGCAATCCCAAGCGACCATTGTCCCACGACCACCGAACGAGACACTCCCTCATCAACCTCCTCGTCCTCGTCGCGAAAGCGGTGTAACAACACAAATAAATCTTGTCCCACAAGCAGCTGTCAATCACGCTCGTTTAGAAAAATTAAAAAACGACTTATTGAAAAGAAAAAAACCTGCTAGTGGCACTACAGAGGACGCTTACACAACTACTGTAAAAAATAATCGTGTATTGATTTACACAACACAAAAAGAAAAATTTTCCAATCAACTCATTTCCCTCTGCAAAAAACAAAATCGACCTATTTTTTATATTGATGCGGCTTGCTTGCTTTCAGCGAATAAATTGCATTTACATTGCCAACTAACTGGAGAAACATTTTTTACACGTAAAACAGCATTGCAAAATTTTCTTGCGGTAGCTATTTCAGAGAATACAGAAGAACAGCCCATTTTAATGATTGATTTTTCTAATATGCAATTAACACCTCAGCAAAGAATTGCGCTCAACACCTGTTTTGATCAAGAAAATCGTACTATTTTAGGTATTCCCATTCCCTCTCATGTATGCGTCATCGCGCTTTCAGAAAAACCTATCAATGATCCTGCCTTGCTGTCACGCTTTCAAGCAACACTTGATATAATACCTTCTCAAGAAAAGATTGCTACTTCACAATCCACTGAGACAATTGATTTATGCGGCTTATCTGATTGGAAAAAAGCGCTGTTTGGTCGGATTGTTCTGGAAGACAATAAACCCGTTTGGCAGCAAAGTGATTTTACAAAAAGATTATTGTGTGCTGCTGATGATTCACCGATTTGTCTTATACTAACGCATTTTCCTGAGAATAAGCGCGCTGAAATTGTATCAACTATTGCGCGCGCAAAAGCACGTGGCTATTTTGAATATTACGATGTGTATATCCCATTACCCGATGAAGTAGATATACGCTGCGATGAAAATCAATATGATTTTTCAATCTATGAGATAGAAAATGTTGTTACCGCGTTTTCACTTGAGCACTTTTCCACAGAGCAGTATTTAATCAATACAAATACTTTTGATTTACTGCTTCACGATAAATTAGTTGATAATGGGACGCAATTCTACAGAGAAATACCAGGTTTGCTCGCAAAACATCAAAATCAATGTTTATCGCTTGTGATGACCTCTAATTTATCGAATAGCCAATGGTGGTGTTTATTTGAAACAGCAAAAAAACACCATGTCACCTTACAATTGTGTTTGACAAAAGATGTGTCACTGCCCGCTTTTGTAAAAATAAAAAAACCTGAAAAGGGAGGGGCTGCTCAACTACCAACTGCCGATAGCGCAAGTGCACAAGCATCCACCGTAGTGAACGTTGAAGATCATACTTTTCAGGATCTTTTCTATCACATCAACTATCAAAAAACTGAAAATGGCTTTTCGCAGTTCTCTTGTCAGATGAGTGAATTGCTACAAAAATTAATACAAGGCGAGACGATTATACTAAAGGGAGAAATATCCCCTGAATTATTAGCTTATACCGAAACGCTACGATTACCACATCATCCTCATATCTGGATGAATGGTAGAAAACAATATATTTCTGGAAAATTAATAATAGACAAAACAGTTGATCAGCATATTAGGTCAGCACAAGTTATCTACACTGAACCAACATGCCAGCGCGAAACTGAATTTACAACTGAAAATGCTGCTATTTTTATCAATAAAAGAAAAACAGCATTACTAGATGCTCTCAAGAGTAATAATCTTCTGCAGTTAGTAGGCCACAGTGGTGTGGGGAAAAGCCGTTTAATGACAGAGCTTGAAGGGTTTGCGACCGTATATCGTGAATACGATAATTTTGAAAATTGGGCACGTGATTCCAATCAAAAAACAAAAATATTATTTATCGATGAATCCAATATTGATAATCGGCATTACACGATTTTTTCACCTCTAAAACCCGGCGGTAATCGACAATTATTTTATCGAGGTAAATTTTACCAATTAGATGAGCATCATAAAGTGGTATTTGCAAGAAACCCAAAATCCTATGGCGGTGGGCGTGTATCACAGCGATTATTTAATGATGGCACCATACCTGAAATTCAATTAAATGATTTTTCTGAAAGCTACATTTACATCCGTATTTTAAAACCAATTTTTGATTTTGCTAAACGTTTTGCAAACGAATTATCGAACTGGGAAGAAGCGGCATTAAACTTTTCAAAAGAAATGATTCTCTATTATCACAATCGTAATGCAGATGCCGATGTGCGCCGCCATATGACGGTACGTGAATTACAACATGAGGCGTTGTTATATTGTGGAAAAGTTTTCTCTGAATCTGGGCGCTATCGTTTTTTTCAACCAGCTGCAGCAACATCTTCATCTTTTGTCATAACTCCTTCCAACCGATCAGCTATTCATCAATGCAATGCTTTCTTAACTGTAAAATCCTTGCAGCGCCAAAATAAATTACCAGCACAAGGCATTGGGATAAATGCTTTGTTAATTGAAGGCGAGCCAAGCGTTGGTAAGAGTGCGATGGTAATGCATTTGCTCGAACAACAGGGTTACTCTAAAGATCAACGTGCAGATAAACGGTATATTAAAATTGATGCGAGCTTGCCCTTGGATCAGAAAAAAATATTATTGCTTGAAGCATTTCGTGGCGGGCACGTAGCATGGATTGATGAGATCGATACCTGTATCGATGACGGTTTGGAAAAGTGTTTGAATCAGTTGTTAACTGGGATGGACCCTGAAACTGGAAACCCGCTTGCAAATCCTGGTTTCGCTATCTTTACACGAAATGGCGTTGCACATCACGACAGAAGTGCGCTTAGTCCTGCGTTACAGCATCGCATACGGTGTGTCGAATTACAGCAACCTACTGCTAACGATGTCTATGAAATTTTACTAGCGCGCTACCCAACCATTGACAAACAAACCTTGCGTGAATTATCCGCTGATTTTGCGCAGCTTTCCCGCGAAAGCGCTGAAATTACGTTGCGCGGGTTATTGGATTATTGCGATACCGAACTATTACCGTTACAGCAAACAGCTACCAGCGCACCCAGACCAACAACCGCTCGCGCTGCTTAACCGTGCACCTCAGATAGAAATTTAATACTGCATTAATGTGTCTTTTTGTTTATTGTCAGTTAGTATACCCTCTGGCTTATTCATTTCGCAGGCAACTTAACTTATGCCGATTTTTACCGCTGACGGCGCGCTGATATTGCAAAAATCTTCTGAAGGTCTTTTTCTTCAGCCTGTTCTTATTCCCAGAGAAAACACTGAAGATGGTCGGGTAAATTGTGTAATGCAGGTTAAGAAGGCCGCTGAAAAATCGGTCAAGGATGCGACCCACCGTGAACTTTTTGTAATCGATGAACTGGTCGCATGGATTGCAACTTACTTAACAATGGCTGATTTTTTATCGTTATCAACAACCTGTTATCTCTTGATGCTCTCATTAAGAGATAATCCTTGGTTGTGTAAACCCTCCGAAAGTTTTTCACTTCCTATTCCACAGCCACTGAGAGGGCATAATGGCAACCTGCTTTTTGGAAAAGCCCTTTTAACTCAAATTTCGTTCAACCAGTACTTTTTAATAAACAGAGAGCGGACCCAAACGACGCATGCCATCACTCAATGTGCCTTTAGCGCGGATGGAAAAACAGTGGTGGGTGTTGCTGATCGTATCATTTGGTTCTGGGATTCTGTTACAGGCGCCAACACTAACACGCTTATTGGAGACCAACGAAATAACACGGATATCAAGGGTTTTTGTCTTAGCCCTGATATGACTACCCTGGCAAGCTATGCTTACTCTTCGCTACGCGTTTCACAATGGAGTATTGTAACTAAAAAAGTAGTTATGAGTTTTCAGCATGTTGCTGGAAATAACCTATACATCACCGTTCTCACCTACAGCCCAGATGGTAAAATACTTGCAATAGGTTATTCAGATGGGGGAATTACTCTCCATAGTGCTAGCTCGAGAGGGGTTCACCGCCAAAGAATTCATACTACTTCAGTTAACTGCCTTGCTTTTAGCCCAAAAGATAAAATGCTCGCAACAATCGCTAATGATAAAAAAATTATTTTATGGAATGTTGATGTCGATACCATTGACCTAATTTGTATATTTGATGGCCATCAGTCGCCAATATTCGGTCTAGCCTTTAGCCCTGACGGAAAAACTTTGGTATCAAGCTCTCTGGACAATACTACTAGATTCTGGAAGATAGAGACAAAAAGTGAGATTGGAAAACTCCCTAAATTTTCAGAACGAGTTGATTTTCTTGCCTTTAGTCCAGATGGAAAAACTTTAGCCGCCAGCTCCTGGGATGGTTTCACTAGACTTTGGGATACTGAATCAAAAAAAGAAGTTGTTGCACTCTTAGTAGGCCACTGCAGCCAACCTAGCTTTAGCCCCGATGGAAAAAAACTTGCAATATGCGCCGCAGGTGGGAAAATTCTGGTATGGGATGTTAAAGAGATATTGCGAGATGAAAAAAAAGAAAAACTACCGCACTATGGTATTGCAGTCACCCATGAGGAATACCATGATGTACTGTTTGCCAATAAAGTAAATCTCGCACCTACATTTCACCATGCGCTAACTGTTACGCAACACAAACCTCCTTTGTTTGAAAGAACCTTCATCGCGGCGCCAACGCTTCAAATCATACTTGAAGCATTAAAACGATTTTATAACGCTTACAAAGATCCAGGCGTATCAGCGTCCACAAAAGAAGCGTCTCTCTTGGCATTATTATTTCTAAATGATCTGAAGAGTGAAGATACCTTGGAAATTACGAGCCATGATTATTTTAATAAAGCCATGCGAGATGCGCTATGTGATTCAATTCTTTCATATGCTGACAGCATCCAGAATATTGAGGAGCGCCTTTGGTTTCTACGTGGCATCACTGCATCGAATACTTGGACAAACCGGATTCTAGTGAAAAAATTTTCTGGTGATTCTCAAGAAAAGTGCGCCACACTTTTAAGCCCCACACAAGAAAAAATTCTATTCAAGACAATAGTGCTCAAAGAAATGGTTATGGCAAAAATTGAAAGTGAAGAATTAACTGCAAGAACTAAAATACAAGAAATAGATGCATATTGTCGGGCGTCCCTGTTTACTTTGTTTTCAGGTGACACCCAAAAACCTCGTAATGCTACCAAAGGGCCCGATAATGCTCAAACTACTAACAATAAGAAAAAAACTGATAACAAATCAAATAAAGAATGCTGTGTGATGTAACGGTGACCACGATCCACAAAACTCCACGAATGACTAAGCGCTAGCGCGCGAGAAAATTTCCGATTACTTTGAGATATTTTTTATTTTCATCCGTCGAAACACTATGCGCACTTCGGTTAAAAATTTTTAGCGTGGCATTTGGAATATGTTTGGCAATAATACGGGACTCTGACGGCGGACAAATCCAATCATATTTCCCAGCAATCACTAATGTTTTTGCCTTAATACGATGCAATTTTTTAATAAAATCAAATTTGCGCAAAAAAGTGCTGAACCCTTGATTGAGTGCTTCATGTGCATAAGGAATTTTTATTTTGGGAAAAATAGTTTTTTTAAGGTTTTTGGAATACAAAGATTCCATCACGGCAAAAAATTTTTTAACATGCGCGGGTGATTTGAAATCACCTTTCCATAAATGCTCACACCATTTTATTTGTTGTGGTGTAGCACGCTTTGCTAAAATCTTTTTTGCGGCTTCTTTAAAGCGAAAACTAGGTGTTGTCACCACGAGAATTAGTTTTTCGACGCATTTGGGATAACGAACTGCGTAGCCTTGTGCCACCATGCCGCCATAGGAAGTTCCCAGCAAACATATCTTCTCTAATCCAAGGTGTTTGCGTAGTGCTTCAATATCTTCAATATTATTTTCTAGCGTGTAATCTGATTGCTTGGTTTTCTTGCTAAGCCCGCAGCCACGATGATCAATCATTACCAGTTGCGCAACCTTTTGCAATGGCGCTGAATGGATTTTATAACCAATGTGACAACCGCCCGGGCCACCATGTAACATAAACAACACGGGCTTCTTGATAAACGCATGGTTCTTCACCGAATATTGCTCACCTAAGATATCGTAAAAAATTTCTGTTCCGCGGAGTTTGGCTTTCATAAATTCGATCCACCCTTGTTTTGAAAGATACTTTGAACAATAAGTTAAAATACCGTGTGTTACAATTACTCGGCTTTTTTGCGCTGCCTTTACGGAAACGTTGAGCACCTTGTGCGTGAGCACGCATGAAAGTCATTTGTAACTACTCCTAAAAATTCAATCAGTTATAGTGTAATTACGGATCAAGGCGCCTTCTCACACACGGTACTAGGCAGCCTAATCGACAGTTAAGCTGCATACGCTATATTTCCCCTTAATATTATGAAGAGAAACACAAAGAACACAGCGCAAAACACAAACGAAAACACAGGGCTTCGCGATCTGCGTTACGGTAACGACCCACAAAGCGAGGAATACAAAAAGCTGGTTTTCAATGCTTATCGTGTGCAGGCCGCGCTTGTTTTGCAACACGCATGGCGCAAAAAAAAGAGGAAGCCAAGTCCAGAAAACCCAGAGCAATTTGCCATATCTTCCTCTATGTTTGGGCTCTTTCAAGAACCAACTGATGATGCTTATAAGGACTATATTGAAAAAATCAATGGCTCTCAATTTACAGAATTAAATTTTAAAGATAAATACTTTATCCAAAACGTATATAAGTGTTTGCGTCTAGGAGGCATTACACTGAATCAAGCGCACTTTGCCATTCAGATGTATCAAGCGAAGCAATGGCAAGACCCCTACGATTATCAAGGCGCTCAATTTCGTTCTTATGACTTTAGAGATCCTAAAGGTCCCTATCAAGCAAGTGATATTTCTTATGCAACTTCGCGGAAAATTGACGCCTTTTATGACAGCATAAAGAGCGAACCAAATAAAGAAGATCAATGCTACACAATTATTAATTTTAACAAACTGCAGGAATATTTATTTTTTAGAGGGATGATAACCTACTCTTTGCATCGGAAAGATGAAAAGATGATGTCACTCTTGAAAAACTATTTGCAACATTTTGGAATAAATTATTCAGGCAACGAAGATCTTGGAGACCTTGTGTCTCAAGTTGATCAGCGTGTGCCTGAGGATTTTCGTAGAGCCGTGGATGATGAGCCACGAGACTTAACAATGGACCTCCTATGCGCAATTTTGAGTACTGGTGCAGAAAATCCTGGGGTCACTTTGTCACCGGATTATAATGCATGGAACCCTAACACACCCACATTCTGTTTTGTATTAACAACACTAACGGCACAAATGCATTTACAAGTAGCAGTGCATGGGGAAGAAGCGGTATTCGCAACTCCTGTTGCTGGCCAGCTAACACTTCGAATGATCTATGCTTTAGATACTGCTTTGGTTCCCGATAAAAATCTTAGCGGAGAAAATCCTAGCGAGAAAAATCCAACCGTTGCGCAGGTGTTATACGAACTTTACGGTGAGCTGTATAGTGAGAACGGCAAATCCACGCGTCCTGTGGAATTTTCGCACCCTAATTTATGTCCAACAAAAAACCCGCACGGTAGAGAAACAGCGTGCTTAGCTCCAATTATCATAGGCTGGCATGATTTTGCTTATCATGCGTGGCGCTCTGGTGCAAATTTTAAATTACCGATTCGCATCCTGGAGTCATTGCTGGCGCGCCGTGGTATTTGCCAAGAAAGTGATTTTATTATGACACGTGGTTTATCGGTTTTGATTGATATGGATTTTTCGCATGGCCGCTTGATAAGAAAAGCGCGAAAAACGAAAGATGAGACAGCTGTATCTAATCATGTATTTGAATATTTCTCGTGGCTGCTATTTAAAATAAATGCGGTTTTAGAAACAGACGATCTGTTTCTAAGAATATTAATTGATATGATTAACGATTCACCTAAGTGGGATGCGCTTGTATCGTCACTACTCAATCAAAAGATCACACTTAAGCAATTTATAATTTCTCAAAAAACTAAAACAACACATCCTCTGGTAAGGGCATTCAATGATGAAAATCTGATAAACACGATTTGCCAGTTTCAAGGCAAACCCAATGAATCGATTATATTGCGTTGTAAGCTGCGCGATTTAACAGAAGGCAACGCGTTATGTAATGTGGCAGATACGATTGGCTTGGAGAAAATTTTTTATTGGACAAGAGAGCATGGTTTAAAAACGAAACCACCGCTGCAACCGATGTTGCTGGAGGACTTGCACGCGCCTGAAAAAATCGCAAGCGTACTAATAGATGCGATTTCGCAACTGGGAACAGATGCGCAAAAGCAAGCGCTGGCGAAACTCGATACATTGCTTCAAAAAATACACAGATATGAGCAAACACACTCACTCACAAGAACAAACGAAGAAATACTGAAATTGATTGAAACAAAAGACATAAAGGAGTCAGTGTTGTGTAATATTGCATCGAAAACAGATAACCAAGAGATCATGAACGCACTGATCGACCGCGTTGCACAACATAGAGAGGAAGCTCTCGCCTTAGCTATTTTAGCCAATAAAAATTGGCTCATCACGTCTAGTGACATCTACCGGTTTTGGCAAGCAATGCCAAGGTCTGAAGCAGTTAGGTTAGCAAGTGAAAGACACGTCATTATTCGAGCCGTAAGAAAACGCCACTTTCCCACTGAACAAAGAGACATTTTACTCTATAGCTCAGATGTCGCTGCAATACGTGCTATCGTAAGCATGAATAAAAATGATATGTCTTTCAAAGATAAGATGGCATTATTGAAAAATAAACGCTGGGGAGAAGTAACAGATCCTGATATTTTTCCACTTGTTAAAAAAATAGCGCAAGATCCAGCAACACCAGAGAGCATGTTATTAGCACTGGCGAGAAGAACGGAACAAAGGGAGTTATTGACACTTGTTTTTGCGCATGGGCATTTTCCACAGGAGCCGCCTGAAGATGTGATGCGAATCAAAACGTCATTTGATCAATTTGAACCACAATTTAAAGCGCGGTGTGAGGAAATAATAGCGTTAATAAGTAATACTGTTGTCATTAATCAGCAATCCAAGGAAAAATTAATGTGCTGTATCAAGGAAATTATGCAGATGAAATTTGAATTCCCATCGGAAGCGGAAAAGCTGGTTTTGAGCAGATGTCTCCTGTTCATTCACCCAAAGGTCAATGAGGAGTGCGCTGAGCTTTACCGGCAGTGTAAAAACATATTGCAATGCCAACAGCTCGCGCCACAAAGATCTACGCCTTCTTTTTAACCTAGAAACAGCAGGCGCCGTGTGCCAGCGCATATAATGTAAGCGGCAATTAAAAAAATCGGGTAATAAGCCAATAAACCGGTTTTTTCCTTTTTTTTGATGACTGTGATTATCCATAATCTTGCTCCTGCTGTTTTATTTCCGCATATTGCTCACCCATAATGTTGTAAAAAATTTCTGTACCGCAGAGTTCGGCTTTCATAAATTCAATGTGTCCTGTTTTTAAGATACCGTAATAGCTGCTGACAGAGAGCGGGATTCATGACTCGCTTCTTCTTCATCTTCTTCCTCACCACTCGCAACGCCAACAGATACATGATGACTTAGTCTTAATGCACTTTTATACGCTGCCAATTCTTTTCGAAGCAAATATCTTCTTCCAAGCCCGCTCATCGCATTAAAAAGATTAGCGACAATTATCATCTCCAAATTCCCGCTTAAACAAACTTTTTTATTGGGATCAGCAGATACTGAGGCAATACTCGCTGGAAGTAATAAAAAAAACATTATTTGCGCTATACCATAATAAGTATGTAATTTTTGTAATGCCGTTCTATCCGCTGGCGCAATGAGATCGTTTACTTGAAGAGTGTGCATTTCGTTGAAAGATGCTCTTGCTCGTAACGCTGTTACCATCCATTGCAAAAAAGTACCGACCCACCATAGTTCGTTTGCTATACTGCGACAACTATCATTTGCGCTGATTAATTTTCCTAAAAAAGCTGACATAAAAGACGACACTATCAAAGCAAGATCTGTTAATTCGCTTTTAATTATTTTGCTTGCCGAGCCTGCGTCAATCACCGCCATGATTTTTTTAGGAATTTCATGAGTTCGCAATTGACTTATTAATCCACCAAAAAATGCGGTGATAATGATACTGGTCACTCCAAACAGGATGCTGCATGATAGAAAAATAGAATAAAATTCTAAACCTGATTTAAAGCAATATGCTTCTGGACAATTCGTCGCAAATATCCCGTTCATGCTTACTGGGCCGCGAGGAGTTACGACTGTCATATGCGTTCTATAAGTACAGTTTGTGGAAGGGTCTTTAAAGAAAGAATCGGTTATATTAGATGATGGTTCAGGACAATTGCAGAAACAAAAACTTTTAGTAAAAACAATATACAGTACCGAGGAGGCCCATAATACGCCGCAAACTAAACGTTTTGCGTCAATCTGAAAACCTTGTGATCTCGGTGTTCCATCGCTATTCATATTCATAATTTAATACTCTGGTTTAAAATAATGCGGGTACTTTAGAGTCAGCCTCACGCGAATAAAAATATCCACGATCAATCCAATTTTTCCTGAAGGTGTTATCATCTGATGCTCATTTTCTAAGTAGTATAATGCACTATATTATTGCGGCGCTACACTGGTTAATAAAATTCCCTTTAATACGTTTTATACAGAGTTTCACAGCGGTTTGTTGTACGATTGAGTGCGGTGCTTTTAAGGACGATCGCTTAATACTATCTTAAGTTTTTTTTTCTCGACTACTCTCTCCTCAACCAGTAGCATTGCGCAGTAAATAATCAAGCTGGGGTGCTCTCATGTTAAAACGTTTATCGACCATAACCATGGCTACTTTACTGTCCACAACCGCGGCAATCGCTGGATCAATAAATTCCGATAGTAACGTTATATCGATCACCAATAATGGCTTGCTAGGCTATTTTAAGCCTATAAATAACGAGGTGCCACTACCACCTAATAACGGCAGTTTTTATATTAAGGTTTTCAATCCGCCGCGAATAAATCCCAACTTTAAACCACCTACAGTGATATGCGAACCCATCGCTTGCAAAGACGTAACACAACCAGGGGGTGGTCATGCTTATGAAACGGTAGCTGAGGTACCTTACGGAACAAAGGAGATAATGACATTTTCAGGCGCAACGTTTCTTCCTGCTATAACAAACATTACTGTATTTGCAAAACCAACAGCTTGGACTTATGCCGCCTATTTTCGAGTGCCCTATTCTTCCGGCACGCCGACGCTTGACATTACTTCAGCGGATTCGTCTTATTACTATGGGCAGTGTCAGAGCAAAACTAACGGATGCATTCCGAATTAAATGCAGATTGCCTGAAAATCACGAATCCAGTCGGCCAAAAAACTCTATTTATGGGTTGGGGAATTTTATGGGAGGGTTACCATTTGTCATCAAGTAAATGACCAACTCTCGAGTCAACAATGCTTTAGCCCGGCATGAATGGCCAAATTTATCCAAAAATGCTAAGCTCGCGAAGCATAAGGTACTGGTAGGTAATAAAAATGAAAGGGTATCTGAAACCAAGTGAAATTGGATCAGGAGAGGCTTGGGTAACCTTTGTTGCCGCTTCGAAAAAATTAAATTCACCGGGGAAATCAGACAAACCTTCAGAACATCCTCTTTTTTCAAACATTGATGTTACAGCACATATTTTGTCCTTTTTATCGCTTGGTGAATTGCGAAAAGCAACGCTCACGTCACGATCATTTTTAGCATATCGAAATTTACAATTTTTTATAGCAGAAGATAGAGCGTTGCTTTCAGGCATATCCCGAGAACCTGATTTTAACTTTGCATCGCAAGAGGATACCTTGTTGTATTTGCAGGCGCGGGGGAAATATATTGTTGCTATATTTAAAGCACAGGGAACAAAAATATTACATTCTGAAACAGGTGAATGCCTAGCGACCTATGACACAACACGATTTGCTGCTTACCTACATGCACGCTATCAGCCAAACGTTATTTTTAGTCGCGATCAAATCCTTATTCAGTTTTCAGCGGGCTTTCAGGCGCTATCATCTTCCGCAATTCTGGTATTTGATACAACAACAAAAAAAATCACGCTGTCGAAAGAAAGCGCGTTTCTCCCTGAAAAACAAAGTTTAGGTTATCGTTATTTTGTGTTAGACCCACAGGCACCGCCGGGGCTGCCCTCCGTATTAGCAATCGATGAAGAAGGTACGCCCGGGGATGAGGGTGATCCACGCTCTTATTTGCATAAACTAATCAATCGAAATGATCCTGCATACGAACAAGCTATTTCACATCCTGATGTATTTATGAATTACGCTGTATTTTCACAGCATTTAATTTTTGTCACAGGGCATGAGTTTTGGGCATTACACAAAAGCACTGGAAATTATTTTCGATATAAAAATCTTTCTGATGACTCCTTTGCATTACAAAAAGTCTTTTTTGCTGAACCATATGTATTGCTGGTATTTAAAAACGGCCGAAATCGCCTGAAATTATCTCGCTTTAATCTTGAAGCAAATCAATGGGAAGAAAAAATTTATTCAATACGTAAAGTTGATTCAGCTCATGTTTGCGCCTTTGATGGCGCTAGAATTGGTTATTTGAAAAAAAATATTGCGCATATTATTGACTACACGTCAGGGGACGAGGTAACCCCTGAATCAGGTCTACCTTGCGAGCATTTATATTTAGCAAAAAACGTTGCCTATGCTCTTACCAAAACAGGGCTGCAAAAATGGGTCTTTCCTGATTTTATGCGCCCTGCTCCTCAACCTGAGGCTGAGGACACGGAACGCACAGATGAAGTTTTTTCTGGCAAGAAGTCGCTGCGTCGTTAGGATTGACTCATTCGATGTCCAACCGACTAGCTTTGAAAAAACGGGTCTTTTTTGGCGTAATCGATGCAATTATCTATTAATTAATAGCACTTGCATATAAATTGATTAGCTGACGCGCGGGCTTCCATCTTTCTGTTGCTTGGTAGTGAGCTTGCATCTTTCTGTTTCTTGTGGCGGGCTTGCATTAGTTGGGAAAAGACTGTAGGTTGGAAAAATATTGGCTGCTTTGTGTTCTTTCTATGGAAGAGCAGTGTGGGGCTATCATTCCGGAAATCACGTAGCGATTATCCGGAATCTAGAGCCAGTCACTTGAACACCATCTTCTTTTACCCTCATGAGAGCGGAGAAGAGCCGAAATTTTCAGCAAAAAATGTTGTTAACCAATGAAATACATGTTTCAAAAATTACTTGGCATATTTTTTGTTATTTTGCTATGCACCTCCGTAGCAAACGCTGATATTGCTATTCATGTGATGTCAAACGCACATACACAAAGCATACAATCAAAACAAAATATTCAATCTGTTGTAAAACAAGCGTTACTTCATGATCATGTTAATATTGGCGGTAATTCTCCATATGGATCCGTTAGCGTTGAACTATTACGAAATAATAATTCACGTTATTTATTAGTTCATTTAATGTCACGTTATTTTTTATCTTACGAGATAATGCGCATTAATTTGAATGCAGATGGTTCCATCAGGTATCCAGTAATTCCAAATTACAAAATACAACATGCTGACTTTCTTGCGCAATCAAGTGAATTAAAAAATAGCATCCCCGTTTGTCCAGTGGAATATCAAACAGGAAAGCCATTGTTCGTTATCGCATCTCCTGCTTATACAGACACAAGTAGCATCAATCGATCTGTCAATAGATTGCGCAAAGCCATTTTTTCTACAGGTCAATATCAATTAGTGCAATTACTCGATGACAATGCCACTGTGCAAAATTATCAAAACATTTTGGCGTGCAGTAATCTGGCGTATTTCGCACATTTTGGCGGCTCAGATGATTATGGCCAATCTTTTGCTTTAGTCGATGGTGATTTTGATGCGACTTATTTTTCACAGAATCCACAATTAAATTTTAGTGATAAAGCAATTTCATTAGACAGTTGCAATCTTTTTGATCAGGTTGATCAAGGGTTTTGCCCAATACTCAAGACAATATCGAAAGGACTCACCGCATATACATCGGGAAGCAGTCAATTATTAATATGGGGGTCTGCTGAAACATATGCTTGTTTTTGGAAAAAAGTATTACATGGCGAGACAATGACGCAATCTACTTTGCAGCAATGCTCTGTTGCCTACGATCCTTCCGTGCCACATAGTCAATCAGGCATTTATTTTGTTGGTTCACGGGACAATGCAGCGAAAGTATTGATTCAAACCAATCAAAGAAGCATTTCCATCGCACCACATGACTACATTGTTTTGAAACTAAGCAATGGTGAGAAAGTAGTGCAATATGCGATGAGTATTGCTGGACAAAATACTATTTGCACGCCAGATCCAACCAACAGAATAACACTGCTGAATAATACAGCGCTTCTTTCGGGAGAATTCATTTTAAATTTTTTAGATGATGGCACTTGTCAATTTACAGAAGTATCAAGACTGGAAAGAAACGGTAATATCACCAGAGATATTTATGGATTTTCTCCACAAGAACAATGTTTTCATCTGCCCAATAAACCGCCGGTTGGGACTTTGACGTTAACCAGTGATGCGGGGCTATTAGACATGGTATGCAATGGCATGGCGGCATCTCCACTTGAAATTAGCGGCTATCCAGTTAGATATCTTTGGCAGGGGCTTGTTGACCATTTTAATCATTCTCAGAGTTTAGCATGTACATTTAGTTTAGATAGCGCAAAAATAGAAATAGCATCGATGAATATCGATATACGTCCATCATCCACTCTGCCTGGCATGCTGGCGGGACGAATCAGTAATATAAAAACAATGAATCATTATCCTTTACCTACGCTTTCATATTCGGGAAAAGGAGATGCAGCTGGCTATCACAATGGTGTCGCTATTAAAATTAACCCGCCGCAATACCAATAATGATGAGCCTATCAAAGCTACAGCGGACACTGGATTAGTTTTAAAAGTTTATAAAATCTAGTGGGGATTTGACCCTTTTCAAGCAGCCCCGCCGAACCTCTGCGGGGGAATTTAAAAATCGGCTGTCAAAAATTTCGGGGTTTTGAGCTTAGACCCTCTACTGGGAATGCTACTGCAACCAGTAATATAAAATTAAAACCCATATCACCGCCAACCGTAGTGGTATACGACGAAATCCCAAAACACTATCAAGTCATTGGACATATATCGTCTGATAATTACACCATTGTTGGCATGACTCGATCGCAAGAATCAGTGATAAAAGAGCTTAAAAAACAAGCCGCATCCATTGGTGCCAATGGTGTGATCAAAATGGATCATGGCATGACACAGACGACGGCGGTTGCAGTGCTAGTTAAATAAAGGTTTTATTTGGCAGCTAAAACACTATTTTTAGCTGCCATATGTGTCAATTTATAATTCTAAAATACTTTTGAGTTTTTCAAGCATTATTGCGTACTTTTTTTTATCCATCTTTTTGATATTGATTAATTTCCATTGCACCGCTGGTAATTTATCTATATTTTTAAATGGTAATAATGTGTAGTCTGGATTGCCTGATTTAATGGATAATATGAAATTTCTTTCATCACTGGATAAATTTTTTTGAATAGTTTTTATTAGTGTTTTTCTTGTTTCAAGTAAGGCATTTAGTAACACTTCTTTTTTTGCCATATTTAAAAATTCATTTTTGTATATGGCTGAGATATCAATTAAATTTGGATTTAAGAGTTCGTGTATTGGTCTCGGTGAGCAAACCAGATACACAACAAAAGCTTGTCTAATATTATCAGTAATTCCCTCATTACTCAGTAATTCTTTAACATCAAAAAAATCTCTTGGATGCTGTCTAGACAGTGCCGCACAAATTTTCCCGGCATAAATTTCTGATTGTGCTAATACGGGGATATCTTTGACATTAAAAGCAAACTCTTCCTCGACATATTTTTTCAGGTTCATTTTCTCTGGCTCAAGTAGAGTGCCTCGCATGATAAAATTTGGTTCAATTTTAATAGTTGTGTCATGATCAATCACCAATAATTTTTGCAAAATCCCTTCTTGTGTTTTCAGTTCTCTTATTTTATATCTAGGATTTTTCTGTAAAATAGATTGTGACATTGTTCTTAAGCCATCTTCAATTTCTGAAATCGCGCTATTCCTATCAATATATTTTAAAAATGTTAAATCAATATCAACCGATAATCTTGGTAGATCGCGGATAAAAAAGTTAATTGCTGTACCACCTTTTAGCGCAAAAATATTTTGCTCACGAAGTGCTGGAAGACAATTCAATAGTAAATTAACTTGTGAAATATATTGTTCTTTATTCACGAGATATTTCATCCTCATTTTTTTCTGGAAGACTCAGCATCCATTTTTTATTGTAGTGACCGCCAGTGCCAATCATGCGGTTTCCAGACCCTATATTTATTAAATTTAATTTAAGTTCAGAAAAACAAGATAAGTGATGTTTTTCAGAAAAATATAAAAATAGACGTTTTACCTTTATTGAGGTGCATGACTCTAATAATTTTTGTATAACATCACCTCGTAATCTATCTAGGAGTTCCATTAATTCATGTGTGTGATCTAATGTAATTTTATCTGGCACCAACGATAAGACTTCCAGTATAGCGCGCTCAGGAGATGAAATAGTTATTTCAACATCACCAATTTTTTTATTGGTTAATCCCAATGCCTTATTAAACAGTGTTTTTTGCTCAAAAAATGAATTGGTGAAGGATTTTGTAAACCATAGCGGTAAATGCAAATTCTTTTTTGCAGAACGGTATAGGTAAAATGTTTGTTTAGCATCGTGCTGTGAAACATATTGTGTAACACCATATAGCGCAAGGGCGGTTAATCCGCCAACATGCACTGGCAATTTTAGCTGTGTCTGTAGAGCATTAACTGCACCCTGCCATGTGAGCGGGTCATTTAGCCTTGTGTACGCACCATGCCCTATGGATTTTATCCACCTTTTTTTACAATAGAGGTTAACCAATTGTCTGTAATAACCGTTATTTCTCAAATAGTTAGAAGATAATGGCACACCATTTTGCCAATGGCCCAATAAATAATTTAGTTTATTTGAATTTTGTCTACCCATAATAGACAATTATATAATATATTAAACTAAAATCAACTTAAAATTTAATATTTTTAATTAAAGTCCATTAAAAATGGACTTTTAACTAAAATATTGTCTATTTTTATGGCTTCTTCTCCGCTCTCATGAGAGTAAAAGAGGATACCAATAACCAATAACTTCTTGTTTAATAAAGGTTCTAAGGACTTTATTACAAGGAGTGTATATGTCCATCACATTGAATTAGCGCAAGTGTTGATACCTGATGGAAAGCGGCATATCGAGCACTGTGATTTTGTGGATAAGGGCTATTGCTACACAAAACGATTTTGCCGCATGATCAGTGGATTATGCGGGCATATGACCATCAGCACGGTTGTCAAGCATTTTGGTATACGATGGCAAACTGTGAAAAATATTGATGAGGCATACCCACAAGAAACGCTACCCTCATTAAATCCGGAAAAACTTACCAACTTAAAATATTTGAGGGTAGATGAAGTGGCCAAAGCAAAAGGTCATTGCTTCGATTACACCAAAATTACCTATGGTCACAAAAAATATAGACTCCCATTATCCTAGGATTATCAAAACGTCACGACTGAAATATGAAAGCATGATACCCTCATCAATCAAATACAATACAGTAAAATGCGACAGCGGCCACAGTATTGCAATTTTTAAGAGCAACTGTATGTTTCCACAGGATCCAATGAAGTTTAGGGCCCGTTGACAAAGCAAGTCTTCCGCGGGCATCATCTTCTAGTATTTCCAACTCTAGGAATGTTCATCATGAAAAGAAAATTTTTATTCGGGTTTGTCTCATTATTTTTTGTCTTTGAGCAAGCGCAAGCAGTTGAGTTCGATCGCCCCATTATCGTTACCATTCCCACACAATCCGCTTCTCAAGATCATGTATCACTGGCGACAGAAGAAGTTGCATTGATGAATGTAAAACTTACACAGCAACAAAAAGAAAACTTGCTAGTCAATGATACGAGCAATAGCAACCATTCTTTTCTTCAAGCTAAGAATAAGTTACCGCAAAAATACATCCAAGGTATGAATGGCGTGCCTGTGCTTAATCAAGGATTACATGGCACTTGCGTAACCTTTGCAGTGACCGCTGCTATCGATGCGATGCTACAAAAAGGCGATTATGTGAGCCAATTATGCAATCTTGAATTAGGAAGTTATCTTGCTAATGAAGGTTATTTGATGAGCGGGTGGAATGGCGCTAATGGGGCAATGATACTGGATCAAATTCAGCGATTCGGCATTATCAACAAACAAAACCAACAAACAAAATCTTGCGCAGGCATAACGGAATATGCAACGCGCGATTCAGAAAATACTGGTAATCCGATGCCGCTCGATGCCTACAAACAATTGAGTGAAAATACAAGCCTCATCGAATCCGACCCAATCTTAACATTAACGCAACGTTTTCAATGGCAGCATAAAAACCAAGCGAGCGAAAGGATATTGCGTAAAATAAAGCAATATTTGGTAGAAAATAAATCTGTTGAACGAGACGCTGACTCACTCCGCGTGGTATTTGGATCATTTCTTCTCCTTAACCACTGTCATGTCGGCGCATGCGCAAAATATCATGCTAACGAAGATACCTGGGCGCTCACAGAAGCAATAAAAAATGATTCCCAGCCACAAATTGCTGGGCATGAAATGATTATTATTGGCTACGATGACAACGCGGTAGCAATTGATAATGAAGGTAAAAAGCATCGTGGGTTGTTGCATTTAAGAAATTCATGGGGAGATGCAGCGGGTGATCATGGTAATTACTATATGACCTATGATTACTTTAAGCATTGGGTGATGGATGCGGATTTAATTTACTACCTCGGTAAGCCTAACGGAGCAATGCACAATGAGGCATTAAGTCGCCCGTAACGAGAAAAGGAGAGATGCTTGCCAATCGAAGAGCTTAGCTGGGAAAACGCAGAACGCACCATAAAACACTACGGCAGAAGTAGCGCAACTACGCACGAAGTAAGGTTATGGCTTGAAAAAGAATGCTTGTGTATGGGAATCCAAACAGAGTTGGAACAAGCTGAAGCAT
>Ga0155555_111_pt1 | contig 68698 bp, 67 predicted proteins | sample RifCSPhighO2_12_FD_107212 | JGI IMG/M metagenome (GOLD analysis project Ga0155555, IMG submission 107212) | Gammaproteobacteria bacterium RIFCSPHIGHO2_12_FULL_42_13 | reverse complement strand
TAAAAACGTGGCTTAATTGTTTCATTATTATCTGACCTTCAAGTTCGCATCTTGAGGTATTTTGGGTATATCTAAACGTCACGACCGAAATATGGAAGCATGATGCCTCCATTAATCAAATACAATACAGTAAAATGCGACAATAACCACGGTATTGCAATTTTTTAGAGCGGTCGTATGTTTCCATATTTTTGTCTCGGTGATTAATGTCCAATGGCATGATTCTCCCCCTTAAAAATCCCCCATCGCGATGGGTTGGACTTTCGCAAAGTGCGAAAGTTCTGGTTAAGTAAATTTCTCTTCATAACCATTAGAAAAAAGTCCTAATCTCCCCTTCTTCTCCCTCAATATTCTCAATACATCGCTCACAAATCGTTGCATGTTGTTGGTGTTTTCCGACGGAAGCATGACGATGCCAACAGCGTTCGCATTTTGTATTTTCTGAAGCATTAACTTCGACAATAACCGGTGATTTTTCGTCCGTGCTATCTGCCAGTATTAGTCTTACATCCGAGACAATAAAAAGAAAACGTAATTCATTGCCAAAAGGCTGTAGCGTTTTAAAATCATTTGGATTGCAGTGTAAGGTGATTTCGGCTTCCAATCCCGAACCAATTTTCCCGTCGGCACGCAGGGTCTCAAGTGCTTTGTTAACATTGTCTCGTAAGGCAATTAACCAAGCGATCTGATTCTCGTTAACGTTCGCAGCTCCCTCCAAAGCATACCAACGACTTAAAAAAACAGACGCCTCTCGCTTACCCGGCATAAATTTCCATACTTCATCGGCGGTAAAACTGGTGATTGGCGCCAACCATCGCACCATCACTTCCAGCAAATAATACAAAGCGGTTTGTGCAGACCGTCTCGGCAATCCTGTTTTTTTGCTGGTATACAAGCGATCTTTCAAAATATCCAAATAAAATCCGCCTAAAGTTACCGAGCAGAAATTATGAAGTAACTGGTAAATCACAGGAAATTGATAAGCATCCAATGCGGCAATAATTTCTTTTTGCAATAACGCTGCGCGCGCAATCATGTAAGCATCCAAAGCAACTAATTTCTCAGCAGGCAAACACTGCGTTGCGGGATCAAAATCGCATAAATTAGATAATAAAAATCGCAAGGTATTTCTGATGCGACGATACGTATCACTACAACGCTTTAAAATTTCATCGGAAATACTCATATCATCGGTGTGATCAATCGAGGTTGCCCACAAACGCAACACATCCGCACCGTAATTTTTAATGACTTCTGCAGGAGACACTGTATTGCCCAATGATTTAGACATCTTGCGGCCTTGCGCATCGACCACATACCCATGCGTTAACACAGCCTTGTAGGGTGCATGATCACGGATTGCAACGGAAGTTAATAACGATGATTGAAACCAACCGCGATGTTGGTCAGATCCTTCCAAATACAAATCAGCAGGCACGGATAAATCAGGGCGATGCGCTAACACACAAGCATGTGTTACACCGGATTCAAACCAAACGTCTAATACGTCCGTCACTTTCTCATATTGTTTTGCATCATCGATGAGTGCGTGAATATCGCAATCATGCCAAGCATCAATACCTGCTTTTTCAATCATGCTGGCTGCTTTTTCCATCACCGTAAGAATATTGGGATGCAATTCACCGGTTTTTTTGTGGACCAATAGCGTGATGGGAATTCCCCAGGCGCGTTGGCGTGAAATGCACCAATCCGGGCGTGATTCCACCATGTTGTAAATGCGCTGCTCACCCCATGCGGGTTTCCATTGTGTTTTTTCAATTTCATCTAACGCTATTTTTCGCAATCCTTGTTGTTCCATACTGATAAACCATTGCGGGGTAGCGCGAAAAATCAGCGGTGTTTTATGTCGCCAGCAATGCGGATAACTATGTGTGAGTGTGTCATGATGCAGTAAGTGCCCTGTTTCCCGCAGTTTTTTGATAATCGGGTCATTGGCTTTAAACACGTGCATGCCCGCAAAAAAAGGCACATCCTCGTCAAAACAACTTTTTGCATTGACGGGATTTTTCATGGGTAATTGATACTTTTGCCCTACTACATAATCATCTTGACCATGTGCAGGCGCGGTATGCACACACCCTGTGCCTGCTTCCGTCGTCACGTGATTGCCTAAAATAATCGGTACTGTTTTTTCTAAAAAAGGATGTCGGCAGAATTTTTTTTCTAATGATTTTCCTGCCATTTTTTGAATCACGCTGTAATCTGAAATATTAAGCGTTTTCATTACACTTTCGACCAACGCCTCAGCTAAAATATATTTTTTGGAATGGGTGTCGACCAGGCAATAGGTTACCTCAGGATGCACGGCCACAGCTTCATTTGCGGGTAGTGTCCAGGGCGTCGTTGTCCAGATTAAAATATCCGCATCATTATCCACCAGCGGAAAACCAACAATGACAGCAGGCGACTGCTTGTCTTGATACTCCACTTCCGCTTCGGCAAGGGCTGAGCCGCACGCCGTACACCAATGCACGGGTTTTTGACCGCGTTGCAAATGTCCCTTTTTCACCATCGTTGCCAGAGCACGCACCGTTTCTGCTTCAAAAGCAGGCTGCATGGTTAAGTAGGGGTGTTCCCAATCTCCCAATACACCTAATCGCTCAAAATCAGCTTTTTGAAGCGCGACTTGTGTTGTGGCATAAATACGACACGCCTCACGGAAAGCAGTAGGCGATAATTTTTCCCCTACTTTTCCATGTTTTTTCTCAACATTTAATTCAATCGGTAAACCGTGGCAATCCCAACCAGGGACATAAGGCGCATCCAATCCAGATAACGTTTTTGCTTTCACGACGATATCTTTAAGCGTTTTATTCAGCGCAGTACCCATATGAATATTGGCGTTCGCATAAGGCGGACCATCATGTAAAATAAATTTTTTCTGGCCTTGGCGCTGCGTGCGAATGGTGCGATAAAGATTAATTTTTTGCCAGTGCGCTAGCATATCAGGCTCGCGTTTTGGCAAATCTGCTTTCATGGGAAACTGGGTTTCTGGGAGATTTAGCGTGTTTTTGTAATCCATGCCGATAAAGACCTGTCAAAATTAGCAAGCATATCATGGATTTTGCTGCGGGAGACCCCCGTCTGCTGGTTCTGTTTGTGAAGCGCGTGCAGTCGCGGGTCGTAGGCTTTTGGGTGATTGATACTTGAAAAGATTAGAGGGGGGTGAAGGGACTTTTGCTGCCGCCTCTACTTTTTTCTGATGCTCAAGCCAATTAATTTTTCGTTGCAGCTCCTGGATCAAAAGGTCTTTTGCATCATTGCGCGCTTGCATTGCCCGAGTTAATTGTCTTTGTGCCTGCAACTGTGAATCTAATTGATTCGCGGTATTGCGTAAAGCTTCACTTTCGGCTCTCAATGCATCGGTAACCGGATCCCGAAAAGTAACATACCTCCGCGGCGCTAGAGGCGGTTTTCCGGATGGATTTTGATTTTCTTCGGGCATGTCTCATTATGCAATTAATGCTGGGTTAATGAAACTGGGGGAATAATGTTTGTTATAATAACGGTATTGATTTGGTATGAAACGATGGAAGTGTAGGCGATCGCAAGTCGCGTAGAAGGGTGTTTATTTTTATGAAAAGACCTGGCGGTGCTGATAATCAAGTGGTTATGGGTGGAAGTCCACCACCTTCGACAGTTAATAACAGCTTTGGTTATCCTGATGGAACGCCTGAACCTACACCCAAGAATCGATCACCCAGAAGGGGTGATCGAAAGAGCCCTAAAAGCATAGAGGATCAGACGTCACCGCAGGATTCTTTACTAGCAAAAGGAAGTGCCACATCGACACAATCGCCTGCTAAACCCTCTGTAGCACAACCGCCTATGGTCTCAGCTGACCAGCACGAACTACACACACAATCACCGTTGGTAGCCAGAGCTCAATTATCAGGAGAGGAGCCTGTTAAAGTTGCGGTAGAAAAACATCCAGTTATTGATGTTACTACTGCCATCGCGCATAGAAAAACAGAACAAGCTTTATCATCGGCCACGCAAATTTTGTTAACGGCTATAGATATTACCGATAGAAAAAAATACGATGGAACTCGAGAAGAATGGCGGGAATTTGATCCTTATGAATCAAGCACTACCGCTCAAAAGAAGGAAATATCTGTCAGCTATTATAACAGTATCGTTAGATGCCAACCTGCCATTCTAGAGAACCAAGCAGCTTTTGAAGCTTGCTTACAAAACAAAATCCCCTTAAGAAGAAAAACACTACCCGACAGTATTCGTATTACACCCAACACGAAATTAAATGAAGTGGAAGCTGAAGGTCGTGTACATCCTCCAATACTTTCTTTTCAGCAACCCTGGTATGAGGCTGGCGTAATTTGGGATGATAATGCAGCATTTATTTTTGAGGTGCATTTAGATAACTTGGAAAAAATCGATATTCACACCACGCCTGCTGCACTCTATGAAGAATTTCTTGCGTTGTTACGCCAACGCTACCCCGCACATCACAGCGTAATCATTGAAAAGTTAGAAGCTGAAATTAAAGTGGGTGAAAAAAGCATTCATCGCCCCATGGGTGAAAAATTATTTTTGTTGCTTCAGTTTGTCGAAAGAACACCACAAGAAACACCTTGCCCCGAACGCCAAGCGCTACGGCAGGCATTGTACAACCAACATCGTCGTAAACTTACTCAGGATAAACCCGCTGAAGATCACAGCGCACAACTCAGTCAGCTTCGCCAGCGTTTTTTACTTCCAAAACAAGATCTTTGTTCGCAAAAATTCGCTCCAAAGAATATTACTGAGAGAAATCTCGCCGCTGCATTTCTTTCCACCATTCATCCTGAGGAAAAAGAATGGGTGATTCAAAAAGCACGTGAATCTCGTCAAACCTGCCCATCGCTTAATTGGAAACCTGCAAAAACTTCGGATGAAAAAGTGATCAGTGCAGCAAGTTTTCAGTTAGTAAAAGCGGGTGTGATTAAAGAAGTGCAAAATTCCTCTGAAAATACACCTAAAAAAATTACGCAAAAAGTATTTCAACAATTATATGACGCAGCTTTGCTGCGACACACACCGCTAGATTTATCGAATTTAGATTTAACCGGTATTGATTTCACACAAGCAGGGTATAACGATTTTACTGGCGCCATTTTTGACGGTGCTATTTTAGAAAATGCTATTTTTTCTTTTAATGTGGATGCAGGAAAAAATAAAACACGCGCGATGGGTTGTATTGTCGATGGTTGCTCATTTAAGAATGTGAAAGGCAACACCATAAAAATCAAAATGGGCGATAAACAAACTGATTTTGATGTGATCACACTAGATAATACCCTCGACCAGGAGTACCGAACTCGTTACCAAAAAAAATGGCGAAAAACAGCGCATGCGATTGACGCAATCAATACCAGCGTCTCTGAAAACAATGCCTCTCTCGAGAAATTACTCCGAAAAATGCAACATGCTGACCAGGTCATTTCCAGGGCGCATTTTTGGAATAATTGCACCACGCATGAGGCTTTGTGTGCGGTGTTGGGAAGTCTTCAAACTCAAAATCTTAGCCATACTATGTAATCAATTTTCCCTCAAACGGCTGCATAAACGCGTTTGCTTTCCTGAGTTTTTCTAGCGCTTGTTGATAATCAAAAAAATCGATACTGGCAGTAAAAGTTTGCCCACGGAGTAACATCGTAAGATATGCTTCGGGATCGCATGATCGCGATAAACGTCGTAACGCAAGCAGATAATCTTCTCGATACACTGTGGGGATAATAATGCGACAAAGGTGACAAGCGCTGAGTTCGGCATTCATCATGATCCGTGCAATTCTTCCATTACCATCGTTAAAAGGATGCACTTCAGCAACTAAAAACATCATAAAAATTGCCCGCTTGATGCCCGGCTCTAACGACCGATACAACGAAAATGCTTTTTCTAATGTTCCTCGCACAAGTTCAGGTGGAGTAAATACCGTATTTCCAGCGCGATTCGCTAGCGTTTTAAATTCACCAGGATGTTTATCTTGTCGAACAGACATCAAAAAATGATGTCGTCTTTTTAACAAAGTGATTAATTCATCTGGGGAATTTGGTGTTTTTTGCATTTCACTTTTATCACTCACCATTTGATACGTCCCAACAATATCATGCGCATCTTCAGGTCGATGCAATATTTTTTTGTGATGAAAAATAATGTCGGCAGCTTCTTCCACCTCAAATTCAGTGCCTTCGATATAATTTGAAAAATACGCTTCAAAGAAAGCCAAATGGTGCGCCGCTTTTTCATCATGGGTTGTTGAAGGCAGCGACGGTAGGACAGAGGAAATCAACCGGGTCGCAAGGGTTGCAAATAATTCCAGGCGCGGTGCATCAAATGGCTTTCCTGCGGCACGTGCGATGGCGGTTTCTGATGTCAATCGATACTCTGATCTTGTATTCAAAAGCGCACCAATCATCTGATCTAACATTTTAAATTCATTGTCTAACTTTAAATGCGGCGCTAATTGACGCGCTTTGTCTCGCAACTGTTGCAATGCTTCTACACCTTGAATGCGACAAATTTTATCCAGCTGTGCTTCTATGGTTTTACGCGGCAATGATTTTGTAAAAGGCCCGCGCGACGGTTGTAAATTTTCCAGTAAAGCGCGTTCTCGCGAAGCAATAAATAATTTTTCCATAAAGGGTGTGTCGCCTACTTGCGGTGGCGCACCCGCAAGCAAACGAATCGTGAGCCCTGGTAATGTAATTTTTTTGGTGTAGTGATAAGTCAGCACTATTAATCCTTCAGGGGTGGGGCCGCCCTCAAGCGCCGTACGATGACTCAAAATCGCTCCCTCAAATAATTTCCCCAAAATGCGGTATTGATTACGCCGAATAATTTGCTCTTTAGCGTCCGTTAAATTACTGCTATAAATTCTAGGCGCCAATTTTCGCAGTTTCCCGCGCTTGACCGCCTGATGGATCGCTTGTGACTCCGCGCTATCGGAAGAGCCAAAAATGATTTCATCTTCTTGTAACTTCAAAAATTTTGTCATTTAACACTCGAAAACTAATCAATAAACTGAAATATTTTCCATTAATATAGCACTTTTATGAAATTTTTTCCATTAGTACAAACTTGGGTGAAAATCTACATGAAAATCTGTGGATTAATACACAGATAAGGTTTTTTGACTATACTTTGGGCAGAGTAGATTTTTTTGAGGTGATTATGGCACATCCAGATGTTGAGGCGGTGTTAGAAGCAGTTAAAGCTGAAGCGGATAAGCTTGTGCTGGGGCATGGTACTAATCCAGCGCTGGAAGCAAATTTCAAAGCTGACCTGCGTGGTAAATTTAAGGTGTTAGTGGATGCAACCAAAGATGCGCAGTCAGTTGATGAAATAAAGCCTCATTTGGAAAAATATCTTACTGAAATCAAAAGCCTTGTACTAACAAATGCAGTGTTAACCAAAAAAAACCTTAGTGGCCCAGGGATAGCAGCGGATTCCGCGAAGGAAGCTAGGGAGGCTATCGTTAAAAATGGCAGTGATTTCTTAGTCAAAGCTACAAGTGCTTACAACGACAAAGTTTCTGCTGCAGATCATAAAATCACCATGGATATGAGTGAATTTCCAAAACCAACGCATTAGATCTTCTAGCTAGCCACGCGGTTGCTGATCCCCTTGCTCACTTCGTTCGGGCGCGGTTCTGTTACTTCAGCTTAATGCGATCAATGCATGTTTTGGGTCATTTTTTAATATCGTCAGCAAAGCCAATGCTGGGCCCTGCGGTTTACGTCGACCTTGCTCCCAATTTTGCAGGGTTTTAATACTGACATGAATTAATTTGGAAAACTGATGCTGAGATAACCCAGTTTTCTCCCGAATTTTTTTAATATCCAGGCTGGTAAACCTAAATGTTCGTGAAGGACGCTGTTCATTGCGCTTAATTTTTCCTGCTTCTCTAACGCTATCGAGCAATCTTTCAAAATCTGCTTGAATCATTTATTTATCTCCTGCATTACTACTGCCTGTAATTTTTTTATTTGCTGTCCTGTTAAATCACTCTGCCTATTTTTCTGGTACGCATATAACATATAAATTTGATCCACTTGATCAAGGTAGTAATAAATAATTCTTACACCACCACGTTTTCCTTTCCATGCAATTTTGCATCGAATTTTACGAAGTCCGCCACTCCCTTTGATTACAGCGCCACCTCTAGGATTACAAACCAGTGTTTCTTGCAACTCACTATATTCTTCATCGGTCAGCAAAGCTTGTATTAAACTTGTAAAAATAGTCGTTTCAATGATTACCATAATTACTTATATCCTATGAATATACGCCAATGGCGTATTTATTGCAAGTATGAACGTATATACCCAAAATACTTCAAGATGCGAACCTTAACTTGAATATATTTTAAATGTTGATTATCGTTTTAAGCGTTTAGGTTGATGGTAGATTTGTGGGATTTTTTCTTGAGAAATGTGAAGGAATAGTCGTAACTATTTCGAGCATTTCGAGAGGAAAAATCACACAAAGATGCCATCAAGATAAGCGCTTAAAATTCGCATCTTGAAGTATTTTGGGTATATGAATAATCTTTTGAGTTTTTATTGCAATACCGTGTTTGAGTGGTTTTAAGATATTATGAGCTAAAAACAAAGTAAGTGCGCTGATGACAACCATTCTTGGCATTGATCCTGGCTCGCAACACACGGGTGTTGGATTAATTCACACTTCAAAAAAAAAAATCACACATATTGCGCATGATATTATCCACACGAAGGGTGGCGCGCTGTCGGAGAGATTACATTTTATTTTTGAAAAAATCTGCATGGCTATTGAAACACATCGCCCTGCGCGCATTGCCATTGAAGAAGTTTTTATTAAACGTAATGTTCAATCTGCACTGAAATTAGGACAAGCGCGTTCTGCTGCGCTAATTGCCGCAGCGAAATATCATATTCCTGTTTATGAATACAGCGCGCGCACTATTAAAAAAACGATTGCAGGATATGGCGCGGCCGATAAATCACAAATGCAATATATGGTCAGACTACAATTGCAATTACCGATAACGCCCCCAGCAGACGCAGCAGATGCATTGGCTATTGCAATGTGCGATAGTTGTTTTATACAACAAGGAGCGCAAGCATGATTACCCATCTCACCGGTATACTCATCAACAAACAACCGCCACAACTGACATTAGATGTTAATGGCATTGGTTATGAAATTCACGCCCCTATGTCTACTTTTTACCACCTACCTGAATTAAATAATAAAATCACCTTGCTAACGCATTTTGTGGTGCGTGATGACGCGCAATTATTGTTTGGTTTTCTCAAGGAAAATGAACGTAAATTATTTCGCGAATTAATTAAAATTAATGGGATTGGTCCGAAATTAGCAATTTCAATTTTATCTGGCATTGAGGCTGAACAATTTATACGTTGTATTCAAGAACAAGATATTGGGCGATTAACGAATATTCCTGGTATTGGTAAAAAAACAGCGCAGCGATTATTAGTGGAAATGCGCGATCAATTCTCACAATGGGAAAGCACGTTGTACCCCAGCACAGAGCCTGATCCACGCAATCCCAATCAAGTGATTCAAGATGCCATTCATGCGCTCACTTCTTTGGGCTACAAACCACATGATGCAAAAAATATTGTGACGAAAACACATCAACCCGGTCATAATAGCGAGCAATTGATACGACTTTCTTTGCAATCGATTATAGAAAAATGACGCTTGAAAATTATTTAAATAGTACTGCCGCTAAAACGCTTTTAGAGCGCTTAGATCACTTTTCAAAAATTTTTTTGGAAAAACCCTATCTTAACAATCCAAACGGAGAAGGCCCGGACAGCGCCATCGACACAGCACCTTTATTTCGCTTTGATGGATTTGATTGCGTTACTTATGTCAATACAGTGATCGCGCTGGCACATGCCACTTCTGAAAATACATTTATTCAAACGCTATTAAAAATAAATTATTACGATTCAAACCCACGCTATGAAAATCGTTTTCATTTTATGGAATTAGATTGGAATCCACAAAATACCAAAAATGGTTTTATTCGCGATATCACCGTCTCTTTTAGTAGACAAGTAGTCTATGCCATTGGCGATATCGATAAACCCAATTGGTTTTTACATAAAAAAATGCCGAAATTTGCCAAAAAATTTTCGATTCAACCTGCACGCATTGGCTACTTGCCGATATCTCTACTGCTAGAAGATTGCAGCATTTTTGACGCTTTTCCACCCATCAGCGTGATTGAAATTGTAAGACCCAATTGGCCGCTGCGCGAGAAAATTGGTACTGATATTCATATTTCTCACGTTGGATTTGCGCTGAATGATCCTCAGAAAAAAGGGGTGATATTGCGCCACGCTTCCTCTGAACAGAAGAAAATTGTTGAAATACCGCTGCAAACATATCTTCAGGCATGCAAAAAAAATTCGACAATTCAAGGAATAGCGGTTTTTACGTTATTGTAATACTTAAGAAAAAATTAATTTTTTCACTTAAGGTAAAACCGCGCATATAACCATTATACTGTAAAGAAACAAAAAAACAGGTGAATTGCCTATGACTACCCCCTTTACAGAAGCATACGAAAGATTGCGTCAAACGTGGCGAGAAATTCACGCAAAAACTTCCCGTAATTCTTGTTATTTTTATCCTGAGATTATTTTCTATACGATGACGCTAGCTGCTATGGGCTATGGGTTTTTCCACTACATTCCTATTTTGCGAGAAGCCGAGCAAGAAACCCACCCCGTTTCAGTAAAGCAGGTAAAGGGCCATGGGTGCAGAAATCATTGTGATTTTGCTGACTGCGCTTATCGCCCCCCCACTAATGATGGTTTCCCAACTAGTGGATATCAAGTAATCATGTTTCTCTGTGGTCAGTTACCTTCGATCTTTTTGGGAGGAAGAAATTATTCAATGGGAAGCCAAAATGCCACATTTTCTAGCCCCACTGATTTATGTGACATATTGGGAACGTATAGTAGTGCATATTCTCATCCAACTAATCCAGAACTGTATGCCGCCTTTTTTGATGCATTTCTTACTCTGATAGGGGAGAAGGGCAATGACTATGTTGCAATACTGAGGTGTGTTGACGAATCTCGTATCACAGGCGCCCTAACATTCACGATCGTATGTGGCGTTTTATCACTCATTATGCTAATCAGACTCATATATCTCATTGCGCCACTCGTACCACCTCTATTGCAAATGTTTTTATTTGCGCCACACCACCTTTACAAGAAATTAGAAGCATGCATCAAAGAAAGGAGTGAAAGAGAGTTGGAGTATATTGTTGTACAACGAGATACAACCGTAGGACAAGAAATGGGGCGCAACACCTCATACAATTCTTTTAGCGATCCAGCACCCAACAATAATTCGGTAAACCTTAATGCTTCTATGAGCGGCAGAGATGAAACCAGCCACAAAAAAGGCTGTTGGGCAAGGTTTACCAGTTGTATGGGCGAAATCTGCAGAAAATTTGACGACTGCTTGTCAGGGTCAAAAATGAATTTAGGTGGTGGTGCGTAAGCGCTGTCCTTAGTATTTCGCTGGATTCCGCGGACTGCGCCGCGGAATGACGATCTTGAATCTATTAACTTATTTCATATGCCGATACGCCAGCTCGCACGCTTGCCTGCCCCGCGCTGTGCGCTTAATAAACCCTTCTTGAATTAAATAAGGCTCGATCACATCTTCAATAGTGTCTCGTTCTTCAGCGATCGCTGCTGCAATGCTTTCAATTCCCACAGGTCCGCCCTCAAACAACTGAATTAAAGTGGTTAAATATTTTCTATCCATGACATCCAAACCACGAATATCCACATGAAGTAAATCTAATGCAGCTTTTGCAATCGTTTGAGAAATACAACCATCCGCATTCACTTCTGCATAGTCACGCACACGACGCAATAATCGATTGGCAATGCGCGGTGTGCCGCGCGATCGGCGTGCAATTTCAGTAGCACCAGCAAGATCAATACGCGTTTGCAAAATAGATGCCGTGCGCTGCACAATTTGTGTTAATTCTTCCGTATTATAAAATTCTAAATGCTGAACAATACCGAAACGATCGCGCAGCGGCGATGTTAACGACCCTGCACGCGTGGTAGCACCCACCAGGGTAAAAGGGGGTAATTGCATACGAATCGAGCGCGCACCTGGCCCCTCCCCTAACATAATATCGTATTGAAAATCTTCCATCGCAGGATACAAAATTTCTTCAATCGCGGGACTGAGCCGATGAATCTCATCAATAAATAACACATCATGCGGTTCTAAATTCGTTAAAACAGCCGCTAAATCTCCCTTTTTTTCTAATACAGGCGCGGAAGTTTGTCGCAAAGAAACCTCTAACTCATTGGCAATAATATGCGAAAGCGTAGTTTTACCCAGCCCGGGCGGGCCAAAAATTAAGACATGATCTAACGCTTCCTTTCTTTTTTTTGCAGCAGTGATAAATAATCCCATTTGGTTACGCACCGATACTTGCCCTACATACTCTGATAACTTTTTCGGTCGGACAGTATGTTCTTGATGCTCGGTTACAGTCACTTCCGGGGTTAATAAATCTGATTCAGCGAGAGTATCCATATCTGACATCGGCGCGCTCCTTTTGGACAGATTTTGATGGTATCACACTCATGCAAGACGTATTATATCCAAAGGGAGAATCACTATGACACCGAACGCTTCACTGCTCAGCTACCTGCTTGACGCAAGCCCCATCGTCAAATGCGTTATCTTAATACTAATCCTCTCCTCCATCGCTTCCTGGACTGTTATTTTCGAACGATTTCGATTTTATAAAAAAAAATGGCAATCCCTACTGACTTTTGAAAAAAGGTTTTGGTCAGGTATTGCACTCAAAGATCTTTTTCAGAGCGTTAGGCAAGAAGAAAAACCTGATGATATTGAAAACATTTTTACCGCAGGGTTTCAAGCATTCTCGCAATTTCAAACCACTGGTCACCATACACGCGAAGAAATGATTATCGGTGCTGAACGCGCCATGCAAAATGCGCAAAATCGTGCTGTTGATGACCTAGAAGACTCTCTCTCCTGGTTGGCCACCGTCGGTGCTGTGAGCCCTTTTGTGGGTTTATTCGGCACAGTATGGGGAATTATGACCGCCTTTCAAGCCCTGGGAACCGTGCAACAAGCCTCTATTGCCATGGTCGCCCCCGGTATTTCTGAAGCCTTGTTAACCACTGCTATCGGGTTATTTGCTGCGATTCCTGCCGCCATTGCCTACAATCGCTTCAGTCAGCACGTCGCGCGCTTACAAAATGCCTACGATATGTTTTCGACTGATCTCGTCAACATATTGCATAAACAAGCACCCGGAAATACCCATGCTACCTAGCAGTAAATCTTCACGCCCACGCAGAAGACCTTTGTCAGATATGAACGTCGTGCCTTACATCGACGTAATGCTGGTGTTAGTGATTATCTTGATGATTACAGCGCCGCTACTCACGCAAGGTGTGCATGTTAATTTACCGCAAGCCGCAGCAAAAGCGCTGCCGCCAAAAAAAGATGAACCCATTATTGTGACCGTTAATCAGAAAGGCGATTTGTTTTTAAACGTCAGCAAGGCACCTGAGCAAGCCATTACACCGCAAGATTTGATGTCGACTGTTTCTGAACGACTAGAAACCGCTAAAACACAAAACAAAGAACAGGATGTTTTTGTCAAAGGCGACCGCGATGCAAATTATGGCGCCATTATGAAAGCAATGGTGTTATTACAAAAAGCTGGCGCAGAAGATGTTGGATTGGTTACGACACTGCAAAATACCTAAAATTACCGGATCCCGCGGAGCTACGCCCGCGGGACGACGAATTATAGTTTCGCCCATTGCTGTAATACTTCGATTAACTGCTGTGCTTGATCTTTACTTGAAATCACAAACTTAGAACGTAATTTGTATTCGCCATTGCGTTTTTGATAGCGGCGAATGGAATATTTATCGGGGCCATAGCATTCTTTTTGTCGATTCCAGTCCTGTTGGCGAAAGATGATGGTAGTCCATCCCCCGCGCGTTAAAATGACTTTGTCTAGTTCTTTAACCGTCTCTATGCCATCTTCAGTGTAAGAGACAGTTAACTCATCAATTGTTGCGGCCATAAAACACTCCTGCATTTTTTGGCGGCATTGTATCCTAAAAAAATCTACTCGGCATCATCACGAGGCATATCATCACGATGACCTTCGCGTTTAATGCGTTCGTAAATTTCTTCACGGTGAACCGCAACGTCTTTCGGTGCCTCAATACCCAAGCGGACTTGATTCCCCTTGATACCGAGCACCGTAATTTTCACGTCGTCGTTAATCATGATGGATTCACTGATGCGTCTTGTAAGAATTAACATACCTATTCTCCTTTCCTAAAAATACTTATTCTTAGGGGTAAGTGTAGTGCATTCTCACGAAAGTTCATGAAAAAGAAGTTTTAAAAATCAAGTGATTATGTATTATATTGATTGTATTACATTAAATTTTAAGAGGGGTGGACGATGGGGCTCGAACCCACGACAACCTGAGTCACAGTCAGGGGCTCTACCAACTGAGCTACGCCCACCATCAGATCTTAAATCTCGCGCCCGACAGGATTCGAACCTGTTACCCCCGGCTTAGAAGGCCGGTGCTCTATCCAAATGAGCTACGGGCGCAAACACTCATAAGCCGTTCGGGGTAGAGGGATTTGAACCCCCGACATTCTGCTCCCAAAGCAGACGCGCTACCAGACTGCGCTATACCCCGAAAACTTTGCATGATACTGTGGAGCCCATTGAACCGTCAACATAAATGGGCACAACCTCATGAAAACATTACAAACAACCATTGAAACTGCTTTTGATCAGCGCAGCACCTTCACACCTGAAAGCACGCCCATGCCTATTCATCAGGCATTATACGAAGTACTCAATCTGTTAGATATTGGCACATTGCGTGTCGCTGAAAAAGTATCTGGCAATTGGATAACGCACGAATGGATTAAAAAAGCGATTTTATTATTTTTTAAAACACAACCCAATCATTTGATTGATGCTGGCTACGCTCAATTCTACGATAAACTTCCTCTAAAATTTCACGATCTTTCTGAAGCACAATTGAGCGAAACCGGTGTGCGAATTGTGCCGCCAGCTTACGCACGAAAAGGCGCCTATGTCGCCAAAAATACTGTATTGATGCCCAGTTACATCAATGTAGGCGCCTATGTCGATTCTGGCACACTGATCGATACCTGGGCCACTGTGGGTTCCTGCGCGCAAATTGGCAAAAACACGCATATTTCTGGAGGAGTGGGTATTGGTGGTGTATTGGAGCCCCTGCAAGCCTCTCCTGTGATCATTGAAGATAATTGTTTTATTGGCGCACGATCGGAAATTGTTGAAGGGGTCATTGTTGAAGAAAACAGCGTGATTTCCATGGGTGTTTACCTTGGGCAAAGCACGCCAATTTATAATCGCTTAACTGATGAAGTAACCTATGGCCGAATTCCTGCGGGTTCTGTAGTAATCCCTGGCTCACTACCTGATAAAACCGGAAAATACGCACGTTATTGCGCCATTATTATGAAACAAGTGGATGCAAATACACGCGCAAAAACGAGTACTAACCAACTACTTAGGGAACAAAACTAAACCGGCAAAGTAGAAACGCGCTGAATTTGCGCACCCAGGGAAATCAGTTTCTGCTCGATTCTCTCATAACCACGATCAATATGATAAATGCGATCAATAATCGTTTGCCCGATCGCCACTAACCCCGCTAATACTAATCCCGCTGAAGCGCGCAGATCAGTGGCCATTACGGGTGCGCCGTTGAGATGTATTTTTCCCGCGCAAATCACGGTATTGCCTTGTAAACGGATATCCGCACCCATGCGCTGTAACTCAGGTACATGCATAAAGCGATTTTCAAAAATATTTTCAGTTATCCTGGCCGCACCCTCTGCAATGGTGTTGAGCGCTAAAAACTGCGCTTGCATATCTGTTGGCATGGAAGGATAAGGCGCGGTATCGATGTCAACTGCTTTCGGGCGTTTGCCATGCATATCCAAAGTCACTGTGCGCTCACCTTGGATAATCTCTGCACCGGCTTGTTTTAATTTATCTAGAATAATCGCGATGGTGTGTGGTGCGACCTCGTTAAGCGTGATTTTTCCACGCGTCATCGCCGCAGCAACCAAATAGGTTCCCGCTTCGATACGATCTGGCAGCACAGCATAAGCACCTCCTTGCAACTTTGTGACGCCCACAATAGTGATGGTATTAGTGCCAGCACCGCTGATTTTTGCACCCAGCGTATTTAAAAAATTTGCGAGATCACCCACTTCTGGTTCTTGTGCCGCATTGTGGATTACCGTAACTCCTTTCGCCAGCACTGCTGCCATCATTAAGTTTTCTGTGCCTGTCACAGTAACAGTACGCAAATGTAATTCTGCGCCATGCAATCCTTTCTTTGCTTTGGCGTGAATATAACCCTCTTTCACTTCGATGGTCGCACCCATTTGTGTTAATCCCTCAATATGCACATCTACAGGGCGAGGGCCAATGGCGCAGCCACCAGGCAAAGAGACTTCTGCTTCTCCAAATCTTGCTAATAAGGGTCCTAACACAATAATGGAAGCACGCATGGTGCGCACCAAGTCATAAGGTGCATGATAATGCGATACTTTTGCGGCATTGATTTCGAGTGTTTTCCCTGGTTGGTGAATTTCCACGCCCATTTGAGAGAGTAACGCAATCATTGTGGAAACATCTCGCAATGCTGGCGCATTTTTTAAAATAATTTTTTGGTCAGATAACAAGCACGCTCCCAAAATAGGAAGCACGGCATTTTTTGCGCCTGAGATTGAAACAATGCCTGAAATAGGCCTTCCGCCTTCAATGATAAATTTATCCATACTGAATAAGGTTCCCCAATCCAAAGAGCTGCTGCATGCGCCGCAATGATAATGGGGCCCCAGTAAAACGCAAGTAAATTGGTCTATGTTGCTGCTGCGAAAAACGTATCCACGCAAACAAGAGCGAAAAACAAGAGGCGTCTTGTGCTTCTGATAAAGAAAGGTCAATGAGAATATCTTGAGGTGTGGATTTGGCGATCAATGCTTCGCCTGCTTTTCGTAATGCCACAACGGTATCGAAGGATACAATCCCCTCAACACGAAAACCGCCTTCTATAGGTACAATGACTGACATAATATACGATTAACGTAACACCGCAACGTTATGCGCATGCAAACGCTGTAGCAGCAACGTCATACCGCCGTTAGTTAAAATATCTGCAAATTGGGCATGATAACTTTGCATCATGCTCACCCCTTCAATACTGAAATCATACACTTTCCATTGACTACCAACACGCGTTACAAAATATGTCACATTAATTCGCTGTCCACTTTTGCGAATAATCACGCTTTGTACTTGTGCGGTGGTGCTGTTCTCATACCCTCCACGCAATGGTTTAAATTTAACTTGATCACTATCGTAGGAAGACAACGCTGCGGCGTAAGTGGTGATGACATAATCTGAAAATTCTTTTTTAAATTGAGCGCGTTGCGCAGCAGAAGTGGTCTGCCATTGTTTGCCCACCACAGAAGCTGCCATGCGATTTAAATCCACATTAGGTAAAAATGCCGCTTTGACGATACGACGCACCACATCTAAATCATCTAGCCGCGATTTATTTTTTTCTAACTGTGAAATCATATTATCGGCAACACGTTGCAATTGCGCCACAGGAGAGGCTGCTTCTGCAAAACAAGCAGTGACAAAAATCATAGATAAAAAAAACGAAATGATGGTGTATTTGATTCGCATTTTCATTCTCCTTTTTAATCCTTATTTATTTTTCTTTTTGTCACCCGATAAATTATAAACCAATTGACCAATCAGATTTTCCAAAATTAACGCGGAATGCGTGGTTTGAATCTGACCATCGGGTTGAATCAATTGTTCCTCAAAACCAGGTGTTAAGCTAACGTAATTAGCACCCAACAACCCCTGCGTGAAAATACTGGCTGAAGTATCAACAGGTAATGCTTGATAACGATCATCAATTTTCAAAGTCACTCTCGCACGAAAGGAATTGGGATCAAGGGCAATCGCACTAACGTTCCCCACTTTTACGCCCGACACAGTGACAGGCGCTCGTGCTTTAAGGTCGCCGATATTGTCAAAATAAGCGACGACGGTGTAATGACTACCCTCGTTTAAGCTCGTCAGTCCACTTACCTTAAAAGCCATGAAAACCAAACCGGCAATCGCAACCAAGATAAATAAACCTACACCGAACTCTATGCTATGGGATCGCATCACCATCCTCCCATCATGACTGTCGTCAATACAAAATCTAATGCTAGTACTAGTAAGGAAGAATAGACTACGGTTTTGGTTGTTGCATGACTAATTCCACGTGCATTAGGTTCTGCAAAATATCCTTGATAAACAGCCACCCACGTCACGACAAAGCCAAAAACCACACTTTTGATGACACCATTGATCACATCCTCATGAAATTGGACTGCCGCCTGCATGTTATTCCAAAATGAGCCATTATCGACACCCAGCCAATCTACCCCCACCATTTTCCCACCAAAAATGGAGACAACATCAAATAAAATCGCCAATAACGGCATAGAAATCAGGCCTGCCCAAAATCGTGGCGCAACAATACGCCACAAAGGATCCACCGCCATCATTTCAAGGCTACTCAGTTGTGAAGTGGCGCTCATCAACCCTAATTCTGCAGTTAACGCAGACCCAGCGCGGCCAGCAAACAATAATGCAGTTACGACGGGACCCAGTTCGCGCACGATACTTAATGCTAATAACTGCCCCAACTCCTGCTCTGCACCAAATTTTTGTAGCGTGTGAAAACCTTGCAGCGCCACCACCATCCCGATAAATAATGCAGAAAGTAAAATAATCGGTAAGGATAAAATACCCACGCGGAACAGCTGCACCGATAGCAGCGGCCAAGCTTGTCGCCATTTTGGCCATTGACACAATGTGCCTACCAAAAAAATACCCGCACGGCCAATCTCGCTGCAACACGCTATTCCCGCTTGACCCAGACGAATAATTTTTTTAGTGATCATAATAAATCATCTTTGTAAGGTTTTGCGGGATAATGAAAAGACACAGGACCATCCGCTAATCCGCGCAAAAATTGCTGGACTTGCGGGGAAGGATTATTCATCAATTCCTCAGGGCTTCCCTCGCCCAAAACGGTTCCATCAAAAATAATAATCACATGATCTGCGATTTGCGTTGTCTCCTGCACATCATGCGAGACAATAAGCGAAGTCAAATTTAATGTGCCGTTTAATTCTTTAATTAATCTCAGCAATACACCACGACCAATAGGATCTTGGCCTGTGAAAGGTTCATCATACATCATTAATTTTGGCCCTAGGATAATGGCGCGCGCCAGTGCAACACGCCTCGCCATTCCTCCCGAGAGATGATGAATACGCAAATGCTGCGCACCTCGGAGACCGACAGCTTCTAAGTGCATCAGCACTAAATCATGAATCATATCTTCAGGAAGACGGGTATGCTCTTCCAATGGAAAAGCCACGTTTTCGAACACATCTAAATCAGTAAAAAGGCCGCCTTCTTGAAATAACACACCCATTTTTCGTCGTGCTTGATACAAATCTTTTTTTGCCATCTGCAGTAAATTTTCACCATCGACGGTGATCGTACCTGATTGTGGATAGAGCTGCGCGCCGATCAAACGCAATAAAGTTGTTTTACCTGCGCCGCTGGGCCCCATGACGGCGGTAATTTTTCCGCGCGGCACCTGCAAAGTCAGTCCATCAAAAATAGCACGGTTCCCACGGTAAAAGGTCATTTCGTCAATTGCTACCATGCTGCTGCTTTCCATAACCTCACACTCAAGCTGGAATACAAAATTCTGTGGGAAACAGATCTAGTATGGGTATAATACCGGAATTTACCACCGAAGCGAATTTCAGGCACTTATGTCAAACAGCCCTTCTCTTGATCTCGAAGCACCTATAGCCACCCGTATTGATTTTCTGTGTGATACGGGAAGAATGGTTATTGACACTGAAATCAAAGCAATAAAAAACTTACATGCCCAACTCAATGAAAATTACGCCAAAGCTTGTGAACTGCTGCTGGCTTGCAAAGGTCGTGTCATTCTCACGGGGATGGGGAAATCAGGTCACGTTGCACGAAAGATCGCCTCGACGCTATCCAGCACTGGTACTGCCAGTTACTTTGTTCATCCTGCTGAGGCAAATCACGGTGACTTAGGCATGCTGGCTAACGGTGATGTGGTAATTGCGATCTCTTATTCTGGCGAAACCGATGAAATACTCTCCCTTCTACCCGTCATCAAATTGCTCAATATTCCCATCATTGCCATGACGGGTAACCCGCACGCTACTTTGAGTCAATACGCCACACTTCATCTCAATGTCCATGTAGATAAAGAAGCATGTCCATTGGGCTTAGCGCCCACGTCAAGCACCACCAATATGCTGGTATTAGGCGATGCTATCGCCATCACCCTGCTTGCAGCACGCGGTTTTAAAGAAAGTGATTTTGCACGCTTTCATCCTGGTGGCACACTGGGGCGAAGATTATTGCTGCAAATCGACCAACTCATGCATACTGACAAGCACCTCCCTTGCGTGCATCAGGATTGCTTATTATCAGATGCGCTGGTCGAAATTACACAAAAAAGTCTCGGCATGACGACGGTCGTCGATGATGAAGGCCGCCTCTGTGGAATTTTTACCGATGGCGATTTACGCCGCACCATTGATCGCAATTATGATATTCACACCACCCCCATTCATAAGGTAATGACAAAAAATAGTTTGAATATCAGCAAAACTTGTCTCGCTGCAGAAGCCCTTCAACTCATGAAACAACGCAAAATCACGTCTCTGGTAGTGGTTGAAAATCAAAAACCCATTGGCGTCATTCACATGCATGATTTACTACGCACGGGGATTGGCTAATGACGCACACGCCTTTTGAAGATATTCGCCTTCTGATATTAGATGTCGATGGGGTATTAACCGATGGCACGGTGGGTTATACCGATTCGGGCGAGCATATTCTGTTTTTTTCAATACACGACGGCTGTGGCATTCGCGCACTTCAAAAATTAGGCGTCACAATTGCGATTATTTCTGGGCAACGCTCGCCTGCGGTAACACAACGCATGAAAATTTTAGGGGTTGAGCATGTTTTTCTGCAAGTCGAAAATAAATTACCCGTATTTGAATCTCTCCTGAAAACACTGAATATCTCACCAGAACACACTGCCTATGTAGGCGACGATATCCCTGATATTGCCGTCATGCAGCGTGTGGGACTCGCTATTGCTGTTGCCAATGCCACCGCGCCTGTAAAAGCCATTGCGCACAGGCAAACACAACTTTCTGGTGGATCCGGCGCTGTACGCGAAGTTTGTGATCTTCTCTGTTCTGCAATATCAAGCCTATGCAAAAACAAGTAAAACAGCGATTATTCTACATTGGCTTATTTACGATTGTTTGCCTCATTAGTCTGTGGATTCTTCACAGCGCGCGCACAATGTATTTCAATGAGGGCAGAGGTGTGATTGCGAGTTATCTTTCACATGCAGTACTCACAGAATTCAATGCGCAAGGTCAAATTAAAACGAGAATTACTGCGGATCGCGTCACACATTTTGATGAAAACAATCAAACGACTTTTCAGAATCCCGCGATTTTAATTTATTCAGAAGATCGCAGCGCACCTTGGAAAATTCAGGCTGACGCAGGAGAAAGCGATAAATCAGGTGACACGTTACGATTATTTGGGCATGTTGTGGCGCAGCAACTCAGTAATGACAAACATCCCGAAACCACTATCAAAACCACTACCCTGACGCTTTACCCAAAAAAATCATTCATCACCTCTACAGCAACTGCAACCATTATTCGTCCCGACACCACGATCCAAGGAAAAGGCTTTACTGCTAATCTGAAAACAGGGGAATATGTATTGGAAGCTCAATCCAGCGCGGTATTCCAACCTTCAGGATAACGTATATATGGCAACCCTATGCACGCATGCGCTTCATAAACGCTATCACCAGCGTGTGGTAGTGAATAGCGTTTCTTTGAAAGTAGATAGCGGGAAAATCGTGGGGTTGCTCGGGCCCAATGGCGCTGGTAAAACCACGAGTTTTTACATGATCGTCGGTTTGGTGGCACCTGATCAAGGCAGTATTACACTTAACGGAAAAGATATTACGCATTTCCCTATTCATAAGCGCGCAAGACTGGGCATCGGTTATCTTCCACAAGAAAAATCTATTTTTAGAAAATTAAACGTTACTGATAATGTCATGGCCATTTTAGAATTACGCAATGATCTCAATCGCACGAAACGCAAACAGGAATTAGAAAAATTATTGTCTGAATTTCATATCACGCATCTTGCAGATACGATGGCTATCAGCTTATCAGGCGGTGAAGCGCGCCGCGTTGAGATTGCGCGTGCGTTAGCGATGAATCCACAATTTATGCTATTAGATGAGCCTTTTGCAGGCGTTGATCCGCTATCTGTTATTGATATCAAAAATATTATTTTGCATTTGTCGCAAAGAGGCATTGGCGTGCTGATTACGGATCATAACGTGCGTGAAACACTGGATATTTGCCAGCATGCGTATATCGTCAATCAAGGCAGCCTAATCGCCGAGGGCTCGCCGCGCGACATTCTCCAAAACAAGCTCGTCCGGAAAGTTTATTTGGGGGATGATTTTGATTTGTAATGTTGTTATGATCGTCGGCTGTTTGAGGAGCGTTGAAGAAGGAGAAGTGGCCGAGTGGTCGAAGGCGCTCCCCTGCTAAGGGAGTATGGGGCCAAAAGCTTCATCGAGGGTTCAAATCCCTCCTTCTCCGAAAAATACTTAAACCTATGCGCCCGTAGCTCAGTTGGATTAGAGTACCAGGCTACGAACTTGGGGGTCGGGAGTTCGAATCTCTCCGGGCGCGTTATATTAGCAAAAATGACGCTATTAGGCGTCGTTTTTGCTAATATCACTCAGTCGAGATTCGAACTCATTTGAGTTCGACAAAAAATGCAGGATTGCATTTTTTGAACATTCGCGCGATTATTCAAAGACAATAAATCGTTTATCCACAGCAACGCGCCTACAACCGCCAGTTGCCTAACGTAGCTTAGCGCGAATGGCCCGAAGGGCGAGCACACAGGATGTGTGCGAGTAATCTCTCCGGCGAAAACTAAATAATTATCATTTTTTTCATATGGTTATGAAAATAACCTTGCTTTATTTCTAGATTTTTTGTACACTCTTTACTTCCCATTTTGGGGGCGATTGGCTTCGACGGTGATCGTAGGCCAGCGGTGCATGTCGAGTGGCGCAATAACGCTCGTAAAACAACCAGTTGCAAATTTGTAGATGCAAATGATGCAATCTATAACGCTGCAGACGCAGTAGGAGTTGCTGCTTAAGCAACCTCTTCTGCAGCCGCCTAAAAAACGGCAACAGCCTACTCTCAGGTCCGCTTATCGGTTTGAGTCAGTAGTCAGATAGGTAAGATCGTCATGTTGTTGTGGCCCATGGCAACGTGATTAAAACACAGGGCTCGCTGTGTGCTAAGCCCGACTGCTGGCGTACACACAGTTAAAACCAAATGCAGCTCTAAGCATGTAGAGCCAATGGATGAAAATTATCGGACGCGGGTTCAATTCCCGCCGCCTCCACATATGAAATAAAGACCCGCGAAGATTTGTGGGGTCTTTAAACCCGAGAAAAATATGCCGAATGAAAATTTAGACGATATATTTATCGCCGCTAAAACCACGACACCAGCAACTCTAAAAGCATTACTCGAGCGCTGTCACCAGTGGGATAAAGAAAATATTTCTCAACCTCTCGACGAAAACACCGCCGCGAAACGGTTTGCGCTCGCTTTTTGCGAAGCAGGACCACAGGTACTGCTTGAAGAATACGTTAATGGCCATTGTTTTCGAGACGCTGCAAAAAACCTGAGAACTATTTTATCTAAATATCCAATTGAAGAAATTGAAAGTTTTTTGGAAAAAATCAAAACAGCTGTATCAGCTATTGCGAAAAAACCAACTGAAGCTGATTTTTGGGATTGCGTAAAAAATTTACTGTGCGCCATCCGAGAAAAGCAACTGCCTGAGAGAATAGCCGCATTATCAAGCTCACTAAGAAGTGGTGATCCCGATGCTGTCACTATCTCTCTGCAAGCATTGGATAAGATAATAGCTTTTCCTCGTGCGCAACCTAAAAAAACCGCGCATGCACGGCAAGCGCAACAGGATCCTGATGCCAACGACAATGAGCAAACCTTTCAGCCCTCACAACAAAAAACAGGCATCACACTCACCGGAAAAGAAAAAATCGCCACAAAACTACGTCATATTATTTATTTTATCATTTGTTCAAGCGACACTCGTTTGATTGCGCCGATGCTTCAGTCATTAAACAGTTTGCTCAATAAGCTGGGTGAAGAAGGTGAATTTTCTCGCGTTGCCCTAACTGCAATTCCCAATCTAGAAGCAGGGGGCGTTACACCATACCAGGAGCAAAATCGCTGCCTGCTTACGCTCATGCTATTCAATCCGAACGAATTACCAAAAAAACATGTTTCTCAGCTGACCGAAAACGATGTTGCAAGATTGTTTTACGGTGCCAACACATCTGATTTGCTTCGCCTAAGGTGGATTACCACTGCGGGAGAAAGAAGTGTTTTTTGCCCTATTTCTGCAGGATTATTCAGCACACTAAAAACGATGAGCCAAGATAGCCAGAAAGAGACAACGCGCCTTACAGCTGTTGGATTTAACACCAGCCTGCTTCAGCTGCGTTAATTAAGAGATTTTAACAACAATGCGACAGTTAAAAACCGCTTTCGGCAAGCTAGGAGATATTTTTTCAACATCACCCGCTGCTCATGAAGAAGAAGCGCAAGCACTATTAGAAAGACACGATCACACGTCTGCGCAACAAGAAACGCCAAGCGTTCCTCCTGCACCCTATTATCCTATTATCCTGCCTCCCACTGAACCTTTAGATTACGATAACGCACTGGTGGAATTAAAAGCTAAAATTCTTTCAGGGTTAATGAAACTTGTCTCTAAAAACATCTCTCTTTCCAAAGAAGAAAAGTTACAATTACTTAATCAATTTCAAAAAGAATCTTGCTGGGTTCCAGGTAAAAAGACAACCGAAGCAACCGATAAAATAAAAACAAAAGTGATGATTGCCTATGAGAATGTTTTTAAAAAATTATTTGAAATGCTTGTTGCTGAACTTTATAGCCTAGAAACCAAAAAAAATGAAAAAAATAAACAGATGAAATCTAGCGCAATTTTGCTTTATTTAGAAATCTGCGGGCAATCAAGAGAATTTATTGATACATCACTTTCAATAATCGATTCGTTAAACGACAGCGCGTCAAGAGAAAAAAAAGATGATTTATTAAAAATATGTCAAACTTTTCTTAACCAGCATCTCGAACGATTACTGCATTTGAATAATGAGGGTGACGCTGTTATACGCCCTGCAACCTTGCTAAGAGTACCATTACTCTCTCGGCGCATACTTACCTTGAGTTATTATTTTTATCGTGAATCAACTGAGTCAGCAAGATTGCCGCGGGCACAAGATCAAGAAAATTTTTTCAATATCGGTCAATTTGAATTTTATAAAAAATTAAAAAATGCTATTACCGATTGGCGAACGCTGGTGTGGGCGGTATTACAATTTTTCTCTCCAGCAGCATTGATTACCTGCATACTGGGCTTCAGTTACTTGATGTACTGGCGTGAACGATTTTACGAAATGCAGAATATTAACACTGATCTCACCAACAATATTACCAACATATTTATTTATCTCTGCGCGCAACATTTTGCGCAAGATCCTTTTGAAGGTTGTTTTTCTACAAAAACCATTGCAGCATATTGTCAAGGTACGCAGCCACGATATTGTGGTTCACATGCCGTTACCTTTGGGCGCTTGGGTCAAATGCGGTGCACCCGCGACAATAATACCGAAATATTTTCAGAATTATTTGGCACTTGCGCACGTGAAACCTCCTTTTATCATTTTATGATGTTTATCACGATTGCCGCTGCTGTTTTTATTATGCCAATGCTGATAATGATTTGTCCGCCACATTTTTCCGTTGTCTCTGTAAAAGTTAAAAAAAGAGGTGAAGAAGATTCGCTTTCAAGGGAAACTGTCGAAATAATGGCAAATATTGGCTTACTTGGAATTCGGCTAGAAGATTCAATGAAAACAGAACGCGTGCAGCAGGTGAGTCATCAATCACGCAGCCACGCACAAACTGCGTGAAATTATACACCTTAAAGTAGAAAATTCTCATGCGTTCATTCAAATTAAATTTTTCAAAAAACCGTTGCTGGACAAACACGGATATTATTTGAACCCATAAAATCTTTTTTGCCGATCGCTGAAATTTGCCAAGCTTCACAAGCCGGATAGCGCTCTTTAAGATATCGCAAGCTATCCGACACGGATGAATCACTCCATTTGCATTCTATGAATTGAATGGGTTTTTCATCGCGCATCACTACAAAATCCACTTCTCTGCCATCAATGTCACGAAAATAGCGCAGCTCCCGAGATCCTGCACACGCTCCAATTGTGTCATATCCTCGCGGATTAGGCGGGTTACGAGTTTTTTAACCTATTGTCAAAAAAAATCGCTTGTAATTTAGACTTCAGGTGAATTTTTCATTGTCGCGCCAGTCGAAGAGCTCTAGCACTACCTCGCTGCCTTCCTTAATTTTTTTATTCGTAACGTCATCAATATATGCGGGAAAACCATAATTCACACCCACTCCTTTCAGCTACATCTTACCTCTACGTAGTTATAGCAGATATCCAGAATTTCTACTCAGCCGCGCGGCTTTCGCGTTTACGATCGCTTTCTTTCAGCATTTTTTTACGTAAGCGAATGGATTTTGGTGTGACTTCGACTAATTCATCATCTTCAATAAAATCTAAGGCGCGCTCTAGTGACATAATAATCGGCGGTGTTAATAAAATATTTTCGTCTGAACCTGCCGCGCGAATATTGGTTAACTGCTTTTCTTTCGTTACATTCACCACTAAATCATTATCACGTGTATGTAGGCCTACAATCATGCCCTCATAGACTTCTGTTTGTGGTGCGATAAACAAACTGCCACGCTCTTGTAAATTCCATAACGCATAAGCGCGCGTTGTTCCAGCACAGTTTGAAATTAACACGCCGCGGTGTCGACTACGCATGGATTTAGTTTTAATAGGGCCGTAATGGTCAAATACATGGTGCATCACGCCTGCACCGGAGGTTAGCGTTAAAAATCTTGTATGAAAACCAATTAAACCGCGCGTGGGAATTACATAATCCAAGCGCACACGTCCTTTGCCATCGGGCATCATGTGTTTTAATTCACCTTGCCGCTCCGCCAATTCCTGCATGATCGCACCTTGATTTTCTTCATTCACATCAATAATTAATTGCTCATAAGGCTCGGAAAGCACGCCTTCGATTTCTTTTTGAATCACTTTTGGGCGTGAAACAGCAAGCTCATAACCTTCGCGACGCATATTTTCGATTAAAATAGATAAATGCAATTCACCGCGACCCGAAACAAAAAACTCATCTGACGCTGCTGACGGCTGCACGCGCAATGCCACATTCGCAATTAATTCTCTTTCTAATCGTTCACCAATTTGGCGGCTCGTGACATATTTCCCTTCTTTTCCAGCAAAAGGAGAGTTATTTACGCAGAAAGTCATGCTAACGGTGGGTTCGTCCACTACTAATGCCGGTAATGCCTCTACTTGTGCGGGATCACATAAGGTATCTGAAATACGAATACCTTCTACGCCTGTAATAGAAATAATATCGCCCGCCATAGCTTCGTTGATTTCAATGCGCTCTAATCCAATCGTTTGAAATAATTGCAATATGCGTGCATTTCGTGTTTTACCGTGCATATCCACTAAGGTGACCGGCGTATTCGGAATAATCTTTCCACGCGTCACACGACCAATGCCAATCGCTCCCACATAACTGGAATAGTCCAGCGCACTGATTTGCATTTGGAAAGGACCATTGACATTCACGTTCGGCGGCGGAACTTTATCAATAATCGTTTGAAATAAGACATTCATATTATTTGTTTTTTGAGAAGGATCTAACGTTGCAAACCCTTGGAGCGCAGAAGTATAAACAATCGGAAAATCAAGTTGTTCATCCGTAGCATCCAAGCTCACAAATAAATCAAATACCTGATCCACTGCCCAGTGCGGACGCGCGCCTTCGCGATCAATTTTGTTAATCACGACGATGGGTTTTAATCCCCAGGCAAACGCCTTTTGCGTCACGAATCGTGTTTGTGGCATGGGGCCATCAACTGCATCTATCAACAACAATACGGAGTCCACCATCGATAAAATGCGCTCGACTTCGCCACCAAAGTCGGCGTGGCCCGGCGTATCTACAACGTTAATACGGAAATCTTGCCACGTAATAGCCGTATTTTTCGCCAAAATGGTAATGCCTCGTTCGCGCTCCAAATCATTGGAGTCCATCATCCGTTCTGAAATATGCGCCCGCGCGCCTAGGGTGCCAGATTGCTGTAATAATTTATCCACCAAAGTGGTTTTACCATGATCGACGTGGGCAATGATCGCAACGTTACGAATAAGCATCTAACATACCTTTAATTATTAACGCCATTCACATCATGGGGTGGTTTGGGTATATTGTCTTACCAACCAATAAACTATAAACGCAGAGCCAAAGATAAATAACTGGCGGGATTCCGAAATATTAAAATTTGCCAGCACAATCCCCAGAACACCCAAAAACACTGAGAAAGATAATAATACCATTGTAACCAGCGTACGTGATAATCCCGCATCAATCAGCAGATGATGCAAATGATCTCGTGCGGCTTTTAAGGGCGATCTGCCAGAAAAAATGCGGTGCACTGTCACAATCATCAGATCGTATAATGGGTAAGCCAATATCCAAATCACTGTCATGCCATTGAATCCGCGATGTAATGAGACAGTTGCAAGCATGATTTGTGAAATACCAATGGCAAACCATGCAATAAAAAAACCAATGAAGGTGCTGCCAGCATCGCCCATAAAAATGCTCGGATGTTTTCGCCACGGCACAGGAAAGTTAAACAAAAGAAAAACTAGCAGCAAGACTGAAAAAATAGACAACACGTAGAAATCCATCCATTGATGAAAATAATAAAAAAGGTATGCGAGAAAAAGTGTTTGAAACAAAGCCACTGATCCTGCTAAGCCATCATTGCCATCAATCATATTCATCGCGTTAATAAATCCTAAAACAAAAAGAATTGTCAGCGGGAAAGCAAAAATACCTGTTGAAATCTCACCAAATGAAAATGCATTGCCTAATTTTTGAAATGACAAATGGCCCCATGCAATTAACATCACAGCCGCTAGAAATTGCCCCCACAAGCGAATTCTAGGAGATAACTCTTTAAAGTCATCTACCACGCCGATCAAAATCAGCAACGCGGACCCTGCTAATAATCCACGATAATCACGCAAAGAAATATCCAGTGCGAGTAATGCAAAACACAAACCAATAAAAAGCGCCACGCCGCCAATCAGCGGAACGGGATATCGGTGCCGCTTACGACCTCCTGGGCTATCCACTAAATTGATATGAATCGCCAGAGGGCGAAGCAAATAAATACAAAAAAGTGTCATAGTGGCGCCAACAACCATACTGAAATGTAATGACTGAAGCGTCATGGGAACTGTGCCGCTACGACTGATAAAAGGTGGTGACCCGGAGGTGATGTACGTACCGCACATTGTTGATAGGGAATTCACCAATTATTGATTTAGAATGCCAGCAAAATCAATAAGTTATAACAATTTGCGCCAGTAGTACAAACACATCCAGGTGCACCAAGTCTACCGAGAAAAATTTATCAGAACAAGCTTGAAATTAGATTATTTTTTCTGCCCAATCGTAATTCTCCCGGGATTGTTTTTTTGAAGTTTTGCCAATCCTTTTTCACCCACCCCATTTACTTTCGCCAATACATTAATGGAGGCAAAAAGGCCGTTTTTAGTTCGATAAGCAATGATAGATTTTGCACGTTTCTTCCCCACGCCTTTCAAACTCATTAATTCTTTTTCATTGGCGTGATTAATATCAACTATCGACATCACATGATTTTTCATTGGCGCAGATTTGCGCGGTTCATGCGGTTTAATTAGACCCTTTTTATCATTAGTATAATCTGCAAAAACAACTTGACTCATACTCATTACTAGACCTAAACACACGATTGCTAATGCACGCATCATTATTTCCTTATTTTATTTAAAAATAATATAGATCTTTGCTCTTATCTATAGTTACCTACCCCTCTAATATTAATTTTAATTTTTAGAAGTGAATAACTACAGCACGAAAGCATAAAGAATTAAAAAAATCACGCAATACCGTGTTTTATGGAGAAATGAATCGACCGTAATACCGCCACTGGGTCTTCTGCACTAGTAATACTGCGACCAATCACCAAATAATCGCTGCCTGCAGCGAGCGCCTGTTGCGGCGTCATAACACGTTTTTGATCATTGGTTATATTGTCTTCCAAACGAATTCCCGGAGTAATTAACAAAAAATCCCCGCCCAGTTCATGGCGCAGCATGGTTGCCTCTTCCGCTGAACAAACCACTCCATCCAATCCACACGCTTTTGCATTTTTTGCAAGGCGAAGCACTGCTTCCTCAGTATTTCCCATCATGCCGATTTGATGAAGATCTTGATCATTTAAACTGGTTAAGACGGTTACTGCGATCAATAAGGGTTTTTTTCCGGCTTTTTGTGCATCAATCGCATGTCGTGCCGCTTTCATCATGGCAGCACCGCCAGAAGCATGAACGTTCAACATCCACACGCCTAATGTAGCAGCAGCGCTACAAGCTTCAGCGACGGTATTAGGAATATCATGAAATTTTAAATCTAAGAAAACGCAAAATCCTTTCGCCACTAAGTCTCGAACAAAATCAGGGCCCGCGTACGTAAACAACGCTTTTCCTACTTTAAGAGAACATAATGAAGGATTCACTTGATCAACAAAAGCAAGTGCTTTTTGTTTATCAGTATAATCGAGCGCAACAATGACAGGAGATGTTGGTTTCATAGCAATAGCGCCCACCCCTAGATCCCGCGGTCTGCACCGCGGGGAGAGCCTTATTTCATTTGCTCTTTTAGCAAATCACCCAAAGTTGTTTTCGTGGGTGTGCCACTGACAGCGCGTGTGCCACTGTCACCTTTCGGTGGCGTTTCCAGCACTTTATGTGATACAAAAATTTGATTATTTTTGCGATCCACATTCAGTACTTTTACATCCACTTCTTCACCTACTTGCAATTCTTGTTGCAAATCCTTTATGCGATCGTAGCTGTAATCGTTAATTTTCATGATACCCGTCAACGATTCATTTAACTGTAGCACCGCTTGTTTCGCTGTCACTTCATTTACTTTTGCGCGAATAACAGCGTCTTTATCTAACCCCTGCAGGTGTTCTTCCAGCGGATCACTCGACAACTGCTTAATACCCAACGAAATACGCTCACGCTCAGGATCAATCGCCAAAATAACAGCGGTAACAGAATCCCCTTTCGAATAAGCACGAACAGCTTGCTCACCGGATTCAGTCCATGAAATATCAGACAAATGCACTAAACCATCGATACCGCCATCTAAGCTCACAAACAAACCAAAATCTGTAATTGAGCAAACGGGACCAGTCACTTGTTCGCCTACTTTATGATTGCCCGCAAATCCTTCCCAAGGATTTTGTTTACATTGTTTGAGACCCAAAGAGATACGACGACGCTCTTCATCAATATCCAATACAATTACTTCAACTTCTTCCTGAAGACTGACCACTTTGCTTGGATGCACGTTCTTGTTGGTCCAATCCATTTCTGACATGTGAACCAACCCTTCCACACCCTCTTCTAATTCTACAAAACAACCGTAATCAGTCACGTTGGTGACTTTTCCAGTTAAACGAGTGCTAACAGGATAACGCTGCGCAACGTTGTACCAAGGATCATCTGCTAATTGTTTTAATCCCAGCGAAACGCGTTGTTTTTCGCGATCAAACTTCAATACTTTTACCTTGAGCTCATCACCTACATTGAGAATTTCGCTGGGATGCTTAACACGTTTCCAAGACATGTCGGTGATATGCAACAATCCATCGATACCGCCTAACTCAACAAACGCACCGTAATCTGTAATGTTTTTCACAATACCGACGACTTCTTGGCCTTCTTGTAATTCGCCCAAGCGTGAAATGCGCTCTTCACGTGATTCTGCTTCCATCACTGCACGACGAGAAACAACAACGTTATTACGTTTTTTATCCATTTTGATAATTTTGAATTCTAATTCTTTGCCTTCGAGAAATGCGGGATCCCGCACTGGTTTTACATCTACTAAAGAGCCTGGCAAGAATGCGCGGACGGCGCCTAATTCAACGGTAAATCCACCTTTCACACGCTCAGTAATTTTACCCACCACAATCGCTTGCTCTTCAAAGGATCGCTCAAGCTGCACCCAAGCACGTGCGCGCATCGCTTTTTCGTGCGATAAACGCGTTTCACCAAAACCATTTTCGGGGGATTCGAGCACTACTTCTACGGTATCTCCCACTGCAACAGGAGAATGTTTGAATTCTGCAACGGGAATTGGGCCTTCTGATTTTAAACCTACATTGACAGTGACATATTCAGGGTCGATGTTAACGACAAGACCTTGAATCAAAGCGCCTTGGCGCATATCTACATTTTTTACACTTTCTTCGAACAACTGAGAAAAAGATTCGGTGGTTTGATGCGGCATGTTTGTAATTTTCCAGAGAAGTTAGTTAATTTTCGCGTAGATCAACAGGGCCTGTTTTCAATTGCATCTACACACCCAGCTTTGCTTGAACTTGCTGATAAACCTCTTTTAACACTTCTTCAATTGTCATATTTGAAGTATCTAAGATAATGGCGTCAGCTGCTGGTTTGGTGGGTGAAATCATTCGATTTGCATCCCGCTCATCCCGAACACGCAGTTCATGCAGAACGTCGCGCAGGTTAGCATTCTGGCTCCTTGAAATCAACTGGTTATACCGGCGTTGTGCACGTACCTCAACGCTCGCCTGAAAGAAAAATTTCACCGAGGCATCTGGAAAGACAACTGTTCCCATATCACGACCATCCGTTACCAACCCAGGCAATTCACGCATATTACGCTGACGATCCAATAAAGCCGCCCGCACCAACGGAACAGTTGACACCTGAGAGGCCATTTTCCCACAGGCTTCCCCTCGAATTTCTTCTGTAACTTCATGATTATTTAAAAATATTTTAGGGTCATCCGATATATCAGCAAACTCCATATCGATTTTTATATGATGAATGAGCGCTGTGATCTCAGAGAGCTTTTCCGGATGAACAGATTCTTGCAACGCTGCCAAACCCACCGCCCGGTACAAAATACCGCTATCCAAAAAATGCCAATGAAGCTTCTTGGCGAGCAAATGAGCGATAGTTCCCTTGCCACTGGCAGAAGGCCCATCGATGGTCACTACGGGAGGAAGTGTTGGCATCATGAGTCGCTCACTGTACGCAATTGTTCCAAAAATTCTGGGTAGGAAGTATTAATATTCGCATCACTTCCTACAAAAACTTTTCCCTTCGCGCGTGTGGCTGCAACATGCAACGCCATTGCCACGCGGTGATCATCATAAGCGTCCAAAGAGGCATCTGTAAACGCTTCGCAGCCTTCAATCATCACACCATCCTCATATTCTTCCACTGTCACGCCTAATTTTTTCAAATTTATTACCATGGCGTGAATGCGATCGGATTCTTTCACGCGTAACTCACTTGCATGGCGCAAAATTGTTTTTCCGCGCGCAAGTGCGGCTGCAATAAAAACAATAGGGAATTCATCAATCGCAGCAACAACCGTTTTTTCTGGAATGGTAATGCCATGAAGTGGCGTATATTGAACATGAATATCAGCTACAGGTTCATGATTAAAAAAACGCTGGTTATGCAGAGTAATATTTGCACCCATTAATTTTAAAATATCAATAATACCCGTGCGATAAGGATTAACGCCTACATCACGTATTGTGATAGCGGCATGAGGCGTAATAGCAGTAAGCACAATAAAAAAAGCTGCGGATGAAATATCACCCGGAATCATAATACACGCTTCTTTCTTGCTTGCGCGCGCGCTGCCATAAGCAAACGTCGACAACAGTCGCTCCGTATGATCTCGTGTTGAAGTAGTTTCATGAATTCGCGTTTCTCCAGCTGCATACAAACTTGCTAATAAAATCGCTGATTTTACTTGTGCGCTCATTACCGGTAATTCGTACTGTATTCCCCGCAATTTTTTATTGCCGAGTATTTGAATAGGTGCGGTATTTTTCTCAGACAACCACATTTCAGCACCCATTTGTCGCAGGGGTTCCGCAACCCGCGCCATGGGGCGTTTTGATAAAGAATTATCGCCGACTAATATGGAATTAAATGATTGCGCACACAGCAAGCCGGTTAATAAACGCATGGTAGTACCTGAATTGCCGCAATTAATGGGGTTTTTTGGTGATTGCAAACCATGCAGGCCAACACCATGAATGATCATCGTTGTTTCAGTTGAGCCGGTTTCTATCAAAACACCCATTTCTCGAAAAGCATTGAGGGTACATTTTACATCTTCACCAATATTGAGATTTTCAATCGTAACGACACGATCAGAAATCGCCGCAAAAATAATTGCGCGATGGGAAATGGATTTGTCGCCGGGAACTGTAATAATCATTAAATTTTTATTATTCTCTGTAAACGAAGCACAATCAACGACAATTCTTCTTCAGTCAGTTGCGCAATACGTGGAAAATGCAATCGCTTTATAGTAATTGAACGGCAATGCTCCACTAAAGCAAAACTTGTTTTTTTCAATTGATCACGCGGAGGTAACTTAACATGCAAAGCAGCAAGCTCAGAATAAGATTGGCTGCTTAAAGGGCAAATAAAAATAATCTCGGGCTGAACCTCAAGGATAATGCTGGTTGTTAACAAGACCACCGGCCTTATTTTACCAATCTCACCGGATTTTATAGGGTCAAGTTTTTCTAGATAAACACCTCCTTGTGTTAAGCTGGTCATTTTTTCCACCATTCATCCTCCTCAGGCAACGGCGAATCAAAACCCAGCATGATCTCATCCGCCTCACGCAAATATTTCTTATTGCCACGCATGCTCTCAAAACTTTTTGCCATGGCCAAAAGCGCTTGCTTCAATCGCCAACGATTAATCTCATGTTCAATGGCCATTCGAATAAACTCAGCCCGCGAAATATACCCGTCGCGAATGATTTTTAGGTGTAAAATTTTACTATGGCATTGTACCATGTTTAGGATTTGGCGCTCATATGCGCGATGAGATTTGAATAATTTTTGTTAAAAAAATGAGGAGCATAGTCGTAACTATGTAACGAATTTTTTTAACAAAAATTATTCAAAGATCACGCACAGATGAGATGCCAAACACCTAAATATCATTCGCGACGGGTATACACAACTGTTCCGCCACTTTTTGACTCTGTTTCGCTAAAGCCTGCGGCAGATGAACGGAAATTGCTGACATCGCATGTTTCATAGTGCACCCCGCTTAAAATCTGACTATATGTGTAATTATATATATGATTTGATATATTACAAGGAACTGCCTCCTATTGTTCAAAAGCAAAACAGCGCGATGCGAAATGGATTTGTCGCCGAGGATGGTGATGATTTAAGCCAAAAATTGTGTTTATTCAATCAGTTTTAGGCTTTTTTTGAGATTCACTTTAATTTAATCAATACTTCATTTTTAGCTCGTTTCAGTAAGATTTAAGATCTATGGCTTATACTTTGTTTCTAGGATGATACTAACGAGGTGGGCATGAGTAGAGAAAATTTCACGGCCGATGAATTTCATAAAATTATGACCGAAATGAGCAAGACAATACCCAAAACTAGCTTAGGCACAAATCATCCAAAATCCTTAACTGAGCAACGCAATAAACGTTTTGCTGATTCAAACTGGAGTACCTTTTTTGAGAATTATCAAACAAGAGTAACGAAGGCCCAAGAAAACAAAAGAGCCGATAATGGCATGACTCAATGGCAAAATGAGTGTGGTGAGTTGTTATGGGAGCTTCAAAATGCAAAGAACAAGGCGAATAAGGAAAATGAGGACAAGTTGTTAGGGATTTTAACTGAGGTATGCAATAAATCTGGTATTGCTAATATACCCACGACAATGGAGGATTGGTACAAAGCTCTCCTAGCAACGCTGTTAGATCATAAAAAAATTGAAACTCTACTGAATGAAAAAATAAATCCTCGTGCTACGGCTACGACTACGGCACAGCCGCGACCTGATACAACCGCCACGGGCACCTCCACCAATCAGCACGCTTTTTTCCAGGCACAACAAGAGCCACCACCGAAGAAGGAAAAAACCCCATTCATCCTTCAAGATTCTGAGGGTGATAACTTTGTTACCAGAATAACAAGAGATAATGAAAACCGCCGTTACGAAGTTCATGGCACAAATAGCGAAAACAGTGGCCGGCAGCCCAGGGTAATTTACCTTTACGACGACGGAAATGTAAAAGGGTTTAATAATAGTCATGATCTTGGCGTTGTTGGGGGCCAAATGTATACAAATCGTGAGGCAATTTTTAAACATTTTGGCGTCATGCTACCCAATGCACACAACCCACATCCATTACAGCCCAACCAATTGGTTGTAAATACAACTCAGGGTGACATGAAGGTTATTACCATTACCTCTGCTAATAGAGAGACAGGTGCGTATACAGTTGAGGTACCTGGGACCTTCGGCCAAGAGTCAGCCCACGGCCGGTATCCATCCGGGAAGAGGATATATGATCGTGATGAGTCGAATCAGAATAATCCAGATGCGATGTATTCTGCCGTGCAATTAACTAACATTCCGATTGAGAGCATTCACAAAACAGTCTCCGAGAACTGGGAGCAAATTTGTCAGCACTTCTCTAGCCCCGGGAACCAACCCCCAGCTCCAAGTATGTGATTTCGGCGGCTAGTAACCTCCAGTTATTGCATATTGAAAAAACATCTCGTAAATTTGATTAATCGCTCCACGATGTGAAATCTCTGCTATCGAAACACCCAGGTTATGCCAACTGGATCCCGCGGGCCCGCGAAAAATCAATGCAGCCAATCACACACATTAATTCTATACCCGAAAAAGTCGTCATCTATCAACTCGGCTGATACATCACCTACATAAATAAGCACAGGAATGCATGCAAACCTACGCGGCAATTTTAATCTCGATATTTTTTCTTTCACTGGTTCAATAACCTTGGATCCAATGAAATTTCGAGAGAATTTAATCTCACACAAATAGAGTGTGTTAAATTTTGTTTGTATTAAATAATCAATCTGACAACCTTGCTGCTTGGTTGTTTTATTCTGAAAATAAGGACCATCCATAAGAATATCAGTTGGGTTAAGATGTAAAGCAGCATAAATCGAGGGTGCATGAGTGATGATAAAATTTTCAAATTGTAATCCCATTACTGTATCCCATCCTGGTAGAGACGTAAGATTTGCATGCAGAAACTGACCTTTACTAATTTTTAAAAGCCTTGGTTGAATATATTTTAAATAAAATCTGATACAACAATCTCTAATTCGATATCGACTATTTTTTCGTAGCTCTATGGTTGAGCCAATATCCCATGAATGATGCTGGGTAACAAATCCAGAATGAATCAGCTCCTCTAAATATTCGGTTAATGCACCACTTCTTGAATACTGAATTTTTTTAGAAATTTGATCAAGCGTTAATGGTCCGTCCTTGAGACTTTGCACAATCGCCTTCTGGATTTCTCTTCGCTTTTCTGGAAAGAGATCATTAAATATATAATGAAATTCCTTAACAAGAACTCCATTTGTACTAAAACATAATTTTTTAACATTTTCTATTGCAGGTAATCCTGAATTTATTTGTTCAATATACCAAGGAATACCTCCCACGACAGATAACAACATAAATTTTTCAATATCAGAGCCCCTGTAGCCAATTTGCTGCAAAAGGCGATTACAATCTTTTAAGGACAGCTCATCCAAATTCATCTCAAGTGAGATGCGCCCAAAATACCCTGTACTACTAAGAATGTTTTTTTCAATCCACGCTGAAATTGACCCGCATATTATCAAAGTAAGCTTGGTATTTTTTTTAAAATAAGTTTCCCAAGCATAATGAAGTTTCCCTAAAAAATCAGGATCTTTGGACCCCATCCAAGTAATCTCATCTAATACAATAAAAACTTCACCCACGCTTGTCCGCTCATGAAGCAAAGCAAACAATTCCCGCCAGTCAACCACCTCTATTTTTGGAAGACCCGCTTCGACGTGTAATTGATAAGCAAAATGGTCTCGCTGTGTTTGCGCCGTTGTCGCCTTTGTTGGCGCCAATCCCACAAAACGATAAGCTTTCTTTCCCTTAACAAACTCGTCAATAAGACGGCTTTTCCCAATACGACGCCGGCCACGAATCACCACAAGTTTTGAGTAAGATTATTTTTTTATCAATCTTACTCAATTAAGAAAAATATCCAAATAGAGTAAGGGTCGTCGAGGTGTTATTCAGATATTCCCAAAAACGCGGCAACTAAGCGCTCGACCTCAATAAATTCCATAGTAGAAATTTTCCCAAAAGCTTTTCCGGCTTTACGATATGTTACATGTAACATGTTAACACAACAAAAACACATAAAAAACTTCACTATTCTGCTTTGGCAATACAGGGGACATTTTCCTTTTGGTATCACACAGTTGCAGGGAGTTTAAGGTAACTTTAACAAAACTCGAGTAGACTAAGAGCCTGTTTAGAATCGCCGGGCTCAAGCGAAAATGATGAGATAAGAGCTAATTTGAAAAATAGTAACTTCTCAAAAACCCGGGGTAGCTGTCACCCCGTGGTGAGCGCAGCGAATCCACGGGATCCAGGAAATAATGGCATTTTTCCGTGCTTTTTTCTGGATTCCGCGGCCCCGCGGACTGCGCTGCGGGGTGACGGCCGCGGAATGACGCGTCTAGTTTTGCCCCGGGTTTTTGAGAAGTTACGAAAAATAACAAGAACGCGTTGTTTTTATGAGAAAATTAATTAAAGCGCTTGAAGCTGAAACCTCTTCTGCTGATGTATTAACCCGCTTATTGCAAACGGCAGAACCACAAATATACAACCCGAAAACGCAAGAAGAACTCGCAAAAAACGCAAAGCGTTTACTGTCAGAATGTTTAGCTGGCAAATCTAACCCCGAAAACATAAAGACCCTCTCGGTCTTACTTTCTAAAATTACCGACAAAAAATCTCTTGAGGATTTACTGTCACAAAATATATTTACGATTCCCTCCAATCCCTCCAACGGGATTATTAGAGGACATATTTTTAGGACCATTATTCAGTTTCCAGAGCTATTGAATCCCGAAAACACCAACGATCTGGGGCTAATAAGATGTCACGCCACTTACTACAGGAACCTAGAATACGCGGCTAATAAGGAGTTCAAAACCGCTTACAAACTCGCTGGTAAGGCACTAGGTGTTATAGCAACCTCAGCAAAAATAAGCAAAAATAAGGTTAAAGAGATCATCAATCATCTTATAGAAAACGTAGATTGGAGTAACAGCTACGAAAACGAAAGTGGATTAAATATCATTATTAATAAGGCGCGATGTTCAGAAGATATTATGCCTGTCATTCAAGGATTATTGGAATACGGTCGCAACAGCAATGTCCTTCGTGATGTATTCTCTTCTTTAGCAGTCAAGGTATCCACGCTACCTGAAGCAGAAATCAAAAAAATTGTTGATTTTTTAGCGGAAGAGACGAAAGAACCGAAAAACAAAATTGCCGAAGCGCTCTTAGAAAAAGTGATTGAAAAATTTTCACATGAAGAAAAAATTAAATTTGCCCAAAATAAATTACTGCTTGAAGATTCCTCACTCTCTCTTCGACTGACAGTCTATAAAATACTGCACAACATGGCCGCCAATGTTAACGAAACAATACCAAAGACTCTTATTGATAGTCTGATGCATATACTTCTCTGGAAAGATGACTGTGAAGCAGATGCCATCTATTTCGTGCTCAGAGAAATGGTTTCGAATAAAAAAATAACTGAAGAAGAAATAAAGGGACATACTGATAGATTAATCAACACAATAATATATGGTGATTGGGATAATAGCGCCAATGATTATCAAAAGAGGCTCGAGAAAATAATTAAAAATTGCTCGAATGAAAAAAAACTTGAAGTCGCGTTTAGCTTGTTAAACCTTAAAAAGACTCAAAAGAACTATTTTGCTTACAGAATGCTTGGAGAAATGACTCAGGCTGGCACAATTCCCCTTGAAAAAATAAAAGACGTTGTTAGTGTTTTTGTTACCGCACTAACCTCACTATCAGAGTATTACCGAGACGAAGGACAGATAGTGGTGTTACTCGATGGATTGCCCTATCAAGAACAACTTAGCTTTGCCGTTGACTTTATAGTTAGAAATTTTTCTGACAGTCTTCCCTATAAGTCTTGTAAAATACTAACCAGAATTACTACTGATTCAATAATTGAAGCAGACAAACTTAACCAACTAATTAACACGCTACTCTGCAAAATAAAGGAAGGTCAGCCAAGCAATGCTGCTAAGGCCCTTGCAGCTTTAATCAAAGCAGAGAAAGTATCCAGTGAAAAACTCAATGAAGCTATTGAAATCATGCGTGAAAAAATAAAGCATAATAATAATAGTAGTAGTATCAAAGAAAATGTTTGCGATGCGCTTATTGCACTAGTTAAAGCAGGAAAAATACCTAATGAAAAACTTATACCTATAACAGAAGAATTAACAAAAATCGCACTGTCGGTACTATCAAAATTTCTAAATGGCGAAGCGCTTTCTACCACCCTATCTCTGGAATTTTTTTCTGTTTTAGTGGCCAACATCGAGGACAAAAAACCTTTTATTGAAATGCTGTCGAAGAATGTACTCGCGATAGGAATGTTTACTTCCAAGGAAGTTAAAAGTCGTATTTTTCTAACTGTTATTAAATTTCCGGATCTTTTGAATCTAGCAGGCGCCAATTACCTAATCGAAAGATTGCAAAACAAAGAAGCTTTCTTTAACACAGGGGTAGATGATAGTAACGATAGTGCTGCTCATTACGAATTAGCGCATACAACACTGGCTGTGGTAACAGCGTCAATAAAGATTCTTGATACTAAACTTGATAGTATTATTACCCTACTCCTCAACAACATTTATAGAGAAAAGGCAAATAGACTTCCAAATAATAGGTCTTGCCAAAAAACATTAGACTATATTATCGAAAAGGCACCAGATTCCAGGCGAATTATTCGAATTACTCAAGTGTTTTTATCCTATAAGACCTGGTACATAACTGCAGATGGCGCCGACGCCTTGGCTAAAAAAATAGCAGCTCTATCAGAAAGTGGCGATCATCAAGCTATTGAACTGCTTGCAAAAGCAATAAAGAAACCGAACGAAGACGCTGCTTACACTTTATTGCAAAGGGTAGCTGAAAAATTATCCTATGATGCGCGTGTAAAATTTATTGAAGCAGCACTGATTGAAAATTCAACGTATTCATCCCTACCATGTGTTCGGCTTATCGCCTATGGGGCGCTAAGTAACCTTGCTGATACTGATCAGGAAATACCTGATGCCCTTATTCAAGCGCTATCAAAAAACATAAGCAGCGAAATATGTCCTAGGACGCTAAAAGAAATTCGATGGATATTAAACGCGCTGCTTTCAAAAAAGAAAATACCAGAAGAGAAAATTAAAGAAATTTTTATTGTATTAATCGACGAAATTAAAAAAGTTCCCAACCCTTCTATGCTTAAAGAAGAGCTCAATGCCATACTCGAGAATGTAGCTAAAAAGTTATCCCATGAAGAAAAAATTAAATTTGCTCAGGATATTCTGCTCAATCACTCAGCCAACCCACCGCCAATGTCCAGCTACGTTATCGTTTATAAAATGTTAGATGACATCGCCACTAAAGATGGAACAGTGCCAGAACCTCTTATTGAGGCGCTGGTGAATAGGCTTCAGCATGGAAACGATCCCGATGAGATACCAGAACTACCCCATACACTCGGCGTATTGGCTTCAAAAAAACAAATATCAGAGCAGGAAATGTCTCGTGCTATGGGAGCAATAGTTAATATCCCCGAGAAAAATATTTCTAACAATACCCTTTGTAAATGCAATGACACGCTCACCATCATGATTAATGCATTGTCAGACGAAAAAAAACTTGAATACGCTATTAAGTTATCAAAGCATAAATCGTTTTTAAGATTCCCCGCACTTTGTGGTTGGAATATTCTAAATGATATGGCAAACGAAGGAAGAATTGCTCCTGAAAAAATGACAGAACTTGTTGATTTTTTATTTAAAAAAATAGATATCAAAAATTGTGACTTATTCATCATAATATCTTACAGTACAGAACACCGCAGACTACTCACAAATCTACTTGAAAAATTGCCCCATCAAGCGCAGCTTGGGTATGTCGTTGACATCCTCACTCAAGATGGTGCCAATGTTTGCATGGTTGACTCGGTTTTAAGTCTCTTCTGCACTGTGATAACCAACATCACAGCGGATTCAGTAATCGAAAAAGATAACCTTAATACATTGGTTGAAATGTTGCGCAAAAAAATTCGGGATGATGAAAAAACCGGTAGAAGCGATGCTTGTAACGCCCTTATTGCTCTCGTCAAAGCAGGAAAAATACCGGATGAAAGAATTATACCTATAGTAGATATGATGAGAACTAACATTAGATACATTAGATATAGTGAATACGATGGGTATACAGGGGAATATTCGGGTCCGTCGTATACCGACCCAGATGAGAGTCGAGTGTTTTATAAAGCGCTTGAATTTATGCTCTTAAAACTGGGCCATGCGCCACTTTCCCCAAATAGCATTGATGCACTTTCTCGCGGTATTGACGCGCTGTTGGAAAATACCGAAGAAATTCATGAAGAAGATAGCCTGTTAAAAACTCTGATAATTCTCTCTGTAAAAAATCCAAGGATCTACTATGACATACTCAAACAAAAGAAATTACCGGATGGGTGGTTAGAAACGATCTCCTTGGCAGTATCTTTATCAATGCCTATTGTACCCAAGATTCCAGATATCGATATTTTTATAAAACCTGGTAGTGTGGCACAACATAACCTCCGAGAAATGACAGGCATATTAAATAAACAGATAGCAGCTTACTATCAAGCACGCGAGGATCAAGATGAAAATACCGCTTCACCTAAACCACCAGTCCTTGCAGGGTCTGCCGCAAGTTCTGGTCCGGCAGTTACTGTTGTTACAAGCGCTGCAACAAGTAGCGCAGATATTGCCGAGGCGCAAACTTCGACGCAAATACAAAAAGAAACCATCATCACTTTTATTCACGCGCTTTACTATAAATATGAAGTGACGGCTACTAGCGCTTCGAATACATCGCGCTTTCAGTTTGCGGATAGCGGAAACGCTGAAAGAGTGATAAAACCCGAAACAGATGCCTCGAAAGCTTTCTTCGAATATCTTGCTTCGCCTGAGGCTCGCAAAACACGTGAATATTTTTCAGTTATACTCAATATTCCTGCCATTGCTGCTGAAACAAATATTGAAAGGCTAAAAATAGAGTTAAAAACAGCCGCTGGCATTGAACCGCTGATATCAACCACTGAAAGGCCACAACGTGATCCAGGGGTTGCAAATGTCGTTACCGGCCGTACAAAGACTGCAGCAGTTCGCAACCTCCACGCAGCAGGCCATTTGCAAGGTGATGATAGTGATAATGACAGCGATAATGACAGAGAAGCAATAAGCTCTGCTACTGCTTCAGCCTAAATCCTGACATAAATGCAAAGTCTCACTTACTTTTTCCATCAGAAAAAGATTTCATAAACGCAATTAATCGCTCCACGCCTTCAAGAGGCATTGCATTGTAAATACTGGCGCGGATACCACCTAGAACACGATGGCCTTTGAGATAAAGCAGTCCTGCTTTTTCAGCTTCCTGATAAAACTGCACATCTTGTTCTGGCGTAGGGCATTTAAAAATTACATTCATGCGCGAGCGAAAACGTTTTTCGACTGAATTACGATAAAAATTTTGTGAATCTAAATAATCATACAATCGCTTTGCTTTTTCGGCATTTTTTTTTGCTAATTCAGCCACGCCGCCCTGTTTTTTAATCCATTGAAAAACCAAACCTGCTAAATACCAAGGATAAGTTGGCACGGTGTTATACAAAGAATTCGCTTTGACTTGCAGCGAATAATCCATAATGCTCGGAATCGTTGCGATTTTTTTTCGGGATAATAAATCATCACGAATAATCGCTACAGTGATTCCTGAGATACTGATATTTTTCTGCGCAGAAGCATAAATCAACCCAAATTTTGAGACATCAAAAGGACGCGACAAAATATTGGATGACATATCACACACTAACGGCATATTCTTAGCATCAGGAATAAAATCAAATTCAATGCCTTCAATGGTTTCATTATCGACATAATGCAAATACGCGCAATCAGAAAAATCTTGCCAGGTAGCAGGATCAGGAATCGTCGTAGGATTTTCTGCATTCGTGGCTATAGTTTTTACAGAACAATAACGTGAAGCTTCAACACCGGCTGTTTTTCCCCAGTAACCCGTTTGCACATAAGCTGCTTTCGAATAATCATCTAATAAATTCATGGGAACAGAAGCAAATTGTGTTCGCGCCCCTCCTGCTAAAAACAAGATATGATAATTGCTGGGAATATTTAAAAGATCGCGTAAGTCCTGCTTCGATTGCGCAACAATATTTTCAAAATCTTTACTACGATGCGAAATCTCTGCAATCGAAACACCCAGGTTATGCCAATTGGTAAATTCAGCCGCTGCTTGCTGCATTACCTCAACGGGCAACATAGCGGGACCTGCAGAGAAATTAAAAGGTGCACTGCGCTCAATCATAATCTTACGCCTCACAACCCCGCTTCCCCGCAGAGGGTGAATAGTTACAGTTATTCAGATATCCCCAAAAATGCAGCAACCAAACGCTCAACTTCAATTAATTCAGTAGTAGAGATTTTCCCAAAAGCGTTTCCGACTTTATTTCGATGCACCGTCTGAATTTTATCAATCGCTAACTGTGAAACCTTCCGCAATCCATTCCCTTTGGCAGGATGCAAAGTAAACCTTATCAACGGCGTTTCATGTAAAGCGCTTGTCAGAGGTATCACTGTTACCGAATCCAATGCAGAAAAAACATCAGCCTGAATTACGAGCGCAGGCCTTGGTTTTCCAAAATCTCCTTGCAAGGCGATGGTAATAAGTTCTCCACGCATCAACTTATGGCTCCCATCCACGATAATCCGCCGCCTTTTCCCACCACAACATTGTCTCTGCTTCCGCGGTATCACCCACTAACAGCAAACATTGACGACGACACTCCGCCTTAAATTCCTTACTGCGTGTGTCGGGTACCCAAATTTGAACTAAGCGCAATCCACGCTTTCTGAAAGCATTTCTTGATTTTTGCACGCGCCGACGAACAACTGAGCGTTTCTTTGCTAATGCTGAGCTTCTTTTTAATTTATTGTTTGATTGGCGAGGCATGCTCATTCTTGTTGCGCCTTATTGATATGTTACATGTAACATTTTAGCATAACTAAAACGCGATAAAAAGCTTTATTTCCAAGAAGCTTTTTGTCACAGCGGCATGTTTGCGCCTCACATCGATATCGACTCCACACTGACGACTTTTTCGCCTTCTTGCACATTAATGAGGCGAACGCCCTGCGTATTACGACCAATGACGGAAATTTCTGACACAGGGATCCGCACCAAGGTGCCGCAATTGGTCACCAATAAAACTTCGGATTCATTGTCTACTGGCACACAGCCCACCACTTTTCCGTTACGCTCAGAGGTTTGAATCGCGATTACACCCTGCCCGCCTCGACCGCACTCACGATAATCATTTACTTCCGTGCGCTGACCGTAACCATTTTCAGTGACTGTCAATATTGTGCCGTCTTTCTTAGGGATAATCAGTGCAATTAATTTTTGATCGTCTTTTAAACGTTGCCCACGAATACCCGCTGCTGTTCTGCCCATTGCACGCACCTGATCTTCTGAAAAACGAATGGCTTTACCCTCATCGTTCACTAACATAATGTCTTGTTTGCCATCAGTGAGCGCAACACCAATTAATTTATCGTCTTCGTTAAGGGTTAAGGCAATTTTTCCGTTTGAGCGCTGATTTTCAAATTCAGACAGCGCCACTTTTTTCACTGTTGCCTTTTCTGTGGCCATAAAAATAAAATGATCATGGTCAAATTTCGCCACCGGCAAAATGGCAGTAATCATTTCATCTTTTTCAAGCGGTAATAAGTTTACAATTGGCTGACCCCGCGCGGTACGAGAGGCTTGTGGCACTTGATAGGTTTTCAACCAATATACTTTACCCATAGTTGAAAAACATAAAATGTGATGATGCGAGTTCGCCACCAAAATATTTTTCACGTAATCTTCTTCTTTCACTGACGTCGCGCGCTTGCCGCGTCCACCACGATGCTGCGCTTCATAACTACCGAGAGATTGTGATTTGATATAACCCTCGTGTGATAACGTCACCACTAAATCTTCTTCAGTAATTAAATCCTCGTTACTTAAATCTTCTTGGTTCTCAAGAATAACGGTGCGTCGTGCATCACCAAATTGCGTTTTAATATTCAACAATTCCTCACGTATCACAGCATGCAGGCGATCAGGATTTGATAAAATTTCCATCAATGTATTAATCGCATCAATTAATTGTTTGTATTCATCATGGATTTTATCGGTTTCTAAACCTGTTAATCGATGTAAGCGCAAATCTAAAATGGCCTGTGCTTGATCAGGCGATAAATGATATTTTTCATCACGCAAACCATAGTGCTCCGCTAACTCATCTGGACGTGTTTGATTTGCGCCAGCTTTTGACAATAACGTTGCAACGATACCTGGATTCCATGTTTTTGCTAATAAACCTTCTTTTGCTTCATTAGGTGTTTTCGCAGCTTTTATTAACGCTACAATTTCATCAATGTTAGCAAGCGCGATGCCCAATCCCTCTAAAATATGCGCACGATTTTTTGCTTTGGCTAATTCAAAAATAGTACGACGGGTAACAACTTCACGACGATGCTGCAAAAAAGCACTCAAAATAAATTTGAGATCCATGATTTGTGGTCGGCCATTGTAGAGTGCCACCATGTTGATCCCAAACACGACTTGTAATTGCGTTTGTGAAAATAAATTATTGAGTACCACTTCGGGCTGATCGCCACGACGCACTTCGATCACCATCCGCATGCCTGACTTATCGGATTCATCGCGCAAACCGACAATACCTTCGATTAACTTATCACGCACTAACTCACCCATGCGCTCTAACAATCTTGCTTTGTTTACTTGATACGGTAATTCATGAACGATAATAGAGGTGCGCCCCGTTTCTTCATTATGCTCAATTCCTGTTTTTGCGCGAACATAAATTTTTCCGCGGCCTGTTTTATAGGCACTCACGATACCGCCGCGGCCATTGATAATGCCCGCGGTGGGAAAATCTGGGCCAGGGATATATTTCATTAAATCATCCAGCGAAATATCCGGCTGATCAATCAAGGCGATAGTACCGTCAATAATTTCAGATAAATTATGCGGCGGAATATTGGTGGCCATACCGACAGCAATACCCGATGAACCATTGACCAATAAATTGGGTGCCTGCGTGGGTAATACTGCTGGCATTTTTTCGGTTTCATCATAATTTGGAACGAAATCAACGGTTTCTTTATCAATATCTGCGAGTAAATAATGTGCAAAAGGTGACATGCGAATTTCGGTGTATCGCATCGCGGCAGGCGCATCGCCGTCAACAGAACCAAAGTTACCTTGGCCATCGACCAGCATATAACGCAGACTAAAGGGCTGCGCCATACGAACAATGGTGTCATAAACCGCGGTATCGCCGTGTGGATGGTACTTACCAATCACATCACCCACGATGCGAGCAGATTTTTTATAAGGTTTGTTCCAATCGTTGCCTAATTCACTCATCGCGTATAAAACGCGGCGATGTACGGGCTTTAAACCGTCTCGTACATCGGGCAGCGCGCGGCCCACAATAACGCTCATGGCATAGTCAAGATAGGATTGCTTTAACTCATGCTCAATGGCAATTGGAGTGACTTCTTTTGCTGGATTTGACATGATCAGAGCCCATAAATAATGGTGAGTCATGATACCACAACCGCCACTCATTGTACGAGATCTTCAGCTTTCAGAATATGCTGTAACCTGGCAAAAAATGTGCAATTTTACCAACACGCGGACCCCCGAAACGCCCGACGAATTATGGCTCCTAGAGCATCCTCCTGTTTTTACGCAAGGGCTTGCTGGAAAAGCAGAACACATCTTAAATCCGCGCGATATTCCGGTGATTCAAACTGATCGAGGCGGACAAGTCACTTATCATGGTCCTGGGCAGTTGGTGGTCTATCCTCTCATTGATTTAAAACGTAAAAATCTTTATGCGCGGGCACTGGTTAAAAAATTAGAACAGAGCGTAATTGATTTACTCGCGCAATTCAGCATCCCAGCTGCTTCCAAATGTGAGGCGCCCGGTGTGTATGTGAATAACGAAAAAATCTGTTCTATTGGTTTGCGCATTCGTAAAAATTGTAGTTATCATGGGATTGCATTAAATGTGGATATGGATCTCACACCGTTTTCTTATATTAATCCTTGCGGCTATGCGGGATTAAAAATGACGCAAATAAATGCGCATCGAAAAGTAACGATGGAAGAGATAAAAAAACGAATGACTGTTTTGATGAAAAGGGATTTTGGTGCTGTTAACTGATGACAGTGTCGTCATCCTCTGGCTTGACCAGAGGATCCAGTAGAATGCACTGTTAACTGGATTCTCCGCCTGTGCGGAGAATGACGTTAGTTGATACGCGAAGAATGACGACACATTGTAGCGAGAATTTTTATGTACGACCCCACTCAAAAATCCCTTGGAAAAGACAAACTCTCTCGCATTCCCATTAAAATAGAAAATACCGCAGAACCCTTAAAAAAACCGGATTGGATTCGCATCAAATTACAAAACAGAAAAAAAGTTTCTGATATAAAAAATCTTTTACGTGAAAATAAGTTACATACCGTTTGCGAAGAAGCGTCTTGCCCCAATCTACAAGAATGTTTTGGACATGGCACTGCCACTTTTATGATCATGGGAGATAAATGCACACGACGTTGTGCCTTTTGTGATGTAGCCCACGGCAGACCAGACCCTCTCGACCCCAATGAACCCGCGAGCCTTGCTAATGCAGTGAAATTGATGCAATTAAAATACGTGGTGATTACTTCGGTTGACCGTGATGACTTGCGTGATGGCGGCGCTGCCCACTTCAGTGCATGCATTAAGGCAGTGCGTGAAGCTTGCCCAACGATTACCATTGAAACTTTAGTGCCTGATTATCGCGGGCGGATGGAAAAGGCACTGGCAGCAACCAGTGTCGAATTGCCCGATATTTTTAATCACAATATTGAAACAGCGCTCCGTTTGTACAAACAAGTACGGCCAGGATCGGATTATCAGGTTTCTCTTACTTTATTGAAAACTTTTAGCGAGCGTTTTCCGCATATCCCTACCAAATCAGGTATGATGTTGGGGCTTGGAGAAACCGTAGACGAAGTCCACCAGGTGTTGCATGATTTACGCGCGCATAACGTCAAGATGTTAACGTTGGGGCAATACTTACAGCCTACAAAGTATCACTTACCGGTAGCGCGTTATGTGACACCGCAAGAATTCGTTGATCATGCAGATTTTGCGAAATCGTTGGGATTCACAACGGTTGCCAGTGGCCCTTTAGTACGCTCTTCTTATCATGCGGACCTACAAGCAGCGGGAAAAACAGTCACATGAGGAAAGATCATGGATCATCATGAATGGATTACAACGCTCCTTGCTTATTTGCATACACACGCTCACATTGGGATTTTGTTTGCTTTTGTTGTTGCGTTCTCTGAATCTCTCCCACTGATTGGAACGGTAATACCTGGCTCCATTACTATGACAGCCGTAGGAATTCTGATGGGAAGCGGCGCTCTTCCTATTTTCACCACGCTAATGATTGCAGCAATTGGCGCATTTATCGGTGATTGCATCGGATATTTTTTAGGTCATCATTATCATGAGAAAATTCGCACCATCTGGCCTTTCCGAAAATATCCATACTGGCTTGTCACAGGCGAAAAATTTTTCAAAAAACATGGTGGGAAAAGTATTGTAATCGGGCGATTCTTCGGGCCAATTCGCTGTGTTGTTCCGCTAATTGCGGGAATTATGCGGCTGACGCCTTTGCGTTTTATGACGGCAGCACTTCCGTCAGCATTTATGTGGGCGGCGTTATATGTTGCCCCCGGTCTTCTTTTAGGTGCACTTTCTCGCGCTATTCCGAGCGGAGAATTAACACGCTTCCTTGCCTACGGTATTGCTTTTATCCTGATTATCTTTGGTGGATGCTGGCTCATTCAACATTTTTTTATTCAATTAAAAAAACGTATCAATCAAGCAACAAATTATTGCTGGCGTTTCTTGACACGCCACGACCAGGGGCGCTGGCTTATTCAATTAATTGCAAATCCCGATAACCGAAGAGATCACCAACCACTCACACTATTACTTTTTGCCGGCATCACGGGTATTTTATTTCTTGCGCTGGCTGCTTGTGAATTGAACGGGTTGGCTTTTTCTGCGCTTAATCACGCGGTTTTTTATCTGATTCAAAGTATTCGCACACCCTTACTGGATAATTTTTTTACTGCTGTTGCTGTTTTTTCGATACCTTATTGTACTATTGTTGCAAGTGGTTTAATTGCCATTGGTCTTTTTCTACAAAACAAAAGACGAGAGAGTTTATATTTAGTTTTAATAACCGTGCTCGTGATGGGTGCGGCAGGGTTTTTTAAATATATTATCCCGGTACAACGCCCCACCGGATTTACATTACTTGATACCAGCTCTTCTTTCCCTAGCGGCCATACAACTATTGGCTTTGCCATTTACTTTTTTATTGCTTACCTCTATCACGCTATGTTGCCCAAAAAATGGTCTGGTGTGCCTTATGTGATTGCTTCTTTGTTAGCAGCACTGGTTATTTTTTCACGGCTCTATCTCGGCTCGCATTGGTTAAACGATGTGATTGGCGGTGTATTATTAGCGACTTCCCTCCTGCTACTGTGCGTTATTCGCTATAAACGACTTGCAACACAGATGCATTTTTCCGTCAAAAAAACTATTGCGCTGACACTCGTTGCTTTTGCAATACCCAATTTTTACTTTTTTCCCGAAGAATTCTCGAAGACGTTAATAGCGCATACCCCCATTGTTCCGCAACGCATTACTGCTGTTGATACCTGGTGGCAATCCCCACTAACAATTGCGCCGCTGTTCCGTGACAACCGTCTTGGTACGCCCTTTCAACCGTTTAATGTGCAATGGCAAGGCTCTTTAAGCATTATCAAAAAAAGGTTGGAAGCACGCGGCTGGGAGCTGATTTCAACGCGCAAAAACGATAAATTAAAATCAACCCTAGAACGTTTTGCTAATTTTGACGCACGTTATCATATGCCACTGCTGCCATGGTTATATCAAAATACCGCGCCTGTATTAGTCATGATCAAGCCGATTGGAAAAGATCAAGCAAGTATTATTGAATTTAGACTATGGAAAAGCGAAATCTATTTTTACGGTCATGAATCTTTATGGATTGGCGCAACAGATATTCGATTAGCACCTAAAAAGTTATTGTCTTTGCATGAAAAAGCCAAAATATCGCTACAAAATAACGCGGGTTTGAATACATTATTTTCTGATACCAAGCTTTTTCAGCGGAAATATGTGTATTCATCCACAGAATCCCTGCCTGCAAACGTTAAATCGTTGGATTGGAATGGGAAAATATTAATTATTAGAACTGATTAGGCGGAAACGATATACCCAAAATACCTCAAGATGCGAACTTGAAGGTCAGATAATAATGAAACGATTAAGTTGCATTTTTAGCGCCCAGATTGCAAGTCATTGGAACGTTTTGAGCGAGAAAATGCGAAGGAATAGTTAAACACTATTTCGAGCGTTTTCGAGTGAAAAAACGTTTCAAGGACGCAGCAAGATGGGATGCTAAAATTCGCATTTTGAGGTATTTTGGGTATAGATCCCACGGTCTACGTCGTTCAGACACGATAAATGCCCGGCGCGTTTCGAAGATAGCCTTTGTAGTCCATACCGTAACCAAAGACATAATGGTTGTCGACACGAAGGCCGTGAAAATCAGCGTTAGGTAAGCCGCCATTGATCCGAGAATTATTTTTTTCGACTAATACAGCAGTAAGAATTTCGCGCGGTGCTTGCTCACGACAATACTGCACAATTTCAGCCATCGTAATACCACCGTCTAAAATATCATCTACGATTACCACGGTTCTATTTTTAAGCGCGGCTTGCGGTTTAACTTTCCAGGTTACTTCACGACCTGTAGTGGTGTTTCGATAACGCGTTGCGTGAATATAATCAACCTCTAATGGAAAATCTAATCGTGGCAATAAGCTCCCCATCGGCACGATACCACCGATAACCACGCAAAGAAAAATGGGATTTTTATCTGCCAAACTATGGTTCATTTTTTGCGCCATCTGATCAAGCGCGGTTTCGACTTCGGGTTTTGAAAAAAGGCATTTGGAACGAGAAAATACATTGCGTATTTCATCAGGTAATACTTCAGGCATCAATTCGCTCGTTAGAGTTGTCATGAGGCATCAACACGGTAGTCGTTGGGAATGCACATTCTGCCCCATGGGCTGTAATAATTGCAATAGTTTTTAGAAAAACATCTTGTTGAACAACGCGATATTTTCCCCAATCCACTGTCTTGGTAAACGCATAGATATTGATGTTCAATGAAGATGCCGCAAATTCTACAAAATTCACCATTGTCGTTTGCATTGCATCAATGCCAGGATGTTCACGCAACATCGCCTCAATGCCTTTGGTAATCTCATCCACCACATACGCATCAGCGTAGCGCACGCCAACGGTCATATTGATCTGTCGATGACTCATGCGTGAGGGATTTTCAATAATAATCGTCGAAAATACGCTGTTTGGCACATAGAGCGGTCGCTTAGAAAAAGTGCGAATGCGTGTTAAGCGCCAACCAATATGTTCCACATCCCCTTCGATATTGCGATCAGGAGATCGAATCCAGTCACCCACAGAAAAGGGTCGATCCCAAAAAATCATCATGCCGCCAAGCACATTCGCCAGCGTATCTTTACCTGCATACGTCACTCCTAATGCACCTACGCCCCCAAAGGCCAACAAACTCCCCGTAGAAAAACCCAGCGTGGGTAACACCATCAGTATCACAATGACGGTAATTCCCACGCGTGATAATTGTGCGACAGCACGCATGGTGGTTCGATCGCGGCCACGTAATTTCTGCCAACCAGGCGCGATATGTTCTTCCGCTAATTTAATAAAATTCATGGAAGACCAATAAAATGCGGCGATAAAACACAGGCTTCTTCCCGTGTTGATCGTCCCCATATCCGTCAATCCCCACTTAAAATGCTCAAAAATAATTGGAATCGCAAAACTGATGGCCATCACCCAGAAAAAAGTTAGCCAGGGGGTATGTACGGATCGAACGAAGGAAATCATCCAAGGATGCTTTCCCATATCAAATTTAGCTAATAACAATCGATGGATGCGGCGTGAGAGCCAGTGAAAAACCAGCATGCCCAGCAAAATAAGCCCTGTTGTTGTCAACCAGGCATTGCTTGAAAAAAAAATCAAAAAACCTTGCGGAAGATCACTTGCATGTACCATATCTCATTGTAACAGTCTGTGCGCACAATCCAAAACGCGTAACACGCCTTCACGCGCATTACAAATCAACAACGTATCACAGCCTGCAGCAAGCGCTTTGGAAACACGCGCCGGATAATCACCCACCATTGAAGCCGCTTGCATGGATAAATCATCGGTCATCACGCAGCCTCGAAAACCCAATCGTTCTCGCAGCACCGTCTTTACCCAAAAGGGCGAAAAAGTGGCGGGATTGGGATCCACTGCAGAATAAACTACATGCGCAAGCATCATGGCATCTATTTTCGAGGATAGCCTCTGAAAAGGTTTCAAATCATTCTCAGCTAATTCTCCATACGATCTTGTATCAACAGGGAAGGCAGTGTGTGAATCTTGAGCAACATACCCATGACCCGGAAAATGCTTTGCAGTAACCGGCATCTGCAACGCATGGCAGGTATCAATCACAAATTCACCCAATTCAGAAACAATATCCGCCGTATGGCCAAAAGCACGATGACCAATGACCGTATTATGACCATAATCAATATCCAAGACGGGAATTAACGTACGATCAACACCACAGTCACGCAGCTCTTGAATCGTAGTATGCAACATTGCAGAAAAGTCGGTTTTTGTTGCAGTTGGGTTAACGCGATAACGCTCGCCCCAATATTGCATCGACGGCAGTTCAGTAAATCCTTCACGAAATCGCTGAACACGCCCGCCTTCTTGGTCAACGGTAATTTGAATCTTGGGTGCGGACTGACGAATTGCCTGTGTAAGATCTTTAAGTTGATGAGGCGATGCATAATTACGTGAAAATAAAATGATGCCGGAGACGGCAGAATGAGAAAGCACGTCGCGATCTTCTTGCGTGAGCGTCGTTCCTGCGATATCTACCCACAAGAAAGCTTCCATGATACTGATACTACTCTGGGTTTTTAGTTATCCTGGGTATCACGCGTGTTTTTGTTTTTGCATCCACTGATACCACTTTTTCAAAAGGCACGATACGCGCAGCACCCTCTTTCACCACCTCATCAATACGCAACACGGAATGAAAAGGAATGTAGCAACGATTCACCCCCTTGAATTCAGCGCGCAGTTTTTCCTCAGTCGGATCAACCAATAAACCTGTTTTTGTTTCATGAAAAATTAATTCTTCGACTTCGATAAAGCCCATCAAACTTTCATCGGAAAGATAGCGCGCGTAAATTTCGTAACATTGATCGTTTTGCGTGAACAAAACGCGGTAGAGCAAATTACTTTTTGAATGATTATCAGACACGTTTAAACCCTAATTTTGATCTTCGAACTCTTTCAAAAAACCCTCTTCAGCTTTGGTGGACGTGCGATTTAATGCCTTATTACGCTGCGGAAAACGCCCAAAACGCTGAATGATCGAGTAATGATGATTCGCAAACTTTAGAAAGCTGTCGAAGATAACACGAGTCTCGGAAAATGCCAAATCGATCAGTGTCCGATATGCCTGCAACGAACGCTCTTGATCAGAAATTTTTTCAGAATGCAGCAAGGGAAAATAGTAAAAAACCCGCTCAATTAAACTCAAGCCATGATCCGCCCCCGCCTTCATGCCTTGATGGCAAATGTCTAGGGCTTGCTCATCTTGTGAAAAAGCCTTATCAGACCCGCGGTACACATGCCTAGAAAACTGATCAAATAAAATAATTAATCCCAGCTGACCACGGGGGGAAATACGCCAATCATTGCATTCACCCTGAATCGCTGATTCTAATAACCCAGTAAATTTTTGCTTAATCTCTTGATCTGTCTCCTCATCTTCCCCGAACCAGATCCGTGCGCGATGTTCAGTGGGAACAATCGTCTCCTCAACACGACCGAACCAAAACTTTAAAACTTCGTCGTAACCTGCTGTTTTCATAAGGATTCCTTGATTATTACCTCATCCCCCACGGCCACTTTCTCATACAAGTCTAGCACATCCTGGTTGCGCATTCTGATGCAACCCAATGATACTGGCACACCAATATTTTTCTCGTCATTGGTACCATGGATATAGATATAACGATTTAACGGCGTATCTGGACCTTGCAGCCACAGAATGCGAGATAGAATAAAGTCCTGATCTGGTTTTTTTTCTGAAAGCGCTTCCGTCCAAATTTCCCCTGTCGGGACACGGCCTCGAAACACAGTATAAATCGGCTGATCTCCGCCAATTTTTGCATGAATACGATGCGCACCCCTGGGTGTTTTAAAACTTCCCGTCACCTCACCCAATCCATTTTTTGCAGAAGAAATAGCGTAAGTTTTATCGTTCAAATGCAATGTTTGTGTTTGAATGTTAATTAGTACGGAACGCATGTTGGATTATCCTCGCACATTGCTCTTCCATTTGTGCTCCTTGTGGATCAACGACATCGCAAGGAGATCTCCAGTGTCGTAACCATGTCATTTGTCTTTTAGCCAACTGACGCGTCGCTGCGAGGGCTTTTGCCTTCATGGTATTTTCATCATACTTGCCCTCTAAATATTCCCACACCTGCCGATACCCTACAACCCGTAATGCGGGTAAATCAGGATGCAAATCACCTCGATTTTTGAGTGCGCGCACTTCCTCAATAAATCCCATTGAAAGCATTTCTTCGAAGCGCTGTTCGATACGGTGATGCAACCATGCGCGATCTTCTGGAAGTAAGGCGATAAATTTTACAGAGGTGGCTGAAAAATACGGCGATTGTTGCTGTTGTTGAAGCGTAGAAAGCGGCATCCCTGTCAGATAAAAAACTTCTAACGCACGCTGGATACGTTGAGGATCCTGAGGTTTTATTTTTTGCGCTGCAGCGGGATCGATCTCAGATAATTTCTGATGCAAGCCTGCCCACCCTTCTGCTTCAGCCCGCTTGGCTATTTTTTCTCGAATTTTTTCATCACGTTTTGGCAAGGTTGCCAATCCAAAAAACAATTGATGAAAATACAGCATCGTGCCGCCAACCAATAACGGGATGTGCCCTTTTGCGAGAATATCGTGAATCGCCAGGATGGCGTCCTGACAAAATTGCCCAACTGAATAAGGTGTTGCAGGATCACAAATATCAATCAATCGATGCGGCGCATCACGTAATAGCTCAGGACCTGGTTTGGCTGTGCCAATATTCATACCACGATAGACTAATGCGGAATCCACGCTGATAATTTCCACTGGAAATCGTTTTGCCAGCGAAACGGCCAACGCCGTCTTGCCCGTAGCGGTGGGCCCCATTAATGCAATAATTTTTGGTGGTACTGGGAAAGTCATCGATGTAGAATCCAGAAATTAACCGCACACAAGGATATCACTATGTCACACGAAGGCTACCATGAGCCCATCGAGGAATTATCCCATCAAACCCGCGATATGCATCGCGCTATTCAATCATTGATGGAGGAACTAGAGGCAATAGACTGGTACAATCAACGGGTTGACGCCTGCCAAGACCATGAGCTTAAAAAAATTCTTGAACATAATCGCGATGAAGAAAAAGAACACGCTGCAATGACGCTTGAATGGATTCGCAAAAAAGATCCTTTATTTAACAAAGAATTAAAAGATTATCTGTTCACTGGAAAAACAGTAGAAGCGCATCATGAGAAATAACGCTAGAATTAACAAGATACACATAATACACACAGCACAGAGCTAAAACACATGCCAAAGCCAACACACCAAGAACGCTCTGAATCGCTATTGATCGAAAAGGGATGGGTCGTTAAAGAGCAAGTTGGAAAACAACCAAACGAGTACCTGTTGTGGCCCACCAAAGAGGCACCCCAAGACTTTCGTGACGGTTTAATTGAGGCAAACAAAAATCTCCTCAAGCACAGTAACTGGGTCGAAACGACCGCCTCATCCACTGCCGCTGCCACTGCCGTTGCCTTTGCCACCAAAAATGATGTACCCCCTGCAGTTAGAGAGGCGATTCAAACCTATCAACACAACCAAGACGAAGCCGAAAGGAAAAAAAAAGTATCTACAGTGGAAGAAACACGAAAGGAAGGGGAAAAACAAAAGGAAAAAAAAGAAGACCCCGATAAAGATAAAAAGGAAGATGAAAAAAAGGATAAATCAAAAGAGGGTGATGTAGGGTCAAGTGGATCGTATCTGTCTTCCGGAGGCGCTGGTAGATCATCATTCGATTACGAAAGAGAAAACAAAGCACGAGACACTTCTTCAGAATACTATATTAATTACGGCGGACCCACAGCTAATATGGCCTATTCTCCTGAGGGGATTGCAGCACTTCGAACCGATTGTCAAAACTTTTATGGTCAGCCACATCAATCTGTTTCTTTTGTATCGGATGGGATAAAAGTAACCATTCACGGCGATGGCATTCACCGTTCAGCTCACGTGCAACTGGATGAAAAAGCTACCCCTGAGCAACAAGAACGCTTTTTTGCCTCCAGAGATAAAGCGGAAGATTATTGCCGCGGCAGTTACACACTGCTAGGGCATAACTGCGTAGGAGGTGCCGCAGCGGCTGCACAAGCTGCTTGCCCAGATATGAAATTGGGTATCGGCAGCGAAACGCTGCCTTGGTCGCTCGACAGTGATGCAAAAAAGTATGCCGACAGTCACCCTTCAAATAATTTCATGCCTGCAAACACCTTTATGCCAGAGACAACTACACCAACAGCAACAGCGACAGCAACATCAACACCCGACAACCAGAGCAATCAAACATCAACACCTGATAACCAGGGCGATCCGGCACCACCACCACTAAAAAACGATACCTCATCTAGCACTGGAACAGGCACTCGAACTTCTCAAAATAACCAAGAAGCTGAGGAAAAAAGACGAGAAGAAGAAAAAAAAGCAGACACTCAAAAAAAAGACTACCCCGCCGAAGCCTCTGGCGCTAAAACCGATGCAGGAGGAATAGTTTCAGACCCCGCAGGTGCATTCGAGAAACAACTTCAAAAGGAGCAGGATAAGGATATGGGCCTTAAGCTAAAGCCCACCAACGTCAGCTAGGTCCTAGTGCCAACAAAGCGGCATCACCCCCCATCGCGGCGGTATTGATGGTGAGCGTGCTTTCACGACACAAGCGTAACAAATAATGCGGGCCGCCGGCTTTGGGTCCTGTCCCCGATAATCCACATCCACCAAAAGGCTGCACACCGACAACAGCGCCAATCATCGTGCGATTCACGTAAATATTTCCGACACGAACACGGGAAGCAATGTGATGAATAGTGTCATCGATGCGACTATGAATGCCTAACGTCAATCCATATCCTAATTGATTAATACGATCAATCACTGCATCCAATTCAGTGCGACGAAAACGCACAATATGCAACACAGGGCCAAACACTTCTTTTTGAAGCAATGCCATGGAAGGAAGCTCAAACGCAATCGGTGCAATATAATTACCATGGTTTCGTGCCGATAATTTCATTTCAGCAATCACTTTTGCTTTCATACGCATTTCATCAACATAAGTCTGCAGCATCTTTCGCGCTGCGTGGTCAATCACGGGCCCTACATCTACGCTAATATCTGCCGTATTTCCCACGGACCATGTTTCCATCGCACCTGCAAGCATCGTTAAAAAAGCATCTGCGATATCTTCCTGCACCAGTAAAATACGCAACGCAGAGCAACGCTGCCCTGCGCTGCCGAATGCTGAAACCATTGCATCGCCCACCACTTGCTCAAGCAACGCGGAGGAATCCACAATCATTGCGTTAATACCGCCTGTTTCGGCGATCAACGGTACGATTGCGCCTTGACGATTGGCCAATGTTTTTTGAATCATTTTTGCCGTTTCAGTGGATCCAGTGAGTAACACCCCTTTCGCACGTTCATCAGTAATTAATGCGTGACCAACAACACTTCCTGCACCCGGCAACAATTGCAATACCGCAGTGGGAATGCCTGCTTGATGAAAAAGCGCAACGGCTCTCGCTGCAATTAAATTCGTTTGCGCGGCAGGTTTTGCAATTACGCAATTCCCCGCCACCAAGCTTGCCGCAATTTGCCCTGTAAAAATGGCCAAAGGAAAATTCCAGGGTGAAATACATACCACCGTACCTAATCCATGCATACGCAAGGTATTGGCTTCACCGGTGGGACCTGGCAATAGGGACTCTGCTAATAATGTCCTCGCGGTTTCTGCATAATAACGGCAAAAATCCACTGCTTCTCGCACTTCTGCCACCGCATCGGAAAGTGTTTTTCCTGCCTCGCGAATTAATAAAGCAAACAATTCACCACGGTTATTTTCCAATGCATCGGCCATTTTCTCTAACATTGCCGAGCGATGTTCAACACCGCAAAAATCCCAATCAAAGAAGGCATTATCAGCATATGCCAAAGCAGAAGCTACATCCTCTTCAGTACCCATTTGCACGTGACCCACCACATCAGCTTCATCATTCGGATTGATCACCGCTTTTTTTTCATCGTGAATAAAAGCGCGAGAAAAGGGCGTCGCTATCCATTGTGTTTTTTCAAAGGGTGAAACTTGAGTGAATAATTCGCTTAAATCAGGCCGATAACTAATATCTACGCCGCGCGAATTTATGCGATGCGTTGCGTGATTCATTTTATAGATATCACTCGGCAAAGGAATTTTCTCGTTAGGAATGCTGGCTAATGAAGCCACTTTGTGCAAAGGGGATTCCACTAAGGCCTCCACCGGTATCGCAGGATTTGCAATTTGATGCACAAAAGAGGTATTCGCGCCATTTTCTAATAATCTTCTGACCAAATACGGTAACAAATCCTGATGCTGCCCCACGGGCGCGTAAATACGACTGGGAGCACGGTATTTTTCAGAATGCAGCAAAACATGATGCAACGCTTTTCCCATGCCTTGAAGATGTTGAAATTCAAATTTCTCGCCTAATTTTTCAGCTGAAGTAATTTTACTTGCCATCCATAAAATCGCAGCAACCGTATAAGCATTATGCGTTGCAAATTGTGGATACACTGTATCCATTGATTTGAGTAATAACTGCGCACACGCCAAATAACACACATCTGTCGAAGCTTTGCGCGTAAAAACAGGGTACCCTGGATGCCCACCGACTTGTGCTAATTTAATTTCGGTATCCCAATAGGCTCCCTTCACTAATCGCACATGAAATCGCTTTTTATGACGGCGCGCCAAATCAATTAAATGTTCCAATACAACATAAGCACGCTTTTGATACGCTTGTATCGCTAACCCTAAACCATCCCAGCGACTGAAATCAGGATCAGCAAACACCGCTTCAAAAATATCTAACGATAAACCCAGCCGATTAGATTCTTCAGCATCGACTGTCACCGAAACACCTGATTTTTTCGCTTGAAAAACTAATGTCTTTAGGCGATCTATCAAAAATGGCACCACAGTTTCACGCTTCATGAATTCATAACGTGGATGCAAGGCAGATAACTTAATAGAAATACTCGGTGAAGCAAAACCCTGATCGCGTGAAGGTGCATTTGCGAGCACAGTAATTGCATTTTGATAGGCTTCAAAATAACGATTTGCCTGTGCAAACGTGCGCGCCATTTCGCCTAGCATATCAAAAGAAAATAAATAGCCTTCTTTGGCAAATGGTTTTGCGTTTTTCAACGCTTCGTCCATGGTGCGGCCCAACACAAAATGAGCGCCCATGATTTTAATAGCACGACGCACCGCTTCACGAATCACAGGCTCACCAACGCGTGAAAGCAGTCCAAACCAAATTTTCGAAAATACGTTTTTATGCGCACCCTCATCTAAAATCTTTCCGCTTAAAGCCAAACTACGCGTCGTGACATTCACAAAAGTAGAGGCACTTGCGCCCAAATGTTTTTTCCAATTCGCACTGGTTAATTTGTCTTTAATTAATAAATCTTCGGTATCACGATCGGGAATACGTAATAAGGCTTCTGCCAAACACATCAATACCACGCCTTCTTCTGAAGAAAGATCGTATTCCATCATCAACGCTTCTACGCTGACAGAATCGTTTTTATGTGATCTCACTTCCGTTACTAATTGTGTGGCAATTTCACCAATGGCGTTGTGTGCAGCAGATTCCATTAATCCACCATCGCGTAATTGCGACAACAAAAATTGTATGGCTGTTGTTTCATCTTGATAATATCGCTCAGAAATCACTGCTCGCTGCGGTGGTCGATGATGCTGAATGTGTTTGAATATATACATTGCTTTTATACCTAAAAATCATTCGCGACGGCGATTTATGCCGACACTTTAAATCGCTCAATACTTTCTTGAATTTCTTTGGTTGCTGCATCAATGCCCAACCAAGCGCCAATTTTTACCCATTTCCCCGGTTCCAATTTTTTATAATTTTCGAAAAAATGGGAAAGTTCATTTTTGAAGGATTGTGGTACATCCTCAAGTGTTTTAATGTGCGCGAATTGTATACAGAGTTTTTCGATCGGCAGCGCTAGAATTTTATAATCCTCTCCTGACTCATCTGTCATTTGCAACACGCCCACAGCACGACACCGAATCAAACACCCAGCCTGCACGGGGTAAGGCGACATCACTAGCACGTCAACAGGATCACCATCGTTTGATAGTGTATTCGGAATAAATCCGTAATTACCGGGGTAAAACATAGCGGTTGGCATAAAACGATCTACCATCAGCATCCCTGTTTCCTTCTCCATTTCATATTTTACGGGTGTGCTGTTAGCAGAAATTTCGATCAATACATTAATATCATTGGGAATATTTTTGCCGGGGGAGATTTTATGCAAAGTAGACATAAGTGATCCTTTATTTAGCTTAGGTGGAAGCCCGCGCATTAGTGAGGGCGAAGAACAAACTGGCATAATATCAAACTGTCAGATCAGTGTCAGTGTTACCGCCGTTTAGCAAAAAATTCTATGAGGAGCTGGCCGCAGTCTGCTGCCAGCACCCCTTTTTCCCAAGTCATGCGATGATTATGCTGCGGATGATCCAATAAGGAAAAAACACTGTCGACTGCGCCTGTTTTGGGGTCCGATGCGCCATACACCAACCGACCAATCCGCGCATGGATCATCGCGCCCACACACATGACGCATGGTTCTAGCGTGACATACAACGTGCAATCCTTTAAACGGTAATTTTTGAGATATTGCGCCGCTTGGCGCATGGCCACAATCTCTGCATGCGCTGTCGGATCATGCGCTTGGATCGGCTGATTATGGGCACTAGCGATAATATGGTTTTCGTAAACGATCACACAGCCGACAGGGACTTCATTTAGTGTTGCTGCTTGCTTTGCCAGTGCAATCGCCCCCTGCATATACTCAATATATTTCATAAATTCAATAAGATAGATTATTTCAGCTCAATTTCTCAGCGAGAACTATACTGAGTTTAGGGGGTGGGGACAATGAGGAAAAAAACAAGAATAGGTCTAGGTCGAGGCGATGGTGAGCAAGAGGGTGAAAAGCTCAAAGACCTATCGGCTGCTCAGCAGAACGCGATGTCTCAACAACAAAAGTCTAAGGAAGCGATTGAAGCGCTCAATGCCCCATGGGGTCAGCAACAGGAAGTAGTACTTCAAAAACTAAAGGAAGCGCTTGGGGATGAGACATTAGCCAAGACAATCGTTCGAGAATTGATTCGCGCAGACAAGGGTGAGAATTTTTTTGCTGCCAAGGAAAAAGAAACTGCTGACGAATATCTTCTTCGATTTTTGGATGCATTTACCATTGACCCACGACTGTTGTCAGAAATTGCCAATAAATATATCAGCCGTAGCTATGCTACAGATACGTACGTGCCCGTAGCACTCAAGCTAATTGAAATATCTCCCACAAACTCCCCGAATTTTCCATGCTCTCCGACCAAATAGATGCACCCAAGGGAGTTTTGAATCACAAACAAGTTCAAGAGGCTCTGACAGCAAAGAAAAAAGCGCTTGAACCAGAAATGAGTTTTCAAGAGCTGAAAGATAAGATAATTAACGCACTCACAATAATGCAAAATACATATGGTATAGCTCCTGCGAGTTCAAAATTAAGGGTATTTGATTTATCAGAGAGTAAACAAGAAGTTCAAAGATTACTGAATGGTATCGCTAAAACACTTAACGATGCGCACGATGTCCCACAACTTAAATCCGCACTAGAAGCAGCCATAAGAAAAATTGGATCAATTACAGTCGTGCAAAAAGAACTGGAAATAACAAATAAAGGAACAACAGAATCAAGTGAACCGCCAAATGAAATTTCAGTTTCATCAATTCTTGAGATGGCAAAATTACAAGTTGCTTTGAGTAAATTAAAAGAGACGTTAAACACCCAGCTTGGCAAAGTCACAGAGGCAACGCATACCCCATCACCCGGCTCTCCCGCAGCCTAAAAAAACAATGCTTCGCACGCCGAGGACACGAGGTATTGCAGATACGATGTTCCGGCAGCCTTAACGCGGATCTTACTTTTTATTCCCACTCAATCGTCTATGATTCTGGCATATTTCCTTGAAATATGCTATTTTTGATGTAATATTTCAATAATTTTTTATATTTTTATTGTAAAAAAAGAAGGTAAAATGATATTTCAAGACGTAACTCGTTCATTTAATGAACCAGAGCAATCCTACTTCCTCTCTGGGCCTCGCGGCACAGGAAAATCAACCCTTATCACACACCGGCATCCTAATGCTCTTATTATTAACTTGCTTTCTCCTTCAGAAAAACAGTCATTCTTTGCAACGCCTGAAAAACTACTGGAGATCGTTCGCGCAACCTCTAATGGCCACACTATTGTGATAGACGAAATTCAGAAGGCGCCTGAATTATTATCGCTAGTGCATATGCTGATTGAAGAAAAGCGAGGCTGGCGATTTATCTTAACAGGTTCCAGCGCTCGAAAATTAAAACAAGCTGGAACCGACCTATTGGGTGGACGCGCACTTAAAAAAACATTACACCCCTTCATGGCCAGCGAACTGAAAGAGCAGTTCAATTTTGTAGATGCATTACAATTTGGATTGTTACCATTACGGTTCACAAGCCCTAATCCACTTGAGATGCTCACTGCTTATGTATCCCTATATTTAGACGAAGAAGTCAAAGCGGAAGGATATGTACGGCGCATAGAGCCATTTGCGCGCTTTCTCACTGCTTTGAGTTTTTCACACGGTTCATTATTGAATATCAGTAATATTTCCCGAGAAGCAAGTATTAAACGCAATACAGTAGACAATTGGTTATCAATCGTTGAGGATTTGTTAATTACCTATACCATCCCTGTGTTTTCAAAACGAGCCAAACGCGCTCTCATCGCACAATCAAAATTATATTTTTTTGATGTTGGTGTGTATCGTGCATTACGCCCACAATCCATCTTAGATTCAGCCTCTGAAATGGATGGCGCATCCTTAGAAGGATTAATTGCACAACATTTACGTGCTTGGATTGATTACACAAAAGCACGCCATGTACTTTATTTTTGGAGAACAAAATCGGGCGTTGAGGTCGATTTTGTGGTGTTTGGAGACATGGGGTTATGGGCGATTGAAGTTAAAAATAGTGAGCATATTCACCCTCACGACCTACGATCACTTAAGAATTTTTATGAGGATTACCCTGAGGCTACTTTAATTTTTCTATATCGCGGCAAGCAGCGGCTACTGAAAGATAATATTTTATGTATACCGTGTAATATTTTCTTAAAAGCATTATCGCCAAATCAACCCATAGAGAGTACGTAACCGCGCTTTATTCCCACTCAATCGTCGAGGGAGGTTTGCCGGAGATGTCATAAACGACACGTGAAACATGCGCAACTTCATTGAGAATTTTATTGGAAACACGCGCTAAAAAATCATGCGGAAGGTCAGCCCATTCAGCAGTCATAAAATCAATCGTGGTGACGGCGCGCAAAGCGATCACGTATTCATAACAACGCGCATCGCCCTTCACTCCCACAGATTTTACCGGCAAGAAAACCGCAAAAGCCTGCGAAACAGTGTCATATAATTTTTCTTCGCGCAAAAGAGAAATAAAAATATTATCCGCTTGTTGCAAGATGGAAATATACTCTTGTTTTACTTCCCCTAAAATTCGCACACCTAAACCTGCGCCCGGAAACGGATGCCGAAAAATCATATCGCGCGGCAAGCCCAGCGATAAACCTACTTTTCGAACTTCATCTTTAAATAATTCTCGCAAGGGTTCAATTAAAATAAAAGGTAAAGACTCTGGTAATCCACCGACATTATGATGCGATTTAATCGTGTGTGATTTCCCGCTGCCGGCCTGGCCAGACTCAATCACATCTGGATAGATCGTGCCTTGCGCAAGAAATTGACATTGCCCGACACGTTTATCTGATTTTACTGCATCATCAAATACATCGATAAATGCTTTTCCAATTGTTTTGCGCTTTTCTTCTGGATCGGCGATGCCTTTTAACGCTGTATAAAATTTTTCCGCAGCATTCACGCAAATTACCTGTATTTTCATATGATCCAAAAAAACACGCATGACTTGATCACCTTCATCTTTGCGCAATAAACCCGTATCTACAAAAACACAGATGAGTTGATCACCAATGGCTTCATGCAATAATGCAGCTAATACAGAGGAATCCACCCCGCCGGATAATGCGAGCAATACTTTTTCGGTGCCTACTTTTTTTCGAATAGCCGCAATGTTTTCTGTAATAATATTTTTGATGGTCCAGGTAGCATCGCAGCCACAAATTTTCTTTACAAAATGATCGAGTATTTCCAATCCCTGTTGCGTGTGTGTGACCTCAGGGTGAAATTGAAGACCAAATAATTTTTTTTCAGCGTGCGTCATCGCAGCAATTGGCGCATTATTGGTTTTCGCCATGATTTGAAAGCCAGGTGGTAATTGCGTGACTTGATCACCATGACTCATCCACACAGAAAAATTCTCCGATAAACCTTCAAATAAAGGGTTTTTTGTATCACAGATGACATCAGCGTACCCGAATTCACGTTTATCACACGCCGATACTTTTCCACCCAATTGCGCCGCCATGGTTTGCATGCCGTAGCAAATTCCCAATACAGGAATGCCTGCTTCAAAAATAAATTGTGGCGCGCGCGGTGTGTGATCAGCAGTAACGGTCTCTGGGCCACCTGATAAAATAATACCTGCGGGATTAAATTTTTTTAAATCTGCTGCTGTGATTTCCGGTGAAAATAATTCGCAATACACACCGCACTCACGCACGCGGCGCACAATCAGTTGTGCGTATTGGGAACCGAAATCAATCATCAGTATGCGCGACATTAACGTTCTCTCGAATAATTGGGTGCTTCTTTGGTGATATGCACATCGTGCACATGGCTTTCTTGCACGCCGGCTGAGGTAATTCGCATAAATTCAGCATGTTTCTGTAACTCCGATATTGTTTCTACGCCCACATACCCCATACAAGAGCGCAATCCACCGGTTAATTGGTGAATCACATTGCGTAACGCGCCTTTGTAGGGCACGCGACCCTCAATGCCTTCTGGCACATATTTCCCCTCTCCTTCCTCGGATTTTTCTTGAAAATAACGATCATGCGCGCCCATCGACATCGCACCCACAGAGCCCATCCCGCGGTACACTTTGTATGATCTGCCTTGATATAACACCACATCTCCTGGCGCTTCGTCGGTTCCTGCAAACAATCCACCAATCATCACCGCATTCGCCCCTGCAGCCAACGCCTTTCCAATATCCCCTGAAAAACGTATACCGCCATCTGCAATCACAGGAATATTTTTCTTTTTCGCTACTGCTACGACATTAAAAATTGCTGTGATTTGAGGAACGCCGATGCCGGCAATAATACGCGTTGTGCAAATGGATCCGGGACCCATTCCTACTTTTAATCCATCCACACCCGCTTCAATCAATGCCTGTGCGCCTGAGGCTGTCGCAATATTGCCGCCAATGATGGATTGATCAGGGTAGTGTTTGCGTATCCATTGAACGGTTTCAATCACACCCTTGGAATCCCCATGCGCCGTATCTACCACAATGACATCCACACCCTCTGCCACTAACGCAGCCACACGATCCGGTGTCTCAGCGCCCGCACCCACGGCTGCGGCAACGCGTAATTGGCCATTTTCGTTTTTCGTTGCAAAGGGTTTGGCTTGTGATTTCAAAATATCTTTGACGGTATACATGCCGCGTAATTCAAAAAGATCATTAATGATTAATATTTTTTCGACGCGATGTTGACGAAACAAGGTCATCACCACCTCGCGCGATACACCTTCTTTAACAGTGATTAAGCGCGCTTTAGGTGTCATCACCTCTGAAACCTGACGATCAAAATTATTTTCAAAACGAATATCACGACTCGTCACTATCCCTACCAGTTGCTTTCCTTCGACAACGGGCATCCCGGAGATATTATTTTTCTCGGTAATCTCAATAAGCTCATGAATCGTGGTTTGCGGGGAGACGGTGATAGGGTCTTTAACCACCCCACTCTCAAACTTCTTAACCTTGCGGACTTCGCGTGCCTGGGCCTCAATAGAGAGATTCTT
>Ga0155555_112_pt2 | contig 69820 bp, 58 predicted proteins | sample RifCSPhighO2_12_FD_107212 | JGI IMG/M metagenome (GOLD analysis project Ga0155555, IMG submission 107212) | Gammaproteobacteria bacterium RIFCSPHIGHO2_12_FULL_42_13 | reverse complement strand
TACTAGGTTTAGGGGTTTGGCATACGCGTATCGATGAGCTGTCGGTGAGTATTGGTTCTGATAGTAGCCCCCCAAAAGCGGCTCGGACTTTTTCTGATGTTGATTTTGATAGTTATCCCTTACTTTGTGAGGTAATTGTTCGTTTAGATAAAAACAAGCTGTTAACTAAAGACGTTGCGTTGACCCTCGTGCAAGGTACTAAAGAGGCAAACCTATTGGTAAGTGCTATGGTTCATTTGCTCGAAGCTAATCTATTAAGCGCAGATGTAATGGCAACCTTAGTGCAGCATGGTAAAATAAATGATGCATTAGCGCTGGTAATCATAACCCTGGCTAATGCAAAGCAGCTTACCTTATATCATCTTTTGTATTTCACAATTCATACCGATGAGTGCCAAAAAATAGCAAATATCTCTCCATTGAGTATACTTACCCTCTGTCAATTAACAGCACATCAGCAAAATTCCCATTTAAAAACGCTGAGCCCACAAGAGAAAAAAGCGCACTATAGAACTATTAAAGAAAATAAACCAGTTCTCAACCTCATCTTCACATCAACAGCTATTGATGCGCTGTTGCAAGTGTGTCACCAAAGCATCTTGGGTGACTTTAAAGACGCTTACAAAGCAGAGTGTCGCCTACCTTTTTTTCGCTCTATTGGCCGTAGTCAGCTGGGTAAAAGGGTTTTTTCTAACGCATTGACTAGTATAGAAGAAGCTGAAGAGTATATTGCCACCCATCCTCGAGGTAGTGGCGCGCGAGCAATGGCTAGGCTGAGGAGGTAGCCTCCAGTTGCTAATATCAGATAATCACTGCTAAACGCCTCACTTTCAGGTAACATGGGCCACCATTTTACAGATACAACAACCACAGGTGACACCGTGCCAGAACAACTACGTAATATTGCCATTATCGCTCACGTCGATCATGGAAAAACCACTTTAGTGGATAAATTGCTGCAACAAACGGCTAGTCTTTCGAAAAAAGCCGTCAATACTGAGCGAATTATGGATAGTAATGACCTAGAGCGAGAACGTGGCATTACCATTCTGGCAAAGAATACGGCTATTAAATGGCGAGAATACCGCATAAACATTGTAGATACCCCTGGTCATGCTGATTTTGGTGGTGAGGTAGAGCGTATTTTGTCTATGGTAGACTCTGTATTATTATTAGTCGATGCAGTGGATGGGCCGATGCCGCAAACACGGTTTGTCACTCAAAAAGCATTTGCTCGTGGGCTACACCCTATTGTGGTTATCAATAAAATTGACCGTCCAGGTGCACGGCCTGACTGGGTCATGGATCAGGTTTTTGACTTGTTTGATAACTTGGGCGCCACTGATGAGCAGTTGGACTTTCCTGTTGTCTATACCTCTGCTTTACTTGGCTATGCGACGTTAGATCTAGACCAATCCAGTGATAATATGGATCCATTATTAGAGACTATTGTCAAATGTGTCCATCCGCCACGGGTTAACTTGGATGGTCCTTTCCAAATGCAAATTAGTACCTTGGACTACTCTAGCTATGTCGGCACCATTGGTATTGGTCGAATTACACGCGGCCAAGCTAGAACAAGTATGCCTGTGACCATTATTGATCATGAGGGAGGCACTCGCCAAGGTCGTATATTACAAATTCTAGAGTACTTAGGCCTTGATCGCAGTGAAGTATCCTCCGCATCTGCAGGCGATATTGTTGCTATTACGGGTATCGAAGGGTTAAAGATTTCCGATACCTTGTGTGATCCAGCAACTATAGAAGCTTTACCTGCGCTGACTGTTGATGAACCCACTGTCAGCATGACTTTTCAAGTCAACACATCACCATTTGCTGGTAAAGAAGGCAAATATGTCACTAGTCGCAAGATCCGCGAACGCCTAGAACAAGAGTTATTGCACAATGTAGCACTACGCGTTGAAGACACAGCTGATCCTGACAAATTTAAAGTATCAGGGCGCGGTGAATTGCACTTATCTATTTTAATTGAGAATATGCGTCGAGAAGGCTATGAATTAGCTGTCTCCCGTCCCGAAGTTATTACCAAATTGGTTGATGGGGAGATACATGAACCTTATGAGACCTTAGCTATTGATGTACCGACGGAATACCAAGGCACGATCATGGAGCGATTAGGTGCACGGCGTGGCGAATTAAAAGATATGGTAACTGATGATAAAGGTCGTGTGCGTTTAGACTATGTTATTCCTTCGCGAGCATTAATTGGTTTTCACACTGACTTCCTCACCTTGACCTCTGGTACAGGTATTATGCATCATGTCTTTAGTCATTATGGGCTTGCTGCAAAAGGCGAAATCCCTCATCGCCAAAATGGCGTTTTAATTTCTAATCTGTCCGGTGTGGCATTAGCATATTCATTGTGGAATTTACAGGAACGCGGTCGCATGGTGATTGGGCCACAAACGGATGTCTATGAGGGAATGATTGTGGGTATTCACACCCGCGATAATGATTTAGTCGTCAACGTCTGCAAAGCTAAGCAATTGACTAACATACGCGCTGCAGGCTCAGACGAAAATATTTTGTTAACACCACATATTCATTTTTCATTAGAGCAAGCTCTCGAGTTCATTGAAGACGATGAGTTAGTTGAAGTCACTCCACAAACTATACGAATACGTAAAAAGTTCTTAAAGGAACATGAGAGAAAAAGATCATCACGCAGTTAATACTCATTTCTCTTGTGATATACCAGTCCAGCTATCGCACACACATACAAAGGAGCTTACACATGTCTAATGTAAGAGCACGGTTTAAGTCATATGTCCATCTTGTAAAGGCAATAAAAGAACTGCCAAAGGTAATAGAAGATACGGATACAGCCCCCCTTTTAGCATCCAGGCCAAGAAGTTACCAGAGTACTGCTCAGAAGCTATATGTATATGATTTAGCAGCTTGTCGAAGAGGAGTAAAAGCGTTATTTTCCCGCGAACAGACTATCAACGCAGTGCTAAGAGCAGGAGAACCATCTAAAGATCCCATGGCTGATCATTATGTTTTATCTATAAAGGTAGGAAAAGACAGGGCAGCAGATAGATATTCAGTTAATGTTTTTGATGATAAGATCGTAGTTCATCGATATGGCACTGACACTAAGTGGGTTATTGATAATGATCGCGAAATGGCACCAAGTACGTTTCTACAGTGGCTTAGCGCAAAACACTACCATCTTCCGAGCTCTGACAGGCAGGCTAATGGATATAGACTTGGCAAACGGTAATGTATCATTCGCTAACAAACTTAGCAAAATCTGGGTGGTATTTAACTGGCATAAATTCATTGATCTGGTACTCAGCAATACCATGAATATAAAAAGGGTCTTGGCATAGGATTTCTCCTAGTAATTTACGGTCCTGTAGTTGAGACAAAATAATCCCGCCGGTTCGTGGGTTTCTAGGGCCAGATACAATAAAGTAATTCTTTTTATAGCCTTCTTCAAGAAAATCTCGGTGTGCAGCCAGATACTTATCAACCACTTCTAATGGCTTCTTGTAATCTATTGAAATTAAAAACACTTTTCCTCTCCTGTCGTGGATAATATATCTCCACATGATTGGAATTCTAGGGTATAATAACCGCATTTGTAGCGACTATCGGGGGTAATAATATGAGAAAAATGGTTATATTACTATGTGCACTTACACTTAGCATAGCCGCCTTCGCCAGTTCAACTTTCTCTTTTTCAAATAAACATGACTTGAATGCTTTAGGCTCAGCAATAAACACAGCAAAATTATTTCACTCAGATCAGAAGAACGACGCTAATATCGTGTATGGTGGCGAAGATGTCTCACGCAATATCAATGCAATGACTTCTACCGCACTTGCTTAGCTTAGCAATACGGCTCATCTTCTTACTGTGCTGCTTTCAACAGAAATTTTAGCTTTTTTCATGAGACCTTGCTTATACAACTCGTATTCTAACAGGCCCTCACTGTTTTGAACTTGTTCTGCAAAAATAGCATACTGCTTCCTATCCTCTGTTGCCCCATTTTTTACTTGGTTCAAGGCAATAACAGCATAACCAGTAGGAGTTTTGGATGTGCTATAAATAGGATGGGATTGAGGTGGTGGCAGCTGAAATGCAGTATCTAATATGGCCGAATCAACTTTATTAGAATAGCGACCGACAAAGCCCAATTTATTCCATGTTAGATGGTAAGACTGCGCAAGCTGCGCAGGGTCAGCGCCAGACAATAATTTCTGCTTTATTAAGTCAGCCAGCTCTAAGGCTTTTCTCTCAGCCTCCTCTGATTTTAACCTTTCCTCAATCTGTCGATATACGGATTCAATAGATAAAGCAGTAGAAGGAATATGTGACTTAACATGAATAACAACGACTTCATCAGGGCTAATCTGAATAACATCACTATTGTTCATTAAATTTAACGAATCATCGTTAAAAGCAGCATCTCGGACTTTTTTATTGCTAGAAATATCTTTACCACCTTTGTCTTTGCTAAACAATTCGCTGATTTGAATTGGCAAATTCAGCAGCTTGGCTGCATGCTGTAAAGAGTCGGGATGCTCATAAGTTGCCGTGGATAACTGATCTCTTAATCCTGTAAATTGCTCTTCCGCCTTTTGTCTTGCATAGGCTTCGTTCACTTTAATTTTAACTTTATCAAAAGGCTGTGCCTCAGGTTCTTTTACGTCCAAGACTTTAATAATTATCACACCCTGATTGGTTATCACAGGCTGTGATAGTTGATCTATCTTAGTTAATCCTGACACCAATTTCTGCAAGTCAGCTGGAATTTGGTTGAGAGTGACCCAGCCCTGTAACTGTTGTCCACGCCGATTAGGATACTGACTAGCTAGTTTGACAAAAGACTCACCGCGATTCATTCGTTGCAGTAACAGCTGCGCTTTATTTTTAGCATCTTCCACTTCTTTATTTGTAGCAAGCTCCGAGAGAGGTATTTGCAGAACAGCCAATCTCCATTGAGCTGGCTGTGTGTAGGAGTTGATATTTTCATTGTAAAACGTCCGCAATACTTCATCGGAAGAATGAATAGACATCATTAGGTTTTTAAGAGAGAGATCCAAATACTCTATACTTACCTGGTCGGGAGATTTAAACTGCAATTTATGCCCATTATAATAATCCGTTACTTTTGAGGCCGGAACAACCAGGCCTTGGTTTAAAAAATAATGCTGAGATATGGAAAGATAATCCACTTGACGTTCTTGGTTAACTAACGACATAGTATAATCCACCTCATTTGGCAAAGAGAAAGAGGTGAAGATAATCCCCAGCCTAGGTTGATCAATGAGTAAACTTGTCTTGATTAAATCAAGAAATTCGCCAGTCGACAATAAGGTTGCAGCCAATACCTCTTGAAAACGAGATAATGAGAACTGGCCATCTACTTGAAACTCGGGCATACCCTCCAAGTAATTTTCAATTTGTGTTGTAGAAACGCGGTAATCTTGATCATAAGAAGCTTGCTTAAGCACCTGAAGTTGTATGAGAGATTGTAATGCACGTTGTTTTAGCAGGGACTCTTCTTGAGGTGGTAGCGCTGCCATGGAGCCTGTTTGAGCTTGTACCTGTCGATGCACTCGCTCATAAGCTAATGCAAGCTGGCTTTTAGTGATATCTACACTATTGACCGTAGCGACAGTATTGTTATCTGTTCCAGCAGTAAAATAAGTATGAATGCCCCACAAAGCAAAGGTAATAATTATTATCGTAATAATAGTCCCAGCTATCCAACCTTGAGTATGATCACGAATGGTTTGCAGCATATTTCCTACTTACTATACTAATTCCTAACTAAAAATGGCGGAGTGGACGGGACTCGAACCCGCGACCCCCGACGTGACAGGCCGGTATTCTAACCAACTGAACTACCACTCCACCTTATTTTAGTAAACCTTAAGGCCTAAAACCTTACAATGAAATCGACTGGTACCACCATATAAAATGGGTGCTGAGGGGGTCGAACCCACGACATTCGCCTTGTAAGGGCGACGCTCTACCAACTGAGCTAAGCACCCACTGAATCAAAACCAATAATACACTTCACTCTTTTACAGCTTCTTTTAAGGCTTTACCAGCTTTAAAACTAACCACTTTTGTTGCTTTAATTTTAATTTTTTCCCCTGTTTGCGGGTTTCGCCCTTCACGAGCAGCTCGTTGTTTAACGATAAATGAACCTAACTTCATTAATACAACAGGGTCACCTTTCTTCAAGGAAACGGTAATACTATCAATTAGTGCATCCAATGCGCGAGTAGCAGATCCCTTGGTAATTTCAGCTTGATCCGCAATAAGGTCAATCATTTCTGATCTATTCATATATCCCCTACTTCCTAGTCCATAAGTTAAACATAAAAACCCATCAACTCTCCATGCATCCCCACGATGACTATGAGGTTCTGCGAGAGAGCTTTATACCAATAGCACAAAATAGGTGTCAAGCAAGATGATTAAATTTTTAATGTGCCCTTACTCTTTCCGCTTTACGTACCTTCTCTTTTTTCTGTATTTCTGCGATTAAAGAGGCTTTCACTTTTTTTGTTTTCTTCCCTTGCACCCGAGTGGAATACCCTTTAAGCGCGTAGGTTAACACTTCATCGATCCAACGTACAGGCTTAATATCAAGATCTGCTTTAATATTATCCGGGATCTCTTTTAAATCTTTAACATTTTCTATTGGAATAATAACATTTTTTATGCCGCTTCGATGCGCAGCCAAAAGCTTTTCTTTAATACCCCCTACAGGCAACACTTCGCCCCGTAGAGTAATCTCTCCAGTCATAGCATAGTCTGCCCGAACAGGATACTGAGTTAGCACAGATACCAACGCTGTGCACATACTAATACCCGCGCTAGGACCATCTTTTGGTGTTGCTCCTTCTGGCACATGAATATGAATATCATTCTTATCAAAAAAATTCTTCGGTATGCCAAGAATTGCTGCCCGAGATCGTACCACTGTTAAAGCGGCTTGGATAGACTCTTGCATGACTTCTCCAAGGTGGCCAGTATAAATAGCCTTACCTTTTCCAGGTACAGTCATTGCTTCAATACTTAGCAACTCTCCACCTACCTCAGTCCAAGCAAGCCCTTTAACTTGTCCCACTTGGTCTTTTTGGTCGGCCATATCGTAGTGAAATCTTCGTACACCCAGGTAATGCTCAAGATCTTCAATGTCAATACGTACCTTGTGAGATCGGTTCTTTAAGAGAATCTCCTTCACTACGCGACGACACAACTTTGAAATCTCTCTTTCCAGATTACGGACACCAGCCTCTCTAGTATAATAACGCACAATATGTTGAACCGTAGTTGCAGGAATTTCAATTTCAGTAGGCTTTAATCCAGCCGCTTCAATTTGTTTTGCAATTAAGTGACGTATAGCTATATTCACCTTCTCATCCTCGGTATAACCAGGGATGCGAATAACTTCCATGCGATCACGCAAAGCTGGTGGAATATCCAGCGTGTTCGCTGTAGCAACAAACATAATATCAGATAGATCGTAATCGACTTCTAGATAGTGATCATTAAACGAGTGATTTTGCTCTGGATCTAAAACCTCTAACAGAGCAGAAGCGGGATCGCCACGAAAGTCTGCAGACATCTTGTCGATTTCATCGAGCAAAAAAAATGGATTATGAACATCAATTTTAGCAATTTTCTGGACGATCTTACCCGGCATCGCGCCAATATAAGTACGACGATGCCCCCTAATTTCAGCTTCATCGCGCACGCCGCCTAAGGACATACGGATAAACTTACGGCCAGTAGCATTAGCGATAGACTGCCCTAAAGAAGTTTTTCCAACTCCAGGCGGGCCCACCAAACATAAAATAGGACCTTTGAGCTTTTTAACACGCTTTTGCACAGCTAAATACTCTAGAATTCGCTCTTTAACTTCTTTCAAGCCATAGTGCTCAGCTTCCAATATCTCACTTGCTTTGGTTAAGCTAATTTTAGGAAAAGCAGATTTTTTCCACGGCAAAGATAGCATCCAGTCTAGATAGTTACGAGAGACAGTTGCTTCCGCAGACATGGGCGGCATCATTTTCAATTTATTCAGTTCGTTCATGCATTTTTCAGTAGCTTCAGCATGCATACCTGACTGCTCAATTTTCTTTAATAGAGCATCATACTCATTAGGTACATTCTCTAATTCACCCAGTTCTTTTTGTATTGCCTTCATTTGCTCGTTGAGATAATACTCACGTTGGGTTTTTTCCATTTGACGCTTTACTCGACCGCGAATTCTTTTCTCAACTTGTAAAAGATCAATTTCAGTCTCCATTATGCCCATAAGCTTCTCAAGTCGCTTTTGTAAATCCTGCATCTCAAGAATTTTTTGCTTTTCATCAAGCTTGACACCAAGATGTGCTGCTATTGTATCACCCAAACGACTCGCATCATCAATGGCAAGAATCGAAGCCATGATCTCCGTGGGAATTCTTCGATTTAATTTAACATACTGTTCAAATTGAGACTTTAATGAGCGCAGATAAATTTCTATTTCTCGTACTTCAGTATTTTTATCTCTAACAGTCTCAACATCTGCCAAAAAATAACCTTCATTTTCAAGAAACTTAACAGCACGCCCACGTTTCACCCCCTCAACTAATACTTTAACTGTGCCATCAGGAAGTTTTAAAAGCTGTAAAACAGTGGCTATCGTGCCTACATGATGAAGTGAATCTTCTTTCGGTTGGTCTTCTGTCGCATTTTTTTGAGTAACTAGTAGTATCTGCTTATCAGCAGCCATCGCCACATCTAACGCCTTTATTGAGCGATCGCGACCAACAAAGAGTGGCACTACCATATAGGGATACACAACTACATCACGCAATGGCAGCACTGGGATACTAATCAATTCTTTATTATTTCGGCTGACTGTCATTTTGACCTCACTCTTGTCCCTAGTTTGACGTCTTTATTGGTTAAAGACACCCTCTATCCCTATTCACCTGTTGCCACTGCTTGAGCATGATTCTCATACATAACAATAGGCTTGGTTTCACCACGAATAGTAGCCTCATCAATGATCACCTTTGATACATGACTTAAAGAAGGAAGCTCAAACATGATTTCAAGTAAGGCCTTTTCCAGTATTGAACGTAGCCCGCGAGCACCCGTTTTCTTCTCGACACAACGCTCAGCAATAACACTTAAAGCACTATCACGAAATTCTAAAGCCACATGTTCCATATCAAAAATCTTACGATATTGTTTAATTAATGCATTTTTAGGCTCTATCAAAATACTGACTAATGCATCCCTATCTAACTCTTCCAAAGTAGCTACCACGGGCAAACGCCCAATTAACTCAGGGATTAAACCATACTTGATTAAATCAGAAGGTTCTGCATCATGTAACAACTCACTCATAGATTTAGTATCATCTTTACCATGAATCTCGGCAGAAAACCCTATGCCTGACTTTTCAGAACGATCTCGAATTACTTTCTCTAATCCAGCAAAAGCGCCACCGCAGATAAATAAAATGTTTTTAGTATCAACCTGAATAAATTCTTGCTGAGGATGCTTACGGCCACCCTGAGGAGGAACAGAGGCAACGGTTCCCTCAATTAACTTTAACAATGCCTGTTGAACGCCCTCACCTGAGACATCACGCGTAATAGACGGGTTTTCTGATTTACGTGAAATCTTATCGATTTCGTCGATGTAAACAATGCCAGTTTGCGCCTTAGCCAGATCATAGTCGCAACGCTGTAAAAGCTTTTGAATAATACTTTCTACGTCTTCACCTACATAACCCGCTTCAGTTAGCGTAGTTGCATCTGCTATTACAAAAGGGACATTTAGGAAACGCGCCAAGGTTTCAGCTAACAAAGTCTTGCCACTACCCGTCGGGCCAATAAGCAAGACATTGCTTTTACCTAACTCAACTTCATCTTGTTTTGTTGGGTGTTGTAAGCGTTTGTAATGGTTATAAACCGCAACAGACAGTACCTTTTTAGCATGTGCTTGACCGATCACATACTCATCAAGCGTTCTTCTAATCTCCACTGGCGTAGGTAGCTTCGTAAGGACTGATGCGGAAGCAGCCTCTTCTCGGGTTTCTTCAGTAATAATCTCATTACAAAGCACGATGCATTCGTTACATACATAAACAGATGGCCCCGCAATAAGCTTTTTTACCTCGTGTTGGCTTTTGCCACAAAAAGAACAATAAAATGTTCTTTCTTTGCCGCCTGATCCGCCACGTTGGTTATTGCCCATATAACTACCCTCTTTAGCTAGGTTGATATATATATAAGGTCGATTTAAACAAATTCAATTACCCTTTAGCCTTTACTACTTTATTCGCGCGATAATCCAAAATCTTATCAACAATGCCATACTGTACAGCTCGTTCCGCACTCATAAAATTGTCCCTATCTGTATCTTTTGCAACGACTTCCTCTGCTTGACCTGTATGATAAGCAAGAATTTTATTTAATCGAGCGCGAATCTTTAACGTTTCTTCTGCATGAATGGCAATATCGGAAGCTTGTCCTTGAACACCACCTAGTGGTTGATGGATCATCACACGTGCATTAGGCAAACAATAGCGTTTACCAGCCGCTCCCCCGGCTAGTAATAATGCTCCCATACTCGCAGCCTGGCCAACACACATAGTGCTCACATCCGGCTTCACAAATTGCATTGTATCATAAATTGCCATCCCAGAGGTAACTACACCGCCTGGTGAATTGATATAGATAGAAATATCTTTATCAGGGTTCTCTGACTCAAGAAATAGTAGCTGAGCGACAATAAGACTAGCTACCGTATCATCGATAGCTCCAGCAATAAATATAACGCGATCCTTTAGTAAACGAGAAAAAATGTCGAACGCTCTTTCACCCCGCGCTGTTTGCTCAATAACCATAGGCACTAGTTGTGCGCTCAAAGCTGGCAATCCTTGCTGGTAATTATTTTGCATTGCTATGACTCTCCAAAATGACCTGCTACTATTTTGCAATAAGTTCTTGATAAGTGACAGCTTTTTCTGTCACATTTGCGCCTTGCAAGAGCTTCTCGATGACCTGATCCTCTAAAACCTGGCTTTCTACGGCAGATTTCTGCTCTTTATTTGTGGAAAACCAGCGAATAACTTCTTCTGGATGCTCATAGGAGGCTGCAATTTCTTGAATTCGGGCTAGTACTCTAGCTGAATCGACCATAATTGCTTGTTTTTTTGCATAGGCAGTAATTAATAAACTCAAAGTCACTCTTTTCTTCGCTAAATCATTAAAAATCTCCATCTCTTCATGGGAATGCCCATGATCATGGCCTTGATGATGAGGATGAAGCTCATCATGAATTCGCTTAGCTTCCCCTTGTATTAACGAGCCAGGAACCTCAAGTGAGTTTTGCTCAAGCAGCTTATTAAACAGCTGTTCCTTTACCCGCTCGCGAACCAAGCGGTCACGCTCTCTATCAAGATTAGTTTTGATTTCATTACGCAACTCTTCAACACCGCCTTTTACAATGCCCAATGCTTTAACAAAAGCCTCATCAACAACAGGTAACGTCGGTGCTAATACCTTAATTATTTCTACAGTAAAATCCACCTTAGCTCCTGCCTTTTCCTTCATAAAAAAGTCCTGAGGAAAACTGAGATGCAACTGTTTCTCCTCACCTGCCTTGGTGCCCAGCAAGCCTTCTTCAAAACCAGGAATCATTCTCTTACTACCAAGTACAATAGAAAAGTCTTTTACTTTATTTTCTGGTTCAAAATTACCTTCATGGATCGCACTATAATTAACCAATACCTGATCTTTGTCCTGTGAGGCACGATCCACTTGATGCCAAGTGACGCGCTGATTGCGCAGCCGATCAAGAGCATCGTCAATATCCGCGCCACCCACATTAACGACTGGTTTATCTACACTGACATCTTCAAATTGAATAGAGTTAATTTCAGGTATCACTTCAAACACAGCTACATACTCTAGCGGCTGATTCGGTTGCAGCATCTTAGGTTCAATCTGTGGGGTATTAATGGGGTTTAATTTTTCTTTCTTTAAAGCCTCATATAGGGAAGCCTGAATAACCTCACTTAATGCTTCATTGCGAGCTTCATCTCCAAAACGTTGTTTTACGAATGATAGCGGCGCCTTGCCACGACGAAAGCCTTTGAGCTCAGCTGTTTGCGCAATCCGGTGAATGCGCTTATCAAAAGCGGTTTCTACTTCTTGCACTGGAACTGTAATAGTTAGACGACGTTCAACTTGATTAGGAGACTCAACGGATACTTGCATACAGACAGACCTCAAAAAGTTATTAACTTCCAATAAAATACACAAGGACTTCCCACCTAAAGGTAGCCCGTTAGTAGACACGCAAGGTATAGTCAGGAATTCGCAACTAAACCACTGAAAGGTGTGCGAAAGGAGAGACTCGAACTCTCACGGGTTGCCCCACTGGAACCTAAATCCAGCGCGTCTACCAGTTCCGCCACATTCGCTTAAGTAAAAATAAGTGTGCGAAATACTACAATAAATTTGGGGAAATAAAAACTAAAGAATATCAACTGCAAAAAAAATTATTCGAATTTATGGCTATTTAAACATTTTTCTATATTTTTCATCTAAGTTAGCTCCGTCACCACGAGCAAATGCATCAAATACTCTACTGGTTTCTTTAGTGGACCCAGATCTATGTGGTTTAGCAAAAAATCGATATTGTGCAAGTTGTTGGCTGTATCGATCCCCTACAGCCGCGGTAAACTGCCTTGAGCCTGCTTGCACATTATGCGCAATCTGCAAAGTAAAGGCTTTTTCAATCACTGCCCAACAATACGTTGTATCTTCTATACCTCCATTACGATTTAAGCCTTGCCAGCGATTGGAGAATATTTCGAGTCCTAGCTTGAGTCTTAAGTAGTCAAACTTTTTTTCTAAGAGGTATTGGTGGAGATTAACAAGAATATCATTATCACTTATGCTACGGATAAGCTGAACAATAGAGCGCATATCACTCGCCTTATCGCCTTGCGCGAGGATAATTTCTAATAGTCTCTCTTTTGTTAATCGCTCTTCCGAGATCTTTTGAATATTAGCTTCTTGCCTGCGCTCCTTCTCTTCAAGCATTAAGTCGCGCGCCCCTACTCTCTCAATAACCTCGATCTCCGCCGCACACTGCTTCAGAATCCCCCTTGCTTCAATACAAACCCTCTCGAGAATATCTATCTGTTTTCTTAGCTCATTAGTAACACCTGCTCTAGTCACCCTATCTAACTGGGCACGATGTGTTTCATATCGAGCATCAAAAGCACGTAAAAATGTAGTGCTCTCATCAGCGGACATTAGCTGATAATAGCTGAGTATAGTTAAGAGTAACTGAAGCCCATCATGAGTTAACAGTGAGTGAAACTTTAAGTGATGATGTTTTCCACTATCATGACTGTCTAATGCTTGAGACAAACGAGCGACGTCACTACCATGCCTATCAGCTGTATGATACAAGCTAACATCGTCATTATTATAATAAATAAACCGATCAAAATTACTCATTTTTTCCACTTCAGCAATCGCATGAGCGTAGTTGACTTCTTTGTCAACTATAACCAACCCCTCACTCACCATCACCATATCACCACCTTCGCCGCACTCATTTTCGATCAGATGTTCTGGCCCACATTTTCGGTAAATTGACATTACGCCACTGGTATAACTAAGAATCACTTCTGCAAATTCTATGGTTAATGCTGACATAGGCTATCACTCCAGAATCCTTGGTTATAATTGTCAAAAAAAATAGCATAAATAGGGAGCAAATACTGACAGATATAACCTGCATACGTCAAGCAATTGATTGGGAATTTAGCTATCGCCACGTAAGCTAAAAGCCATAATATGGAGATATCGGAAAATGCCGATATAATAGAAAAGTTGTAGATACTAAGGCTACTTAGAAGGGAGATAAGATGCACAATGAGAATATTTTACTACAGAGCTACTCCCTCAACTCTCAGCTCACGCTGAAAAACAGGGTAGTTATGGCGCCAATGACTAGGACAAATGCAAATGATGACTTAATACCCACAAAAGAAATGGCTGGTTATTATGGCCGTCGTGCCAGTGCCGGATTGATTATTACCGAGGGTACTATCATTCGTCCTGACGGCTTGGGGTATCACCGAGTCCCAGCATTGTTTACTGAAGCACAAATTCACGGCTGGCAGCATGTAACCAATGAAGTTCATCAGAATCATGGCTTAATATTCACGCAAATCTGGCATGTGGGACGTGTTTCACATCCTCACTTTCTTGATGGCAATTTACCAATTTCTCCCTCTGCAACTATCATGACTAGTCCTATCAGACGTACAGGGTTAAATTATGGAAAGTCCCGTGCAGCAAGCTTAGCAGAAATACAGGAGTTAATTGCTAGCTATGCCAATGCCGCTACTAATGCTATCAAAGCGGGGTTTGATGGTGTTGAAATCCATGGCGCGAATGGTTATTTAGTAGATCAATTTCTTCATCACCACACTAACCATCGTGAAGATGACTATGGTGGAAGCTCAGAAAACATGGCTAGATTTGCTTTGGCTATTATTAAGGCCTGTGGTGATGCTATTGGCTATGAGCGCCTTGGTTTGCGGTTATCACCAGGAGGTTATTTAAATGAAATTGTCGGCGATCATCGTGATGCGCTAGTGTTTCAATACTTATTAGAACAGCTTAACCAACTACCTATTGCCTACGTTCACACCGGGAATTTTGACGATAGCAAATTATTTCCTGAATTAAAAAACCAAACAATGACTGCATTTATCCGTAGCCATTACAAAGGTACAGTCATTGCTTGTGGTGGGTATACACTTGAAAAAGCACAACAAGAAATTAGCCGCGGTAACTTTGATTTGATCGCTATTGGCAGGCTGTTTATTGCCAACCCGGATCTGATTGTCAAACTACAAAAAAACGTTGCTCTTCGCGCCTACGAGATCGGCATGCTCGATAGTTTATATTAACAGCGAGGTGGATTATGGCAGAACTTACCCCTGCAAACTTCTAGCAGGGAAATGCCCCATCCACCTTACATAATTTACTATTTTGCACACTGCTTAGTATCGATGCCAACAGTCTCAAATGCCGCATTAACCATAGTTACGTTGTAGCCATAATCTTTCGTGGCAGCAATGACGCCGCAAGCAGCTTCGGCAAAAGTAGTGTTAGCCGTCCAGTAGTGCATATTTGCCTGAACCATGACATCAAACGCCTTATGAGCAGTCCAACCATTAGCAGTACCAATGAGATAAAATACTCGATTAAAAATACCGCTGCTGTAATGCACGTCGAGCCATTCTTTATATTGACTCATGTTATCAATCGAGCACCAATTGCCTGGCTTACCGCCATGGCAGTCACGGCTAGGTTGATCCATATAGCGTAAAGCCTCATTGTCAGCTTTAAAAATCTCTGGGCCAATTTGCCAGCTATTCTTACCAAAAGAATAAAACTCCGCGGCTTGCGCAGCCATATCAGAGAATGCTTCATTTAAACCACCAGATTGATTATCATAAACTAGTGCAGAATGCTGCTCAGTAAAGCCATGGCTAATTTCATGCGCTGCCACACCCAAGGAGGTTAATGGGTAAAATATTGTCTCGCCATCGCCAAATGTCATCGATGAACCATCCCAAAATGCATTATCCATGTCAGCATGCACTTTCATCACTAACTTCATTGGCTGATTATTTGCTGTTAGCGCAGGCACACCATACCATTTTAAGTACATTTCATTAATGACTTTCCCTGCATATAAGGCATCATTACCTGGAGAAAAACCGTCATTGACTGCTTCAAAATCGGCATTCCAGTAATTATTGCCGTGATCCTTGTCTGGCGCTTCGCATTTAAATTGTTCAATATTGCTGTTGCGATAATCCTGCACAACGACACCCGCGTTATCTAGGAAGCACGTTTGTGTTTTTATATCACGGTACATATTCATAACTGGTAAATTTCCAGTTAACCCATCATAGCTGAACTTACCCATTTTTTTGTTACCACCAAATCCTCCCGCCCGTGTTTCCTCCATTGTTTGAATGTTATTCCAATGTTTATAAACCTTGAAAGTCGTAGCATCTAGAATATAGCTGGGTTTTTCTGGCATAGCTTTCTCGCCATTAGTAACATGAAAGCTCACTAGATACGCCCAGTGTGCTTTATTTTCTATGTCCACATAGATCATTAGCTTACTTTGTTTATTGGTAATATCGCTCTTACTATTCGCTTTTGCATTATATGAAATAACTGTCTCTTTCGTTGCTCTATCTGCCTGTGCCTGAGTAAAGACAGACGGAGATACTTCTTGCAAATCATTAGCTAAATCTTGATAAACAGTGCCATGCATGGAAGTTTGACTTGACCTGGCTCCAGTCAATATAGTTTTTATTGATTTCTGCGATGAATCACCATGCAAAACATGCACAATGACATCGCCACCCCATACTGAGTAACCCGCGTAAGTTTCTTGCATGCGCACATGTAAAGTATGGTTAAAGTCCACACTGCGACTGGTTTCTTGTAGCGCAGGAGAGATTGTTACTGCTGAAGTCTTGTGAGTGTCTAATAACGATTTCACATAATTAACTGTCTGGTAACGTAAATCAACAGGTGTTGCCGCAAAACTTGGCACAACACAAACGAAAGACACACCTAGTAATGTAGCCAGTTTACCGCTGTGACTTAGCATGAGCACTCTCCTTATAAAGAGTAAGAAAAATAAAAAGTAACTAAATAGTAGGATGATTGTGGCACGATAAAAATGAATGAACAATATCCTTTCTACACAAAGGACGCGATGCTTACCCAGGAATAACTACATGTCAAGGCATAATATACAGATGGTTCTTGCTTAATAAGTGGGTCATTGTAGTTGCATCGACAGCTTTGCTAAAATAAAATCCCTGCGCCTCATCGCAAGATAATGAGCGGACAAACTGCAGCTGCGTGCGATTTTCTATTCCCTCAACTAACACTTTTAACTGCAGACTTTTTGCCATGCCAATAATGGCTTTAATAATAGCAACTGCATCTGCACTAGATTCCAAATCTCTCACAAATGATTGATCGATTTTCAAAGTATGAATTGGGAATTTTCTAAGATAGCTTAAACTTGAGTATCCAGTACCAAAATCATCAATAGAAATTCTAATACCTAAATTCCTCAAGGACTCCAGGCGATGAATTAATTCTGCAGAGCTCTCCATGACCTCACCTTCCGTTATCTCAATTTCAAGATTGTTAGGACTTAAATTACAGTCTGCTAATGTTTTACTAATATTCTTTTCGAAATACCCTCTTAGAAATTGCTGGCTAGAGATATTAATAGCGACACGTATGTGCGACATGCCACTCACGCACCAGTCTTTCAGCTTCATACAAGCTTCTTTAATCACCCAATCATCAATAGAGACAATCAGCCCTGACTTCTCGGCGATAGGTATAAATTTCGCAGGTGAAATCAAACCATGTTGAGGGTGATTCCAACGTATTAGTGCTTCAACACCATTAATACGACCTGTTTGCAAATCTACAATAGGTTGATAATGTAATACGAATTCACTATTTTCTAATGCGACTTTTAAGTCATTTTCTAATGTAATTCTCTCTAGAATTTTCTTTTGCATCTCTTCAGTATAAAAATGAAAACTATTTTCATCCTTAATACTGGCGTTATACATAGCAGTTTCAGCACATTTCATAATAGCCTCGGCATCTTGGCAGTCTTTTGGATAAAAACTAATGCCTACTCTAAACGTCAACCGATATTTATTGCCATCGACAATAAACTGATTATTTAGTATCGACAAATACTTCTGGACATAGGAAATACAATCCTCTTCATGTTTTAATGCAGCTAGAACAATCACAAACTGATCGCTATCAATGCGCGCGATCGTGTCATTATTTTCAACATTAACGACCAATCTTATAGCAATTTCCTTTAGCAATTGATCACCAACCTGAGTACCAAAACTATCATTAAAATATTTAAAGTGGTTTACATTGAAAAATAATACAGCCACTATATGCTGAGATTGGCTTGCGGATGAAACGGCTTGTTTTATGCGGTCACGCAACAATAGTTGATTAGGAAGGTTGGTTAGTGAATCATAGGTATTTTGATGAACTAGTTCCTCTAGCATTTTCTTGCGTTCCGTGACATCACGATAACTAGCTACTAACCCAACAACCTTACTGCCTGTTCGTCTTGGCTTAGTGTAACACTCAATTATTCTGCCATCATTAAGCTCGATCTCATCAAAAGTTTCCTCCATTTGCTCTGTATATATCTTATTAGGAGACCCCATGTAATTCTCTGGTTTTTTTATCTTCTTGGCTATGCTACTTAATAAGCCAGGACGATTCATTATTGAGCTTCGCTGCGTATCAGGAATATCCCATATTTTAAGTAACTGCTGATTATAATTGATAACGCTTCCATTGTTATCAGTAACTAAAATTCCATCTTTCGTTGATTCTAACGTTGCCTCTACCAATGCTAGGGCGTTTCTGGTTTTTTCAGCTTCCTTCAATGCTTTTCCTGCATAGTGTCGTGAATGAATACCATATCGCACAGTCAATCCAACTAGTAGCGCTATGCATATACCTACTACTAATGTAACAGTAGGTATATGCAGCGGGTGGATAATATGATTGTAAGCCTCATAATTGATTAATGCTCGCCAATATAAGATTGTTCCTAGAAAAATTACGCTACTCACTACGAGTGGCGCACTATTAACGATGTTTTTTTTATCTTTTATACTTTTATATAATATTAAAAATATCAGAGCGCCACCCAATAATATAAAGCCAACTGCTGTATTGGGCGCCATGGGTGTAAAATTACCCCATTGGTATAGCGTATCCACTTTAAATACATAACCTGATAGATAGATTCCGCCAGCACTTGCAACAATTAAACTTAAAAAACCACATACGGCGATATAGCATCGATTTGGCCATTCTGCATTCAACATAGCAAGGGTAATACATGAGAAAATGAAGCTTATGGCAGTATTTGGCGCTATACGCCCGACATCTGTCGCTGTCGTAACACTCACAGGGTAGGTAAAAAAAAGCTGATCAATATAAAGATTTTTATCTAGGACATTCTCAACTAAAACTAATATGCTGAATATAAAAACAAGAAATAATAATAGATATAGAAAATGCAAGCATTGACGATATAAGCTGGCCATTATACAAAAGCTTATAATAAAAAAACAAAGCGCTGAGTTATAAGCCATTTGCATTAGCTGAGGGGAACCCTCTATCATTACTGGCTGGCCAGCATACCTACCATAAATAGCAAACCCAGCCACTGTCATAGTCAAGAGACACATCACTACTGTGGTGTATTTTAAGAAACAACAAAAACCCCCACTGACAGGTGTAATCATTACGCTACCCCTGTGAACCTATATCCTAATTCTAGTGCATAAACCGTAAGGTTGCCATTTGCCATGATGGGAGCTCCAGCGGACCATTTACTTAAAAATCACTATATTTATTAATTAAAAAATAGAGATATATAGCGATAAAATGCTAAGTATCATACTAACTTATTGATTTTAAAAGGATTAGCAACTTATTAACAGATTATCATTCCCTCATTAACTTTTAATATTAATTCTGGTAGAGTATGCTGTGTATTGCTACATAGGTAATAACCTTGTAGTGATACATAAAGTTATTTTCAACTAGTATGAGGTTTATTATTTTATGGCAACACGTGAAAAGGGAACCGTTAAGTGGTTCAACAATAGCAAAGGGTTTGGATTTATTCAGCGCGACAAAGGTGACGATGTATTTGTTCACTTTAAAGCAATTAGTGGCAGCGGCTACAAATCCTTGGAAGAAGGTCAGCGTGTAGAATTTTCTGTTACTCAAGGGCAGAAAGGGCTGCAAGCAGAAGAAGTTACAGTTATCGACTAACGCTGTTATTTCTGTGTAGTAAGAAATTGATCCAGGCAATTTGCAAACGCCTGGATCTCTTTCTTGCTCAGTTTAGCAGGACCACCAGTCAGAATACCCGTACCTCTCAATCCCTCACTAAAATCGCGTAGTGATAAGCGTTGTTTAATATTACTCTTTGAATACAACTCGCCCCTTGGGTTTAAAGCAATACCTCCTTTATCAATTGCCGCATTGGCTAATGGAATATCCGCAGTAACAACCAAGTCACCTGGCTGCATGTCTTGTACAATGCGATTATCAGCCACATCAAATCCAGGTGCAACTTGTAGCGTTTTAATAAACAATGAAGGCGGAGTCCACAGGGGTTGATTAGCAACCAGTGTCACGACTGTCTTAGTGCGATTAGACGCACGAAATAAAATCTCTTTAATAATATTTGGACAAGCATCTGCATCAACCCATATTTGCATCGTATTTCTCTTATACATGGTCTGTCTTTATATTGTATTATGAATGCATTAGATAACAAGGATTACCAATGCACGGACTATGCAAGCTGTTCACGATGCTGTTTTGCATTTGGCTGACTTCTAACTGCCAGGCCGAGCCATCAGCATGGTATTTTACTGCAAATGATGTCAATACACTGCATAATAAGCCAGCAGACCACCGACTTCCCTACGGTGATGATGCGTTTCAATTCGGCGACCTGCGTCTGCCTAATGGCCAGGGGCCCTACCCTGTCGCCATTATTATTCATGGGGGTTGCTGGTTATCAAAATTTGCCACTCTCCAGAATACAGCTGCTTTAGCTGACGCGCTTAGAGATATTGGCATTGCCACTTGGAATATTGAATATCGCAGCATAGATAACAATGGCGGTGGTTGGCCAGGTACATTTACTGATGTGGCGCATGCAGCGGATTTCTTGCATCACCTAGCAAACAAGTATTCCCTTGATCTAAAACGAGTCATCGTTATCGGTCATTCAGCGGGCGGACAATTGGCACTTTGGTTAGCTGGACGCCATCGTTTACCACCTTACAGTGAGCTATATATAAAAAATCCATTGGAATTAAGAGGTGTCATTACTCTTGGCGGAGTAACTGATTTATTAGCGTTTCGTCAGCAAGCAATTAAAGTATGTGGCACAGACGTCGTTGACAGATTGCTAGGCAGCGTCCCGGCACAAATACCCATTAATTACAAACAGGGTTCACCCAATGCATTATTGCCATTCGATGTGCCACAAGTTTTAATTTATGGAGCAGATGACTCAGTGGTACCTATAGAATTCGGCCATACTTACGCGCAGGAAGCTTTGAAAAAAGGGGATGTGGTGAAGCTTGCTGAAGTTCCTTATGCGGGACATCATGAGTATAACGTGCCAAACTCAGTTACCTGGCCAACGCTGAGATCTGCAGCGTTGTTATTGCTTGGGCAACTTACAAGTCCTCAGGAACATGCAGAGCATACTCATCTTGCCAACCCAAGCTAGCAAGCACATGCAAGATCAAACTGAAAATGACTGCCACCAAGGTTCCTAGCACCATACCTTTAATTTCAACGCTAGCAATACTAATATGCGCTCCACTCACGCCACTAATTAATACTATTGATGTTAATGCTAGATTTTTAGCTTGTGTATAATCAACCTGTTTTTCAATTAACATACGAATACCCATCGCGGCAATAACACCAAATAAAAATATCGCTACCCCCCCAATCACCGGTACTGGGACGCTATGAATTAACGCGCTCATCTTACCAATAAAAGCAATGAAAATAGCTAATACAGCAGCACCGCCAATGACCCACACACTGAATACCTTAGTAATAGCCATAACGCCAATGTTCTCACCATAAGTTGTATTGGGTGTCGCCCCTACTAAGCCTGATAATAAATTAGAAATCCCATCGCCCAGCAATGAGCGGTGTAATCCTGGATCTTTGACTAAATCTTTCTGAATAACATGGCTAGTCACTACCAAATGACCTACATGTTCTGCTAATACAACTAATGTTACTGGCAAAATCAATAATATGGCATTGAAATGAAAAACAGGTTTGTAAAATGGTGGGATAGTAAACCAAGGCGCTTGATAGATAATAGTTAGATCCACAATACCCATCAGCAGCGCAGCAAGATACCCTACTGTCATACCAATTAAAATAGGAATCACTGCAAAAAAGCCGCGAAACAACACCGCACCAAAGATAGTCACCGCTAGCGTGATGACGGAAATACTAATAGCGATATGCGAAGGTATATGCATATCTTGCATCATCGTTCCTGTTAATCCAGCCATATTGGTTGCTGTAGGAGCAAGCTCCAGCCCAATCACGATAACAATTGCGCCCATGGCAGCAGGTGGCAAAATAACATCAATCCAATGAGTACCTGCCATACGAATAATCTGCGAGAAGAGAATAAACACCAAAGCAAAAACAATAAAACCTCCTTGTGCGGCAGCATATCCACCTGCCGCAGGAACTGCCAAGATAGTCAATACCGGTGGGATAAAAGCAAAACTGGAGCCTAGGTAAGCTGGCACTTTACCTTGGCAAATAATTAAATAAATAATAGTACCAATGCCATTCATTAGCAGCGAAGTGGCAGGGTTAACATGAAATAAAAATGGCACCAAAACCGTGGCACCAAACATAGCAAATAAATGCTGAATGCTGAGAGGTATGGTTTGCGCTAGGGAAAGTCGTTCATGAACTTGAATCATTCTTTTTGACATGCATACTGTCCTTTCAAGGCTGTCCCATTAGAAAATGCTATCGCTCTACAAATTAGCTCGGGGTCAAACGTGCGACTGTTGTCGTACGTGTAGGAGGGATAACCTCCGCTGCTGACGGCGCTGGCTGCTCAAAGAGTCTGCTACATCGCTTTACTGGAGATACAGGCCGTAGGTCACGGAGCATTTGTATCGCATCAAGTAGAAGCTTGTTAATTCTCGGTAATAAATCCGTACTTCTTTCTTGTATAAGTATTTCTCGCGCCTTAATTATACATTCTAAATGAAGCTTCGGATCGGTAGTGTGGGCAAGGTTCTCTCGCGTATCTTCTGCTAGCGTTTCATGAGCGCGAGGCAAAGTATAAAGCCCAAGAAGACTCCAACGACTGTTTATGTAGACTACCAAATTAGCATCAATCTCACTGCAAAACCTTTCTAATACTTTAGCCTGATGTGATGTCCAGGCACAGTCAAGTGCATACTCCAGCGCTCTGATTTGACCTACTAAATCATGATCTTTTACAGCTAACAAAATATCTGGCAACTCATTGCCATCCAGTGGGGGTTGAGAGTCAGAAGAAAAGCTGCTAGGACGCGGCGGTGTCTCAAGCTCAGCAACAATCTGCTCAGCTCTTTCTGCTAATGATCGCGGCACGCGGATGGTTATATAAGGACCACCATCATCTTCAAGCTGTATAGTATTTTCAACTGAACGAACTGGCTGTGCTTGAGGAGATGCACTAGCTAAAGCGGCGCTAAGTTGTTGCGACACGACCTGTTGCAGCGTTGCTTGGTTATAATCTTGCAGTTTTTGTTCTAGCACGAGGGCTGTCTTATGATAATAAATAGCAACCTGCCACTTCGTTAAGCCAATGAGACTTTTAAAAAGTCCATCTAATTTATCAACTGTCTTGATAGTTCCATCTGGCTCTTGCTGAGGCGTGCCATCTATCTCTCTCTTCACATAGAGGATATCCGTGTGACAATATAGACCCTCTAACCACAAAGCGACTTCTTGCCATAATGATTTCGTTCGCTCAGTAATTTTAAACTCTTGCCGACTCACACCATCGACTAATCCTTGTGAGTCGCCCTCTATTTGCTTCTTAGTAACATTAGCTAAAATTATTGGTATTCGTAGTATGTTAGCATTTTGCTTTTCATCCGTTTCCTTTAAAATTCGAATAGCCTCGACAGTTACATTTCTAGTAACTATTAAGCTGGGATCTATTGCAGCAGTGTGGCCTCTAGCCGTGGTTATTTTTAAAATGCTAGGCAGCTGTGATTTAAGCTCATTAAGCTCAAATGATTTAATTTCTAATTCTTTTTTAGTAATAACTCCAGTGACTACTTCGCCACTAGGATTGATCACTGTATAATGCAGTACGCTGCCAACTTTCTTAACATACAAATTGCCTTTTTGCGGTTGCAATTTATCAGGCATAGAGCAGAGCTCATACTCTTCCAATGCCGCATTGACTTCTTCTATCATTCTGACAATAACAGGGATGGACTCTTTGGGATCTAAATGGGTAATAGCTTTTAAGGACTCATCATGGCTGCCAAGGGGGTGTTTTTTTCTAAGCGATTGAATATCGTTCAGCTTCATAGCATTCTCCTGTTCTAGGTGAACTCTAGCTCTTTTCAATGGCCATGTAAAATGCAACCTGAAGCTTTATGCGGCAATTTAAATCGATCTATTTATTTATTATTTACTGATTTTCTGGTTCCATTGGAACAATCAACCACATGATCAAATAAACCAATAATGCGCATCCCCCTAGGAAAAAGAATAATACAAATAATAATCTTATCCATGTAGGATCCATACCAAAATGCTCTGCCAAACCACCGCAGACACCAGCAACTATGCGCTCCTTCCGTGAGCGATAAAGCTTCTTATAAGATTGCGAAGAAAAGCCCATAAACACTCCTAAAGTTATACTCAAGTGTCAGCTCACTAATGACGCTTTAGATTTTTTATAAGCTGTAGTAACTACATCAGAGACTGCTTTACCAGAACTATTTTCAACCCACAATTTAACAGTCGACCCTTCTATTGTGCCGTTTAAGGTATAATTATGGCCTGCCACTATCATTGCTTGAACAGAGGCCGTCGCTTCATAAGGCCCTTCTGTACTAAAAAAAGTAGGCACTTGATTAAACGTGGTTTTAATCTCAAACCGATGAGCTCCAGGTATTAGAGAAATGTTATATGAATAATCATCTATAATAAACATACTATAAATGACGTTCTTGCCATCTACTGTTGTGACCTTGCCATTATGCCAGTTAGCCGCACTTAGCGTATGATCAAAGCCATGAATAATGGCCGTTTTAGTTGGAACAATCGGTGGCTCGCGATAAATCTTATCCGACGCACATCCCATTAACAACATGGTTAGAGTAAATAGTAGGCTAATCATTTTTTTCATAAAGACATCCTTGAGATTTAAGGAGGCTAGCTTAGCCTTTTGTAAAAACAGGAGCAAGCATAGCCAGCCTCTTTGTTGATATTACCTCACCGCGCGCGGTATCTAGCCAGCGAAGCCTCATTCCACTTACCATAGCTAATGCTGCCATCAGCCGATTGATGTTGCACATAGCGGACATCTTCGATTAGCTGTGATTGCGAGGTAATGACGACCTCATTCTCTACCGAATAAAATAATGCAAAAGTAAATCGCTCAATTTCACCCTGCGCTTTTTTTACTATATGCTTGGTTGCTTTAATACGATCGTGCGAAATTAATTGTCCAAACTCTCCTACTTGAAACAAGAGAATCGACTTATCAGCAGCATTGATTTTTTCAAAATCATGTGCCCTAGCAGATTTAATGTAAAGACCGGCTTCTTCAGGCTCCTCGACCTCTACCCCGTTACGAAAATAATAAGCGGGCACCAACCCAGTAAACACGCCGTGATCAAAATGCGCGCCACACCAGTTAGGGTTAGCATTCGTCGCATCACTTTCTTTATGATAATGCAGCATTCTGCCGTAGCCGATTAATTGTTCATGCCGCAAACCCACTGCCGTATTTAAGCCCATTACGTTAAGTAACCGTTTTCCCGTGTTAAAAATCAACTCGCCCAAGGCTAAATAGGGAGTCCGCAGATCGACTTCATGCGGCCATTTATTGCCAGACTGATCAGGGACGAAGGCGTAAAACGAGGCTTTTTTATCATCTATTTGCCAAGTACCTTCCTGAGTCTTGAACCATTCAGCTCCCAATTCATAGCCCTCATTATCACCTGCGTCTCGATTAGGGATATAACGTTGCTTGTTTTCATCAGGGAGCGCTGAAAATCTTCTCGCTGCATTGATATAGGCTCTTGATTTCTTCTCAAATTCTGGCACGCCACGAATACCCACAACGCCCTTGCTGAGCAAAGCTAGCTCTACCTTCTTGTGAGCAAGACTATTAGCTGGATCGAGCAAATCATTATAAGAGGCAATATCAAGGTCCATGATCAGCTCCTGTCATATGAGCACTACTGTAACACTGGTTGCTAATAAATTAAATATCACGTAACATAAGGAATTATTTGGAAAAATATCTATACCTAGGACGGTTATGGCAAATCCAGTGCCGCTTTTAATATCACTTTACTCCTTTGCAAAACAAAGGAAACATGATCTATCGGCCTCTCTATCCAATAAAAATTTAGCTGATATTGGCTATATTCTAGAAAACTCCGCACACTCTGGCTTTACTGGTCAGAGCATTACCAACTTACTGCTTAGCATTGTTTATTTGCATGGCACTTGGAAAGACATGCAAGAAGTGCGGCTGGATCAGTTATTATTGGATGCCATCCAGCGTAATGCGACCCAGTTTAGTGCGCAAGGCATTGCCAATACACTCTGGGCGTTAGCGCACCTCAGCTTTACCTGGGAGAGTCTGCAGGAACAGCAACTCGCTCGATCGCTGCAACAAGCTATTCAACGAAATATAACCTACTTCAATTCGCAAGATGTTGCTAATACATTATGGGCTCTCGCTCAGCTTGGCCTGACATGGCAAGACATGCAGCGCATGCAACTTGATCAACCCGTGTTAGAGGCTATTCGACGAAATGTCACTGCATTTAAGGCGCAAGATCTCACCAATACGCTGAGAGCGCTGGCTCAATTTGGTTTCTCGTGGCACGACTTGCAACAGCAGCAGATCACTCAGCCGCTATTAACTGCAATTCACCATAATGCCGCTTGGTTTAACCATCGCCATACGACGAATGCGCTATGGGCGCTGGCTCAACTAGGACTTTCTTGGCAAGCCATCAAGCAACGACACATGGATCAGCTGCTAGTAAACGCTATCGCTCGCGGGATAACAGAAATCAGCCCTATCGGCACTGGCTATACTTTATGGGCACTGGCACGCTTCGATCTAACATGGCATGACATTCAAGCCATGCAACTCGACCAAGCGCTGCTAGCTGCCATTCATCACAACGCCACTAGATTAAGTCCGCAGGGCATTGCCAATACCATTTGGGCTCTTGCGCAGTTTGGTTTTTCTTGGCAGGCTATTCAGCAAGCACAACTAGCCCAACCACTCATGGATGTCATCAGTCATAATGCAGCTAAGTTTAATCGAGAAACCATTGTGCAATTACAACAAACAGCGTTCTGGCCACAGCTTCCACTGCCCACTGTCAAAGAACTATTCGCTACGGTACTTGCTCAGCCTACCAAGCTGCCCCTGACTGCATCGCACAAAACTATCTTCAAACCCACCTTGGCTGCCCTCAACCCGCACCGCTTGTTTACGCGGTCTGCCGGGTTGCTCAGTGATGCTAATCCAGCGGCTAACGACAGAAAAACCAAGCAATTTACCCATTAACCCTCCCGCGCGCGTAGTGAAAATCTATATTATTCAACTTGTTATTTCAGACCAGAGTAGAGGTTTCCCCGCTAGCCGCCTGCAAAGGCGGGTTTTGTCTGTAATCCACTCTACTTAAATTTGCATTAAAACCTACGCAAATTTTTATCATCCCAGAAGAGCATTTAAAGCCATAACATCATAAAATAAAGCCTATACTGAGAGGTAAGTAAATATGTAGGAGAGTACCCGATGAGCCTGCCAAGAGACGCATTACGAGTTGAGTTAGAGAGTCGCCTACAATCAGCCGCAGAGGCACCTTTACCTCCATCACCACTAAATCTCTTACTATTAGATATCGTGCCATCATCCATACGATTTCTGTTCGAAGATGGCGGCCCATTTAAAGTTACTGCTCCAAGATTTGACGAGCTAAAAGAAAGATTAGCTGCCATTATCCCGCCTATCGATGGCTCGCAGGAAAGCACAAGAAAGCCGCCAGCTGGCAAAAAGAGCGTCGCTACACCCACTGGATTAGCTGGCCTATTTCACGACGCAGGCTTACGACTGGAAATACGCTGCCCAGAGTCAATGCTTATAGAAACTGGCAGGAAGAATGATCCGGGAGCACTGCTTGCGGAATTTGTAGAGAAAATCAAAACACTGGATACCTTAATCTCCGTGTTTCATAAGGTCGCTAAAGGTGATGTCCTTTTAACAGCACGTATGAGAGCACGATTAGAGCTCGTTGAACAATTTAAGCAGTGGAATACTAAGCCAATCACACCAGATCCTCTCGAGGCCGCCATAATAAACTTAAGGTCCCTAATAAGAGAGCAAACCGCTCGAGAAATGCAGCCGTCTACTGTATTCATTCCTGCGGATCAACTAACTTCTTTCGTTAGACCTCTATTTGAGGCAAATGATAGATCTTCCAAACTACCGTTTAAATTGACCCAACGAGCAGGAGCAGCAGAAAGCACCATCGCTCAGGCAGAGTGCATTAGACAGTTCAATAAAAGCATTGAAGATTATTTTAATGGCAAGAATGAAACTGTGACAGCAAAAGAGGCTATTGGTAAAGGTTGGAAACTAGTCAGTGATTATAAGGGTGAGGGTGAATCTGTACCACTTGATGACGTCTTTTTTTCAGCTATTCTCCCTGAGCTTCGTAAGCTATATCAGAAACTGAAAGCATTAGAAAGACTCGAAACGCCACTCTCACAATCGAAATCAGTGGTTAGTCAGCCAACTCAATCCTCTGATTATCGTGATACTATTCTACAATCAGCATTCTTAAAGATAGAAGACGCGCTACCCACTATGCTCACCCTGCTAGCAGAGGTAGTACACCCTATACAAGCTAGTCTTGATGCGGTTAGTAAAAGAATAGATCTGATAGCGCGGCGGAAAGCAATAGAAGTAGAAGCTGAGAGTCTGAGACAAGAAGCAGAAGCTGACGAACGGAATGTTATAGACGGTGCGGCGGCGAAAAGAAGTTCGGTAACAATGCAGCCAGCCCTGTTTGCTACCACCGCCTCAGTGGGTGGCATGCTTCACCCATCTCCAGAGTTTCAGGTAGGTGAAGCTGAACGGTTATATAGTGCGACTGGGTTTTATGATACTTATCTATTCCAAAGAGGAAATATCAGCGACCAAGCGATAGTCAAAGCGCTGCACGACTTGGATACTGCCATGGAAAAATTCGACACCAACCGTCCTGATGCAGAGACATATCGATACGATATATGGACTTGGTTAGTGGGTCAAATTAATGATGACAAGATACAGCCAAAGAATGCCATAGAAAATTGTACCATAGCGGTTAATGAAGCTGCTTCTCCCTCACCGTAAAATGTCAGCTCCCAAGTAAACCCTTGGGAGCTAATTAGCGTTCCGCAACTAGCTTACTCCTGCGAATTCAGCTATTTTAAATTATTCATGTTAAGTGTACCGTCTTTGTAATGGCAAAGCTGTAACGAATTCGGGAACGACATTGACTGGATTGCTTGCACCTCGCTACACTCACAGCAATGACAAGGTTACCTATTTCCAGGAGTTACGCATGAGTCTACCCAGATCAGAGTCTATGTCTACCCTGACACAGCCACAAACACCCCAACATATTTTAGATATCATGCCTTCATCTATCCGCTTTCTGTTTGAGAATGGCGGCCCATTTAAAGTGATTGATAACCGATTAGCAGAGGCAAAAGAAAAGTTAGCTAGAGCCATCGCACCGACTACTAATGAGATGATTGCAGAAAAATCATCTGCTGTTAAAAGTGTCACTGAGTTTATTACAGAGAAGCTATCTGCTGTTAGAAAAAGTATAGCAACCCCTGCGCCACAAGGACTGGCAGATATATTCCATGAAGCAGGATGGCAACTAGAAGCATGCTGCCAAAAATCACTGTTTGCGACCTATGGCATTAAGAATGATCCTGCGCAACTTCTTTCGCTATTTACAAAGAAAGTGCTTACGCTGGATACATTGATCTCTGCTGTTACGCTCGCCAATGACGCAGCTTCCGAGGCACTGCTTACCGAGGAAAAAACAAGGGTACGCCGCGCACTCGTAGAGCAGTTTGCCACATGGAATACTCATGCCACTATGCCCGATCCTCTTGATGAAAAGATAGAGAAACTGAGACTACAAGTACAGTACCAGGCAACGCAGGCAAAACAGCCAATGGAGTGTATTTCCGCAGATAGCCTATCTAGTGATGTTCGCTTCTTATTTGCAACAACAGAAAACGCTAATGAGACTCCATTTATGTTAGTCTCAACACAAGCAGGGCACGCTAACAGTCAAGACACCTGCATTCAACTCTTCAATCAAGGTATCGACGATTTTTTTACTGGTAAGACAGAAACTATTTCACCTAATGATACCATTGCTAGCGGTTGGAGGTTGATTAGCAATTATCATGGCAGTGGTGATACTGTCCCTGCAGATATCGTCTTTTTTACTACGCTGCTTCCCGAGCTACGCAAGCTAAAGAGGAAGCTTAATGCATTGGAGCAACTAGAAAACCCACCCTTGTTGTCATTATCAACTCATGGCAACGAGACGCCTCGATCTTCGCCATACCGAGAAGCAATACAGGCGTTAACCTTATCTCACATCAAAACTGCGCTACCGGCTATGCTAAGCCTCATGGCTGATTCAGTCTCTCCTGTACAAGCAAGCATTCAAACCGTTAATAATAGAATAACCCTATTAATGCGCACAAAGGTAGCTGAATCTACAGCAGAAAAACTGAGGCAAGAAACGGCAGCAGATCAAGCAGCCATGATTACCAGTGCAGCAGTAGATACCGCTGAACCCACCAGAGTGTCTAGTGTTTCTACCACTCTATTTGCCACGCTTCCACGCACTCTTGCAGATAAACCGCTGCGCATGTACCAGGATTTTACAGAGGGTGAGCCAGCGTGTTTATATAGCGAGACTGGATTTTATGATACTTACAGGAGTCAACTAGGCAATGACCGCCTACCTACTGCATTGGCTGATTTGGATACAGCGATGAATCAATTCGAGGCACTAGGGGCGGATGTAACAACCTATCGATATGAAACATGGGATTGGCTGGTAGGTTTAATGCAATCGGGTGCCTCGCCTGATAACGCAGTGCAAACTTGTATTGAGGGCGTTAAACAAGACACTGCATCCTATGGGCAGAGGTTGGTGGCTCCGTAAAGCCATTTGCATACAGTAAAGAATTTAGTTAAGATCACGTACGCTTTCTAGCATTACCTACTGACAGTCTAATGTAAAAGGGGTTGAGAGAAGATGAAGCGCATAGTCCATCTGCTATTACTAGTTTCTTTCTCTGTCTGTACCGTTCATGCAGCTAGTAACGCGTGTAATGACCAATGCCCGGCTCACTCTAGAAGGACAGCTGCTTGCCAAGATATGGTATTTGGCGCCATTCCCGCAAGTAACCATATCAATGAAATCAAGATTTGCCGAAATCATTACCTCGTTTCGGCAAATACTATCGCTAAAACTCCTAACTGGATTGCTTACCATCTAACTAGCGCCTATGTACCACAGCCTATTAATCGAGAAAATTACTTCTGTCCTGATCCATGCTTAAAACCAGGACAGCGTGCAGAAACTAGCGATTACAATGGCTTATACCCTAACTATAACCGCGGCCATTTGACACCAGCAAAGGATAACAAATGGGATTTACCCTCTTACCAAGAAAGCTTTTACCTCTCAAACATTGTACCGCAACAACCTGAGAATAACGGGGGTATTTGGCTAAAATTAGAAAGCCATATGGATGTTTGGCTAAAAACGTATGGTGAGTTATATATCATAACCGGGCCTGTTTATGATTATAATGGGGTTAAACATCAAGAAGTCGGTAATGGCAAAATCTGGGCACCTGCTGCCTTGTTTAAGGTTATCTATGTACCGAGTAAGCAACGAGTCTTAAGTTTCATCATTCCAAATCAACCAATTAATTCCGCTGATTTACCACGCTACTTAACTAGCATAAATGATGTCAACCAACGGACAGGGTTAAATTTATTCGCTGAATTACCTGCTGCGCTTAAAGCTGAAGTACCCACGGCACTTTGGTCTTTGAGTTAATGCATTGATATATAAATATTTATTTAGTCACCAAGCTATCTCATTCCCAACACTTTTATCAGCCATAGCATATAATTAGTGGTAAGAACTTCATTTACTTAAAATATGAGCATCCTTACCATGGCCCATAGCAGAGCTGCGACTTCTCTATATTGTCAACCAGACTTTCAACAGTCCGCTCAGATTTGGCCTCCTGCTGGTTACAACTGCCAGCGTGATTACTTTTCTATTCTAGAAAGATGCGCTATCCAAGGGCAGTATGCAAACCTGGTAGATCTCATCATGATACAAAATGATCGCATAGAAGGGATTCAATCCTATATTGCAAAAAACCCAACTCTGTACCCTACCGGCTATGCCTTAGTACGCGATGCAAGACAAACCAGCTCAGACCAAAGCCTATCCCCTGATAATCACATCACTGAATCTAACAATATGCTGTTACGAGTATTCAGTACCATGCGCGCAATTGATTTCGTGCTGGGAAAAATTGGCAGTATTGACTTGCAAGAACAACTAAAACGCAAAGCACTCGGTTTGATTGCTGAAACAAAAACTTTTCAGGAAACGCGGTTGCACCAAAAAAGCATCAGTGATTATGAGGTGGAATTTAATGCTGCTCTAAAAGAAATACTACAAAAAGCAGGTCTTGCAGATGAAATGAAAAGTGACAAGGATTTTGAGATGCTACTAGCGCATTACCGTAATTTAGCCAGTACACTGGACCCAGCAAAATCAATGGTAAGCATACAACAATATCCGGGAGGCTATACACACGTAGAATCTGCCCACCCTATTACAGTAAAAACGCACAAACAAAAAGCTCAGTTAGCTGTGATGCATTCGTATGCTCCTGCCGACACTGAAACAAATTTTCACAATGTAAAAAAACGTGCGATACGAATAGCTAGCGCTCATTTCTGTGATCAGATTATGAGAGACGAGACACGTCTTCCGGCACAAGCCAGAAGAACAATGGGGCCCACTATAAAAAATGGCTACATCGTCCATAATCTGCTACTAACAGCCGATGGAGTAGCTATTACTGAACAGTGGCTAGCGCGCAGCAGTTCGCCCACCTATGTAGGCAATGGAGAATCAGAAAGAAAATTAATTGCTTATGCCAAAGAAAGTATGCGGCAAATACAAGAACATATACATCGTCTCCGCTATCTTCACAATGCAAGCACACGGCCCATTAGAGCAGTTAAATTGCACGTGCTGTCACTACTTACTGACTCCTCTTTTGAAAGTCAGGATCTCATGATTAGCTGCACTAAAAAAGCATTAGTAGAACTTGACGAAGAATTTAGCGGCACTCAAGCAATCACTTTTGAATGGTCTAATATTCCCACCAACCTCATTGGCCTAGCACATCCATCAGAAATATCACCGCTAGTGAGAGATCTAGCTATGACGGCAGATAGAATCGCGCCTGGTGCAGGACGAGATATAGGAAATCGAGCAGAAAGAGCAAAAAAAGCAGCCGAAGCTATCCGAATAATTGACACCGATCTTGACACAACCAATGTCGTCAGTTGTGCCAGTGGTTTAGATCGCTCAGGCACAGCCGTGGAAATTGCAACCGAATTATGGCTGCAAGAGACACTAGGTCGTCTGCAGCCAACATTATCACTAGGTGAGATTCAGAAAATTCGTATCCTTGCTTGTCACAACGCGATTCTTGCCACCTTGGCAGCGCCTGGCTCACCAGGAATGAAAAATTGTTCAAAGCCAGGTGACTTTTTCCCGCCAGAAGTAAATGCCAGATTTTATCGAGAAAGTGCAGATTCCAACAAAGCGGCGCCAATCCTAAGGCAAACAGCGAAGCAAGCCATGAAAAGAGCGTTTGATGAGGCAGAAAAAGCCTTACAAGATACCAATGAAAAAGATCCACTTTCTGTCATAGAGGAATGGATTGAAAAAGTAATGTTATATCAAAATACAAAAGAAGAAATATCAAAGACACAAATAGCCATAAAACAGTTAGGACGCCTATTTAACAAAGGATTAAATGCTGTGCCAAGAACAACAGTCAATGAGATACTCGGTGGATTTCAAGTTGGCATTAATGGAGCTACAGAAAGCGGTCTACCCGCCGTCATTGCTACAGCAAGACAGCAGATAGATACTGCAAAACGACTAGCAAAAACAGGCGGCACCGTTCTTGATCAACTTGAAAGATTATTGACGCTAATGGAGAAGAGGCCTGGCTTAACGGCGACAGCCACTGCAGCAGCCTCAGCACAACACACACCTTAAGTATATATAACATCAAGTCTGGACTATTGCACATGAATCATACTTACTTATTCACCCTCAGCATTTTTGTTATCTTACTAATATGGATACCACGAGTATGGCGATATAAAATATCGCCTTATTTTGCAAAGAGAAGCCTCATAGAAAAGCTAAGCAATCATTCCAATAGAACAAATATTAAGGTAACCGAACAGCTGCTTACTACGCTATATGCTGGAGTAAAATCAGAAAGCATTTCTCGTCATGAAAGAAAGCGATTAAACTTAGAAGAAGATGCTTTCATCTATGGTGAAGTCGATTTTTTATCTTTCATTACTATCCTAGACAAGGCCCAGCCACAATCTGGTGATGTGTTTTATGATCTTGGCTGTGGAGCAGGCAAAGCTATATTCACAGCAGCACTTGCATTTGATTTATCAAAATCGATAGGTATTGAATTACTACCTCGCTTATGTGAACTAGCTAATAAACAAATTATCAAATCAAAATCACTAGTTAAATCGCATTATAAGGAAGCTGCTAATACATTTTTACTAAAACTTTCATGTATAGAAATTATTAACGATGATATATTAAATTGTGACATTTCCAAGGGTAATATTATATTTATTAATGCAACGTGTTTTAACTACCACGCCTGGGGAAAAATAGTTGGAAAACTGCAAAGCCTCAGTGAGGGTTGCCGCGTCATTGTAACAACGAAGCAGATTCAAAATGACCACTTTCAATTGCTGAACGAGAGCAGAGAGTTAATGAGCTGGGGAATGAATTCAGTACGGATTTATAAAAAAACCTCTGTCATTGAGAATCCTGTTTTCTTGAAACGGTAAGATAACTATTCAAGCCAAATACATCTCTAAACCAAATACCGCTCATCACACACGTCATTGGTATAGTCCAGATTAATCCTATACCAAAAGGAATTGCACTGAGTATTAATAAAATAAATATTAGTGTATAACAAAGGGTTATTTTAATCATGTGCCTATTTATCATGTCAAATCCTTGTTTAACAGCAAAAAAAACAGAACACTTTTTAGTGATAAGTAGTGGCAATGAAAATACGTACATAAATAATGTAAAGTATCCTAATATTGCTACCAAAAAAAATCCGGTGAATGTGAACAACCCAGAGTTATCCAATACAAAACCGAGAAGTATTTTAATTATTAGGCTTACAAAAAAATAACATGCTGCTAGACCTAGTAGTTTGAACCCAACAGACATGCATTCACTAAATACGGCACCCACGATGACTGGCAACCCAATTGACTGCCTAACACCAATCATTATGATGGCTGCTAATAAATACCAAGTCACAATATTGGGAAGGAAGAATATAAGAGATGTCATTATGGTCTGTAACAAATGACCTAGTGCTGGCATTTGCTGAGAAATGGTAAACACAAAAACTCCAATAGGAATATAGCTAATAGCGAGAAGTAATATAGCGATGGAAAAAAATAAATTAAATGCAAAACTCAGCCAAAAGACCGGCCATTTGATACCACGAACCAGATGCCAGGATTCATTTATAATATGGATTATGGCTAGATCACGGGGTTGCTGTCCTAACATAGCCCTGCTCCTATCGATTCTTATAAAAGTACAGACTAAAATCAACCTCTTACCAGTAAGTTGGAAATATCAGTATGGGCTAGGCTTTAATGTGGGTACTTTTATAAGAAACTTGTCAAACGAGGCTCCATCAAGCTTATTATCATACAATATTTCATTCTGCAGCTTCAGCTCATCTTGGATCTGCTTGTCGTAATTCAGCACACATTGGTCAACATCGCGGTCCTGCATATCTTCAAAGTAAATAAGAATATTACCTTTTAATGCTTTTTCTCCTGCTAAAACGAGATATTTAACAATGCCAAATAAATTCCCCCACTGAAAAAATATGACGGGAGGAATGCAACCAGGGTAAAATGGGCTACCTGTTAAAAACTGATTGCCATGCCAGAAAATAAGCTCAGGGATAGTGTATTCTTTGAACTGTAAAAATTGCTGTTGTGTCAGTTCAATCACCACGCGATTAGCATTTTTTTGCAAAAAAAGATTGATTCTTTTTTTCAATGGTAAAATATCATCAGGCTTAAACTCTTCATGTGGCAGTAGAAATGTGGTCTTATATTGCTTTTGTTGTTTTTTGCTGCGTTCAAGATAGTATTTTAAAACTGGATCAAAGCTAGCATGGCTAAGTTGCTTTTGATGCCAATCCAGTAAATGGAGTTGCTCACTGGATAGTGGTTTGCCCATAGAAAAACACCGCAATATATCCGCGGAGCTATTATGAATTGGCTGAAGAATCAGTGCTTGCCTAATGCTCATGCTGTATATTATACGCCCATATTAGCCAAAAAAGCTATTTATAACTACCTGAATTCAATGGAAAGTTCATTGCAACATATTGTAGCCATCGCCCCTTACTTTCTCCATTAAGTGAAAAATCGTATCTGTTGGAATCCGAATCGCACGCAATAGGTAATATGACAATGCTAAGCTTTCTTCAAAAGTTTCTGCAATAATTTTTGTTGCAGAAAATTTTCTTAACTCTTCCAGCTCCACCTGATCTTTACACCGTACCAAAACGGGTAATGTTGGATGTGCATGTCTGATAATACTCAGCACTCTGATAGCTGGTTTTAATTCATCAAAACTTATCACCACTGCTTGAGCTCGATCTAATCCAGCTGCATGTAAAATACCTGGGTGACTGGCATCACCAAATAGTACCTTTTCATCGCTAAGCGTAGCATTTGTTATAAGCTCTAAGTCAATATCTAAGCCAATGTAAGAAATCTCTATCTTATCCAAAACACGCGCAATTTGCCGCCCCACTCTACCGTATCCACAAATGATAATATGTTGTTGTAGCTCTCTTACTTTGATGGAAATCTCACGTTTTATTAACTCATCACCACCTTTTCTTGATTTAGGTAAAATAAAACCGGCTATTTTCTTATTAAATTTAATCATGATGGGAGAAATAGCTATGCTAATCAGAAGCGCAGCTAATACTGCTTGGCTATATTCAGATGAAATCATATTATGAGCCAAAGCTAAAGTCAGGATAGCAAAACCAAACTCACCACCTTGAGCCAAAATCAACCCTGTACGCAAGGAAATGGCTGGGTTATTTCCGGCAATACGGGAGATAACTATAATTAGTACCATCTTACCAAGAATAATAGCAGCTAATAATAAAACAATTGAGCCCCATAGAGTATGCCAGTTACCAAGATCGGCAATCATGCCAATAGTAATAAAAAATAACCCCAACAAAACATCTCGAAAAGGCCTGATTTCAATCTCAACTTGGTGCCGAAACTCTGTTTCTGCTAGCATAATTCCCGCTAAAAACGCCCCTAATGCATAAGAAAGCCCAAGCGCGTTAGTTAACCATGCTGCAGTCAGCGTGATAAGCAACGCGGATAAGGTAAGTAGCTCAAGTAAGCGAGTTTTTGCTATAAGATGGAAAATAGGTTTTAGCAACCAGCGACCAATAGCAAAGATCAATGCAATAGCTAAAATGCCTTTTAGTAGAGCCCAAAGAAAAATAGTAGGCAATGAAGCATGACTGGTAGAGAGTCCAACAATTAAAATGATAAAAGGTATAACAGCAAGATCTTGTAAAAGTAAAATACCAACAGCATTGAGACCATACCTTGTATGTAGCTCTGCTTGCTCATCAAGTTGCTTTACAACCATTGCTGTAGACGACATAGCAATGATACCACCAATAACCAACGCGGATGTCATACGCATCCCTACAGTAATACCAACCACTAGGCTAATAACCACGCTTAACAACACTTGCGGTACGCCAATGGTAAATACTGGTTTTTTTAATGCAAATAGTTTGGTTTTAGAAAATTCCAAACCCACTGTAAACATAAGAAAAACTATTCCAAACTCGGCTAGATTTCTTATCGTCTCTAAGTCGGGAATAAGGTCTAATGCATGAGGGCCCATTAATGCACCCACTAATAAATAACCTAACACTATGGGTAATTGAAAATGGCGAAAAATAACAGTAATGACTAATGCACATGCTAAAACACTTAATATAGTTTCTAGTATCCCAAAGCTCATTAGTGGAGTTCCTCTGTGCAGTTTCCAATTATAGTCTGATTAGATTGATTGTAAACAGATTGTATAAGATGCATTATCTACGTTAATAAGGAAATTTAGTGAGAAAATAAGGGATATTTATGCAAATCAGGTTTTTGGGAGCCGTGGAAACAGTAACAGGTTCGAAATATGTACTGTCATTTGCTAATAAGAAAGTGTTAATTGATTGCGGACTCTTCCAAGGGCTAAAAAATTTAAGATTGCGTAACTGGGCACCATTACCTATTGACCCAAGTAAGCTTAGCGCTGTGTTATTGACTCATGCCCATATTGATCATACTGGCTATCTGCCATTATTGGTGAAAAAAGGCTTTAGAGGGAAAATCTATTGCACTGAGGGAACAAAAGATTTGTGCACAGTGCTTTTACCTGATTGCGGCCGAATTCAAGAAGAAGAGGCAGCGCGAGCTAATCACGGCAATTACTCTAAGCATAGCCCTGCATTACCACTTTACACTTATGAAGAAGCTAATCATGCCTTAAATTATATTCAGACAATTAATTTCAATACGGTAACAACACTAACTGATGACTTTCATTTCCAATTCCTACGCGCTGGTCATATTGTTGGCTCTTCTTTTATTCGTATTCATGATAAAAATATCTCTATCTTATTTACCGGTGATATAGGAAGGCCATATGATTTAGTTATGCAGCCACCCACTATAATGCATGACATTGACTATATGGTTCTTGAGTCAACTTACGGAGACAGACTTCATGAGCCTGGCAATCCAAAGGATTATTTGAAACCAATCATTAACAGAACTGTTGATCGAGGTGGTTCGGTCATTATTCCTGCTTTTGCAGTAGGTCGATCACAAGCATTACTTTATTACATCTTCCTCTTAAAACAAGAAAATTCCATCCCTAATATTCCAGTATACTTAGATAGCCCTATGGCAGTAAATTCAACCCATATACTACTAAAATATAGGGACGAGTTGCGACTAACAGAAAGCGAATGCCTCCAATTAAATAATATAGCTACTTATATAAATTCATCCGATGAATCAAAAAAATTAAGTGAAAACAATACATCAAAAATTATTATCTCAGCTAGCGGCATGGCCGAAGGAGGAAGAATACTATCACACTTAACAAAATATGCGCCTAATGCACGTAATACTATTATTTTTACTGGCTATCAGGCTGATGGCACGCGTGGTGATCGGATTATAAAAGGAGAAGATAAGATAAAGATTTACGGGCAATATATCCCAGTTAAAGCAGAGATAGAGGTATTGACGAATACATCAGCACATTCAGATTACAATGAAACACTGCAGTGGCTTAGCCATTTTGAAAATAGACCTAGAAAAATATTTATTACCCACGGAGAGCATCATTCATCACAATCATTGAAAGAAAAAATTGAAACAAAATTTGGCTGGAGTTGCATCATCCCTCACTATCTACAAGAAGAGATTTTAACTTAACGACGGAACGCTCATATCCAATAAACAAACACATACAACAAAATCCAGAGAACACTGATAAAATACCAATAGTAACAAACTGCTTTAAGTGAAAAATCATTCTGCTTATTAAGATCATTTTTTTTCATGCGATACAAAATAACACCCAACATAACAATACCAACCACCGTATAGATGACATAAAAGCCAGTTAACATAAAAAAGGTAGTTGCATATATACCAGATGCCAAGGTGAGGCCTTGCACTGTATAAATAGAGACATACTCTAAGATTTGTAATAAAATAAACAATATACCAAGACACATAGTAACAAGCTGTAGAATACTCATGGCTTTACGATACTCATTTTGTAAAGCCCAGTAAGTCAGCGTGATCGATACCACACTGGCTAACAATACACAGCTAGATAATAATGGTGTGCCCCACGGGTTTATTATTGCATTCGAGCCAGCGTAGGCACTTGGGTTAGGGTTTTGTAACAATGGCCAAGTAGGGTTAAAACCAGGCCATAACACAATGTGAGTAATACTTTCTTGGCTACCTAAGGCTGGCAGAGTGAATACACGCACGTAAAATAATGCACCAAACATAGCAGCAAAAAACATAGCTTCTGAAAAAATTAGCCAGTACATTCCCAGGCGAAAAGAGCGCTCTATCTGGCCATCTCGCGACAAACCGGTGCGATTCTCATGGATAACATCGCCCAACCATCCATGCAGCGTGTAAAATAGCGTGAGAAAACCGCAGACCGCTAAGACTGGGGCAATCCAATCACCATGCATCCATGTAGCTAATGCTTCTAATAACAAAAACAATGCCACAGATCCGACCAATGGCCAGTTGCTCGATGCCGGTACATAATACTTCTTTGATTTATTAATCATAATCACACCATCCTTGAGCGATCCTATTAATAATATAGCACTTAAAGGACGTTTTATTACTTTATGGCAACTAATCACTTTTAGCTTGCAAATCGGTATGATACATTCAAATATTAGCTGATGGTCAGGGTAACCCCATGGATTTGAAGAAGAATAACCGCCTCACATGGCTATTAGTTGGCGGTGTCCTATTTATGTTTGGGTTTTGCTATCTTTTAGTGCCCATATTCAATATTGCTTGCAAACAGCTGGGAATCAACGGAAAAAGTGCTAGCTCCCCTGCCCTCATTGAACCAAACATGCAGATAGATAAATCAAGGACAATCAGAGTTGAGTTAACCACCACCGTACATGGAACATTGAATTTTAAATTTGTCTCTTTGCTACATCATGTGGATGTTCATCCAGGCGAAACTAAATTGCTATACTTTTATGCTGAAAACCAAACTGGAAATGAAAAAATTGTTCAAGCCGTTCCAAGTGTCACGCCCGCCAATGCCGCTCGATTTTTAAAAAAAACCGAATGCTTCTGCTTTACTCAACAATATTTTTTCAAAGGTGAAAAAGCAGATATGCCAGTCTACTTCTTCGTTGAACCTGGCATTTCCAAAGATATCAAAGAAATCACTCTCTCTTATACGCTCTTTGATGCAAGCGGCTTCGAAAAGAAACAACCTCGCCTTTCCAAGGGTAGGATTGATTTATGACTAAGCTAACCTTGAGAAAATGCCAACAGAAAACCTATCTAACTTTAATCATCATCTTCAGTTTGCCACTGTTGTCAAGTTGGTTTTTTTATCAATACCATGACTATTTTCATTTAAAGACGACCAATCATGGCAGATTGATCAATCCACCGCTACAAGTAAGTCAATTACTCAACCTCAACCCCCAACAACACAGACAATGGCATGTTTTAGTTATACAAGATGATTGTAGCCATGACCAGATAGATACTGTGCTATATGAGTTACATCAACTACACCTAGCCTTAGGTGAAAATAAAAATCGAGTTAGTTTAATTGTACTCGGACATCAATTGTGCAAGTTAAAATATATTTATGAATTTCAGAAAATCGTATTATATAATCAACAAAGTATCCCACTGTCATCAAATAATATTTACTTGGTAGATCCACTTGGTAATGTATTCATGTCATATCCTGCAACAATCGATATGCTATCTGTTTACACCGATTTAAAAAGAGTATTAAGAGCATCACAAATTGGTTAAAATACTAAATTATGCAGATATCTAATCAGAAATTCATCGTCATTTTTGTTTTTTTTCTAAGCGGACTCAGTGGATTTATGGTATCTCTATATCTGCATAGATCAAACCCTAAATTGGCATCAACACATTACCCAGCTGCATTTGTCAAACAACTAACTAATGACGGACGCGCTGGGGAGAAAATATTTAATGAGTTTTGTTCTTCTTGTCATGCAAAATCACCTATTATTAGTACATCTGCACCGCGAATAGGTAATAAAACGGCTTGGCAGCCATTACGTCGTCTTGGTATAAAAAATCTATTACAGATCACTGTTAATGGAGCTGGAGCTATGCCTGCGCGAGGTGGATGCTTTGAATGTAGTGACGAACAACTGAAAGCGACCATTCAATATATGTTGGACAGGAGCTGAGATAGTTATTCTACCATAGAATATAATTCTTATTGGCCGACCCTTTCTGCAGCATGTACTTTACAGCATCCAAAATCTCTTGGTCTGTACATTGTTGGCAACCTGCGTGTAGAGGATGCCCATTACGTCCCGCCATAATATTTTTGTAAGCCTTAAGAAAGCCTTCGCCGAGGATAGGTTTCCATGCTTTTTTGTCACCTAACTGTGGGATGGCTTTGCTACCGGAACTATGACAGCCACTGCAATTGGCTTGATAAAACTTCTGTACATTAGCACCAGCAGAGAGAGGCACTTGACTAACTGGATCAACTCCTTGCATGGTAGCAGCCACCATGTAATCAACCGCACTCTTAATATCTGAATCACTACAAGAGAGGCAAGTTCCTTTAGCTGGCATATTGCCGCCACCTCCAATGGCGACCGCGTAAAGTTTATTTATGCCACTGCCTGCCAGTAAACTCCAGTTCGCTTTATCACCAAATTTAGGAGCCCCACCAACACCTGAGGCATGGCAACCCGAACAGTAACTATTATAAATATAGGCACCTTCGGCACTTTTCCCAACTTTTGGCGCAGGAGGCATCTCGCTTTGCACCGATTTCAAATAGACTGCCAGCGCTATCATATCTTCATGAGTTAAATGACTTAAACTGTCATGCACTGCTTCTAACATAGGGCCTTGTAATTGCGCGCCACCAATCATACGCGACATACTAAAAGTCTGAATTAATTGCTCATCAGGAATTGCGCCTAAATTAGTTTTAGTAATATTGGGAGCGAGATAACCTTCCACCACCGCCCCAGTCAAATTATATTTCTTTATCGGCGCACCCAGCGAAAGCTGTTCACTCACAATGTAATATGAAGGCGTATGACACATCGCACAATGCCCTAGTCCTTCAATGAGATAAGCCCCACGATTCCATTGCACAGTTTTTGCAGGATTATTTTTATAAGGGCCAGCGCTAGGATAAAAAAACAATATACGCCAACCTAATTGTATAAAACGCCAATTAAATGGCCATACCATATTATTTTCATGATTTTCTTGATGAACCGCTGGGATGCTTTCTAAATATACTTTTATCGCTCTTAAATCAGGAACTGTAATTTGATTGAAATAAAGGTAAGGAAATGCGGGAAAGTAATACTCTCCCGACGGCGAAATACCTTCATGCATGGCTTTAATAAATTGCTCATCAGTCCAATTGCCTATCCCAGTTTCTTTATCAGGCGTGATATTAGGTGTATAAATCGTACCAAAAGGGGTTGCCATAGCTAAGCCGCCAGCAAAAGCAATCCCTTTTTTATCCGTATTTGTATGACAAGCGATACAATCACCGACCTTAACTAAATAAGCGCCACGATTAATCATTTTTATTTGCTCTGCGCCCTTACCCTTCGTGTTAGGTGTGGGGTAGGTAGGGTAATAAACTGAAGTATCATAAACATTCGCAGAATTTTTTGCATTAATGCTAATGCCTAACAAAGTATAAACGCCAGGACAAATGATGAAGAAAAATACGAGCACAGCGACAATATAATAACGTTGCTTAGATAAAATAGTACGAATGCTATTTTTCATAACATGCTTTTCCTAGTTATTCAATAATAGGCGCAATCTCGAACGTATGATGTGGCGCTGGCGATGGCACTGTCCACTCTAAGCCATGCGCACCTTCCCAAACATTATCTGCTATATGCCGGGTATTTTTGCTAAAACAAGCACGTGCAACGGTATATAAAAGCAGTAATTGAGAAAAACCAAAGATAAAAGCTCCAATAGTACTAATTTGGTTGAACTCAGTAAACTGCAGTGCATAATCAGGTATACGCCGTGGCATGCCAGCCAATCCTAAAAAATGCATGGGAAAAAAAGTTAAATTCATGCCAATCACTGAGAGCCAGAAGTGGATTTGACCCAATCGCTCACTGTACATATTCCCTGTCCACTTTGGTAACCAAAAATAAATACCAGCAATAATCGCAAACAAAGAGCCGGACACCAATACATAGTGAAAATGAGCAACTACAAAATAAGTATCACGGTATTGATAATCAGAAGGAACTAATGACAACATCACACCGGATAAGCCACCGATAGTAAACATGATTAAAAACCCTAGCGCAAATAACATAGGCGTTTCAAAAGTAATTGAACCTTTGTAAAGTGTGGCTGTCCAATTAAATATTTTTATTCCAGTGGGAACGGCAATAACCATAGTGAGGTACATAGTAATGAGCTGCGCAATATAGGGAACACCGGTGGTAAACATATGATGCATCCACACCATATAACCGAGAATACCGATACTGACTATGGCATATACCATAGAGCGGTAACCAAATAAGGATTTACGAGCGAAAGTGGGGATAATTGAAGATATGATTCCAAAGCTAGGTAATATTAAAATATAAACTTCAGGATGACCAAAGAACCAGAAAAGGTGTTGAAAGAGTAATGGATCACCACCGCCTGCAGCATTGAAAAAGCTAGTGTGGAAATTACGATCTAATAACACCATGGTGACACATCCAGCCAATATTGGCATCACTGCCAACATCAGAAACCCCGTGACCAGCCAAGCCCAAACAAACAGTGGCATCTTCATCAAGGTCATTCCGGGTGCACGCATATTAAAAATAGTCACAACTACATTCAATGCAGCCAAAATGGAGGAGATTCCCAGCATATGGATTGATGAAATGAAAAAATCCGTGCTTTCTGGGCCGTAGGTCGTCGAGAGTGGCGCATAGAATGTCCAACCAAAATCAGGCGCAGGACCTTCCATAAAGAAAGTGCTCAGCAGAATAACAAATGCAAACGGAGTCAGCCAAAAACTCCAATTATTCAAGCGCGGCAGTGCCATATCAGGCGCACCTATCATCAGCGGTATCATCCAATTAGCGAGCCCTGTCATCGCCGGCATGATAACGCCAAAAATCATGACCAATCCATGCATCGTCGTCATTTGATTGAACACTTCAGGATGCAAAATAACCATGTCAGGTTGAAATAATTCAATGCGGATAAGCAATGCAAATATACCGCCCACAAATAGCATAATAAAGCTAAATACAAGATATAATGTGCCGATATCTTTATGGTTTGTTGAAAACACCCAGCGACGCCAACCTTTTAAGCTATGCGGTTCATTACTATGCGATGTTATTGCTACATCCATGCGTATTCCTCTCCCTTACAACTAACCACCTGCCATTTGTTGTCTAATCTTTTTAATCTCACTAGGCTGTGCAACAGTCGCATGCTGCTCATTTTGATTCACTACATCATTGCCCCATGCTTGGCGAATATACGTGATAATAGCTGCCAGCGTTGTATCATCAAGAATCTTACCAAATGCTTGCATGGGCGTACCAGGTACTCCATGTAAAACATAAGCAATATTCTCATCAAGCGGACTAGTGACAACAGGACTATTTTTTAAGGCGGGAAAACTGGTAGATAAGCCTTGGCCATTGTTCTGGTGGCACATAGCACAGTTTCTTTCATATTCCATCTTACCTATCTTTAATAGCGTGCTTTGTGGCAGCGTTGATATGTTACCTTGCTGCTCCTGGATAACCCTGTTTTTTTGTTGCTCCACAACCCATTGATTGAAATCAGCCTGCGGAATAGCTTTAATAACAATAGGCATAAACCCATGATTAATGCCACACAACTCACCGCACTGGCCACGATACTCACCCACCTCAGTTACGTAAATCCAGTTTTCATTGATAAAACCGGGAACAGCATCTTGCTTTACTCCTACTGCTGGCACCCACCACGAATGAATAACATCATCAGAAGTAATTAATAATTTCACTTTAGTATTCACTGGCACGACCATGGGTTTGTCTACTTCAAGTAGATACCATTTATTTTTAATCGCCTTATTGTAAATTTGGTCTTGAGGCGTTGAGAGAAAGCTAAAAAAATTGACGCCAGTATCAAGATACTCATACCGCCACTTCCACTGGTAGCCAGTAATTTTAATGGTCATCGTTGATTCATTGGTATTATGGATTTTCCATAACAACATCGTTGCCGGAATAGCAAGTCCAATCAAAATAAGAAACGGTATGGTGGTCCAGATCACTTCAACCACTACATTCTCATCAAAATGAGCAGGTTTTGCGCCTTTAGATTTGCGGAATTTAAATAACGAATAAATTATTAGACTAAAAACAACAGCAGCAATAATACAACAAACAAAAAAAGCTGTCATGTGTAAATCGTAAATGCCATGACTGATAGGTGAAACACCATAAGTCATGTTAGTGGTAAGTGAGGCAAATGCAGTCACTGTAAATAAACAATTACTTGCCCATACAACCAAACCAGTAATAATGCGACATAACATGAGTAGAACATTCCTTGTTCGGCAGAACTAACTACCTACATAATATAGCGAAAATGAATTTATTCATAACAATAAATTATCAGAGATAGCTAGGTCAAGCACAAGGTCAATTTGGTCGACGGGCCCGCAATATAAGTGGGTGATTAAGAAAATCAGCCATTGGGATATTAACCAGCCGAGTGAATGCAGGGAGAGTTTCCAAGAGTGCTGCGCCATAATTTTTGCTATATAGGCGCTTATCCAGAATCGTGATCACCCCTCTATCTTCCTCATGCCTCAGTAAGCGACCCATATACTGAGCTAATTTGACAGAAGTCTCTGGCAAAGTCATCAGCTGAAATGGATCTTTCTGTTGCTTTACTAACCAATCGGAACGTGTTTGTGAAATTGGCTCAGAGGGTACAGAGAAAGGAATTTTTTGAATAATCACATGCTCACAATAGGCTCCTGGAAGATCCACGCCTTCAGCAAAAGAAGCTAAACCAAAAATAATAGACCGTTCTTGGCGATTGACCCTTTCTTTGTGCATCTTGATTATAGCCATCTTACTGTAGCGATCCTGTGGAAGAATGTCTTTTCTTAATTCAAAAGGCACATTACTCAAGGTGAACTCCATAGCCTTGCGACTGGTGAACAGAATCAGCGTACCCGCGTTCGAAAAAATCAACTGTGGCAACATTGCCAGCACTTCCTCCAAGTGCTTCGCCTGCTGGAGTTGACTCGGCTCTATTTTCATCTGCGGTATAAATAATACTGAACGCTGATATTCAAACGGCGAGCACAATACCTTTTCTGAAACATGCGGCGAATTTTTTAATCCTAATTTTCTTAGAAAGTCATTAAACTTTCCCATAGCCCGAATTGTCGCCGAGCAGAGAATAGCGCCATTACTGAGTTTGTCCCAAAATAAATCTTGCATCATCTTACTAACATTAATTGGCGATGTATGTAATGTAAAATCATTTTCATCGCGATCATTGCTGAACTGAAACCAGCAGGCAATGGGAATAGATAAATTCACTTCTTTCAGCTGAATCAAATCACCCCATATATCTGCCAAGTTATCACAACGGTTTATGATAAAACTTAATGTCGCATGCATCCGAATAATGGCTTCTGTCGTTAGTTTATCATTTTTCCCTGAGGCTAACTCATAGGCACAATCTAATTTAGATAGACAATTTTTTAAAATGACTGAAATTTTTAGACCATAGCGAATAATCGTATCCGCAGTCTCCAATAAATTAGCCTCTGGTACTTTTATCCGCCATTGTTTTTCAATGAATCTACCCCTATTATCATGTAAATATTGTTGCGCATTCTGCAGCGCATCGACCAAAAGCTTAATAAGCAAATTGACACTACTATCCTCTTCTGGCTTAGGCAAAATATAAATTGCTGCTTTATTCAGCGCTTTAGCAACAGAATTGATCCAATCTAAGGAACGCATAACGGCTGCTTGTTTTGCAAAGTGTGACAATGCTTTTTCAGGCAAATGGTGACATTCATCTAATATATAAACACTGTCTTTTATTTCAGGTAAAATAGCACCGCCGCCCAATCCTAAATCAGCTAGTAATAAACTATGGTTAGTAACAACAATGTCGGCTTGATGCATCTTGCGACGATTCTGATAAAAAACACAGCTATTAAAATATTCACAACGGCCTGCGCTACAACCACTCGAATCCGTTGAGATTTTTTGACTTAAATCCGGATGAATTTCAAACGGTGCATTATCAAACTCACCTTGCCATTGATTTTTTTCTAATAGCACCTGTAATTCACTGATCTTATCAGTGAATCGATTATCATCTAGAAATGGTTCCGTATTATATAAACGTGCATGACAAACATAACGACGCCGCCCTTTTGCCAACACAACAGACAGTTTACTCGCATGAATTTTCTCAAGTAAGACTAGATCTTTCTGGAAGAATTGTTCTTGTAGCGCGGTAGTAGCCGTGCTAATAACGATGACATGTTTATTTTCCTTAGCTTCCAAAGCACCTAGGCAATAGGCTAATGTTTTTCCTGTTCCTGTAGGCGCCTCAACGCAGAGAATTTTTTTTCGTTTTATAGCCTCTGCAACATAGTCAATCAATTCAATTTGCTGAGGCCGCTGGCGCAACCCTTCCAACGCCATGTTTGCAAGCACTTTTTTTCGACTCATGTTGCTTTTACCCTGATTTCCACACCCCTGAAAGAGTTATATCGCTCTTATTATTGCCCGCTTTTCCGCCATAATACATGCCAGACACATCTATTACCATATCAACATTTTTCAGTTAGTTAGTAATAACCCCTATTGAAAGTTGCTGCCATGTTAGAATAATGTAATAGACATGGCTAAAACTCGTCCGTTACCACAAAGGCAAGATTGGCTCATAAAGCGCATGAAACGTTTAGGTTATCATGCAAATATAAGCGGTGTGTGTTATGGCCTAGCGCACATGGGTATGCAAGCTATACTGGCGAGAGATATTAAAACCTTCAATACACGCCTTCAGCAAATCTATGACATCATTAATGTTCAAGAATCATTGCGACAATTACATAAACGACAAGAGGCATTAAGAGAGCAAGGTGTTTCAGACTTTGCAGACAGATTAGATTTAACATGTCTTTTCAGAAATACGCCTGCAGCAAGACAAAAAAAACCATCGAGGCGTGTATTGAAGCCAGTTATTCCACAACAATGGATTGATATTTTTGCATTTTTTGACGGTGTCGAATTATATCAAAATACCGAGTATTATCCGCAATTATTCTCTAAAAAATCAGCGCCCTACGTACAAAGTGCTGAAAAAACACTCCAGTTAGTCACCCCTGTAACACTAGCAGAGCAAGGTGGAGTTGCCGCCGCTAACAAATTTTCGGGAATATACACTATCGCCGAACTTCATATTTTCTTTAGCTTATTAAAGAGCTCATTATCCTCTTTTGAGCACCCTGCCGCATTCGTATTTAGTAATAGTAATCACGCAATTACTGTCGGATTTGATCCTGAGCAGGATTTATGGATCTTTATTGATGCAAACCAACCTCCTGCTATATACTTGAATGAAGATGAAATAGGAAAAAGGGTGAAATCCGCTTTTGCTTGTAGTAAATACACTGCTTTATCAATGCAGGCTTATGGATTACAACAAGATCAAGCAGAGTTAACAGCGTGCTTATTACAGTTATCATCGAATCAAACCTGGCAAATGATTCATACTCCTACTGCAGAAAAAACAAAAAGAACAGACGATGAAAAAGCGACATGGCTGTATATAGCTGCAGATAATGGATTAACTAATACCGTTTACGAACTGTTAAGATTGGGAGCAGATCCAGATCAAGCATGCTCAGATGGGTTTACTCCAATTTATATCGCAGCACAAAATGGCCATGCAGCAGTGGTCGAGGCTTTACTGAGGAATAATGCAGATCCTAGTATACTTTTTGACAAAACTTACAGTCCACTTTATATAGCTGCTCACTATAACTATATTGATGTGGTACGCGTATTACTGTCCAATGGAGCGCGTCCAGACCCAGGCGGTAAATCCCCTCTAGAAATTGCAACTAAAATGGGCCATACAGAAATTGTTAGACTGTTAGTAAATGCAACCAATCATAAAAGCAAAGTTTTGACACAACCCTCCACTTTCTTTGGGTCATATGACTTGCGTTCTTGTACTGGTCAAGAAAACTCGCCCCCAAGAAAACGAAAGCAAGAAGATGAGGATACTCGGCCGGTGAAACGGCAGCACACACATTAGCGTTCATTTCACATAATTACCATTGCTGGACAGATTATATAATAAGCGAGAAAATATTCGTGTCATTGATGCATCGATTATGCCAACATTAACTAATGGCAATACCAATACCCTGACAACGATGATAGCAATGAAAACTCAACAGGATATTTATGATCACAATCACACGGCAGCCCACCATACAACCAGACAGTATCCCAAACACAGTTTCACGCTTAAGGGTAAATTTCAACAAGGGAATTACCCGACCAATAGCTTATCGCCAACAACAATTGGCGGGCCTGGGTCGTTTTCTTGAAGAATGTGAAAGTAAAATTAAAGTAGCCCTACATGATGATATAGGAAAACCACCTGCTGAAACCCTGGCTGCTGAAATCGGGCTTGTTGCAACCGAATTAAAATTGACCAGAAAACATCTTAGCACTTGGATGAAACCAAAACGAGTTTCAACAAGGTTACTTGCAATGCCAGGAATTAGTCGTATCTATCCTGAGCCGCTAGGTGTTGTGTTAATTATTGCACCATGGAACTATCCAGTTCAATTAACACTTATACCGCTTATTGGCGCATTGGCAGCAGGAAACTGTGCCGTCATCAAACCTAGCGAAGTGGCACCAGCGACGAGTAAATTATTAGCAAATGAACTACCTAAATATATAGATACGGAATGCTTTGCCATTGTAGAGGGTGCAGCCCCAGAAACAACAGCACTCCTCACTGAATATTTTGATCATATATTTTATACAGGTAGCAGCCCTGTTGGACGTATTGTTATGGCTGCCGCCGCAAAAAATCTAACTCCAGTGACTCTGGAGCTGGGAGGCAAGTCACCTTGTATTGTTGATCCTACTGCGAATATAAGAGTGGCTGCACGCCGCATTGTATGGGGTAAGTTTAGTAATGCTGGCCAATCCTGTGTTGCTCCAGACTATATTCTGGCGCACATAGCTATTGAAAAAGAATTATTATATGAAATGAAAAAATCGCTATATGAATTTTACGGTGATAATCCTCAAGCAAGCCGTGACTATGGCCGTGTAGTCAATTCCCATCATTATCAGAGACTAATGAATCTGCTTCCCGGTAGTGGTGATATTTACGTTGGTGGAAGTGGAGATGAGAAAGATAGTTATATTGCACCTACCATTTTACATAACGTTACCGCTCATGCCCCAGTAATGGCTGATGAAATTTTCGGCCCATTGCTTCCCGTATTAACTTACAACCATATTGATGATGCAATTAACTTTGCTAATTCGCGCCCGAAACCATTGGCGCTCTATTTATTCACATCTGATCGTGACACTCGTAAGCACGTCATTACTAGCACGACATCAGGAAATGTCAGCATCAACTATCCCATGCTACAACTCACGATACCCGACCTACCATTTGGTGGCGTGGGAGCTAGCGGCATGGGCGCTTATCATGGCAAGAAATCATTCGACATTTTTAGCCATTTTAAATCCACCCTAATTAAGCCAACCTGGTTTGACCCGAGATTTCTCTATCCACCATACACGCCTAAGTTTACACGTTTAGTACGCTGGCTGATGCTGTAATTATTCTAGGTATTATTAGGTGCGGACGATTAGACTCTATGAGCCTTATTTATTGGGTCATTGAACGTCTTCTTACTTAAAAAAGGAAAAATAAATGAAAACAAACATGGAAACTAGTAATTTAGTCCTTTTACCAGGATTGCTTTCCAATCATATCATATGGGATCACCAATGCAGACACTTGAGTGACATTGTTAATATTAAAGTGATTGAATTGTTTTCTGAAAATACTACCGAAGCAATGGTGGATAAGATTTTGCAGCTAGCACCTGAGAAATTTGCTTTGGCTGGGCATTCAATGGGAGGCTGGCTCGCGTTAGAAATAGTTAAAGCTTCCCCAGAACGGGTTACTAAACTTTGCTTACTGAATACTACAGCACATCAAGATACCCCGGAGAAAGCACAAAATCGCATTAACATGATTAACATGGCTAAAAACGGCGAGTTTCATCAGATAGTGACCCAAATTATTGAGCGGCTCGTTTTTAATGAGCCTATAAAAGAGAGAGTGCTAACCATGTTTTTACAGGTTGGTGCGCAAGCATTCATTAACCAACAACAAGCCATGCTAGCTCGAAAGTATTCATTAGCCTATTTACAACTAATTAAACAAATGACATTCGTTATACACGCAAACCAAGATAAAAATTTCTCATTATCAGATCACCAACACATTGTAAATAATATTGACAAGGCTAAATTAGCTTCAGTTGATGATTCTGGCCATATGATGCCAATGGAAATGCCTCAAGCAGTCACTTCACTGATGCGCTATTGGCTAGAGTACCTTTGAAAATATCGTATATTATAATTGATTGGTGAAATATGCCTAAAAAATACTTTACTGGTTTTTGTGTAATGGATCGTGAGCATCTCCACTCGAATCCGCTCTATCATAGTTGTTTGGTACTCTTCGAAGCAGATTGCGATATGGATGGCTCTATCATGCCGCCCTTACGAGTTATTGATACCTATGGTTTTTATAGTCACGAAATCCCGACGAAAAAATCTTTTTTTCAAGATCCGCTTGCTTTTTTTTCTCAGAAATTAGGTATTGCTTTCAGATTACGTGGGAGCTATGGAGAATGGCAGCGTGAGAACATTCATGAGGTAGCTTTTGGCAAAGGTTTAACAGGTAGATTGTTTGAAATGGATATAGAGCAATTTAGTGTCATTAGATTAAGGATAAAAAATAAAATATCTGAACAAAAGCGGTATTTTCAGGACAATGCAGATATTCAACAACGTGAAGAGTTGTATTACAACTCTATAGTTGAACACGCTCTTAAGTATTTCGTTTCAGGTAGCGACTGGACAGATGCAATGAAGACAGCTAGAAAAGAAATGCCTTTACCGGAATTCAAGTTTTCACTCACAGGCCATGGACATACTTGCAAAATAGCCGCACTTGATATGCTTGCATCATGTTATGATACAAATAATGTAAAAATTCATGAAATAATTGATAGATTGAAAGGAAATCGAGTGGAGAATGCTATCCCAAGACTCACTCGTGGATTAGATAAAATAGTGATACATGCCAATACGGATCAATGGGAAGTTCGCGGTAAAATAAACAAATATCCTTATTACGATTGGAATAAAGCAACCGCAGATGAACAATTTTCGATGATAGCAGTCACCTTTGGTGATCATTATATTGATACGCAAGGTAATTTTCAGGCTGTATTTACAATAAATGGAAAAAATAGACAACTCCTCGATGATCTTAAGACTATCGGAAGATTATGTGAAATCTATATTAAAGAGAGTAAATTTAAACAATGGCATAAAAAGATATGTCATTACATAAATAATATAGCATCGTGTAAAAATGAAAGACAAGAGAGAATCCGCGCAGTATACGCTGAAAAATATATGACAAACTTGGTTAACAGCGATGAGTTTACGCTGGCAGTCGACAATAGAGTTCCGCCTAATCTTACCAAGCTAGTTAACGGGGTTCTGGATAGATATGATACGACCCAAGAAAATACTTTTGACATAGAGTCACTGCGAGTTATTTGATTAGCATTAATAACTTATGTCACGATATCAAAGAGATATTTGAAAAGCTTAAGTTGGAAGTAAAAGATAAATTCAGCGGGAACTGCTGAGATAAACATATCTGGTTAGCAGTTACCTCTACATTCTGATAGAATGTTGGTATCGTAGAATTAATAATAGGATTAAGTATGCTACCTTCCAATCGCAATTACAATTCTTACCGAGCAGTAGACAATATGCACGCTCTAAGTTCGTTTATGAACCGCGTCTATCTATGGATGATGGTTGGTATTAGTATTAGCGGCATAACAGCCTATGTGGTTGCCTCACGTTCTGATGTAGTCATGTATCTTATGCAAAATTCCTTGCTCTTTTATGGCTTGCTCATTGTTCAGATACTTGCTGTTGTTGCACTCAGCGCCTGGGTGCAGAGAATGAGTGTGGCTGTTGCATCCATCACATATGCCCTTTATGCCACATTAGTAGGGATTACTTTCTCAACATTATTTCTGATCTACACAACCAATAGCATAAGTAATGCTTTTTTTGTCACTGCATTTTCTTTTGCTGGATTAAGTCTATTTGGTTATACAACTAAGCGTGATCTCGGCCCTCTAGGCGCGTTTTGTATGATGGGATTATTTGGATTGATTGCTATCATGCTGCTCGGATTTTTTATTCCATCCATGATGGGAAATTCCATGCAACTAACTATCTCAGTGGCTGGACTTATCGTATTTGCAGGGTTAACAGCTTACGATACACAGCGAATTAAAGCACTGCAATCACAATACACTACAGCGGAGCAATCAAGAAAAGGTGCTATTTATGCTGCTCTCATTCTATATCTTGATTTTATCAACTTGTTCCTGAATATCTTGCGCCTCATGGGCGACCGTAGATAGCCATCATCCAAAACCAATGGGATAATTACGCATTTTAGTTCCCACCTATTTTCTTCCATGATATACTCTAACTTCATATCATGGAATTACAAGGAGTACCATTATGCTGATGTTTCACACTGCACTTTCTCTTAGCCTAATCTCCCTCACTGCTGGCTTAGCGTTATATCTTTACGCTAATCGCTGTGATGGCAAAGGAACTTGTTTTGCAAAAACACTTGCTGCGCTGGTTATTCTTATTTCAATCATATCTTCAGCTTGCACTATCTATTGTGGTGTGAGGTGCTGGCAAGGAGATCATGATCGATGCCAGATGTGCATGATGCAGGATAAAGAAATGATGAATGCCAAGGGTAAACCCGGAGAGATGGGAACCTCTGGAATGATGAAAGATAAAAATTTACAACATTAATACACACACTATCATCGCCACATTTGCTTACCTGCGCATGTCAGCATTTATTGGGACGAGTCTTTGGACGCCATCCCCTTGCGTAGGCCGCCCTTTGTCTTTTAGAGAAGCTCTTAATATTTAAATCGTATTAACCAACGAAAAAAAGTTGTTGGCAAAATACTGCCGACTGCCAAAGAAATTACTTCGGTGATGGCTTGTAGGCTAATACCAATCCCCTGGGTTATTTCTAATGAAGTAGCATACGTACCTTGTTGAGCGATGTGTAATAAATCATGAAATGCTTTTAATAAAGCTGCCCCAGGTACACGTGGAATAATACTAATGGTAGCCGCATAGACTAATATTAGGGGGTTATGCCAAAATATAATTTTATGGCTATGCCTACGCCCAGCGCCGCGATAAAGGTCGCTGTGACAGGGTCGTAGCCTAATTGTAAAATCCAAACTGCACGCAAACCATGGCCAATGGCGCCCAAGAGAAAACTGCTCAGTAGTAATTTGCCAATCGCTTCAAACCGATAAGCACAGGCTAATAAAGCTAAACCAGCCCAAAACCAATCCTGCCAAGGGGAGATAGCCAATGCCACTGTGAGATTAGTTACTTGCATTAGTGCGGGTATTAATCCTAATAGCAGAGAAAAAATAATCATCCAAGCTTTGGCGAAATTGTGTAATGCAGAGGAAATATAACCATGAAATAAGTCACTAAAACTATTCATCATTGCCATGCCGGGTACTAGCCAAATAATGCTGGCAAATAACATAGCTAATGGCGTTTGACTAAGTAAAGCGCCGCCTATTAGTATCGCAACAACTCCAGACAAAAAAGCCACGACAGAGTCCAGTAACAAAACATTAAGTTTGTTTTTTTCAAAATAGCGAAATGTAGCGAAGCTGACGAATGCGGCACCTCCTGCACCAAAGCTAGCGGCCCAGTCACCACCAAAAAATCGACAAGTTGCAAAACATTGAATTATGCACGCAGCAAGAGTGCATAGCCAAGGACGTAGAGGCTGTTGAGATAGTTGCATTATCTGCTGAAAAACTGTGGATAAAGGTTGATTTGCCTTCTGCACAGTAAATAATTCTTTTTCTATGCGTGTTAATAAACTGGCATTGGTTGGTTGCTGCTCGAAACGAGCAATAGCTGTGTAAAACTTGTTTTCGTATTTTAATGATAGGCTAATGGTATTAGGTAAAGGTGAAAGATGAACTAACGGGAATGCTATCATGTGGGACAGTTTTGACAAGCAACCGGTTACTTCATATGCTGTTGCTCCAATACTGGTAAGTAATACACTTAGCTGTAAATAAATATCAAGAATTTTGTCACCATCAAGCTGATGAGATTCAGCCATGGTATATAGTAACTTGCGTTAATATTTATGCTATGTAGTCTATCATAAAATCATTAAGGATGTGATTATGGCTAAACTTTATTTTTATTATGCAGCTGCGTTCATTTTTATCGCTACCTAGGAAAACATATCTTCATAAAATAGGGTATAGGCAACGCCCGCCAAGATCAGCTCACTGAAGAAAAGATGGGCTATATACAACTTGTTTATGCTCCCTGCATAGCTAATGTAGCATCAACACCCAAGCCTGATCTATTTTATTATCTGGAACGTTGATGGCAGATATGATTGATAGTTTATTAGCGTGTCTTTATGTTTGCTCCACTGACAATAGCAGCAAACGTTTGCATTGATTGTCCCGCCACAATCATAAAACGCGGTTGCGCCATAGGCCGATAACGTCTATTAGCAGTACGCGCATCGATACTAAATGCCATCATATACCCTGCTCTTGCAGCTGCTTGCTCTAAGTAATCATCATAAATTCCAAAAGGCCATGCCAATAACGTAATTTGACTGCCCAGCTTTTCTTCTAAGATTTTTTTCGACCTCACTAATTCAACTTGCACAAACGCTTGATAGCCTGCAGTCGACATTCGCCGCTTGGTCTGTTTAAAATTCGGATGTGAATAAGTGTGGCCTTGTATGTCGAATAACCCAGTCTGTTGCAGTTCTTTTAATTCAGCCCACGTCATGGCGTGTTTGCCCTCAGAGATAGTCTGAGGATAAATAAACAAGGTCACGGGAATATTGTATTTTTGCACTAGTGGAAGCATATAAGTGTAAACGGATTTCCATCCATCGTCAGCAGTAATTACAACGGATTTATCAGGCAATGATGCACGTCTACCTTGTAAATATTCAACGGCTTCTTTTAGAGGAATGACTATAAATCCCCCGTCCTTTAACCATTTTAATTGTGCTTCAAACTTTTGCGGAGTCATGCTCATGCTACCAGGAACAGTGGGATTCAAATTGTGATAGCACAATATTGGAATATTGATTATATTGTCTGCAAGCGCCGTATAGGGAAATAGAACTGTACCAAATAAAAAAAGACCATAGAAGAACCTTACAAAAAATAACATATCACATCCTCCACTTCCCTGCAGATACAGCGTGCTTGTCACTATAACACAGTTTAATGAAATCAACACATTGAGGGAAAGATTCATGAGCATCCAATCAGTTGTCAAAATGGGTAATAAAAAATTGGCAACCCCCTCTCTCCCAGTAAACGATTTCTCTAGCAGAGAATTAGAAGATATCATTAATGACATGCGAGACACCATGGCAGCAAAAGGTGGCGTGGGTATCGCCGCGCCGCAAATAGGTCACAATCTACGCATTATCATGTTTGGTTTTGAGCATAGCGAGCGCTATCCTAACGAAAAACCAGTACCGTTTACTATACTTATTAATCCGGTGATTAAACCTCTTTCCAGTGAAATGATTGATGGCTGGGAAGGTTGTTTAAGTGTTCCAGGATTGCGTGGCATGGTCACTCGATATAAAAAAATTCAATACAGCGGGTACGATTTGACCGGAAAGCTTGTTTCGCGTGTAGTCGACGGTTTTCATGCCAAGGTAGTACAACATGAATGTGATCATATCGATGGTATACTATTTCCACAGCGAATTAAAGACATGCAACTTTTTGGATTTGAAGATGAACTCAAAGAAATTATTTGGCCGCACATAAGGTGAACTAGTTCCTGGTTGTGCCTTGGGGTGTCGGCTTAGTTGAGAATAGCGTAGCTGATTGATATGTACAATGCCCCGCCTCTTGCGCCTGAATTGTTAGCGATAGAGCTACAGGTGGCGCGCTCTACAGAGGGCTCTAGTATAACAGCGCTCGGTGTTGGCGGTGTGGTTTGCGACTGATGTTTGGCCGCTTCTATGGAGGCTAAAGATACAGCAGTCAATTAACAACCCATGCCTGACATGAGGGCTAAAGGAGTTAGTTGATCTTTATTCAAAGTGTAAGTTTTTTTCGGTATAATGTCGACCCAGTTGGTGAGAAAATCAGGTTCCCTACCACCGCTCGACCACACTAGTACTCTAAAATACTCCGCATTTTTAGGAATCTCTAAATTAATCTTTCCCGCCTGTGTAAGAGCTTGCAATGATCTAGAATTCAATCTTTTTCCTTGCTTGATCTTATTGTTACTCTCTTCAACCTCTTTAGCAGAATTTGCCCACTGAATTGCAACTCTTGATTTTTTATCATTAGTGGGATTTGCTGCCTGATTGTCAAGCACGAAACCATCAGCAAATCCCACATTGACTACTAACATTGAGAAAAGAAAGCATACTTTTTTCTTCATTTTCTTACTCACCTATAGCTATTTAATAACAATTCCTTCTTGCGGAGCGCAGATAGGATTCTTATTCATCTTTGGCGCTTTTAAAGGAAAAGTATTTTCAGCACAGAGTGTGGTTTTTTTACCTTTTATCTTAAAAACGTCTTTTGGGATATGCACATTGACATGTGAGATTTCATTAACTGCCTCGGGAATTTCGAAATCTCCCACCATACTTAAGAACTGATAGCTTTCTTGGGGTGTGAAGCCTTGTGTACGCACTAAAAAGTCAATGGCATTTCTGGAAGCAAGCTTCATTGCCTCGAACAGATCCACATTTAACCCCGAAAGTATCCAGTGAGTCGAGGTTTCAGTGATTGGCCACGTAAACGCGTCACCACCTTTTCTCTTTGTTTTATCAAACACACCCGCTGCTTTAAGATCTTTTCTGACAAAAAATTGCAGAGTAATGCCTTTATATGAAGTCTCCAGCGCGGTTACATCCAGCTCACCATTGCTTTGCATAGCGTGTGAGTCCCCAGTCCAAACTAGAGCGCCCTTTTGGAATACGGGGAGAAAAAGAATGGAACCGGCCTGCATTTCTGGCTCATCTAAATTTCCACCAAAAGGTCCCGGTGGAACAGAATTAAATTCTCCAGTGGCAGGTTGTGCTGCAGCAGTATTAATATTAACGGGCCAGCCTTTTGGCCAGTCGCTAGGTGGAGCAACTGCTATAATGCCTGGGAAAGGCTTAAGTGGTAAGCAAACCCCTTTTGTGAACTCAGTTGAGTTGTGCTTGGTATCATATTTAAAGTATTTAATTTGGGGCTGGGTAAATTCCGATAAAATTCCCGCCGTCGGGCTTAAGAAATTATACCCAAAATCATTTAACTCAATTTTGAGAATTCGAATTTCTATCACATCGCCTGGCTCAGCCCCTTCAACATAGACTGGCCCCGTCAGCGTGTGCATGCCACGTCGCTTCTGAATATCATGCTCGGCATAAAACTTTGCCACACCTGCTGGAGTTGTTTTATTGTAAATCATTTCATGTAAGCAGCTATTCCATGTTTCAAGTGAGACTATGTCACCTGAATGCACTTTTATTACGGGTGGTTTATTAAGAGTAAAAAGCCCTAGTGTTGTTGTTTCTGACGTTGCCGGCACATGGTATGTGTTCGCCATTACGTACGGGGACTGGAATGCAGCTACCAGTATACAAGCCGCAGTTATTTTCTTAATCATCTTCATTTTCTCTCCATGTAAAATGAGCTTTGTATGCTACCAGTTTCTGCAAAATAATGAAACCAGTAATAGGCAAGCTCCTATCTCAGTTGGACAAAATATGCTTATATAAGCTAACTTATATGGTAAGTGAACAGACATACAGACATAAGGAATAATGAACGCCATGCAACCATCACGCCCACAGTTAATTCTTGCATCAATTGGCGCGCTATTTTTTATAACTCTGATACTAGGCGAATATACCATAGCAAAACGTAAAAATTTACTAGAGAAAATATATAAAAGCAGCGATACACTGGCAAACTTATGGATATTAATTATTCGCATCGCGATAAATAGTTTGGTTGCTGGCGGTATTTTGGCAGCCATATTCAATACAATTTACAAATACAATCTGCATTTAACTGATCGTTTAAATACATTGATTTATTGGACTATTTTAATTATTGGGGAAGATTTTTGTTATTATTGGTTTCATCGTTACTCTCACGAAATTAGGTGGGGATGGGCGTCACATATAGTGCACCACTCTTCCAATTATCTCAATTACACTACGGCAATACGTGAAAGCATTACCTATGTTTTATCTGGTGTGTTTGTATTCTGGTTACCATTAGTCTTTATTGGCTACAAACCAACCGATGTATTAATAGCTATTGCCATTGGCTTGGTTTATCAGTTTTATTTACATACCACTTTAATTGCTAAGCTTGGCTTTGTTATTGAGTATGTTTTTAATACCCCATCACACCATCGGGTACACCATGCACGCAATCCGCAATACATCAATCAAAATTATGCTGCTATTTTTATTATTTGGGATAGATTATTTGGCACCTTTACTGAGGAACAAGAAACACCGGATTACGGCTTGGTACACCAGGTTTATAACTATAACCCAATATACATTCTTTTCCAGGGTTGGTACGACATGCTCGCCTTAGTAATTCGGCGCCGAAACTTAAGATACTTATTATTTTTTCCAAAAAATTGATGTTGAAATGACTTATAGAGATGGTTTGATACCACGAAATACCCGGTTGGGGATTGTTATACTTATATTTTCACCATCATCTGTATATTGTAGATCTTCACGTATTTCATCAGGGATACAATAACGTATATATTCATTTAATTCCTCAAGCTTAGTAACATCACCATTAAATTCGGAATGCAAGCGATTAAGAGAATCCTCTTTGAAATACGCACAAAATAATTCGTTAATATCAATAAAATTCGCCTGCATATAAAGCCATACTAGTTGATCGCGGCGGAAAAAGTAGCGATCGACAATAAAGGATTCATAACCAGCTAACTCATCTTTCTTTTGAATTTTTGCGCGAAAAGCATCTTGGTGCATGCTACTATCCGGCATCACATCCCAAATTACGAAACGTCCGCCCGGCTTCAAGATTCGAAATGCTTCTTTAAAAACCAAAGGTTGATCAGATTGCGGTACATCATGTACTCCCATTTTTATTACGATGGCATCAAAGAAATTATCAGCATAAGGTGCTGATCGCACATCGCCAATCTTAATAGTAGCCATAGATTCACTAAAGAATTCCTTGGCTTGATCTAACTGTGCCTGATGTAAATCGCACATGTGAAGATCAATATCCAAGCCTTTTTCTTTAGCTATTTGCAAAATTTTTTCGCTAACTGCGCCATAGCCGCACATCATATCAAGAACACTATGATTATTTTGCATTTGCAGTGCTTCAACTAATTTCATTAGATCATTATTTTTTACCGAATGTAATTTAGAAAAATCTACTTTTCGGATATTAAATCCATCAACGATGAGATTAAATCGAAGCTGGATCCCCATCTCAATTGCCTCTTTTTGTAAAAGTAGATCCGTTTCCATAGACGCGGTAGGCTGCCCATCACTCCCAAACTCAATGGTAAAACGTACTGGATTATTGCCTGATCGTGCTTTTTGGATAAACTCCTGGGCTTGGGGACTTAAACTCACCAAGGTTGAAATATCATTTGATTGATTGAAGTTAACTGGGATAAAAGCTCTATTTTTTCGATCTTTATTGTAATCACTCATGCCTGCTACTCATTTAATGTTTACCATATTTAATCGTCGCGCAGGCAGCACAATTAAGTACAAAAACATCGCAAAAGCCAACGTCGATGTAATACCCATATAAAAAACCAACGGCCACAAATCATGAATTGGCAACGCAGTAGCAATACTAGAAAAAATAGAAGAAGAAACATAAATTGATGCACCAGCCACCGCACTACCGATCCCAGCTAAGTGCCGCAGTGAAGAAAGCGCCCCCGCATTGCTACTTGGGGCAATTTCGCCTGCAGCAAAGGTAAATAAGGAAATTGGCAAAAGTACAGTGACAATATTCATAGGATAAAATATAGCACACAACACACCGACAACACTACTTAGAAAAGCTAAAATGGTTCCTACGAACACCATTTTCAACGTTTCAACAGAAGAGAAAATACGACCTAGCACAACACCTGCAATATAAGTACCCGCACTTATAAGAGAGAGATAGCCAAAATTTTCTGCAGAGATATGCAACCGATTAATAAATAGAAACGGTGTCAATGTATAGTAACCAATCATTGCACCTGTAATGAAGAAATAAAGTGACACTTTATACTAAAATATCGCCATGTGTAATGGGCTGAGATGCGATAAGATCAATTTCAAAATTGGTATGATCGATGGTCAACTTCGAGCTATCATTCACTGACACAATATGAATATCATCACGATTCACATGCACCAGCGATAGATCCAACGTATCCTGTCCGTGCTTAAAACGTTCGATTGTGTCTGGTTGAAGCGTGGTTGAATCTGCAAGACCTAAATATTTATAAACATTATGACCCTCACCACCGTTCATAAAGTCAGCACCTTTGCCACCGATAATGGTATTGTTTCCATTAATACCGTAAATACGATCATTGCCATCGCCACCCATCATGCTATCGTCACCGTACGCACCGTAAATGTTATAACCCTGTGCATCAGTCGCAACGATGACATCATTGTTATTGGTGCCATAAATATTATGGCCTTCTACACGCACCCCTGCGCTGTTATTCGTTGACAGATCACCTGGCACAGGTGGTACTGCTGACACAGGGTTCGGATCTATTGGAACTGCATGCGGCGTTACACCCTCTTTAAAAATCATATCATCCAAAGTGACTATGCCATTCATCGCAATAAATTTAGTCGCAAAATCACTGCCGCTCACTGTTAAGGTCGCTAAATCACTTACAACAGCAAGATGCACATCACTTCTTGCAATATCGAGCGTACTTAAATCCAATTTATCCGTGCCATGTTTAAATTGCTCAATGGTATCCATTTCTGATGTAGTCGAATCACTGATGGACAAGTATTTATAAACATTATGACCTTCACCACCGTTCATAAAATCAGCGCCTTCGCCACCAATGAGGGTGTTGTTTCCGTTAGTACCATAAATACGATCATTGCCGTCGCCACCCATCATACTGTCATTACCATTAGCACCATAAATGTTATAACCCTGCCCATCCGGCGCAACGATGATATCATTGTTATTGGTGCCATAAATATTATGGCCTTCTACACGCACTCCTGCGCTGTTATTCGTCGATAGATCATCTGGCACAGGTGGTGTTGGTGGAACTGGATCTGGCACTGGTTGCGGAGCTGGTTGCGGTGTCACACCATTTTTAAAAATTATATCATCCAAAGTGACTAGACCCATCATCGCAATAAATTTAGTCGCAAAATCACTACCACTCACTGTTAAGGTTGCTAAATCACTTACAACAGCAAGATGCACATCACTTCTTGCAATGTCGAGGCTACTTAAATCTAATTTATCTGTACCATGTTTAAATTGTTCAATGGTATCTATTTGCGATGCGGTAGAGTCATTAATTGACAAATATTTATAGACATTATGGCCTTCACCACCATTCATGAAATCAGCGCCTCCTCCACCGATGAGGGTATTGTTACCATTAGTACCGTAAATACGATCATTACCATCGCCACCCATCATACTGTCATTGCCATAAGCGCCATAAATAGTATAACCCTGTGCATCTGGCGCAACAATAATGTCATTGTTATTGGTACCATAAATATTATGGCCTTCTACACGCACACCGGCGTCACTATTTGATGGCGGATTATCTGGCACAGGTGGTGGCACAGGATCCGGCTGTGGTGGCACAGGATCAGGACCTGGCGGCACTGGTTGCGGTGTAACACCAGCTTTAAAAATCATATCGTCCAACGTGATCGCACCATTCATCGCAATAAATTTTGTCGAAAAATCACTGCCATTCACTGTTAATGTTGCTAGATCATTCACAGCAGCAAGATGCACATCATTGCTTGCAATATCTAGCGCACTTAAATCCAATTTATCTGTGCCATGTTTAAATTGTTCAATGGTATCCATTTGCGATGTAGTGGAATCACTAATAGAAATGTATTTATAAACATTCTGACCTTGGCCACCATTCATAAAATCAGCGCCTTTCCCGCCGATGATGATATTGTTTCCATTAGTACCATAAATACGATCACCGCCATCGCCACCCATCATGCTGTCATTGCCGTTGGCACCGTAAATGTTATAACCCTGCGCATCTGGTGCAACGATGACATCATTGTTATTGGTGCCATAAATATTACGGCCTTCTATACGTATGCCAGTACTGTTATTCGACGGTAGAGTATCTGGCACAGGTGGCGTTGGTGGAGCTGGATCCGGACTTGGTGGAGCTGGATCCGGACTTGGTGGAGCTGGATCCGGACTTGGTGGAACTGGGCTAGGATCAACGTGAATCACTGTGCCCGTCACTGATGACCACTCGCGGTCTGCATTAACGGCTAGCGTTTCATGTGCATCCAACGTTAATACTTTTCCATCTGAAAATGTTACTACTTGTTGTGTATCAGCCGGATTGTAAGCAACATACGTAATTAATCCGTCTTTATTGAATACACCGTAGAATAGCGAGTCAGCTGTAATAAATCGATCTACCTGTCCTAACTCACTCAAGTTATGCAACCAATTATAGGTATGTGCATAGGACTCCCCTTCTTCTGGCGTATAATTAAAATTATATCCATTTAATGCAGCAGCAGGGTCATACAATGCTTGATATTCGCGAACCAAATCAGTCCAGTCATTAGCAGGACCATTATTCCATTGTGAAATTTCACTAAAGTTTTTGGCAACATAATCAGGATATAAGCCTAAGTACAAAGAAGTTGCTGTAACAGGCAAATAATTAATTCCCTGAATTTTTTCTGGATCGGCCGAAAACCACGTACTATACGTTGCGCCATCACTCCAAACAATGCCTGCCGTAGTATGATTAAACGTATCAGGGAAATTCATATTATTGATATCAAACCAATACTGTTGAACAGCCGCTAACTCAGTAGAGAATAAATAGGAGCCTAGATTTTCTAATTGCGTATTATGTGTAATACCCCCCCACAGTGCGAGAGAGCTTGCAAAATTCAGTGCTTCAGATGATGACTCCTGGTTGTTACCAGAGAAAAATGATCCATCACCAGAGGCCCAAGAGTGACCTTCATAAGGGTCAAAGTTTCTCAAGAATGGAAACATTGTATCCATTGTATCTGTATTGGCGACACTTTTAATAAATAAATTCATCATGTCGCCCCAATCATTTACCCATTGCGGATCAAACTTTGCAACCTCGTAAGCGTCACGGATAAAATACCCGGCGTGAAAGTGGTGATCATTCAATTGATCATCTGAACCATACGCACCAGGATAAGGCTGTAGCAGATCCCATTGCGCGTTATAATAAAATTGTTGATCTTTTGGATCACTAGGATCCGCCGTAAACCAATCTTGTAACTCAGCTTTAATGGTATCCACAAAATATTGTTTAGCAGCTTGGTGCCCTACTTGATCCGATAATTCTGCTAACTCCCCCATCCGCGCCGTTAATTTAGCACTCCAATAAGAATCAGTTGGGCCAATTGGGTCAGACATCGATTGTAGTTGATGATATTCCGTATCAATTAAGTTGTATAATTGTGTTTTTTGCGTATCGTCTAAAAAGCTCGGTAATTCGGGTAATAATCCTGTATAGGCAATATCAGTGCTAAATGAATTGCCATCCAATAATTTCATTTCACCGCGCGGAGATTCATACGTATAATTGCTCAATATGTCATCTGTATTTAACCATTGATGTGGATACAATGCAGTTAATGTTTCGGTTGCATGACCCGGCTCTTTTGATTCTGTATCCACAGATAATATGGTATTCACTTTGGCATTTTCTGCATCATATGAAAAATTCACATGGCTATCTGTGACAAACGTATAAGCATGGTCATAGAAGTATTGTAAGGTTGCAACAGAATTATCTGGCAACAATGCAGCAGAAAAGTAATCTTTTCCATTTAAATCAGACGTAATAACACCGTGATCTAGATGCCATTCACTGCCTGTCGGTGCAAATAACCCATAGTTATTATCATTAATCGTGACGCCAATAACGTTGTGATCATCATACCAAACTTCACCTTGGCCATCCCATGGAACCACAGAGCCACCAGATGCACCCAGCGTTGCTGCCGAAACGGCAGGTTGCGTTGCTAATAATGCATGTGCAACGTTATCACCCGATAGAAATAGGGTGTTGTTAATGGCGCTACCTGACACTGAGAGGTTATCGAAAGGCAAAGCAATATTTGATGTACCCGTTTGCACACTCACATCACCTGATCCGAATGGCTTCCACACTTCTATTTTAACCGTTGCATCATTTAAGTTTTTCAGCTCCCCAATCACATTTGCACCACTGGAGCGTCCCGACTCACTCTGAAAATAATCTTCATATTGATTAACAACAGGATCAAGGGCTAAGTAATTGATGGTTTGCACATAATCAAACTTTCCATCTCCATTAGTGTCAATCGAAACACGCGCTTCAACAGAATTACCCACAGCACTACCTTGACCCGCAACAGCATTCACCAAAAGATGCATACCTAATTGCCCGCCATTGTAACTACCATTGACATGTTCAATTTTAAACACTTCGTTGGTCGTACTGTCTGGTTGTCCAATGCTATTGCCACTTGACTCTGATTTTAAGTCAATCAATGCATCTGCATTTCCCGTTCTTTCAAAATAAACAAAAGGAGAACCATGCCCGAAAGTTGCATGCAATTGATTGCTGGAATCACTGTCTTGCCATAATGCTTTATTAAAATAAGCCGAGGTACTTTCAAGCTGCGTGCTATTGGCATTCATTCCCACTAAGCCAACATTAAGATCACTATGGTAAGTGTATTGAAATACAAATTGTTTTTGCGGATCATCGTTATAATAGATAATATTAGGCGATGTAGTGTATCCCAAATTAAATCCACTAGCATCAGCCTTCACGTTGACTGGACCTGCAAACATTGGAGATGAATATTGATCACTAAAACGAGGAAAAACGATCGATGTAGACCAGTCATTGGTAGGAACTGCGCCAACGAAACCATCTGCCACTTTGGGGTCCAGCGGCACACCATTATAAGAAGAAGGCGTCACTACCCCTTCGGGCAATGTAGTCGTGTAACTACCTGATCCAACAGGGATAATAGCCATAGCCACCCCCCAAGCAATATTTAGACTTCCGCGTATGATTATAGTATAGACTATATGGCTAATATTGTTTAATAAATATACAATAAATATACATATATAGATGTCGCCTATCAGGGCCCCTAGATCGCAGTGAAGCGCCCGTGACAAAGAAATATCATGATGATTCACCTTATGCTAATTTTACTCGTGCCATACATGCGTTTAAACCGGCTTCAGGTACAATAGGCGATTATATTAAAGCCAGCGATAGAAACTGATGCTTTCGTTAAGGCATAATGGCTTTCAATTAATTGAGGAATAACCATCATGAACACTCTACTGCCCTGTCCAAAATGCAATTCTGAATATACTTACCAGGATGGCGCACTTTTCATTTGTCCTGAATGCGCGCATGAATGGGCAAGTGAAGCAGAAGAGAAGCCTGTCGCTAACAACTTAACTGTCAAAGATGCGCATGGTAATACACTCCAGGATGGCGATACTATTACCCTCATTAAAGATCTCAAAGTAAAAGGCTCTTCTTTGGTCGTAAAAGTGGGAACCAAGGTTAAAAATATTAGATTAGTTGAGGGTGATCATAATATTGATTGCAAGATTGATGGTTTTGGCGCAATGAAATTAAAATCTGAGTTTGTGAAAAAGGCATAACTGCTGTTAAGCACGAGGTTGACGTTAGCAGTGTAAAATCTAACAAGGTATCTTCTAGCATCGCGGATAATCCGGATGACATCTTTTATTTTCAATAAGTTATATCGCCCTGAATTTAGTTAATCCTTAACAACCTAGCATTAATTGCCACGATAATCGTGCTGAGAGACATCAAAACAGCGCCAAAAGCAGGGGTTAATAAAATGCCGTAGTTAAATAAAATACCTGCAGCGACTGGAATAGCAACAGCATTGTATCCGGTTGCCCAAAGCAGGTTTTGTATTATTTTATTGGTCGTTGCGTGTGAGAGGGCAATCACTGAAACGACATCTAAGGGGTTGCTTTTAACTAAAATGATATCGGCGGTTTCAATAGCGACGTCTGTTCCCGCACCAATTGCTATTCCCACATCGGATTGAGCAAGAGCAGGCGCGTCGTTCACGCCATCTCCGGTCATCGCTACAATCAGCCCCCTTTTTTGTACTTCTTTTATTTTGGCGACTTTTTCTTGCGGTAACACTTCTGCAAAATATTCATCTAATCCAATTTCCCTTGAAACCCATTCTGCCACTTTTTTATTGTCTCCCGTCAACATAATGCAACGAATTCCCATTTCTTTTAGTTTAGAAATGGCTTCTTTGGACTCTGGCCGGATAATATCAGCCAATGCAATAGCACCCTTCAAGGAGTTATCAATTATGACAAAAATAACGGTTTTACCTTCCGCATTTAATGTCGCAATCTTTGCGGAATCCGATTCAGCCAATTTAATAGTATTCTCACGTAGGTAGCCTGGGCTAACGACTTTAACCATTTGATTATTTACTTTTCCTTCTGCACCTTTACCAGGGATCGTTTTAAATCCTTCGACGGAGAAATTGTTCTTTCTAGAGCTCACAATACCTTTTGCAATGGGATGTTCTGAATGTGCCTCAACGGCAGCGGCAATATCAATTAACTTTTCATTATTTAAAGCATCATCAAACAACAAAACGTCCGTAATGCCAAATTTTCCCTCTGTTAATGTTCCAGTTTTATCGAAAATAATCGCATTAATATTTCTTGCTGTTTCAAATGCGGTGCGATTTCGTATTAAT
>Ga0155555_128_pt1 | contig 120639 bp, 109 predicted proteins | sample RifCSPhighO2_12_FD_107212 | JGI IMG/M metagenome (GOLD analysis project Ga0155555, IMG submission 107212) | Gammaproteobacteria bacterium RIFCSPHIGHO2_12_FULL_42_13 | reverse complement strand
TCAAATCTCATCGCACATATGAGCGCCAAATCCTAAACATGGTACAATGCCATAGTAAAATTTTACACCTAAAAATCATTCGCGACGGGTATATACATGACACCCTTACCTGCTGTCAATGTAACTGCCAAGCGCTTCAACAAACGCTTACGTGTTTGTGCGCTGATCGTTTTTTTTCTCTTTTCACTTTTATGTGCGCGGCTCATTTATTTGCAAGTAGTCGTTCATCATTTTTACGCCACCCTATCAAAACGAAATATTATTAGTGTCGTCCCTGTCAAAGCAACACGCGGCATTATTTATGATCGCAATGGGGTGGTACTAGCGCAAAATATTCCTGTGTATAGCTTGATGCTTACACTGGGAAGAGTGCAAGATCTCAAAGAAACGATTGAAGGATTAAAAAAAATCGTTCACTTGACGGATGAAGATATCCATACTTTTTATCGTATTCTTCGACAATATTACCCCTACCAACCCGTTTTATTAAAACAATCTTTAACGGAGCAGGAGGTGGCGCGTTTTTATGTGGATCAATATCGTTACCCTGGCGTCACCATTCAAACCAATATGATCCGACAATATCCTTTGGGAAGTGTCACCAGTGAGGTAGTCGGTTATATCGGGCGCATCACGCAACGTGAATTAAATGAAGTGGATCCTGCTGACTACACCACCTCGGATGAAATTGGTAAAGCAGGCGCGGAAGCAGAGGATGAAGTTTTATTGCATGGCAAGGTAGGTTCTCAACAAGCAGAAATTGACGCAAATGGTAAAGTGGTGCGTATTTTAAAAATGACACCGGCGATTCCTGGCGACCATATTTATTTATCCATTGATAGCAAACTCCAGGCAGTGGCTAAAACGGCTTTTGGAAATGACAAAGGCGCCTTGGTTGCGCTGGATCCTGAATCAGGTCAAATACTCGCGCTGGTTTCAAAACCCAGTTATGACCCCAATATATTTGAAACAGGAATGACGCATGCGCAATATCAAGCACTGATGAAATCCAGCGACCACCCGATGTTTAATCGTGCCACGCATGCAACGTATGCGCCCGGATCTACCATTAAACCCTTTATTTCTTTTGGTGCGCTGAATATGGGAATTATCAGTGTAAATGATTACATCGATGATCCAGGTTGGTTTCGCTTGCCTGGGACCGAGCACGTTTTTCATAATTGGGTGCGCACTGGGTTTGGCTCAGTCAATGTGATAAAAGCGTTGACCGTCTCTTGCGATACCTTCTTTTACGCACTCGCGGCAACATTAGGTATTCATCGCTTGAATCAAACCATTTCACAATTTGGATTTGGAGAAGCTACGGGAGCGGATTTGCCAAACGAGCATGTGGGTGTCTTACCCACGCCGGAGTGGAAAATGAAGCATATTGGCGCGCCCTGGTATACGGGGGATACCGTTGTTGCCGGCATTGGACAGGGGTATATCACTGCAACCCCTTTGCAACTTGCTGCAAGTATTGCAACCCTAAGTGAGCGCGGTAAAAAGTTTCGACCTCAATTATTGTGGAAATTAACGCAACCCAATGGCTTAGTCACCACGCTGCAACCCATCCCACTGACACCCATTGCAGCTAAAAATCCTAAGGATTGGGAAACAGTCATTGAAGCACTCCATCAAGTGGTTGAGAGTCCTTATGGAACAGCACATCGCACGTTTTCTGGTGCAAAATATTCTGCAGCTGGGAAAACAGGAACAGCGCAAATCAATCGTAGCGGTGATGATCCTAAAAATTTAACCACGCTCAACGACCACTTATTTATTTGCTTCGCACCCGTAGATCATCCCAAAATTGCCGTCGCAGTAGTGGTAGAACGCATTAGCGGTATGACGCAAAGCGCTGTGAAAATTGCGCGACAAGTGATGGATTACTATTTTCAAGAATTGGCGACAGGAAAAATTGATACAGCACTTCCGGCTTCTAATGAAAATACAGCGGTATCTGACAACATTAAAAAACTATTACAAGATGATTTTGCACAAGAAATGCGGCTTGAAAATTCCACCATGAAAAATGAAACCGGCGAACACACCGAAGATAATGAGGCAAGCCTAGAGCAAGCCTTAGATACACGCATTAATGCGCAGATTGAAATACCTAATTCAGAAGCATCAACAGAACAGCCGAGCACGGAATATGCCGATACAAACTTTAAATAACATTCATCTTTACTATGAGCAACACGGAAAAGGCCCTGATCTTGTACTGATTGGCGGATTATCTTCCGACCATCAGGTCTGGCGAAGTCCTTTGCGCATTTTTTCACAGCATTTTCGTGTATTAATTTTTGACAATCGTGGCGCAGGTCGCTCCAGCACACCAGATTACCCCTATACCATTGAAATGATGGCTAACGATACCATTGAATTAATGGATGCGCTGCATATTGAAAAAGCGCATATATTAGGCCATTCCATGGGTGGTGGCATTGCCATGCAGATGGCATTACTTGCACCTAAAAAAATAAATAAATTAATTGTGGTTTCATCACGCCCCTGTATTGGTGAACCTGCAAGAATGTATTTTGCTATGCGAGAAAAGCTCAAGAAACAAAATATTTCCGAAGGATTATTAGCAGAGTATATGATGCCGATATTATTTGGAGAAAAATTTTTAAGCAATCAAGCGAATGTGAAAGGATTTGCACAATGGACGGTGCGTAATCCCAATCCACAATCAATGATTGGCTATCACCATCAATTACACGCTTCTTCAACGCGTGATATCAGCGGTGAATTACATAATATTTCAGCGGAAACTTTGCTCGTTAATGGTACAGAGGACGCACTTGTGCCTTATCTTTACGCGCAAAATCTTGCTAAAAAATTTCAACGCGGAAAATTAGTAACGCTGCCAGAATGCGGGCATATGCCGCATGTGGAATATCCTGAAAAATTGGCGGAAGTGGTGATGGAGTTTATTCAACCTAAATAGCGCCTAAGCTCTTATTTACTTTACGCTGCACGCTTGGCTAATTGTGCTGCAATCCACATTTTTATCAATGATTTCAATCTGTTGCCACTTATCTAATCTGTGACACGCCATTTGTTTTAATGGTGCTAACCCTGCCCAGAAGTCTATGCTCTCCAGGCACGACTGTAAATATTCGGTAGAAAATCCGCCCAAGCGATTTCTAAAAATTCTACTATACTTCGCGAGTGTTACCTAAATGGAGAAGTATGATGAATTACAAAAAACTGATGATTTTTGGAGCTATCTGCTGCATTTTTGGCGTTCCATTTTCTGCTAATGCCGATAATAACAGTGTTAGCGTAACTTATGTTGCTCACGAGTTGACTGGAGCAAGTGTAAGCGGTAGTTGCGGCGCTATGCTAGAAGTTGGCAAAGATAGGATGGCATCGATAGCAAAGATTGTTTTTCCGAATAAGATTGTTAAACCCTGCGTTGCACAACTTGCATTGGGGGATAATACAGTTTTATTGAGCGTTGCCCCTGGAAGATTCTCAGAGCTTGACACAAGAGAGGTGGCAATTCTCACTGTTGATCGATTTGAAGGTTTTGAAAATAAAAGTGTTCCACTTGCGAAACCGTACTGTGCACTTGTAGATGGTAGCAGCCCTATAGAATTTAGCCACCTAAAAGTTCCACCATGCTCTCAAGTCATATTAAGGTTGCAATAATCCTAGAAACAGCAGTTGAAACCTAATACCCGAAGCTTCATTTTCAATGAGGCTTCCATCTATCATGTAGTTAATACCTCATGTCAACTCTGTTCCCACTATGACACAACAAATCATGCGCGATGCTGTTAGCATGATGCGCAACTTCTGTGACGGACAAATCCACTGTGCCCCACAAAATTACGGCATCATTGATAGCTGCTTCAGGGACAGCAGAAAGATCAATCGCAATCATATCCATGGAAACACGTCCGACAACAAAACAGCGTTTCCCATGCAATAAAACGGGTGCACCAGTTTGAATATTCCTCAAATAACCATCCCCATAACCTATTCCAACAATACCAATGCGCATCTCTTTTTTCGCTTCATACGTGCAGGAATAACCAATTTTTTCCCCAACTGAAATAGTTTTAATGGAAAGCAGCGTGGAAGATAATGTCATGGCAGGACGAAGGCGATTAAAAAAAGCGGTTTGTGGATTATCCAACGCAAACGGAGAAGCGCCGTAGAGCATTATTCCTGGGCGAATCCATTCTACTGCCGATGTATGCCCTGGATCCCGCGGACTTTCGCCGCGGGATGACGTGTCTTTTTTGCTGTACTCAATGCAACTGTTTATATGCGCTACAATACCCGCAGAATTTAATATACTTTTTGGATTCGGTGTATTTTTCGTGGCGTGCTTGAAAGCAGCCATTTGCTGCTGCGTAAAAGAAGTATCTGGATTGTCCGCGTCAGCAAGATGTGTGCAAATAACAAAATTTTTCTCAATAAAAGAAATTGCGTTAAGTTGCCGGTAAATGAGATCGAACTCAGCAACAGAAAATCCTAATCGGTGCATTCCCGTATCTATTTTCAACCAAATAGAAAGCGGTGCAGTTAGATTTTTCAAAAGTTGCAATTGGGAATGATGATGCACGCAGGGAATTAAGTGTGGATCTTGTATGAAAATCGATAGTTCTTCTTGCGTTGCAAAACCACGCATCACCACAATGGTGCTGTGAATACCATTTTCACGCAAGGTCAACGCTTCACTTAAAGTTGCCACACCCAACGCATCTGCAGTAGATAAGGTTTTTGCGACAGGTATTAATCCATGACCATAACCATTGCTTTTAATCATGGCTAAGATTTTTTTGCCAGGTAAATGCTCTTTAATAACTGAGAAATTGTGATAAATAGCAGGTAAATCGATGGTGGCAATGGCTGATGTGATCATGTCAGTTGTTGCGCATGAATAAATTGTATGCCTCTATTGTGCATTTCTCGTTCTGCCTTTTCAACATCTCCAGGATGCAGATTCACACCACGACAGCCTTCTGAAACAAGAAAAACCTCAAATCCCTCTGCTTTGGCATCTAAACAGGAAAATTTAACGCAATAATCGGTGGCAAGCCCCATCACGTAGAGCGTATCAACGTTAATACTGCGAAGATATTCGCCGAGACCAGTTTTCTTTTGATGCGCGTTATCATAAAAAGCGCTGTAACTATCGATAGTGGGATCCGTTCCCTTTTGAATAATTTTTGTAATGTAGCGCTGATCAAGTGCTGGATGAAAAGCTGCCCCTTTCGTGTGCTGCACACAATGCTCCGGCCAGAGCGATACAAAGCTGCTGTGATTTTTTGGATGCCAATCCTGTGTAGCAATCACATGCTTAAAATAAGGCATCAATTGATTGGCGATTGCAACCACCGCGCTACTTTCTGGTACAGCAAGACTGCCGCCCTCGCAAAAATCATTTTGCAAATCAATCAAAAGCAATGCGCTTTTTTCACGTCTCTCATGGATATTCACATGATGTTCCGATAACAGCTGAGATTTTAGCGCTAGCAATTGTGGATCATACGAGACGAAATACGTTTGATCTTGCGCGCATGAGTGATGAAAAGCAGCTACTTGCTCAAGTGAATAGGCACGGATCTCATCTAATGTTTTATCCTGAGCAATACATTTTCCGTTTCGAAAAATGGGTATCAACAAATCTTTCGAAGTTGCATTATCATTAACCGTATCAGTAACACCCATTTTTTCATGATAAATCACATCGCGCAGCCAATGTCCCTGCTGATAATAGCGTTTGATTTGCAAAATACCCGGATCGCTAGTTTTGATGCGATTATCAGAATATTTCAGCTTATACTGCCAATCATTATCTTTTGAAATCGCACCCAATTTATAGACCGTATCCAATGAAGGCTGTCCATATCCTGTAGAAAGTGAAGTACCTACACCCCACCCTTCAATGGGCGCATGCTGCAATTTTAAAGCTTCAATACGCGCTTCCGATAAATCACCACTGGCATAAATTTTGGTATGCGTAAAACCCGCCGCATCCAATTTTTTTCGCGTTTCAACAGATAATTGTTCTAAATTTCCAGAGTCCAATCGAACGCCTTTGAGTTTCCCGCCCTGCGCTTTGAGCTGACGCCCCGCAGCAATCGCATGATCAACCCCTTGAAGCGTATTGTACGTATCCACTAATAACACTACATTCTCGGGCATGGTTTTTGCATAAGCCTCAAATGCAGCTTGTTCATTTTCGAAAGCCATCACCCAGCTATGCGACATGGTTCCAACAACAGGAATTCCATAACGATAGCCCGCTTCAACATTGGAAGTAGCATCAAAACCGCCGACATAAGCACTGCGACTAGCGGTTAATCCACCATCAGGTCCTTGTGCACGCCGCAAGCCAAATTCAAATAATTCATCCTTGCCGACACGATGGCGAATACGCGAAGCTTGTGACGCAACTAATGAGGAAAAATTAATGGCATTAATTAAAGGTGTTTCCAACAATTGACATAAAATTAAAGGTGCTGTAACCCGAAGCATCGGTTCATGCGCAAAAACAACACTTCCTTCAGGTACCGCGTCCACCTCACCCGTGAAAGTTAGTGTTTCTAAATACTTCATGAAATTCTTTGAAAAACTCGGATATTTTTGCTTTCTCAAAAAATCCAATTGAGGCGCATCAAATCGAAATTGCTTCAATAAATCGATCACATTTTGCAAACCGCACGCAATAATATAATTGCCCTGCGTTGGGTTTCTTCTACAAAAAAGATGAAAAACAGCAGGGGTTTCATGCATACCCAACTGCCAGTAACCATAAGACATGGTGAGTTGATAAAAGTCAGTCGTAAAAGGTGAGTAGGTCATTGCTCTGCTTCTGTATCAAAACTCCGCAAGTTAATATCCAGCTGGTCCTTTTCGGGGCGCTTTATGCATTGCCATTTGCAAGAATACGCCTCAAATGAGCGTTCGCAGGATGCACTATCGTAGACAGGATCGCAATGAAAATTTTGCAATTGAAAATTATATAATTCAGCTTCCTTGCAAGTATGTATTTTTACAGGTTTTTGTGGTGAACCCAGTGGCGGAAACTGAATACAATTAAAACATCGTGCACCCAAGGGGTTCCGACGAGTGCAGTAGCTTTTGTTTTTACAAACCCGCTTCCATTGCTCGCAGTTAGCATCAGGTGTGAATCGGGTCGTCCCTTCTGGACTCAGTATTGGCGCTGAAAGGGATATTGTCACCCACCCCACTAAGAGCGAAAGAATCGATAGTATAAGGCGCATATCCAATCCTCTCTTCTTTTAAAGATAGCATGCAGGTAGAATGACGCCAAACTGCAAAAGGAGAGTTTTATGGCGTCGACGACTAGCGCAGGATTAGCGGGGGTGATCGCCGGTCAATCCGCTATCTCTATGGTAGGACACAACCATAATGAACTGCATTACCGCGGCTATGAAATCCATGAGTTATGTCAATATGCTTCTTTCGAAGCAGTAGCCTATTTATTGATTTACGGAGAACTCCCCTCCAAAACACAATTAACGGACTATCAAAAAAAATTAATTTCATTACGAACACTGCCGAATAATTTAAAAGAAATACTTGAAAAAATTTCTGTCACGGCGCATCCCATGGATGTGTTGCGCACTGCATGTTCATTTTTGGGAACCATTGAACCTGAAAATACGCAGCACGATCAATACGCGGTTGCAAATCGTTTACTCGCATGCTTTCCGGCAATTCTCACCTATTGGTATCACTATCAACACCATCAGAAAAAAATTACCACCGATTTACCTGATCTCACCACCGCTGAATATTTTTTACATTTATTGCACCAAAAAAAACCGGATACGTTACAAGCACAAGTGATGAACATCTCCCTTATTTTATATGCAGAGCATGAATTTAATGCCTCAACATTTGCAGCACGTGTCACTGCTGCAACACTTTCTGACTTTTATTCCTGTATTTGTAGTGCTATTGGTACATTGCGCGGTCCGTTGCACGGTGGCGCAAATGAAGAGGCATTAAAATTAATATTGCAATTTAAATCTTCCGCGGATGCAGAGTCAGGTTTATTGAAGTTACTTGCACAAAAAAAATTAGTGATGGGTTTTGGGCATCGCGTATATAAAACCGGTGATCCACGCTCTGATATTATCAAAGCAGAAGCCAAAAAACTTGCTGAAGCGGTAGGCGATACTGTGATTTATCCTGTTTCTGAAACTATTGAAGCGGTGATGCGTCGCGAGAAAAAAATGTTTCCCAATCTCGATTTTTATAGCGCTTCCGCGTATCACTTCTGTGGTATACCCGTGGAACTTTTCACCCCAATTTTTGTACTCGCCAGAACTGCTGGTTGGGCCGCGCATATTATCGAACAACGCGCAAATAACAAATTAATTCGACCTTTGTCTGAGTACACGGGTCCTGCACCACGGAAATACTTACATGCATAACATCAATCTTTCTCATCAATCCTTCGATACCATCATACAAAAAATAACGGATTACGTCGTTGATTATAAAATTGAAAGTGCGCTTGCCCTACAAACCGCTTATTACGATTTTTTGGACACCCTCGGTTGCGGGCTGATGGCATTAAAATTTCCTGCGTGCACAAAATTACTCGGGCCCATCGTGCCTGGCGCCACCCTAGAAAATGGCGCGCGTGTTTTTGGTACGAACTATGTACTTGAGCCCGTACAAGCAGCCTTTAATATCGGCGCAATGATTCGCTGGTTAGATTTTAATGACACCTTTTTAGCGGCGGAATGGGGGCACCCTTCTGATAATTTGGGCGGTATTTTAGCTGTTGCAGATTACCTTAATCGTGCTGAAAAAAGAAAGTTAACCATTGTCGATATTTTGCATGCCATGATTAAAGCGCATGAAATTCAAGGTGTGCTGGCACTTGAAAATAGCTTTAATCGTGTTGGATTGGATCATGTGATCTTGGTAAAAGTAGCAACCACTGCTGTCGTTTCACATTTATTAGGTTGCAACAAGGATCAAATCAACAATGCTGTTTCGAATGCTTTTCTTGATGGCCAGGCGTTACGCACTTATCGTCATGCACCCAACACAGGCTCACGCAAATCATGGGCTGCAGGTGATGCTACTTCACGGGGTGTACGATTAGCGCTCATGGCGCGCCTAGGGGAAATGGGTTATCCCAGCGTTTTAACCGCAAAAACCTGGGGTTTTTATGATGTTTCCTTCAATGGAAAAGCATTTACGTTGCAACGTGAATTTGGATCTTACATCATGGAAAATGTTTTATTCAAAATTTCATACCCGGCAGAATTCCACGCGCAAACCGCAGTAGCGTGCGCATTAAAATTGCATCCTTTGCTAAAAAACAAATTAGATCAAATCAAAAGAATTGATGTGCGCACACAAGAAGCCGGTATTCGCATTATCAGTAAGAAAGGACCGTTAAATAACCCTGCCGATCGTGATCACTCCCTGGAATATATGGTTGCTGTTCCCTTAATTTATGGTGAACTCACTGCAGCGCATTACGAAGACACGATTGCAAAAAATCCGCTGATAGATCAACTGCGGGAAAAAATGATTACCGTTGAAGATAAAACGTTTAGTCGCGATTATCTCGATCCAGAAAAACGGTCAATTGCAAACGCTATCAAGGTTACCTTCGAAGACGGTACTAGCACGGAGGAAGTGCGTATTGATTATCCTGTCGGGCACAAACATCGCCGCGAGGAAGGTATTCCCCTGCTGATTGAGAAATTTAAAAAAGCCGTTCATGCGCACTATAAAAAAGATCGGGCGGAAGAAATCATCAAAAGCTGCTTAGATGAAAAACATCTTTTAGAAAAAACAGTGGATGAGGTGGTTGCTGCGTTAACATAGAAATGATCCCGAATATCAGGCGTTATTTAAAAAATAGGGTTATGTTTAATGCACATGTATCACCGCGACAAAAATATGGAAAGATACAACCGCCCTAAAAAATTGCAATACCGTGGTCGTTGTCGCATTTTACTGTATTGTATTTGATTGATGGAGGCATCATGCTTCCATATTTCGGTCGTGACGCTTAGATAATCCTAGAAATGGCAGCTGAAACCGTAGCGAGAGGGCTTAAGCTTAGGGGCTCATAATTCAATTATTAAAAGCCCCGAGCCCTCGCAGCAGGTTTAACTTTCCCCAGCAAAATAATATTCAATCCCCTCTTGCCAAGGCCATACAACAATATCGCCAAATTTCTTTTTATTTATGTCTTGTGAAAAACAGATTGCCTCACACGATGGAAATTCTTTTTTAAGCGCACAAAGATTTTTTAACTGATTTTCTTGCACATCCTTACTGCTTTTAATCTCAATTAATAATAATTTTTTTCCAGGCCGATCTACAATCAAGTCAATTTCAGCGCCTGTTTTTGTACGCAAATACATCAAGCGATACTCATTTTGCGCATAATCAATATATTTTTTAATTTCGATAATAATGAATTGCTCAAATAAATCACCGTAATAATGTGTTCTTTCTCTGGGAGGAAGTGATATCATTCTCGCTAAACTTCTTGAAACACCAACATCAAAAAAATAAAATTTAGGTGCTTGATTAATTTGTTTGCGAAATGAACCTGAATAGGCATGCACAAAAAAACCCAGTAACGTGTCTTCCAAAATAGTGTAGTAATTTTCAACGGTCTTGTAATCCACACCAACATCTCGCGCTATATTACTGTAATTAATTATTTTTCCATCACATTGGGCCGCTACTTCTAAAAAATACCGAAAAGGATCTAAATTGCGCACAAGTTGCTCAAACCAAACTTCTTCTTTTAAATAAGTACGCGCGTAAGACTGTAAAAATTTTTTCTTCTGAGTAGCATCTTTGTATTGGTATATTTTTGGCAACATCCCCCAATTCAGTGCAGCCTCAATCGAAAACTTTCCACCCACCTCAGTGTAGGTAAATGGTGCAAGGTAATAAACAAAAGCGCGTCCGGCTAATAAATTTGCGGCATTATTCTTTATTTTTCTTGCGCTAGAGCCCGATAAAATAAAATGTTTGTTTGTATGCTCGATAAGGTAATGAACGATATCCAGTAATTTCGGTATTTTTTGAATTTCATCGATAATAACATGTGTTTTTTTTGCGGGAAGCGCGCTTACTTCTGCGATAAGTGTATCGGGATTTCTGGTATATTTTTCCTCAACACTTGCCTTTAAAAGATCCAACCACAAGGCATTTTCTTCACTAAAATAGCGAGAAAGTAATGTGCTTTTGCCTGTTCCTCTGGGTCCAAATAATAATACACTTTCATCCATTCTCAATTTTAACTTTCTGTTTATTATTGATTTTTTCATTATTTTTACAGATTATAATTCTAATTTAGCTTCTATTTTAGGAGTATAGTCTATTGTTTTGGAGTTTTCAAGACATTCATGCCAGTGTGACAAAGAGGATCATAGCCTAAAAAATTGATGACCCTCCATGCTACTGGCGGGAATTTTTTTAGCATAGTCCATCCAGATCACCCGCTGATTCGTAGACTTCTCATCATTTTCTCAATAAATTACGATAATTATGTACATTCTGTACGAAACAACTCCTGTTATTTTTTTGGCCAGATCGATATAATCTGGCCATCATTATCACTGTCCGGTAGTCGTAAAATTACAGATTGTAAATTTACGATAGTGAAAATACGACTGAAAAATTACTGTATTCTCGAGATAAAAATGTCACTTACAATGGCCAAACATCCGATATTCACTCAGGCGCAGATTCTGAGGGATGTTTGCAAACCCCTTGAGCGTTTCAATATTAACTTATTCAGTCACGTGCATATTAATAACGATTCCGAAATGACGTGTTTGCATAACCGCCCTGGATTTGTCGCCAATTATTTATCGAAAAATTATCACCACGCTGACATTCACGCAGCGAATCAAAATCATTTCGGTGAATTTTTATTGTGGGATAGTTTAACGTGCACTGGTAAATCCCATACCATGTTAAAAGATGCAGTTGATCTGGGTCATAAACAATTTTTTACCCTTGTGGAAAGAGATTTAAATGGCATGAATTTTTACCACTTTGCTACACCTTCCTCTTCAATTGGGATGAATCAAATTTATTTAAGCAATATTGATGCATTGAAAGCATTTATTCAGTATTTCAAATCAACCGTCAAAAGTGCGAAAGAGTTATCACCATGGCGCGATCTTAAATTGATCATTGAAAAAAAACATTCTAATATTGAATTATTAGTTGAAGATAAATTAATTTCAGTTGATAGGATTCAAAAAGAATTCCTTAAAGATATTTCTTATTCGTTGATAGCTAATCCTCATTTATCGAAACAACAAATGAATTGTTTGCATTTACTGGCAATGGGATTTTCTGCGAAAGAAATTGCAGATCAATTAAACTTGTCCCGACGTACTGTTGAAAGTTATCTGGCGCATATTAGACAAGTGTATGGTTGTCGTAATTCGAAGGAATTAATTTCAGCTTATTGGAATAAAAGGTAGGTTTTTTTGAAAATACTTTTTCAAAAACTAAAAAGCAAAATAACGCCAAATGTCGCTGCAATAATATTAAATAGTCTCTGCATCCATTGATCCCCCTTTCTTAATCCGTAGCGGGAACCAACCGTTGATCCAATTAATGTGCCGAAAATTAAGGCAAGCGCAAAATGCCAATTAATAATCCCATGAGAACGATAAACGAATAAAGAAGTGATCGCAATTGCAATTCCGCTGACTTTACGCGTACCCACTGACTCAGAAATTGTTTTTCCAAAAACTAATTGAAAAACAAGTGCGGTTATTTTTGACTGACAACCACATAGACCTCCTATCGCGCCGACAACGGTTAATAACCCATATCCAAACCATTTTCGTGGAACTGACAATTGGGTTGTATAATTTTTTATAGCATCTGATTTTGTTTTTATCACGGATACAACTAGCAAAACAAGAATTAAAACACCCAAAAACTTTTTTAAAATTTTCCCTGAAATAATTAATAAAACATGTGCGCCTATGATGGCACCAATAATACCAACTATTGAAGCACGAAGTGCTAATTTATAATCTACCTTTCCTTCCCTATGAAACTGTTTTAATCCAGCAAGCATGGTGCCAAGCGATGCAATGCGCGAAGTTGCAACCGCTGATTGCGGTGAAATTCCAAGCCACACCATAACAGGCAATGTTACTAAAACACTTCCGCCCGTATTCGTTCCAATAAATCCAGTAACAATTCCCAGCAACGACAGTAAAAATAAAATAATGTAATTAGACATAAAGCCTTTGGAATATCAAATTCAAATTTAGATTTTTTTGTTTTTAACACAAATTTAAAGACTGATATATCCTTCCAACAGTTATTTTAATACCGTATTTTTACGGTATTGCCATGCAATGGACCCTATGCAAGTATCCACCAAACAAATTTTTGGTGTTTTTTATGGAAAACTGTATGAGAAACGATTTGATTCTTGAAGACACAACTCTTCGGGATGGTGAGCAGACGCCGGGAATTTCGTTTAACAAAAAAACAAAAATAGCGATATATAAAGCACTTGTGAAAACTGGTGTAAAATGGATGGAGGCCGGTATTCCTGCCATGGGTGGAGAGGAATTAGAAGCGATAAAAGAGATTAAGCATCTGTCAGAAGAAGACGGTGTGAATGTAATTGCCTGGAACAGAGGCATTCGAGAGGATGTGGAATTTTCAATATCGCTGGGATTTAAAGCGATTCATATTGGTCTTCCAACATCAAACGTACATTTAAAAGATAGTATTAAAAAAGACAGGGGCTGGTTATTAACACAGGCGTCTGAACTCATTAAGTTTGCAAAAGATAAAGGTGTGTTTGTCTCAATAAGTGCTGAGGATGTTGGTAGAACAGAAATTTCATTTTTACAGGAATATGCTAGAATTGTTCAAGAAGCAGGCGCTGATAGATTACGCTTGTCAGACACCATCGGTATTTTATCACCTAAAAAATATAGTGAAATCATATCAGCCATTAAATCTGCTGCCTCCATTGATTTGCAAAGTCATGCGCATAATGATTTTGGTTTAGCAGTTGCGAATACCTTGTCAGCAATAGAATCAGGTGTGAAATATTTTCATGTCACAGTCAATGGTATTGGTGAACGAGCTGGTATGCCGGACTTTGGACAAGTCGTAATGTCATTGAAAAATTTTTATGGTGTTGATTTGAAATTACAGTTGGATGAATTAACAAGCTTAAGCGAACTTGTTTCTAAGTTTTACAAAGTACCACTTTACCCTTGGCACCCGATTGTCGGAAAAAATGTTTTTTCGCATGAATCTGGAATTCATGTAAATGGCACGATCGGTAATACATCAACATTTGAACCATTTTCACCAGAGATAGTCGGCGGCAAAAGAAGAATTATCATCGGAAAACATTCTGGAAAGAACGCAATTAAACATGTTTTGGAAAAAAACGGTGTAATTGTGAATGAAAAAATTCTTTCAGAATGTCTAATTGCAGTAAGAGAAAAATCTATTTCATTAGAAAGAAATTTATCACTTCAAGAATTAAAAAATATTTATGATGAACAATATGAAAAAATCAGCGTTATTTAGAAAATTAATCAAAGAAAAAAATATCGTTAAGCTCATAGGCGCACATAATGGATTTACAGCAAAGCTAGGGGAAATGGCGGGTTTTGGCGCGATATGGGCAAGCGGTTTTGAAATTTCATCCGCACATTGCTTGCCAGATGCCAATATTTTATCCATGAGCGAAGTCTTGCATGTAGCAGATGGAATTAATAAATCCGTCAATATCCCGGTGATAGCAGATTGCGATTCTGGGTTTGGTGATATCAATAATGTAATACATCTTGTTAAGTGTTTTGAAGATCGCGGTATTGCTGGAATTTGCATGGAAGACAAATTATTTCCAAAAATAAACAGTTTTGTCGAAAGAAAGCAATCTTTGGCTGGTATTTCAGATTTTTGCGAGAAGATCCTTGCAGCAAAGGACGCTAAAAAAGATGAAAATTTTTTCATTATTGCGCGCACAGAGGCATTAATCGTAACCGCAGGCTTGGATGAAGCACTCAACCGTGCAAATTCATATGTAAAAGCGGGTGCGGATGCAATATTGATTCATTCAAAAGAGAATACCCCAAATGAAATTTATCAATTTTGCGATCGATTTCAACGCAAGGTACCTATATTTATCGTTCCAACCACTTATTCATCTGTAAAAGCCAATGAGTTGATTCAAAAAAAAATTAATGCCGTTATTTATGCAAATCATGGTATCAGAGCAATTCATAACACATTACAAAAAACGTATAAAAATATTCTTGAAAATAATTCAACTATTGAGATTGAAAATGAAATTTCAACAATGAAAGAAATATTTGATATGCAAAATATGGAGAATCATATACAAAATTACACTCGTTATTCAAATAAGATTAAAAATCTCTTAAAAGAAGAGGAATACGTTTGATGAAAATTGATACGCATACACACTTTCTTCCAAAAAAGAATTCAGCGCCCGATTGGAAAATCATTCAATTTTATTTTCAAGTTGCACGCCATCATGATCTCAATGTGATTTGTTTTACAGAGCATTTAGATGCAGATTTTTATGAAAATGTATTGAATTCTATTTTTGAAGAAAATTGTTTTTCTGGTGAGATTCTCAATGATGGGCTGATCAGATTGCCGAATTCTCTTTTGCTAAGCTCAGGTACTGAGATTTCATTGGCTGGAGGTGCAGACGTTGGTCTTCACGCAAAACCAAGCGTAATAAAAAAATTAAACAAAACGAAAGGATTTTATACTCTAGATTTTCTTGCTGAAGAATTGGAGACACTAGACAGTAATTATATACTTGTCGCTCACCATTTATTTAGAACAGGGAAGTGGATTGATAATATCGATAAAAAATCTGCATTAATTGACGCAATAGAATTACCACCTAAAGATATCACACAGGAATCGAAATATAGAGAATTATCGCTTGAAACTGGCAAACCATTTGTCGCAGGAAGCGACTCTCATACATGGTTGCAGCTAGGTGTCGGCGCTACTTATGTGGATGAATTAAATTTTGATGGTAATAATTTTAATTTAAAAGAATTTAAACAGCTCATAAATCGAAAAATGGTTGAACCAGTAGTTTCTTCTGATGCATTAAGTCAAGTTGAATTATCTACCTTATATAGAATGGAATTTCTTGCTTAATCTTCTTATTGCAATAGATATAGCTGTCAAAAATTTCGGGGGTTTACATTTGCGCTTAGACCCCCACGAACGCGATGTTATCGAGAAAATCTAATAGAAAGCACAATGGATAGCAGCAGCATTAACACCACTACGCCCAAACTCATCAACACCGGAATTGCAAACCAGGGTTCCAACAACATCTTCGCACCCACAAACATAAGAATGCAGGCGAGACCATATTTTAGGTATTTAAATTTCTCATTCAGATGCGCTAAGAAATAATACAATGCACGTAACCCTAATATCGCAAATACATTAGAAGTAAAAATAATGAAAGGATCTCGTGTAATTGCAATAATCGCGGGAATGCTATCAATCGCAAAAACAATATCACTAACTTCAATAAAAATAAGCGCTAAAAATAACGGTGTCAGGTAACGTGCGCCATGTTGACGAATAAAAAATTTACCGTCAGATAAAACATGGCTGATACGACAAAACCGTTGAAGTAATTTAAACAGAAGCGTATCTGGAAGAGATAAAGCTTTTTCTCGAGAAAAAATCATTTTCACACCGGTGATTACCAGAAAAATACCAAATACATACAACACCCAATGAAATTCGTTGATCAGAGAAATACCCAGGGTGATAAACAATAATCGCAGAAAAATCGCGCCCAAAACACCATAAATCAATACACGTTTTTGGTGCATTACCGGAATAGAAAAATAATGAAAGATCATATAAATCACAAAAATATTATCAACAGATAATGATTTTTCGATTAAATAACCCGTGAAAAATTCCAAGGATTTTTGATTGGCAACAGCAAGCGTTTGTGTTTCATTCAAATAAATCCATAAAAATCCGTTAAAAAGCAGCGCTAGGGTAAACCAAGTGCCAGTCCAGATGAGCGCCTCACGGCCACTAATCCTGTGTGACGTGTATCTCCCCATTAAAAAAATATCGATGAAAATACAGAAAAAAATTAAACAGAAAAAAATACTCCACATCCACGGGGTTGCGATACTTACCATGGCGATGCCCCTTGATCAGTAGAATTTGGCCATTGCCGTTGTGAAGCAGATGTTTCATCTTCGCTGCTCGCGGTTATTACCAGTGGGTCAGTAAATCTTACTCTTTTTGTTGGCCATTTTTCTTGCCCGGTTTCCTTATGAAGCTCTGCTAATTGCCGTGAAATATCGCAATTTCTTGCGGCATTTACAGAAGCATAATAAGCAATCTGCGCTTCAGTAGCCTTACAATCGCGGAGTGAAATCGGCGTGCAACTTGCCAATATTTTTTCGTTATAAGGGGAATCCCCTTCCGGAATTTTTGTTAAATCAATATCGGTAAAATCCACTTGAATGCCCTGTAAACCTGATAATTTATTGGCTTCACCCTCCTCTTCCGCTTCTAGCAAGTAATGAAAGAGCACAGAATAAAATCGGAAGGGGATAGGCTCATTGGTTTGATACACACTGCTTTGCAAATTGATACCAGGAATTCGCAACATTTTATCAACAGTATCAAAACTAAAGATAGTATTTTGATAAGTGAATTCAGGATACGGAAGAAATAAAATATCTTGTAATGACATTTCGTTATCTTGCAAGGTTGAAAAATCGATATCAGTAAATACCACCTCATGATAACCGTCTTGACGATGTCGTCGTTCGGCAAGGTATTGCAACAGTGACGTTTCTTGATTTCTTAAAGAGGGTGGTCGATGAAAAGAGGGGTTCTGAAGAAAAAAATCAGCTTTGGTCACCAGCAGTTTTTTCAAGGGGGGAGAAATTACTGGCTCAGATGCCGGCAGTGATTGTCGACGCGAAGCTGAAAACATCCCTGCCAACCAGACTCCTGTTTTAACCGCAGAACTCCACCATCCTTCACCTTTACGCATACTATCCCTTAAGGAGTTGTTTTCTCGGTAAACTTTCGATATCCTTGCCCGCAGTATTCACCTTGGAGCCTTTATGAAAGCAGGTATTCACCCAAAGTATGAAGAAGTTGTAGTGACTTGCAGCTGCGGCCACTCTTTTAAAATCTATTCTACCCTAGGTCGGAAAGACCTTCACCTCGAAATTTGCTCCAAATGCCACCCCTTCTACACCGGTCAACAAAAGCTGGTAGACACCTCCGGACGTGTCGAAAAATTCAAAAAACGCTATGCACGTAAAACCAGCAAAACCGAATCTAACACTGATGCGGCTGGTTAGAGCCTCCCGAAACCCTGTGCAAGTAGCTGATCAAATTGGCGTCTGTGATTGTGGTTTCGCTGAGCGTTCTACGCCACGTTCTGGCGCCCGGCTCCCCTTGATATAACCCAATAAGATGCCGAGTCATTTGCCGCAAAGGCGCGCCTTTTGCATACTGTTTTTCAATATACACAAGATAATCCCTCAGGACCGCCTCCCGCGTACAAATATCGCTTTTAGCGGCCGAGAAGGTCGTTAAACAATAAGGGCTGTTACACACCACCCTGCCTAACATCACGCCATCAACATGCTGTAAATGCGTCTGAATCTCACCCTCCGTCGTGATACCACCATTTACAATAATCTCACATGAAGGAAATTGTTTTTTCATCCGATAAACACGTTCGTATTGCAACGGGGGAATACTGCGATTTTCTTTGGGGCTTAAACCCGATAACCACGCTTTTCGGGCATGAAGAATAAAAGTTTGACAGCCTGTCTCAGTGATTTTCCCAATAAAATCAGCAAGAAAGTAATCACTGTCATACTCATCCACCCCCAACCGGGTTTTAACAGTCACCGGCGTTTCCGTTGCCTCTCGCATCGCTGATACACATTCTGCTACCAAAACCGGTGTTTTCATTAATGCAGCACCAAAACAACCATTTTGGACACGCTCACTGGGGCAACCCACATTTAGATTAATTTCATTGTAACCGTAACCTGAGGCAATTTTCGTTGCCGCAGCCAGTTGCTTTGGGTTTGATCCGCCCAATTGCACAGCCACGGGATGCTCCACTTCTGAAAATGAAAGCATATCAGCATGCTTTCCGTACAAAATGGCATTATCAGTTACCATTTCGGTATATAAAACTATCTGCTTGGAAAATAAGCGAAAAAGATACCGACAATGGCGATCAGTATAGGCCATCATGGGCGCAATGCAGAGTGTATGGTTCATGCTACTTCCGCCAGCCGATCAGGGTGGAAGAAGCTAAAAATAGAAAGTATTTCATATCACGTTAATACTACCATGCCATCATACAGTAAAAGCCAAGAAGAGAATCTATGACACACAAAAAGATTATCTTAGATAAAGCGCTATTTGCGATACTATTTATGTCAGGCTCATCCATGATAACGGTGACTCTGTTTGGTGCAGCCCTTGTTATTTTTATGTTATCAGACACCTTTCCAACAGGAAAAATTTATGCCAACTGTAGCAGCGGAATACCTAAACATTATAATAGTCAAGCGGAATTAATTGAAACGCTTTCTAGTCACTGTCAAGTGGGTGGAATGAATTGCTGGAGTGTACAGCGAAATGCGTTTTTGAACTTTCCGTGGCTATACCAGGTAGCACTCACTCTCTGTAATTCAGGATCCTGCTCAATGAACAGCGAAAATTACTGGTGTGCCGGCGCTAATGTATCAACTGAATATGTCTATCGTACCTGCGATAAAGAGCCTCTATCGACACTTCTTCAATATGTTCTGATAGATGTTGTACCAATACTAACAGTGCTTGCTATTTTAGCAAGCCTAATGAGATTACGGCTGCAACGGTATATTACAGATGAGGATAGGGTGGCATGGAACGAAGCAACGCAAGATAGATTTTTTGGTATCCCAATAGGTCCTTTTACAAGAGATGTTATTGAGACTTTCAACGTGTGTGGAAGGCGTTTGACTGATTGTTTTTCAGCCATGTGGAGAGGAGGTCAAAGAGCGCCACTGGATGATAATCATAACATGGTTCCTGGGGCACAATACGGCGCAATGGCAGAAGAAGGTAACGCCCCTCAATAAAAAGGTTGTTTATTCACCAGCTATTGTCATCTGATCAATCAATAGGGAACCCGTACGAATCGTGGATCGTGTATCCACATCGTTTCCTACAGCAACAATCCCTTTGAACATATTTTTAAGATTGCCCGCGACGGTGATCTCATGCACCGGAAATTGTATCTCGCCTTGCTCAACCCAAAAACCTGCGGCACCACGCGAATAATCACCCGTCGTGATATTAATCCCCTGCCCCATTAATTCCGTGATCAATAATCCACGTTGCATTTTTTTTAATAGTTCCGGCAGAGTGAAATCAGCAGGTGATACCGAAAGATTAAATACACCACCTGCATTACCCGTTGTTTGCATACCCAGTTTTCTCGCAGCATAAACACTTAATGCATATTGCTTTAAAATACCCGCCTCAACATAATGTTGTTGACGTGTTAATACACCGTCCCCATCAAAAGGACAACTTCCCATGGCAGAGGGTAAATGCGGCTCTTGAGCAATATGAATAAATGTGGGAAAAACCTGTGTCTCCAATGCATTCAATAAAAAAGAAGATTGACGATACAAAGCACCACCACTGATGGCTTGAACAAAAGCACCTAATAAACCGCGCGCAACGGAAGCTTCAAAAATGACAGGACAGGTTTGTGTTTTAATAGCCTGTGCGTTCAAGCGAGCAATAGTTTTTTCAGCCGCGCGTTTTGCAATAAAGTCTATAGTCCATAAATCTTTTGGATTACGCGCAATGGTATACTCACCCTCTCGCTCCATCTCCTGATCGCCACGCGCCACACAACTCACCCCCATCGAATACTCGGAAATTCGATATTCACCCATAAAATTGAGGCTATTGGCATAAATGATCTGCGCTGAATGCGTACTGACGGTAGCGCCTTCGGTATACAAAATACGTTTATCATGTGCTAGCGCTTTTTGTTCACACAGGATGGCCATCGTAATGGCTTTTTTGGGTGTCACTGACCACGGATGCATTAAATCGCAATCGGGGTAATTACGCGCTAATAATGCGGGATCCGCAAGACCTGAAAAAGGATCCTTCTGCGCGTATCGAGCAAACGTAATGGCTTTATCAATCGTTGCGATTACCGCTTCTTTTGAAAAATCAGTGCTAGAAGCATGACCTGTGCATTGCTGATGAATGACGGTAACAGAAAAACTATTTTCTTGATGATGCTCAAGGGTTTCAACTTCACCTTTTCGTGCCGTAACAGAAAATCCCTTACTTGTTTGTAGAGAAATCTCAACAGCATCAATATTTTTTTGATGGGCATAGGCTAATGCGCCCTCTGATATCATACAAAGGTCAGCGGATGAGGCGAGTGTTTTGGTTTCAGTTGGCATGTGATTATCCCACTGTGGGTAGTTAGCATCGCCCTTGCTTTCGCGCGGGCTACCATTGATGACTCCCTCAGTGCTTTTTAGCCTTCATGGATTTCCTTTTTGCTTTGGGCACACGCTCTAGTGCAATTTCAAATACCTGGTCAATCCAACGAACTGGGTGAATTTCGACGTCATCCAACACTTCTTTTGGAATTTCCTTTAAATCCCGTTTGTTTTCTTCGGGAATAATAACGGTTTTAATATTGCCGCGCAGAGCTGCGAGTAATTTTTCTTTGAGTCCACCAATTGGCAAGACTTCGCCACGCAACGTAATTTCGCCCGTCATTGCAACGGTGGCATGCACAGAAATATGTGTAATTGCTGAGACAAGCGCAGTACACATGCCAATACCAGCGCTGGGGCCATCTTTGGGTGTTGCGCCTTCTGGGACGTGCACGTGAAAATCATGATCCTGAAAATATTTATCTTTAATGCCAAATTTATGTGCGCGACTACGCACTACTGTCATCGCTGCATTAATAGACTCTTTCATCACGTCGCCTAAACTTCCTGTGTGCAGTAATTTTCCTTTACCAGGAATACATTGCGCTTCAATCGTCAGTAACTCACCACCCACTTCTGTCCACGCAAGCCCTGTGACTTGCCCGACTTGATCATGATCTTCTGCTAAACCGTAACGATGTTTTGGTACACCCAGGTATTGCTCGAGGTTTTTAACAGTAACCGTAACGCAATCGGTATGTTTTCCTTTTTTGGAACGGTGCGTAACCGCATGGCGCACTACTTTTCGGCAAATTTTTGAAAGCTCACGCTCCAAACTTCTCACTCCGGCTTCACGCGTATAAATACGAATAATTTCACGAATTGCCGTTTCTTCAATTTTAATTTCTTCTTTCTTTAATCCTGTTTGGTCGATTTGTCGCGGAATTAAGTAGTTTTGAGCAATATGCAGCTTTTCTTCTTCGGTGTAACCCGGTAACCGAATAATTTCCATACGATCCAGCAATGCTGGCGGAATATTGAGTGAATTTGCAGTGGCGATAAACATGACGTCTGATAAATCGTAATCTACCTCAAGATAATGATCGTTAAATTTATTATTTTGCTCCGGATCTAATACTTCAAGTAACGCTGATGCAGGATCACCGCGAAAATCCATCGCCATTTTATCCACTTCATCCAACATAAAAAGTGGGTTGCGCACCTTTGCACGTACCATGCGTTGCAAAATTTTACCCATCATCGCACCAATATAAGTACGACGATGACCGCGAATCTCAGCTTCATCGCGAACACCACCCAAAGGAATACGCGCAAACACGCGACCTGTTGCATTGGCAATAGATTGCCCTAAAGAGGTTTTACCGACACCAGGCGGGCCCACTAAACATAAAATAGGGCCTTTTATTTTTTTAACACGCTGTTGAACGGCCAAGTATTCTAAAATACGTTCTTTAACTTCTTTTAAACCATAATGATCAGCATCTAACACTTTTTGTGCTTTGTTAAGATCAATGGTTGTCTTAGAACTTGCTTTCCAGGGAACAGATAACAGCGCTTCCAAATAATTTCTACTGACGGTAGCCTCAGCAGACATCGGTGGCATCATGCGTAATTTATTTAATTCAGACTTTGCTTTTTCTTTCGCTTCGTTTGGCATGCCCGCTGTTTCAATTTTTTTCTCAAATTGTTTTAATTCATCGCCGGCACCTTCGTCCAAATCACCCAATTCTTGCTGTATGGCTTTCAATTTTTCACTAAGATAATACTGACGCTGGCTTTTTTCGACCTGCTGTTTGACGCGCCCTTGCACGTTTTTTTCAACTTCTAGCAACTCCAATTCTTGCGAAATAAAACCGCGTAGTAACTCAATACGTTTTTTAATGTCATAAGTTTCAAGAATTTTCTGGCGAGATTCAATGCTAATGGTCAAATGCGCCGCGATACTGTCAGCAAAATTCCCTGCATTCTTAACGCCACGAATCGATGCTAATAATTCAGGGGGAATTTTTTTATTCACTTTAATGAGTTGCTCAAATTGCGCGGTGATGTTCCGCATAAGCACGACTATTTCAGGGTCATCAGCACTCTCGAGTTCCTGATGAATTGAAATTACTGCTTTAAGCATCTCGTTTTGATGCTCAAAGCTTACCACCTCAGCACGAGATACTCCCTCAACTAATACCTTAACAGTGCCATCAGGCAAACGGAGCATTTGCAAAATTGTTGCAACTGCACCAATTTGAAATAAATCTTTTTCAGTGGGAGAATCCACAGAAGCATTTTTTTGCGCGATTAATAAAACACGCTTGTCAGCGCTCATCGCTGCTTCCAATGCTTTAATGGAATCTGAACGACCAATAAATAACGGGATAACCATCTGCGGATAAACCACTACATCTCGCAACGGAATTAATGGCAAACTTACCGTATCGCTTGTAACAGATAATTGCTTTTTTGCTTTCTTTGGCATGCCGCGTCCTTAACCAATTTCCACTGGGTTGAGTATAGTACAGTACCTATCCGGCACCGGCTTTTTGATCATCTCCCTCGTAGATATACAAAGGCTTAGATTTTCCCAGAATGACGTTTTTATCTACAACCACTTGCTTGAGGCCCACCAAGGAAGGAATCTCATACATCACCTCTAACAAGGCATGCTCAACGATTGAGCGCAGCCCGCGTGCACCAGATTTTCGCTCGATGGCTAATTTCGCTACTTCATGCAAAGCCTCTTCACGAAATTCAATATCCACATTCTCAAACGATAATAATTTTTGATATTGTTTCGTGAGTGCGTTTTTAGGCTCTGTGAGTATTGAAAGCAGCGCCTGTTCATCTAATTCGTCTAATACTGATACCACAGGCAATCGCCCCACAAACTCGGGTATCAACCCATATTTAATTAAATCCTGACTCTCCACTTTTTTAACAATATTCTTAAGCGAAGCATGATTTTTTTCTTTCACTATTGCAGCAAAACCAATACCACTTTCGTCAGTGCGTTGTTGCACGATTTTGTCTAAGTCCGCAAAAGCACCGCCGCAAATAAACAAAATATTTGTCGTATCTACTTGCAAATACTCCTGTTGCGGATGTTTGCGACCACCTTGTGGCGGAATCGCCGCAACGGTTCCTTCGATTAATTTTAACAAAGCTTGTTGCACACCTTCACCTGAAACATCACGGGTTAAGGAAGGGCTATCCGATTTACGTGCAATTTTATCAATTTCGTCAATATAAATAATACCGGTTTGCGCTTTTTCTACGTCGTAATTGCACTTTTGCAATAATTTTTGAACGATATTTTCAACATCCTCACCCACATAACCTGCTTCCGTTAATGTGGTGGCATCTGCGATAGCAAAAGGCACATTTAAAATGCGTGCTAACGTTTGCGCTAATAAAGTTTTACCGGAACCCGTGGGTCCGATCAGCAAGATATTGCTCTTGCTTAACTCAACGCCATCATTGGAAGCACGATGTTGCAATCGTTTGTAATGATTGTAAACAGCAACGGACAATATTTTCTTAGCTTCTTCCTGCCCTACGACATACTGATCAAGCTGCGCGTGCAATTCCTTTGGGTAGGGCAATTGCGAGCGTGCTGTTGGCTTTGCGCTTGCAATTTCTTCTTCACGCATAATGTCATTGCATAAATTGACACATTCATTGCAAACAAAAACGGAGGGTCCAGCGATTAGCTTTTTAACTTCATGCTGGCTTTTTCCGCAAAACGAACAATATAAAGTTTCAGCTCTGCCGGATTTTTTACCATCTGCCATACTATTCTTCTTTGCCTCGCTTAGTGAAAATTGAGTCAATTAACCCATACTCCTTTGCTATTGGGGGGGTCATAAAATTATCACGATTAGTATCCTTGGCAATTTGCTCAAAGGATTGACCTGTATGTTCCGATAAGATGTTGGTAATCATATCACTGACACGTTGCGTTTCCTTCGCGTGAATTTGAATATCAGTGCCCTGGCCTTGATAGCCACCCAACACTTGATGAATCATGACCATCGAATTCGGTAAGCAGTGACGTTTCCCTTTTGCGCCTGAAGCCAACAATAACGCTGCGATACTCGCCGCTTGTCCCACACACAAGGTGCGCACATCGGGTTTAATAAACTGCATAGTGTCGTAAATAGCCATACCTGCAGTCACTACACCACCCGGTGAATTAATGTAGAGCGAAATGTCTTTGTCAGGATTTTCTGATTCTAGAAATAAGAGCTGCGCCACAATGAGATTCGACATATTTTCTTCTACCTGGCCTACCAGGAATACAACGCGATCTTTCAGTAACCGGGAATAGATATCATAAGCACGTTCACCACGGTTGCTTTGTTCAACCACCATAGGAACGAGCGTGTTATCTAATGAAGACATGAAGGCTCCTTAATAACCTAATTAACTGTTTACAATAGCATCATAACTCTTTTTTACAGGGGTGACACGTGCATTTTTTAACAATACATCAATAGCTTGCTCCTCCAAAACATAAGCTTCGATGTCCGACATCATCTGTCTATTTTTTGTGAAAATATTAATAATTTCACTTGAATTTGGGTAATGTGAAGCCATCTCCATCAATCGTTCCTGCACTTTGGTTTGATCGATAGTAATGCTGTGTTGTTTGATTACCTCTGCTAACAACATGCCCAACACCACGCGTTTTGTTGCTTCATCGACGTAGGGTTCGCGAGATAAAGGAATTTTATTGACGTCTATTTTTTTATTTTCACCAATGTATTGACGCATTTGATTGCGCGTCACTGATTGCAAATGCGAGATCTCTGCGTCAATCAACGCTTGAGGCACAAGAACAGGATTTAATTCACGCAGTTTATTCAAAGTAGTTTGTTTTAATTTCGCATGACACGCATCTTTCAGCAGCGCCACTAAATTTTCTTTTACTTTTGTTTTGAGTGTTTCTACATCTTTAAAACCTAACTTTTCGGAAAATTTTTCATCCAACGCAGGTAATTTTGGCTCTTTAATGTCATGCAAAGTAATGACAAAAGAAACGGGTTTTCCGCGCAGATCTTCCACGTGATATTCCGTAGGAAAAGCGATTTGAATCGTTTTGGTTTCGCCTTTTTTCATCCCGATAATGCCATCTTCAAATCCAGGGATCATCGATTTTGAACCCAACTCGAGCGACTGATTTTTTGCACTGCCGTTCTCAAGCGGTTTGTCTTCGAGCGTTCCATCGAAATCAATTGTGACTTTATCACCTAGTTTTGTAGCACGATCTTGCACTTCCTGCCATTCTGCGTGCTGCGTACGAAATTTAATAAGCGCTGCATTCACATCTTCTTCTGTTACCTCGCCCGAAACAGATTCAATCTCAACATCAGCAAGATCTTTTAACTGAAAAGTAGGGTACACCTCGAATTTAGCGGTAAATGTAAAGCCATTACCTTTTTTAAGCGCTTGATGATCAAAATCCACAGCGGGCATGCCTGCGGCGCGAATTTCTTTTTCGGATAAAGTGGTTTTGAGGGAAGATTCAATAAGCTGTGCCGCAGATTCTTGTAATAAGCCATGACCAAATTTTTGCTCGATAACTTGTGCGGGCACCTTGCCGGGTCGAAAGCCTTTAAGTTTTGCGTTCTTAGCAAAGTCTGCAACGCGTTTTTGATAGGTTTTTTGTAGATCCTCTGCGGAAACGGTGACCTGAAGTTGACGATTAAGACCTTCTAGTTCAACAAGCTGGGAAGACATTTTCACCTCGTATCTCAATGCGCGTTGTAGGCTGTTGTAAACTGCGAGAGGAGAGACTCGAACTCTCATGGGTTGCCCCGCTGGAACCTAAATCCAGTGCGTCTGCCAATTTCGCCACTCTCGCGCAAAGTAAAACCGGTATTGAACACTATCTTATTGAAATTCACAAGGATGGTAGCAAATCCGTCGTCGTCCTCTGGCTTGACCAGAGGATCCAGCCTACCCGCTATTTTTAATGTGATGATCGCAGTGAATTGCTTTTCGTAGAAGTGTTATTGCCGTCGTTTACGTTGTCGCCCCGCTTATCATGACCACTTGATGCCACTTGTGGTGGTGTTACCAAGTTAAACATTCCGCCACTACGCGGCGATGACTGATTGAGCACTACTAATTTCTTTTTAATGTCTCGTAACTCAGCAAGATTTTTTTCTAGATCGCGCAAGAGATGGCTATACCGCATGGATCGAAATATTTCTGCGGGTGAATTTTCGTTGACATACTTTTCTAGGGTCGTAATTGCAGTAAGCAGTTTTTCAGCATTATTAATGTCATTTTCACTGTACATATAACTAGCAATAGTAAAACAAGTTTTTGAATGAAAGCTCAACTCAGTTAAAATATAAAAAGTTGGCTCGTCATTGCAAGCTATTCTTCCCGCATTGGTCGCATCCTGATTACTCAAGCCTTGATTTTTCGCTGCACTAATGGCATCCAATTTAGCCTTTATGCAATCCTCCTTGTTATAAGCGTCCCAAGTAGTCTTAATGGTATTAAACGCTTGAACACAATCGAACAGGCGTTTTTTTAGGCCCTCCAGCGTCACTGGCTCTAGGGTTGTTATTAAAATATCCTTCAGCGGCTCCAACACTTCGCGGAGAGTGCGCTCTAAAGAAACATCAGGGCGTGAAACGTCAACAGAAACGTTCTGAGAAGGACACACTCTCTTATAAAATTCTTTAAAATTCTCAGATAAATTTTTCAATGCTGCTACTTCTTGTTGATAATTTTTCCCTAAAAACTTCTTTATATCGTTTTCATCAGAAAATTGATGAATATTGTCTTGCGTGATACCCACCTGATTAAAAAAGTCATAAAAAAATGTGATAAATTCACGCACATCAGATTGCTGAGAAAGAAGACGGCGTAGATCTGCATCACACGCGCCTTTAAAAGCAATTACCAATGAAGCAATCGTGTCAATATCGGATGGCATCGTTGTCATCTCATTTTAATTTCTACTGTAGGGCCTATTGTACAATTTGCACATTAAGAAAGTCTTATGTGACTTCCTTCACCCTTAAGTCAAAACCACAGGACTTTCGCACGTTGCGAAAGTCCAACCCATCGCGATGGGGGATTTTTAAGGGGGAGAATCGCGATTCCCCCCCTTAAATGCGAGTGCGAATTCACTTCGCATGAAGCATCTATAAAAGAGAGGAGTTTTGCGCGAAGTGCGAAACTCCTGAACCACTGAAATGCACCTTCTAGATAGCTGACTCAATTGCAATTTTAATTGAAATGTACGTTATTACCTTCGCTCTAAATAAAAAACGAAAACCCAAATTGCTTTTTCTAACCATCGCATTATAGTGTCTGCTCGTTTGATTAAGACAACGTTATATGAGGGACAGGAATGTGCAGCAAGCAAGCAACGCACGAGTAACTATTTTAAAAGGGGTTACCATTGGAAACGGCTCTATTGTCGCAGCTAATAGTGTAGTAACGAAATCAATTCCTGAAAACTGCATTGCGGCTGGAAATCCCGCAAAAGTCATTCGAACCAATATTCACTGGGAAAGATAACATGAAACGATTGATATCAAGCATATTTATATTTTGCTTCTACACTCAAGTTTTTTCCTATGATAAACCCACGCCGCTGCTTATCCCCCTACATACCGAAAGCATTTCCTTGGACCCAACCAAAGCACAAGATTTTTCATCTCTCCTGGTCTCCCGCCAAATTAACTGTCAAATTACTAGAACAGAAAATGGAAATTTGGTGTTAGATGCGGCTGAGAAGGTGCGCTTTATTACGCCGACACGGCTTTATGTGAAATTAAAAAATACTATTACTTTTACTAATGGAAAAAAATTAGATGTAGATGATGTAATCGCATCATTAAATTTCTTACAGAAAAGACGCGTAGTGCTGACAAATGCATTGCACTGGATCACACGAATTAAAAAAATAGATGCGAGCGCTTTTGAAATTGATCTTAAAAAACCTTATCCGCAATTTTTGTCAGTATTTTCAACGCCAAATTATGCAATTTTTCCAAAATCCTTTATCGCAGCAGCTGACCAAAATTCATCATTATGGAAAAAACCCATTACTTGTGGTGCATACATTCTTAAGTCTAATACAAAGCAGGAAGTTTTCTTAGAACCCCGCTATCAAGGGCTTCCTGTAAAATTTATCTTTACACCAAAAGGAGAGCTCTCCGCTAACGAAGCTAACCAATATGATTTGGTTATGTTGCACATCAAGGATCCAGAAAACATTTCAAATCATTTAACCGCGGTAGAGATTTTCAATCCCTTTCAATTTTTTTACATTCCCAATACGCGCATTACACCCTGGAATGATAAAAAGGCACGCTGCACTTTATTTTCTAAATTGAACCCTCAGTCAATTATCCGAGCTTATGGTAAGACGGTAAAACCTGCTACAGATTTAATACCGGCAGGTACTTTGGGTTATGCTCCAATAGATTATGCCGGCGATATAAAATTACCTCAGGAGAAAAATAATTTTCCTAAAAGCCAGCGCTTTTGTTTTTCTTATATACCGTCTTCTATTGAAAAAAGCATGCGTAGTAAATTTTTAAAAATGTTTACTGATATTTATAAAAACGCAACCGCAACTCCCCTGCGTGAAAAGATTTCTTTGGCCAACTCTTTTTCAGAGACAGGGTGTGACGGAATTGTCTTAGCGCTTACCTCCAATTATTACGATGCTTATGAATATTTACTGATCTTCTCAGAACATGCCGCGAATGTCAGTGGTTACTACAACCATGTTCTCACCCAGAAAATTGAGAATAGCCAGAATATCGTTTCGCGTGCTGATCGCGCAAAATCGTATCGTCATATTATTCATTTTTTAGAAAAAGAATGTTTAATTTATCCCTTATTCACCATGCCCAATGAAGAAATTTACATCAAAAAAGACCTTGTACCCAACAACATCGGAAAGGGATCGCTGGATACCTATCTGCTTTCACAAATAGAGAGAACATAAATAAATGCTAAATTTATATCATGAAATTAAAAAATATTTTATTTTTATCACTTGCGCGATTATCGTAAGTGCTGGAACTTGCTTTTATATCATTTTTCAACATGCGGTTAATGAAAATAATCAATCTGAAAATTCCCGCTTTAATGAAACTATTTCAAGCATCATTTATCCGTCACTGGCAATATCTGACACCACTGAAATAAGCAGAATTCTAGAGCTAGCGGCAACAAAGGGACGTTATGTGTCTATTGTGGATAATGATGGCAATATACTAGCACCCGATTATAAAACGTTGAAAAATGTTAAAACAATATTAGGGGATAAAAATCCAAAAAACTGTGCGGATTTTCAATCTTCATCCGTGAGTTGTTTGCCAATATTTTCGCACGAAGATAATGCGCGCTTTTTGGGCTTATCCTTAAGCTTTTCGCACTATAAGCTACCACTTACGATTAAAAAAACTATGGTATATTTTGCAGTTTTATTGTTTTTAGTAACCACTGTTCTGTTGTATATTTTGAAGCGCATGACCTCACGCCTTACCACCGAGCTTGATCTTTCTTACGAAAAAACTGCCAACCTCAAGCGAGATGCAGCACTCTATCAACTTGCCCAACAAGTTGCGCATGATATTCAATCGCCGATTGCCGCTCTTCGCATTTTATTATTCAACAAGGAATTTGTTTCAGATAAAAAAGACGAACTTATTAAAGGTGCGCTCAACAGAATCTGTGATATTTCAGATGACATGCTGGAAAAAAATAAAAAAACAGATGGTGATAACGCGATTCCATTTCCTGCTTTATCTAACATGATTCAATCTCTCATCGAAGAAAAGAAAATTCAACATACCGAAAAATCTATTGAGATTGAATTTGACTGCTGTGAATCCGGCGATAATGCAATTGCTATTTCAGTGGATCCAACAGAATTATCACGCGTGTTTTCTAATCTGATGAATAACGCTATTGAGGCGTGCGAAAATACTTGCGCACGAATACGAATAATACTGACAAAAACCTATAAGCAAATCCAAGTGATTATTACAGATAACGGCTCTGGCATGCCGAAATCTGTTTTAAAAAAATTAGGCGTGCGCGGGAATACCGCCGGAAAAGCCAGTGGATCGGGGCTTGGTCTTGCACACGCCATTCAAACCATTCGGTCTTTTCGAGGGCGTTTATCGGTTAAATCATCTGCAAGACGGGGCACTGCAGTTACTATTCAGCTGCCCTACTTTATATTGCCAGAAACAAAAGTCGCCAGTTGATTCGCAATTTGATTTGCAGCGGTGTTTGCTGCAACAACACCACTATAGGGATTGTTACCAGGCGCTGAAATTACAGCTTCAAATACACGGCTCGCCACCACTTCGCCTGTGGCAACACGCAATAACGTTGCCATCACCTTGAGACGAACATGGCTAGTCGGCTGCATAAATTCCTGCTGCAACATCAATAATTGCGTATTTAACTGATACGTTGCAACCCCGGAAAATGGTGGCGTCACGACCGCTTTAAATTTATGCAGCTCGCGAACACGATCAGCAAATAAAGGTAATAAAAGATCTGCAGGTGGCGAAACCCAGCGATGTTCTGAAAAAGTTTTTAATTGATACGGCACCTGCATATACAACATAGCAGCAGAAGCATAGCCAGACGATGCGAGCGGTGTTGTGATCAGGAGCGTGTCCGCGGAAGCGACTTGAGATGAGGTATATGTTGCTGTTGCTGGCCAACGCGCGATGGTGTACGAGGTAACCGACGCAGTTGGGACCGGCCCCATCATCGTGCAGGCATCTAACATCAGCAAGCAAAAAAATATAACTATCCAACGCATGAATTATTCTCCCGGTCCCTTCTGTGACGGCTGCTTACCACGCACGAGCATGCTGGGATCGTGCTGCAGCTCAATCGTCATTTGATTAATGTTAGCGCTGGCGGCAGCAAGATTATTGAGTGCTTGCTCGGCACTAGGCATCACTTGATTAGAAAAATTAGTAATCGCACGCCTGCTAGATACCAGCGTAGCATCCATATTTTTTGAGGTATTCTGCATCTGCGCAGACAAGGTATCTACCGAATGTAATGTGTTATTAAAATTCGTAACGGTTTTTGGAAATTGTTTGCTGGCTTCTGCAATATTATCCAATGCATGACTCATCGATTGCATGGAGCGTGTAAAGTTATCTGAATTGTCCGCCAACGTTCGAGAAAAAATTGCAATATTTTTCAAGGAAGATTGAATGTTCTCGCGATTTTGCTGATTTAATAATTGCGCCACACTAGCACTCAACTGCTGCACCTGAGCAGCTACCTGAGGCAAGGCATTATTTAATTGCATTAACAACGAAGGATGCGAAGGAATGACAGGATAAGGTTCGCCGGGTTTTGCTTTAATTGGCGGTGCATTTTGCGTCGTGGTTTTTAAATTAACATAAATCACACCAGTGATCCCTTGCGCATTTAACGTAGCAAAAGTGGTGGTTGTGATGGGAACATCAGGCGCAATTCGTAACAATATTTTCACCAATCGCGGATTTTTCCGATCCAGTCGTATGGATTCAACAAACCCCACCTTCACACCATTAAATCGAACCGCGCTTTCAATACTCAACCCTGTCACATCTTCTTGCACATACACAACATAAGCACGATAAAGTTTTCCATGTGAATTGGTACTTAACCAAAAAACAGTGACAAATAGCACCACGGTAAGTGCGACGACAAATATCCCCACTACCGTGTAATTTACTTTTCCTTCCATGCCTCGCCTCGTTGCATGCGATGCCCGCTAAAGTAAGCAAGAATGGTGGGATGATGGTTTTTCTTCACCGCATCAAAGGTATCACAAGCCAGCACCCTGCCCTCACCCAAAAAAATCACGCGATCAGGTACATAGCATAACGTATCTGTATCATGGGTGACCATCACAAATGTTAATCCTAAGTTTTTCCGCATATCCAAAATGAGGTCATCCAGGCCGCCTGCACTACGAGGGTCCAGTCCAGAAGTTGGCTCGTCCAAAAAAATCAATTCGGGGTCCAGCGCAATCGCCCGAGCCAAAGCAGCGCGTTTTTTCATACCGCCGCTTAATTCTGAAGGATATTTGTAGGCGGCTTCGGGCTCTAATCCGGCCAACATAATCTTGATCTTCGCCAATTCCACCTGTCCTGTGTGGGAAAGACCTGAATATTCGTTTAAGACGTACAAAATATTCTCAAGTACGGTTAATGAACTAAACAACGCACTGCTTTGAAACATGACTCCCCAGCGTTTTTGAACGGCTAATAACGCGCTTTCTGAAGCGGTAATAACGTTGGTGCCAAAAACAGAAATGTCACCTGCGGTTGGTTTTAATAAACAGAGAATACTTCTCAATAAGGTGGTTTTTCCACACCCACTTCCGCCAATAATAGCGATAATTTCCCCGCGCTTTACACTAAAATTAACATCTTGATGAACCCATTTTCCCCCCAATTGATTCTTGAGATGTGAGACCGTAATGATCGTGTCCTGCGCCATTACAGTTCCATCCAATTGAATATAATTGAAAACAATCCATCAGCGAGAATAATGAGGAAAATAGCCTGAACCGCCGCTTTGGTTGTACGAATGCCAACACTCTCCGCACTCCCTTCCGCTTGAAAACCCTGGTAACAACCAATGCCAGCGATAATCAGCGAAAATATCGGAGTTTTTACCAGGCCTAAATACAAATGTTTTATGGCTACTTCTTGCCTGAATCGTTCTAAAAAAGCGGTGAAATCGATCCCCATCGTGCTTTTCGCCATCACCATACTACCGAACACACCAAATATATTCCCCCACATGACCAACAAAGGTAGCGCAATAAAGAGCGCAATAATTTTCGGTAACACTAATCGCTCTGCTGGGGATAACCCCATGGTACGTAATGCATCTAATTCTTCATTGACCTTCATTGTGCCCAATGCGGCTGCGAAGGAGGTGCTAGTTCTGCCTGCGATGATCACCGACACAATTAACGGGGAAAATTCACGTAAAATGGCAACGCCGGTCAGATCCACTACGTATATGTTGGCCGCATAAATTTTGAGCTGCACGCCTAACTGATAAGCCACCACCACGCCAATCAAGCTCATCATCACAGCAATAATCGGCAAAGCACGATACCCGCCCATATCAATTTCATGCACCAGCGATCGCCATTGCAATCGCAGCGGATTAATCACGATATCTAACAAAAGGATCACAATTTCGCCTAAAAACGCCAGGAAACTGAGGAAATGAGCCCACAACTCAACCGTGGCCTTGCCAATTTCATAAAGCATGCTTCCGCGGGGTGACGCAATCGGTTTTGATTCTATAATCTCAATATCTTCTGAAACTATTTTCAATAACGCATTGAATTTATCTTTCAATCCGATCGTTGGAATATCTTTTTTAATTATTAATTGAAGTTCTCTAAGTAAATAGGCGCCGGCGGTATCCATTGATAAAATATTTGATGCATCAACAGATTGTGGCGAAAAATGAAATTGATAGATTAACTTTTCAACAGCAGAAATATGACCCGATGACCAATGGCCACTGAGGGTCACCACCTGTGTATCCGGGTGAAATTGCATTGAGGCGGGGGCATTCATCACGGATCCTTGCTGCTGCCATCAATAATGACGAAGTTGCGCTATTTGTTCAAGAGCAACCGGCCAGGGACTGCGCTCCTTCACAATTGAGCGCAAAAGCGGTATGGAGGAGTTTTGTTGCTTGCGCAGCGTGGGCAACATCAGTCAAAACAGAAATCTTTGCTTCCGTTGAAGTAATCAAATAAATCGGGATCTGCTGCTCACCCAGCGTTTGGAAAATCTTTGCGGAAAACTCAGGATGCGCGGCCATATTCAACCCTACTAATGATACCTTTGCCCGACCTTCATCAATCTTTAATTCACGCGCTTTTAATGTATTAGCAAGCGCGCGCGAAAAAAGAATCGCTGCTTGCGCATCCTCTTCTCTTGTTGTAAAGACGCAATCAAAACAATCCTCCGTGGGAAGATGATTTTGCATAGTCATATCTTTTGCAAAGGCTATGCCCTCTAGCGCTTGCATCAATTGGTCTAGCGTTGATTGGTCACTGGGAATGCCCAAAAAAGAGAATTGTAATTGGTGAGGATCAATCGCGATACCGGAAACACGCGGAGGAGGATTTTTCTCGCCCACCACAATCATCGTTCCTTCGCCTTCATGAAAGCTTGATAAAACACGCAATTGAATATGATGCCTTTCTGCAAACTCCATCGCTTGTCGATGTAATACTTTTGCACCCAAATTCGCCAATGTCAGCATTTCTGTGTAGGTAAGCAATTCCAATAATTTCACATCCGGCACAACACGGGGATCCGCTGTGTATACACCGTCAACATCTGTATAAATTTGACATTCGTCTGCTTTCAGTGCTGCCGCAATGGCAACCGCTGAAGTATCTGAGCCTCCTCTCTCTAACGTAGTGACTTCACCTATGCTGTTAACGCCTTGAAATCCTGTGATCACTGGAATTGTTTTTTTTGAAAGATAATTTCGAATAATTTCTGCATTAATATGCGTAATTGAAGCGCGACGATGATTATCTGTAGTAAAGATTCCTGCTTGTTCACCCGTCAGTGCAATGGCTGAAGCTTTTTGCTCTTGTAATGCGATTGAAAGCAGTGCGGCAGAAACAGTTTCACCCGTAGAAATAAGCGCATCGTAATCACGCGCGGAAGGCTCTACTGAAAGTGCGCCCGCCAGATTAATCAATCGGTCTGTTTCGCCCGCCATCGCTGATACCACAACAACTACGTCGTGGCCTGCACGCTGCGTTTTAGCAATAATACCTGACACGGCGCGGATGCGATCTACCGTGCCTACAGAAGTCCCGCCAAATTTTTGGACAATCAGCGCCACTCAATGCCACCATCCATAACGATTGCGTACAAATACTTTTCCCTTCCTTCCAATATTGCTGCGGGATAAAAGTGTTTACTCCACTCTGCGACAGGTATTTCCCATGCTTCTTTGCCGGCACCAAAAAAGGGAATCATTTTTTCGGCGCCGCAGGCGGATTTGATCTCATCAGAAAGTTCATTGCCGTAAATTGAACGCCACTCCAAAAGACTTTTAGCGGTATGTACTACAAAATAACTGTATTTGCCTTGATTATCGATACATAAAAAACTACCGTTTTTATCGATAAGATAATATTCGGTAATATGATTTTGCAGGCAGTAGGTTTGAAAAGTATCAATAAAAACAGGGTCAGAAAGCGGTGAGGCACCTTCTGCTTCCAGGCAAGTCAGTAATGGTTTCGTTAGCTGTGAAAAGTAATAATGTGAAAGTATCTGTGCGTGTTTTTTCAGCTCAGCATGCATTGTGTCGGATGATTTTTTAACAAAGCGGTGAATGGTATTTTGATTAAAGCCGCGGACAGCATCTTCTTCCTTGCCATTTCCTGTCAGTAAAATTTTCTGAATCGGTATGGTTTGGGTTTTTTCCGCAAGCATTAATCCATCAATTTCTGGCATTTGAAAATCCGTGATCATTAAACTGACATCGTTGAGCCGATCTGTATTTTGCGCTAATGCCATTACTTTTTTTAAATCTAATTTCAAAGGGGATTGATGCGGCGAGCTTGCGGTTTCATCCTCGTCGGCATCTGATAACAATGCGTGTGCCATTGTGGCAGAAGCGTATGATTTTAAAAAAGCCAAACAATCTGACGCTGACGAAAAAGTACGAATTTTTTGAGTCGCTGGAAACGCACCAACCATAGTATTCATTAAAATAGGATCATCATCCACCCAAAGCCACGTGGTAGGGTAATAGAAAAGTGGAAGCGACTGCATTATTCCTCCTTCTTCTTATAAAATTTCTTATCCAAAGGCGCACGACCAGTCAATTGTTCAATCGTGATACCAAAATAATCAGCAATTAATGTCATGGTAGAGAGGCGCGGATCTGTGACATCGCCCATGGCGAGTCGATAGATTGTTGGTGTGGGAATACCCAAAATCACCGCGAGACCGTTGGTGGTTAAGCCCGCATGATCCAGCAGCTGTGTCATTACTTTTGCAAGTTTGTTTTCCATAGTTGGCAGACTTTACGCGAATTGAACTTTGATGTAAAGAAAAAATTACTCGTAATGAGAACGATTATAAAAAAAGATATTCCAAGACCTTAAAAAGGCAATCAAGGCATGCCTGGTAAAGGAACTACCGGCGGTGCGTTGAACCTAGCTCCTGATCAACAACGCATGGATCTGTCGGCATCCGAGGCCGCGCAAAAGAACCATCACCAGCAACTGCTACTGCTGTACGGCGAGTATTATTTTCCTCTTCTCTATCACCTTCTCCTTGTTCACCTGTTCCACCATAGTGATCGTTGCTGCCTACCTCAATCAGCGGTTGATCACCCTCGTTTCTCGTTCCACTAAAAGGAGACCAATCTCGCATACGACGACCAAGATCAAAGCCACATAACTGAAGCAAAGCGATCGTCAAATAAGGCGCCACTGCCGTCACCATCGCAAGGAGGCAATAAGTTAAAAATCCAGGAGAGTTATCGCAGGTCAGCACTAAATTTGCGTTTGGCGCCAAGTAGTTAGTGAGATAAGTGAGCGCCGCATGAAGCGCGCCGTCGTTACTGTCGGGGCATGCAGCGTAGCCACTATGATGCGCGTCTGCGCATATCCCCCGACCTGGTGCAGCGAAACTCGCTGAATAAGTTGCATTATTACTAATATTACTAATATTATCGCTGAAATTTAAAAGAATTTGAAATATTGCGCCGCAAGCAAATTGCAGTATTTGTAAAATTGCATGGTTACGCGTGGTATTGATCGAATTATTGTATGACAAAATATTTGCAAGACTTGTTGACACCGTGCCATTAATAATGGAACCACAGTAATCAGGGCTTACCGCGTAAGGAAGCTTGCAAGGTGAATCTCTATCGGGATTTGGCCCAACGTCGCCAAGCTTATACGGACTCATGTACTCGCGCCAATGCGCCATAATAGCGAATACTGCTACAGTTGCTACATACCCACACACAAAGGTTAGAAATAGTAGATGCTTCGCATGATACTTTATCTGTGAAAAAAGCCATTGCGCATTTCTTTGGATCATACTATTTCACCATATCGTTCAACCTAGAAACGGCAGTTGAAACCTACTGCGAGGGCCTAATCGTCGGAATTTTCGGCGAATTTTAAAAAAATTTCCTTCACCGTATGGGTGAATACGGTTTCAGGAAATTTTTTCAAAATTCACCGAAAATTCTCTAGCTTAAGCCCTCTCGCTACGGTTTCAACTGCCGTTTCTAGGTTCAAGATTCATAGAATACATTATTCAAAAGATAACAAATAGTTATTAAAGAAAAATTAATTACAGGCCGGCAATGTGTCTATTCACGGAGCTATCAAACAAGTACAAAAAATTAGGTAACAAAGAAGCTGTTGAAGTAATCAAACGTATCTCGCCTATTGCGTGGGTGCACATCAATTTCCTCGGTAATTTTGTATTTTCAATTGACCCGCCTGATATTGATATCGCCAGCATGGTTGCAGGTGCAAAACTATTTTGATTCATACTTTTCTAAAAAACCTGTATATTCTGTGTAATAAAGATAAATAGACATTGCATCAAAAATGGAAAAATATGGAGCATATTACAGTAACCCCTTTGCATTTAGTTGGCCAAGACGATCGAGGTACGACTCATGATTATTCTGTACGAGAAAATAGCGATTATATTTTGATAATGCGAAAGCAAGGAAGTATAAGCGGTAACACGTATCACAAAGGAAAAAATAAGGCGACTAACCCAAAAACATTTGTTTTGATCAGTGGTGAAGTTAAGTTAACTTTTCGCCATATTGATGAAAAGCAATACTATACAATGTGTATATCTGAACCATCAATCATAGCTGTGAAACCATTTGTGACGCATGCCATGGAAGCAATCACTAACATGATTGTTTTGGAATGCAATTCCATTGCTGATATTCAAGATGATCGCTATCGTGAAAGTGTGATACAAGAAAAAGTTGGAATTACTGAATGATGAATGAGATTATTAAACAACCCGCAAATAAATTGGTTCAATTAATCCAAGAAAAACAATTATCATCAGAAGAAGTAACATACGCTTTTTTGCGACGTATTCAAGAAGTCAATCCATCGTTGAATGCAGTCATACAAATTGACGAAGTAAGTACATTACAGCAAGCAAAAAAAGCAGATCGAGCATTAGCGCGTGGCGAGCTATTAGGTCCATTGCATGGATTACCTATTACGATTAAAGATACGATCGACATTTTTGGCTATCGCAACACTTACGGTTCGCATTTATATGATGATTATCAACCAAAAGAAGAGGGCACTTGTGTTAAAAGATTGCGTAGCGCGGGTGCTGTTGTTTTGGGTTTAACAAATGCACCTGAATTACTAACAGCCTATGAGTCAGATAATTTAATTTATGGTGCTACTAATAATCCATATGCTCTCGATCGTACAGCTGGTGGTAGTTCAGGTGGTGAAGCCGCTATCATTGCTGCTCACGGATCACCGCTAGGATTAGGAACAGATGGTGGTGGTAGCATTCGGTTGCCCGCGCATTATTGTGGTATTGCTGGAATTAAGCCAACACAAGGTTTAATCCCACTAACCGGAATTGCATTACCTGGTGCAGGAGCAGGTTGTTTGCAGCCTTTTGGTACTTGCGGGCCTATGGCACGTTTTGTAGATGATCTTATTTTAGGTTTATCTGTATTAAGCGGCCCCGATCAATGTGATCCAAGTGCGCCGCCTGTTATGATGAACAATCCTACTCACATTGATATCTCCAAACTGAAAATTGCCTACTTCACAGATAATGGCATTGTCACACCTACACAAGACATTATTGATGTAACGCTCAGCGCCGTAAAAACATTAGCTGATTTGGGTGCGAGCGTTGAAGAAGCGCGCCCACAGGATATTGAAAAAACATTTGAGTTGCATTGGCAACCTTTTTTCACCCTGTGTGATGGTGGTGAAACAGTCAGTCACTTTTTAGATAAATTATCTACAGATCAAATTTCACCTTTGCGTAAACAATATAATAAAGATGCTAAAAAATACAATTTAACAACAGCTGAATTAAACCAAAGATTTGCTGAAATTGCACAATTTAAACGGCAAACCTATCAGTTCTTAAATCGGTACGACATCATTATTTGTCCACCATGCGCAACAACAGCAAAACGGCATGGGCAGTGTCTCAATGAAATAAAAGATTTCACATACACCATGTCATTTAATAATAGTGGATCCCCAGCAGTTGTCATTCCTTTTGGTGTTTCAAAAGAAGGGTTACCCATTGGAGTCCAAGTGGTTGCAAATTTATGGAAGGATTACGTTGCATTGGCGGTGGCGAATGTGCTTGAAAAGCATTATTGTGAAAAATCAAAAAATAACGATACACATAGATTGGTGTCCGCTCTTTAGCCCACTGCATAAGAATAAAAATAACCACTGGCAATCAAACCAATTGTTTTAAAATAAATTTTTAGAAAGACCAGGGTTTTGGAGGCTGAACAACGCATGGCTCTGTCTGCATCCGAGGCCGAACACCACCGCCAGCAACTGCTACTCCTGTACGACGAGTATTATTTTCCTCTTCTCTATCACCTTCTCCTTGTTCACCTGTTCCACCATAGTGATCGTTGCTGCCTACTAACGCTTCTTCTGGCCGCTGCCCCTCTGTTGCGCTGCTGCTGCCATAACCACCAGCCATCACCTCAATAAGAGGCTGGTCACGGCTGCCGCTATTATTCCCCCTTACTGGATCAGGATTCCAAAACCTGCGAAAGCACGAGAAGAAGCTCCTCCTGGCAGAATCATCCGAGGGCGACAGCACTATTAACCCTACAACACACACAGTAAAAAAGAGGAGGAACCCAAGAAAGACCGAAAACACAAGGTAAGCAGAATAACCAGGGGCATTGTCACAGCTGAGCACCATCCTCGCGTTCGGCGAGAAATACTGCGTCAAATAAGCAAGCACGGCCTTAAGCACGCCCTCATTTCCATCGGCGCAACTAGCGCTATTACAACCATTGCGACTAGCTGCTTCACATATCCCTCTGCTCGGCGCAGTGAATGTTGTGTTGGTAGAACTCAAAAAAATTTCAGTTACGGCGCCACAAGCAAACTGTAATATCTTTAAAATTTCACGACTATGAATATCATTAGCGGAAGCATTATAGGATAAAAGATCCGCTAACGACCTAAGCACAGTGCCTTGAGTAATATCAGCGCAGCTAGCAATATCGCCTCCCACGTAGGGGAACGTACAACATGCACCGCGGACGGGGGAGCTACTATAAGCATTACCTAGTCTCACCGGTAACATATGGTTGCGAAGATACGCCATGATGCAACACAACACCTCAACAGCCATATATCCAGTTATAAGAGCCATAAACAGTAGTCGCCTAATGCGATACGATGACCATAGGTTTCGAAATAGGGACATATGGGCCTCCCATGCAAGGGTGTTCGCTAACAATTAGAGGCTAACGTTAAGTAAGGGGAAAAGTACAGTTAAGGTAAAATTAATTGCGGAGTTATCACCACTCTGATTTCTCAGGAAACATCCAATTCCGTATATTCACTACATTGCCTTGATACAATTTATCGCTCTCAGGCAATTGATCCAAATAAGCAATCTGAAAATATTTCTTAGCCGCTAAAGAAACCAGGCCAGGATCTTCTGGGTATTGCAAAAGCAGCGGAAACAAAACCGCTTGTCCAATCACCACGCGTTTTGTCGAAGGATTCGGCGCTAATCCCCATATATTCTGATAGCTCATGACTGTTGCATCGTCATGGCCAACATACATCACCACATGTCCGCCGATATAAACAATCGTCAAGAATTTTTTGCCATGTTGAATCAAATAAGCTAATCGCTCTTCAGGAGAGGATGCAGAAAGATCATCCATTTTACTGACAGTCACTTGGTTGGAAGAATGTCTCGGCAACCAAATACCAAACGGTGTAAACAAATTTTTTAATTCCGCGGAACAATCATTATAAAAATACATGCCACCCCAACCGTAAGGACGCCCGATTAACGTATTCATCATGGTAGAGAAATTATGTGGCGTTGCGCTCAAGGGCATTAACACGGCGTTTTCCGATGAAACCGCACTCTTTTTAATACGCGCTAATTGTTTTTTATTTTTCACAGGAATATTAATTTCAAAACCCGAGGAAGTGGCAACGCCTGGAAATACAGCACCAACATAAGCTGAAAATAACGCATGATTATTATTATCCAGCACAGAAGTTTGCGTTTTCGAAATCGCCACCAGTTGCGCTTGCGCAGAACGCTTCCACTCTGAAACAAAATGATTATCCGTATATGCCACGCCGGCGCTTTTTACCCAAGCAATATAATCAGATGTAATGACCAGCATCCAGAGGTGATCACGGGTTTCACCAATCACATAAACCGGCGTCCCTGCCCACAAAGCAGACATCTGCAAGTTATCAAACGGATATCCTTCACCGGGAATAGTGTGGCTATAAAAATAGGGGTCATCTGTCGGCAACACGCGCGCATGAAGATTATCCACAGTAATAGCGCGATTTTCAGCGCGATAATACACTGAATCAAATTGCTCAAGATTAATATTCTCTGCAATTGCAGCAATCCAGGCTTTTTGGTACGGTCGAAAATCCTCCGCATAACCAATTTTTTCATCAGGTTTTCCCGTATTATCAAACGCATTCATTACTTCTGTTTCAATGGATTTCAATTCACCTGTCAATAATTGATTTACAAATGCTGAATCCCAGGGTGAATATTTTCCGCAATAATGCTCGTAAAATAATTGTGTTCTTGCTTGCTGCGTTTCAGCGCTCATTAATGGCGTATTAAAGTCATCGCTCTCAGGATGAATCCAAGCAGACAACGTTTGATTGTATTTTTCTAAGGGGAATAAGGTGATCATAGACTCTTCCGCATAAGCGAGGGGAATAAATATCGACATTAGAATGAATATTAATTTTCGCACGTGCGTGAAACCCAAAATCTTCTTGAAATCAGCGAAGCAATTAATAATTTTAATAATTCAATACCAAGAAATGGTGTGATACCTACGGCAATCGCTGTTTTCCAGCCAACCAAAAATTGAAGATAAAAAACCCCTGAAATAAAAATAACAGCAGCAGATGCAATAGCAGTTAAATAAGTCGTGACGAGATGGCGTGCAGCACCTCGCTCCATTAACCAGCCCGCCATAAATGCCGCTGGAAGAAAACCAACCAAATATCCGAACGTAAAATGTGGAAATCCTCCCAATCCACCGGCGAAAACGGGTAAGCCGGAAAATCCTTCTAGTAAGTACAAGAGGACAACAGTAACAGCACGCTGAGAGCCCAGCATTAGCCCTAATAAAACAACGGCAACACTTTGAAAGGTTAATGGTACAGGCTGCCAAGGAATACTCACTTGTGCGATCAATGCTAAAAGAAGATTGGCGATCAAAATGGTACTAATTTCTTGTAAAAAAAGACTTTGTTTGTGTAGTAAGGCGGGAACACGTAACTCAGAGCGCATAGGTCACCTCGTTAAGTTTTTATGGTATGCTTCACGGTTCAAAATAGCATGAGGCATCTTATGAAGAAAGCGTGTAAGGCGATTGCTGTGTTCTATTCAACCTAGAAACGGCAGTTGAAACCGTAGCGAGAGGGCTTAAGCTAGAGAATTTGCGGTGAATTTTGAAAAAATTTCCTGAAACCGTATCACCCATACGGTGAAGGAAATTTTTTTGAAATTCGCCGGAAATTCCGACGATTAAACCCTCGCAGTAGATTTCAACTGCCGTTTCTAGGTTCAAGATGCTACCAGGATTTTGTTTGTGAGTGAGTTTCAAAAAAGACGTACGTTTGCGATTATTTCTCATCCTGACGCGGGTAAAACCACCATGACCGAGCAGCTCCTGTTGCTCGGCGGCGCTATTCAAATGGCGGGCACCATTAAAAGCAAAAAATCCTCTCGCCATGCAACTTCTGATTGGATGGAACTTGAAAAACAACGAGGAATTTCTGTTACCACCTCTGTCATGCAATTTATTTTTCAAGACCACGTAATTAATTTGTTAGACACGCCTGGACACGCAGATTTTACAGAAGATACGTATCGCACTTTGACTGCTGTTGATTCGGCATTAATGGTGATTGATGCGGCAAAAGGGGTTGAACCACGTACGATTAAGCTGATGGAAGTGTGTCGCATGCGTAGAACACCCATTATGACTTTTATCAACAAATTGGATAGAGAATCACGTGATCCAATGGAGTTACTTGATGAAATTGAAAAAATTTTAAAAATAAAATGTGTTCCCATTACCTGGCCCATCGGCTCTGGAAAATTTTTTGAAGGAATTTATCAGCTCAGCGATAATCAATTTATTCCCTTTGAAAAAAAGCATCAAACACCATCAACACCTGAAACGGATATCGATTTTTCTGAAGTGGAGTTTATTAAAGCAGCGGCAGATGCTTTTGATCATGAAAAATATCTTACGGGAGAAATCACACCAGTATTTTTTGGTTCAGCTATTCATACTTTTGGCATTGCAGAACTGATGCGCTTTTTTGTGCAGTACGCCCCTGCCCCACAATTTCATGAAGCCAAAACCAGAAAAGTCATGCCAGAGGAAGCAGCTTTTTCAGGGTTTGTATTTAAAATTCAAGCCAACATGGACCCACAACATCGCGATCGTATTGCCTTTATGCGTATTGTGTCAGGAGAATATTCTCCGGGTATTAAACTCTATCAATCGCGTACGGATAAAACCATGCAGATCAACCAAGCACTTACGTTTATGGCAGGCAATCGTGAACATGCGGAGCTTGCCGTAGCAGGCGATATTATTGGTTTGCATAATCACGGCACGATTCAAATCGGGGACACATTTACACAAGGCGAAAAATTAAAATTTTTAGGTATTCCCAATTTTGCACCGGAATTATTTCGTTTGGTGCGATTAGCAGATCCACTCAAACAAAAAGCACTGTTAAAAGGCTTGTTACAATTATCCGAAGAAGGTGCGACACAAGTTTTTCGACCAATCATTAACAACGATATTATTTTAGGGGCTGTGGGTGCTTTACAATTTGATGTCGTCGCCTTTCGTTTAGAAAATGAATACAGCGTGCAATGCAAATACGAAGCGATTGATACCGTACTCGCGCGCTGGGTTACCTGTGACGACAAAAATAAGCTCGATGCTTTCAAGCAAGAATGCACACGCTATTTAGCACTTGATAACGCCGATTTACTCGCCTACCTCGCCCCTTCGCGCGTGAATCTAGAATTAGCCATTGAACGATGGCCAGACATTACGTTTAGCGATACAAGAGAACATGGGTAGGAGAAAGCGCTTGGGTCCTGTTGTATCAGAGGCGCATTATGACGTGCTCAAAATTTCCAGCAACTCTTGTTTTCCAGATACAGGCTGTGGTGATAAATGATGCTCAGCAACATAATGATCTAGATCCTCTAATGTCGTTTTAGGTGATTGAATTTTTTTTCCTAACGCGCCGTCCCAACTCGCATAACGTTTTTCACGTACGTCACACACCTTTTTATTTTCAACCAACTGTGCGGCTTGTATCAAACTTTTTGCTAATCCATCAATGCCAGAAATGGTACCGTAAAACAAATCTTCTAAATCGATACTTTGTCGGCGTAATTTGGTATCAAAATTAAATCCACCGGTTGAAAAGCCGCCGTTAATCAGCATTTGATAGAGCACTGCGGTATTGGTGCGTGTATCCGTTGGAAACTGGTCAGTATCCCACCCTAGTTGCGGGTCACCTTGGTTTGCATCAATGCTACCAAAAATATCATAGGCATAAGCCGTGGCCACTTCATGCTCAAAACTGTGTCCTGCTAGTGTTGCGTGATTTCCTTCAATATTCACCTTGTATTCTTTTTCCAATCCATATTTTGCTAAAAAAGCATAGACATTAGCAGTATCAAAATCGTATTGATGCTTTGAAGGCTCGCAAGGCTTTGGTTCAATCAGCAACGCCCCCTTAAAACCAATTTTGTGTTTGTATTCTGCAACGAGCGTTAAAAAGCGTGCGTATTGTGCTAATTCTTTCTTGAGATCAGTATTCAACAAGGTATCGTACCCTTCTCTTCCACCCCACAACACGTAATTTTGCCCACGTAATTGGTGTGTCATGTCCATTGCTTGTTTCACTTGGGATGCCGCGAAAGCAAATACTTCGGGATTTGGATTGGTTGCGCCACCTGCTGCATAACGAGGATGCGAAAACAAATTCGCTGTTCCCCACAGCAATTTTATACCAGTTTTTTCCATGTGTTTTGCCAATACATCTTGCATATGCAATAAATTATTTTTAGTCGATTTGAGATTATCGCCTTCGGGCGACACATCACGATCATGAAAAGTATAAAAAGGAACATTTAGTTTCGAAATAAATTCAAAGGCTGCGACAGCGCGATCCTCTGCGCGTTTGAGCGGATCTGCAGCAGAAAGCCACGCACGATTGAAAGTCCCGTCACCAAAAATATCATTTCCCTGCCAACAAAAAGTATGCCAAAAACAAATGGCGATGCGGAGATGTTCCGCCATGGTTTTACCTAAGATTTTTTTATTTGCTTCGTAATAACGATAAGAAAAGGGGTAGGAAGATTGTGGGCCTTGAAATGTAATCGCGGGAATTTTCTCAAAATACATGCGTGATTTCTCCATAACATTTTAGCCCGCACATCATACCAGAAAAACCCGCTAATCAAAAAACTTAGCGCCAGATTCATTGACTTTTTTCCGAGACACGTAATAATAACGGACTCGATTTTGGTTTTTGGGGCACAAGACACCACCCCCAGATAATTAGGGGTGGCACAGGATGTGCCGGAAACGATTGCAGAAATGCGGGAATAGCTCAGTTGGTAGAGCACAACCTTGCCAAGGTTGGGGTCGCGAGTTCGAGTCTCGTTTCCCGCTCAAAGATTAAGAAAACTCTCTTTTCACGGCTAGGTGTCAGAGTGGTTATGTAGTGGACTGCAAATCCACGTACGCCGGTTCGATTCCGGCCCTAGCCTAGCTGAATTTTATATCGCCCGGGTGGCGGAATTGGTAGACGCAAGGGACTTAAAATCCCTCGGTAGGCTTAACCCTCCGTGCTGGTTCGACTCCAGTCCCGGGCACATCATGATGATCACGGCTCAACTAAATTCGGCCATGCAACTTTAAGATAAATAAACATTGTCCAGAGCGTAAATACCGCCGCAATATATAACAGCAACGGCCCAGCCCATAAAATCCATGTCAATACAGAATCCTTGTCGTACCAAACCAACATCACAATCGCAATCATTTGAATCGTGGTTTTTACTTTTGCTAGCACCGTCACTTTCATGCTGACACGCTTACCAATTGCCGACATCCACTCGCGCAGAGCAGAAATCGCTATTTCACGCCCAATAATCACCGCTGCCGCAACACCCAGATAAGGAATAAGATTTGAACTCAACACCATCACCAATGCGACTGCTACCAATAATTTATCTGCTACGGGATCTAAGAAGGCACCTAACTCAGTCATCTGCGATAAACTACGCGCTAAGTAACCATCTAACCAATCAGTAATGGCTGCTAATGTCAGCATAATAGCAGCGGCAGGATGCGCCCAGGAAAAAGGCAATAAATACAATAAAACAATAACAGGAATAACAAGGATGCGCAGATAGGTTAACGTTAAGGGTATATTCATAAGCGATTTCCAATATTATGCCATCGTATATATTCATACCAATGTGATGCTTGTGCGTCCCAACTCATCCATACCAATAAGGCATGCCCAATAAATTCATTTTCAGCAACAAAGCCCCAGTAGCGACTATCATCACTGTCATCGCGATTATCGCCCATCATAAAATACTTTCCGGGCGGCACTTCTAGATTATAAAAATCTCTCGCGGGGGCATCAGCACGCATGTAAATATCATGTTTTATGCCCATAAAATTTTCTTGATATTTTTGATAAGTCACCCATTGGCCAAAATCAGTAAACGTAGTGACTTTGCCGACGTAGGTAATCGGTTGCTTTTCGCCGTTAATATAAAGGGTTTTATTGATGTAACTAATATGATCGCCGGGCACACCGATCACGCGTTTTACAAAAGTAATTGCATGATCGACTGGATAGAAAAAAAGCGCGATTTGCCCATGCGAAGGCTCGCCGATAGGCCATATTTTTTTATTCCACACGGGAAAACGCAAACCATATTGATACTGATTTACTAAAATAAAATCACCCGGGGTAACGGTAGGCGCCAGCGAACTAGTGGGCACACGGTAGGGTTGGATTACAAAGGAGCGGATAACAAATACCAGCAAAAGTACGGGAAAAAATGAACGAGAATATTCGATGATCCATGGCCGCTTTTTCTTTTCAAAAAAAGACTCGCGACGAAGCACGCAAAAAACAAAATCACAGAGAACCACCACGCCTGAAAATACGACGATGGACAACAAGATTAATGGAAAATCAATATTCATCAAGGCATACCTCAAGCTGCAATAGCAGTGCCAATAAACGTTAGGACTGTCCGCGCACCCTGCCCTGGCACCAACACATTCACGACCACAGTGTTCGCGCCGGCATTCGCAGCCAAAGATTTTACTTTACTAATCACCGCATCGCGCACGTCATCACTAAGCGCGTTATAGGCAACTTCCGCCCTGATTTCCCCCAACGTTTGAAAAGCCGCAGTAGGCGCTTCGGTCACCAAATTCACTTGATTTGCTGAAATTGCAGGATGCGCGGCAATATCGGCTGGTAAAAAAATGCCGCAAACAGGAAACAAAACTCTGGGAACAAATAACAACAACACCGCTAATGCGACAAGCCCAACAACAGAAGCGATAATAGTCCGTGTGTTTTCTTTCATAGATTGATCCAAACTCTACCCGACAGCTGTACTTTTTACAATCGCATCCAACACACCGTTCACAAATTTATAGCCGTCACTCGCGCCGTAGGTTTTTGCAAGTTCAATCGCTTCATTCACGACAACTTTCTTAGGCACCTCTGGGTGATGATCAAGCTCCGTCACCGCTAATCGCAATATCGATAATTCCAGGGGATTCAGCGAAGTCAATGTACGCTTCAAATAAGGCGATAATCGCTGATCAATTGCCTCAATCGCGCGCACAGTTTCCAAAAATAATTGTTGAAAATACGCCATTGATTTTTCTGGAACCTGGTGCTCGATGATAAAATCCTGCAGCAATATTTCAGGGGATTCTTGCGTGAACTGCCACTGAAAAAGCGCCTGCATCGCAAAAATACGGGATTGATGTCTTGGGGATGGCTTCATGAGATGTCTTTCACTCACTCTTCTTGCAACCGCTGAATTTCATCATGAAACGCTCGAACATCCTGAAAGCTGCGATAAACAGAGGCAAAACGCACGTAGGCAACTTGATCCAGGGCGCGCAATTCTTCCATTACACATTCCCCAATTAATTCTGAAGGGACTTCACGATCGCCCGTCGTGCGTAATTTTTTAATAATGCGGTTGACTGCACAATCGACTTGTTCGCTGCTCACGGGTCTTTTTTCTAATGCCCGCAACATTCCTTGTCGCATTTTCTCAACGTCAAATGCGCATCGCTCGCCATCACGCTTTACCACACGCGGCAAAGATAACAAGGCGGTTTCAATCGTCGTAATGCGCTCCAAGCACAGCGGGCATTCACGCCGCCGACGTACCTGAAAACCATCTTCAGTTAAACGAGAATCGATTACTTTAGTATCCTCAGCAGTGCAAAATGGGCAATGCATAAGACCTCTTTATACAATCAAACACCGCGCTTTGGCGACGATTGATCATTTGCCATAAACGGGAAATTGACGACACAATTCTGATACTGACTGCTTTACTTGCTTCAATACCGTATCGTCTGTCATGGCATCTAAGATATCACACATCCAGCTTGCCACTTGAGCACATTCTTTAACGCCAAATCCTCGTGTGGTCACAGCTGCAGAACCCACGCGCAACCCACTGGTAATGAATGGAGAGCGCTTTTCGCCTGGAACGGCATTTTTGTTCAGAGTGATGCATGCTTGCCCCAACCGAATCTCCGCGTCTTTTCCAGTAATGTCTTTATCAGAAAGATCTAATAAAAATAAATGGGTATCAGTTCCGCCAGAGACCACATTATACCCTCGCTCCTGTACAGTTTTGGCCATCGCTCTTGCGTTATCGATAACCCCTTGCTGATACACCTTGAAGCTAGGTTGCAAAGCCTCTAAAAAGCCCACTGCTTTACCCGCAATCGCATGCAACAATGGCCCGCCCTGCGCGCCTGGGAATACTGCAGAATTAAACTTCTTTTCTAGCTCAGGGTTTTCTTTGGCTAAAATCATGCCGCCTCTGCCACACCGCAATGTTTTATGCGTGGTGGAGGTCGTCACATCAGCGATATTCACAGGTGAAGGATATAATCCTGCCGCGACGATTCCTGCGACATGCGCCATATCTACCATGAAGTAAGCCCCTACTTCATCAGCAATGTCACGCATGATTTTCCAATCAACGATACGAGAATAAGCGGAAAAGCCACCCAATAACACGCGAGGTTTATGTGTTTTAGCGAGACTACGCATTTCATCATAATTCACCAAACCCTCCGGCGTGAGACCGTAATGCACCGGTTTATAAATTTTTCCAGAAAAGCTCACGGGTGCGCCATGCGTTAAGTGGCCGCCGTTGTTTAATGCCATTGATAAAAAAGTATCTCCGGGTTCCATTAAAGCGGAATATACCGCTTGATTGGCCTGAGAACCTGAATGTGGTTGAACATTTGCATAATGCGCCTGAAATAATTGCTTCGCCCGCTCAATGGCAAGATTTTCGACAATATCCACAAACTCGCAACCGCCGTAATAGCGCCTACCAGGATACCCTTCTGCGTATTTATTGGTGAGCACTGATCCCTGCGCTTCCATAACGGCTTTACTAGCATAATTTTCGGAGGCGATTAATTCGATATGTTGTTCTTGACGGGATTGTTCTTTAGAGATGGCTTGAAAAAGTTCTTTATCTTGAGACAGTGACGTAAAAGTATCCTGATGCGCTGACGACATAACGAATGCTCCCTTTTAATAGCGACCAGGTGTTGTAACACAGAATTGATGGGGATTTCTACCTGTGAACTCGTTTCGCTCGTCTTAGGGTGATGAATTTTTTTTATTGGCGGCGGAAAGAATCGCTAGAGCTGAAAGAATTGTTAGAGTCATCATCATCATTAATAGTGCCAGTGCGCCGTGGATTCGCTCCTTCTGCGACACTACTGGCTGTTTCTTGGGATTGCACCATAAGACGTACAGCTGTTTGCACAAGACTCTCCAACCTTTTGCTATCTGTTTCTGTATTTATTAACTCATTACTCAGCTCTTTCGAAAAATATTCCCGCACTTTACTGCCTTCTGGTGACGCAAGAAATTCAAAAAAAGCCTTTGTTGCCTCTGTTTCTGATTGCGTTGGCCTTGATGTACTCGTCGCACTGGCTGCTGAAGCACCAAAAAGCCCTGCAGCCCGTGTAGTCGTTGAGCCCATACCATAAAGTTCTTTGATAAATGCGCCAATTGCTTTAATTCCCTCCCCTTCTGCCGACGCTGTAAACCGCAACACTGCGGTTTGATCAGCAGATATATCATCAGCTGTATCATCAACTGCACCACCTCGCCGCATACATAAATTTAATTGAACTCGTGCGGACTCCAACTTAGCGTTAGCTCGCCAAACCGCTAGCTGAGGAATTTCAGAGGTGGGGGCAGCAGGCGATAGCGAAGCATCATCCAAATTCAGTAAAGCCAAAAAATGCGCAGGCAACTTGCTATGTTTTTTAAGCGCTGCTTTCAGAGCCGGGTGTTCCGTCACACATCCCACTAAGGTTTTTAAAACACTATTATCAGCGAATTGACTAAAACGAAATAATTCTGCGGCAGTATTAACAAGCGATTTAAGCACTGTGGGGTCGACACTACATGCATCCGCTTTTTTTGCAATCACAGATACCAGCGCTGTATATGCTGCTTTGCGAATACTCTCATCGTTATCTGTATTTTGTATCTGTTCTACCAACGCAGTAAAAACTTTGTTAATCTCCGTGATGGTAGGTTTTTCTCGCTCAGTCAACATTAAGCCAAGTGCATTACAAGCGGTATTTCGCGTTTGCGATGACTCTTTCTTATTTCCCGCGCAAAATGAAAGTATATTGATGATGCGATCACATCTATCTGCCGGCATTACGGCTGCCATTGCGCCCATTGCCCTAAACGCTTCTTCTCGCCGATGCTGATTCTCATTATTGCGACCTTCAATAAGTTTATCAGCCACTCTTACACGATCCTCCTCGGGAATTTTTTTTGCAATAATACCGAGGGCATTATAGTTAACAGAATCTCCTGTTTGAACTAATGCCCTGCCCAACCAGTCGTCACCTTCGTTGAGAGTTTCGATGGTGAAATGGGAAGTGTTAACCAAAGCACACAATGCATCATACGCTGCTTGTTTTGCTTCTACTGGCACATTATACCTACTCGGCTGAACCGCATATCTCAGGAATTCAAAAGATTTCGTTATCTGATTTTTGGGTATTTTATTGGCTTTAGCCATTTCGCGTAAAAGGTTATACCCTGCTTCGCATACGTTCCAGTTTTCATCATTGATGGCACTCATTAATTCAGTCATTACTTTGGCTAATTTATCACTAGGTATTTTACCAACGATAGTACTCAATGCATTTAAAGCGGCTATACGATTCAATGTGGACTTGGAAGCAGGACAACAGGCTATTAACTGGTCTAACAACTGATGAGATGGAATTGCTTTATCGTCTTTAGCTAGCTCTTTCACAATTGAAGAAAGCATCTTCGAAAAAATTTCTCTTACATCAGGGTCTGTGACAAGGTAACGAGGGTTGATATCAAGCAGCTTGTTAAATGTTGTCGCTAACTGCCCTTCAGGAATTTTTCCTGCTTTAATAATCACGGACAACGTCCTTAGGGGCGCATAGTTAATTTCGCCTTCAGACGACATTAAACCGTCGAGTTGCTTGGTAATAAACGCCTCATCAACTATTTCTTCTTTTAGGATTAGCTCACGAAGCATGTGATCGAGCTCGTTGAGTAGCTCGGTTTTTTTTTCATTGACGTCCTGATCTCTAGCAGACTTGCACGCACTTATAACTTTTTGAAGCGCATCAATAAAATCAGTTTTATTTTTATCAGTTATTCCTTGCGCGTTATATATTTCTCTTAGTGCTTCACAAGCTGCGTAACGGACTGTTATAGTTTCATTTAGACTACCGCTGCTCGACGCAGTATTTATGAGAAGTTTAATAATCTCAGTTTTTTCTTCCTCCGATCTATTTGGAAAAATCGCACCCAATATTATGCAAGCTGTTATACGCGTTTTGAATCCATGTGAAAAATAAGAGTTCCCTTGATATTGCATCGTTTGAGTTAACCAGTTTACCACCATGCTATAAGTGTTAGTCGTTTTCGTTCTTTCGATTTTTGCATCAAGTTCACCAAGCGAACTATAGATAGCCCACCAACGGTCTAGGACTCCGTGCTGGCATGAAATGGCAAACGTATGTAGGGCTTCGCAAGCGTTCTTTGTAGTTTCATCTTGTTTTCCTGCAACAGGCAGTTTTTTTGCAACCCAATGTAATGCCTTGCAAGCCTCGTTGAAAGCTTCTCCTGTTTCATTAGGCAAATTTTTACTGATTATTGTTATCAGCTTGATCGCAAGCTCCTCATCAATAAGACGATGGAATACAGTAATAAGATGGTAAATATTTTTTCGAGTTTTCTCTCGAAGAGTAATTCTACTATTTAGGTCATTTACCTTGGCTAGAAACGCGGCATTGAAATCAACTCTGTCATTCAAGTTAGCGGACAAGTAAATAATTAATGCTCTATGCGGTGCTGTGCCGTCTTGACTAGATACAAGTAACGCCAATGCTAGCTTACTGCGATGCGATTGAATGTCTTCTCTACTCACAACCCCCCCAACCTCTTGTTGACGGTAATTATAGCAGTTGGTTTCTAAGTGAAAGATTATCCTAGAAACGGCAGCTGAAACCTACTGCGAGGGCCTCTCTGACAGGTAAAATGTGATTAAAAAAGTCAAATATAATTGACTATTTATAAAAATTAAGTAAAATAGTAAATAATATTTTACTTTATTGCGTGATTTTATGTCGATCCTATTGTGGGGAAAAGTCTACTACCAGGACAAGTATGCGGGAATACTGCGGCAGGAACCTGGGGATCGCTATGTATTTACCTACGATCAGGATTATCTCAAAAATAAATATCCAGTAATTGCAAATGCTTTCCCGTTAATCAACACGTCTTTTATTTTCGAACAATCGTTGCCGCCTTTTTTTGATAATCTGGTTGCTGAAGGATGGCTTGAAGCAGCCCAACGAAAATTACTGGGTAGACGAGCAGCAACACGTTTTGAATTACTGCTTGCCTTTGGTCAAGAGTGTGCGGGTGCGGTCAGCGTCATCGATCCAAAACCTGTTCCATTGCATACCGAAAATATTATAAAAACAGACCAAGCAACCTTAGCATTGGTTCGCCATCGTGCCTCTCTCTCAGGTGTTCAACCCAAATTACTATTAGTGAAAGAAAAAAAACATTTTCGATTAGCAAAACAAGGGGAGATAAGCACGCATATTGCTAAATTACCCTCCCACACTATTGATGACATTATCGATAACGAATGGTTGACACTGGCTGCCGGAAGAAGCTTATTGCCAGATGATGATTTTGTTGAGACTGAGTTTTCTGATATCCCTGGAATATGCGACAAGGCACTGGTGATTAAACGCTTTGATCGAACAAGCACAGGTGAAAAAATACATTTCGAAGAATTTAATCAATTGCTCAATTTGAGCGCTATTGAAAAATATGATGGTGCTTACAAGGCTATGGCTGATTTTATCTATCAACATCCCCTTTGTTTACAATCAGATGTCTATCGCTTATTTAAACGTGTATTAATGGGATTATTGCTAGGCAATACAGATATGCATTTTAAAAATTTTGCCATGATACACGATGCCGCAGGGCTAAGACTATCACCCAACTATGATCAAGTTGCTGCTGCCATTTATAAGCCCTATCAATACATCGCATTATCCATTGATAACGCGGCGGATCGTGTGATTGGTCAGCTAAAAGCAAAAACAATTATCGCCCTGGGTTATGAATTTGGTTTAGATAAAACAGCAATAACCATGGCAATCGATGAGCTGTATGAACGACTAGAAGCCACAAAAGAAGTCATTTTATCAGCAAATGAAGTACACCTATCGTTACGCGATCGTATCAGTCAATTTTTGGAGAGACGATGGAAAGGCACTTTCAACTTGATTGGAAAGCAATTGTCGAAGAAGCAATAAAAAGACGTAAGGCATCGCGCTTAACGCAGTCACAGGTCGCTGTGCTAGCAAAAGTCAGCAAGCCGACGGTTATTCGTTTTGAAAAACAAGCAACCAATATTCGCTTGTCATCAGCGTTTGCGATTCTGACATTATTTGGATTGAAGCTATAAAACTCCACAATCCATCTTAACTCGCAGGTGTAATCCAAATCTTGGGTGGCGTAGCACCATCTTGATTTGTCCAGTTAGCGCAACCTGTGTCGCCCGACACTGAACCCCAGACACCACTGCTATCAAGTGTTGCACTGGCGGTGCAATTACATCCACCGGTATTAGCGGTCAGTGTCACTGGACCATCAGATGGCGTCACCGTCAACACAGCGGTATTAGAATCAACGGGTATAGGCACAGAAGTTGTACCTTGCGCCATACTGCCTCCGCACGCAGTGCCTGAACCGTAAGTAGCTGAAATCGCCCCCACATTAAAGGTTTTCGGCATGTTAGTCGCCAGACTATCAAGACCCCAAACATTTGCGGCAGATGTATTCACGTTAGGTGTAGAAGAAAGTTTTCCACAAACGGTGGTAGCTGTATATTTCGGCGCAGGTGTGAATCCATCGTATTTGCCATCCGTCGCTGTTTTTGAAAAAGCAGCGCCAATGTAAGCATTGCCTAAATACCAAACCCCATTTACCTGCCAATTTGGCATTGGCGTTGCTAAATTAGGGGTGATCTGCACTGTACCGGTACAACCCTTCGCTACTACAGGTCCATTGGCATAACTATGAACGGTTACTACGTCGCTTTGTTGGACCAATATCTGAGGCCATACAATAGATTTCGCCAAACTATCAATGTAAGGCGAAAAATCATCATCGATAATATTCGTACTATTTCGATTGACGGTGATATGGACTTTATCAGGATAAATATTGGTGCAGGGTGGCAAGTAAATTCCATCTTGCGCTACGCAACCACAGCTATCGGGTGAATTCACGGGGTCACATCCATTGCCGTTCATACCAGTAAAGGTGATATAGGCAAGCTTTGAACTATCGAATATCTGATTACTGCTTGGCGTTAAGGTATTGGGTGGTGGCAATTGCTCCGTCGATTTCAAATCGTTCGTGCTCGTCATCACACCATAAAAATTCTCAGGGTTGGTGGTGCTGTTAGGCACTTTACCAGGTTGATCATACATCTCGAAGTCTAAAATAGGCACGTTTTGACTGCTAGAAAAGCCATAAACCGACTGCCAATAAGTTTGTGAATCCGCTTGCGTGAAGGGACCGTAGAACACATAGCCTTGGCCTGCTGGCATCACACTATTATTCGTCGGCCAGCCCGTTTCAGCAATCATAATGGCTAAACCGTAGTAGCTCTGCAGTTGTTGGACGTAGTAAGAAAGTGTGTGCTTATCTGCTTCTGCGCCTGTCTTTGGCCCAGCACTAGGATCACAACTGTTAGGAATTTCAGTGCAAAGCGATGTGGTACAGCTACCGTTCGCAGCGCAATTGGCAGGAACCCCCCACTGTGCTGGATATACATTAATCGCAAGCACAGGTGGATTACTGTTAGCGCTATTGACTGATTTAATACCCTCAGTCAATGTAGTACGACTTTCCAAACTATTTCCCATCATCACATCCGCTTGAATCGAAGTCGTGATAATAGGAACCGGTGAAATACTAGCGCTATTAAGCGTAGAACTGATTTGATTCATAGCGTCTACAAGATCGCTCACATTTGTCGTATCGTCCGTACTCGGCACGGTATACAAATCTTCATTTCCTACGAGGACCATCTTAACGGTGCTCTGGAAAACAGCAGGCGTGACTTGGGTAATCACGCTTTTCAGTGTCTCAATTTCAGAGGCTAACAATTGCGTGAAGAGAACGCCTGTGGGCGCGCCGTTGCTCATACAATTTTTTGTAGTGGGGTCATCTTGACAAAGTGCCACTTGATAGATGACAGACAATCCATTTTTCTTCGCCTGATTAATAATCGTTACCCAATCTGGTGCGGGTTCTTGATAGGCGCGAATCACAGAAAATCCAGCTTGTTTAATTTGCTGGAAATCAGCATAGACATTATTGCCAACTGATGCGTCTCGTGCATCCACATCCACTAAATCGGTTTTTTCTGTATTTGGGTTTTGCACAAACACGCCAAAATGATTGGGTGGTGCATTCACCCCGTAAGGATCTGCAGAGCCAAAGAAGGACTTATAAAAACTGCTTTGATACGCGGGCACGCCACCCCCTGCTGCGGGTGTGGTAAAACTATAGGGCGGCGTAGAGGTAGCTTTCTTGGAAGCCGCATCGACTTCAGTTGCTGTAACCGTAACGGAATAAGTGGTGGTGGGCGATAACCCAGAAATGGTAACGCCATTATCACAAGGTGAAAATTGCGGTGCTGAAGGCACATTAGGCGGCTGAAAAGTCACCGTGTAATTAAATTGCGCGGTTGGATCACTGCTGTCTGCAGCAGGCGTTGACCAACTCAAAGTTCCACTATTAGCAGAATCACTTGACCATGAAAAATTTGCGGGCGGCGTCACGCCACTGGGAGGCGGTGGGCCGCCTGCGCAAGAACTATCAGGCTCATAAAGTGATTCAAAATTACCGGTTGTGGTAAACGCTACATTGAAATTCGAAGCTGAAGTTACCGTGCCGCAGCTAGAAGGCGTGGGATTATTACTGGTATTAAAATTTCCCGCGGTTAAAGTCAAATTACAAGCGTATCCTCCACTATTCGCAATGCAAAGTTTTGCGGAATTTTGACAGGAAATCGGGGTTGCGGTTGCTTGTGTTAGCACGCCTGAGCTGGTGCTGCTACCATCACAATACAGAGTTGGAAATAAACCACCACTACCACCACCTGTGGTAATCGTCGTTTCTGCGAATAAACTGCCGGTTGGAAGCGCTATTAGTAATCCCGTTAATATGACACGACCTGAAACACGTTTTGTCGCATTTTCCATAAATTTGACCTTGTTAGAGCTAGATTCTTATGCAGATATGTACAGCTACTATAAACGAGGTTTTTTGGTTATTCCACTCGAACTTAGCGTCATCCCCAACTTTTATTACACTTATCGCTACTGTGTCGCTTGCCAGGCGTCTTGCAATCGATCAACAGCATGAATTTCCAAACCTGAAATTTTCTGTTTTGGAAGATTATTTTTGGGGATAATGGCTTTCTTAAATCCATGTTTTGCCGCTTCGCGTAAACGCTCTTGACCATTGGAAACGGGGCGTATTTCGCCGGATAACCCAATTTCCCCAAAAACGACTAATTCTGAAGGAAGCACGGTATTTTTTAAGCTGGATCGCACCGATAAAGCCTGCGCTAGATCTGCTGCTGTTTCAGAAACACGCAATCCTCCCACGACGTTCACAAATACATCTTGATCATAAGTCACCATCCCTGTGTGACGATGCATCACCGCCAATAGCATGGATAAGCGATTATGATCTAAGCCCAATGTGACACGACGTGGATTAGCAAGGTGCGTTTGATCCACTAATGCTTGCACTTCCACCAATAAGGGGCGACTCCCTTCCCAAGTAACCGTGATACAACTCCCAGGAGTTTCCTGATGACGACCTGACAAGAATATTGCAGAGGGGTTAGACACCTGTTTCAATCCCTGCTCTGTCATTGCAAAAATACCTAATTCATTCACCGCACCAAATCTATTTTTAACAGCGCGAATAACGCGATACCGCGAATCAGTTTGCCCTTCGAAATACAAAACCGCATCCACCATATGTTCCAATACACGCGGACCTGCAATCGCGCCATCCTTGGTGACATGCCCCACGATAAATAAAGCAATGCCCTTTTGTTTAGCATACATCACCAATTTTGCAGCGCTTTCGCGCACCTGAGAGACACCACCAGGCGCTGAGGGAATTAAATCCGTATAAATCGTTTGAATGGAATCGATTACTAAAATTTTCGGAGAAAATTTTTCACAGGCTAATAAAATTTTTTCAGCATTGGTTTCTGCGAGTAATGAAAGATTATCAACAGAAAGATTTAATCGTTTTGCACGCAGCGCCAATTGCTGTAACGATTCTTCACCGGTGACATACAAAGGACGACATTCAGCGTGTGACGCGCTGATCATTGATAAAATCTGAAGCAAAATAGTAGATTTTCCAACACCTGGATCACCGCCGATTAATACAGCAGAATCAGAAACCAATCCACCCCCCAAGACATGATCAAATTCAGCGAGACCCGTGAGAATGCGCGCATGCGGATCAATTTTGACATCTTGAATGCGCGTGATTTCAGAGGTTACACCTGCAAAACCGGATAATCTGGGGTTGTCAGTGGGTTTAGCTAAAGCAGTTTCTTCGAAAATGGTGTTCCATTTTCCGCATTCCGCGCACTGGCCCTGCCATTTGTTATATTGCGCGTCACAATGCTGACAGCAAAAAATGATTTTGGTTTTGACGGTCATATACTCAAAATACCTCTAAATGATCTAAGAACGAGTCCACAGAACCCGAGTGTTAACGAGTGGTCTTTTGCAGGATCTGCAGAGAGTCTCTGCAAAAAACCACTCACTAACGTTCGGGTTCTGCGTGAATCTTTGTTGATCCTGCGCGTTCGGGTTCTGTTGATCCGCATTAACACCTTGCAAACTCTTTTGCAAAATAGGTGATAATAAAATCTGCGCCAGCACGTTTGATGGCCAGTAAGCTTTCTTGCATCACAGCATTGCCATCAATCCAACCTTTTTCCGCAGCCGCTTTTATCATGGCAAATTCACCACTGACTTGGTAGGCGCCAAGCGGCACCTCAGGAAATCGCTGTTTTACCCGAAAAATCACATCCAAAAAATTTTGCGCGGGTTTCACCATTATCATATCTGCGCCTTCTTCAATATCCAGTTGGACTTCACGTATGGCCTCACAAGTATTGGCTGGATTCATTTGATACGTTTTACGATCACCAAATTTTGGCGCGCCTTCTGCTGCTTCACGAAAAGGACCGTAAAGCGAAGAAGCATATTTCACGGCATAACTCAAAATGGGAATAGTTTCAAAATGATGTTGATCCAATATGGAGCGCAACCTGCGTACTGCATGATCGATCATGCCGCTGGGCGCAATCACATCTACGCCCGCTTTTGCATGGGAAATCACTTGTTTTTCTAACAACGCTAATGTTTTGTCGTTATGGAGGTCATTATTTTCAATCACACCGCAATGACCATGATCCGTATATTCACACAAGCATACATCTGTAATCACCAATAACGTCGGTGCAATTTTTTTGATTGCGCGTACTGCCTGGGGAATAATGCCGTTGTCCGAAAGCGAATCTGAGCCCATCGCATCTTTTTCAGCAGGAATACCAAATAAGATCACACCAGGAATTTTGAGCGACACAATTTCGCTAATCTCTTGTTCCAGTTGATCAACACTGAATTGAAAATGGCCGGGCATAGAAGAAATAGGGTGTCGCAAGTTTTTTCCAGCTTTAATAAATAGCGGAAAAACAAGATCAGTGATGCTAACCGTATTTTCCTGCACTAATGATCTTAGTGCAGGTGTTTTTCTTAATCGTCGTAATCGCATAGAGTAAACCAAGTACCCTGTGTAAACGCTAAGTATTGCGCTCTAGCTCACGATCTTCCAGCTGCCATCAGGCTGACGACACGCTTTGCCATAGGCTTTTTTCGTTTCGCCATTGACTGTCACCGTGGTTTGATATTCACGGCAGTATTTATGGCTTGAAGTAGAATAATTTTTCACTGGTCGGACAGTATATTGTGCGCCTTCTTTATTCGTCCATTGTGCTTCTTGGCCAACGGGTACAGTTGAAACAGCATTTTGCATATTGGCGCGATCTTGACGATCCATGTATTGCCCAATTTGATTACCAATTACGCCTCCTAACACGGCACCACCAATGGCACCTGCTGCGGTGTTGTGAAATAACGTTCCTCCCAACACACCGCCCGCAATCGCACCCGCTGCTGTAGAACCCATGGTATTGTTGCCTTCAGTGCAACCTACCATTTCAAATGCCGCCATCGAAATTAAAGACACCGTCACTAGTTTCTTTAGCATAAAACACTCCTCATTTTAATATACTCGTCGCGTTCGCGACGGGTATACTCAGTTTTTACTCAATAACTTCGCAATTCGCTCTGCATTTTGTTGACTACGATCAAACTGAAACGACAACTGCGGTGTATAGCGCAGACCTGTTTTCTCCGATAATTGCGCCCGGAAATATCCCAATGCTTTTTTAAATACTTTTTCGGTAGTTAAAATCGCCTTTTTACTGTCATTCATTTGCGTAAAAAATATAGTGGCTTGTTTAAAGTCAGGGGATAAATCAACACCGGTAATTGTCACCTTCGAAAGTCGAGGATCCAATGTTTCTGTGTGAAGCACAGTAGAGAGGGTTCGTTGAATTAATTCTGATGCTTGATAATTACGCATAGTTATACCGCTATTACTTAAAAATGCGAAGTAAGCGTCATCCCGTAGGCGTGGCTTCGCACAATCCAGGAGAAAATCTCTAGATTCTCCGCCTTCGCGGAGAATGACGGATAACCCTTAACCCTATAATGTTCTCACCACCTGAATTCGCTCATAGCATTCAATCTGATCACCCACCTTCACGTCATTGTAATGTTTCACGCCGATGCCACACTCTATTCCCTGGCGCGCCTCACTCGCGTCATCTTTGAAACGACGTAACGACTCCAACTCACCTTGATAAATCACCACGCTATTGCGCAACACGCGAATGGGCAAGCTGCGACGCACAACACCTTCTGTGATCATGCAGCCTGCAATAGAACCAAATTTTGATGAACGGAATACCTCACGCACCTGCGCCAACCCAACAATTTTTTCTTCAAATTTCGGCGCCAATAAGCCTGTCATCGCCGCTTTAATTTCTTCTACCAAATCATAAATAATACTGTAATAACGCAAATCAATAGATTCTTGTTCCGCTAATAGTTTTGCACTGGCGTCAGCGCGAACATTAAACCCCAGCACAACTGCGTTTGATGCCATTGCTAAATGAATATCGGACTCAGTGATACCCCCAACCGAGGTTGAAATTAATACCACTTTTACTTCTGGTGTTGTTAATTTTAATAAAGATTCTTGAATCGCCTCCAAAGAACCTTGCACATCTGTTTTCAAAACTACGTTAAGAAGCGCTTGCTCAGAACCAATTTTCGAAAATAAATTTTCCAGGCGCATTGCATGTTGTTTTGCCAGACGCACATCACGATACTTGCTGTGCCGAAAAGCAGCCACTTCACGCGCTTTGCGCTCAGAAGGAAGTACAATTACCTCATCCCCAGCAGTAGGCGTGCTAGATAATCCCAATACTTCAACGGGAATAGAAGGACCGACAGATTCTACAAATCCACCGTTATCACCTACCATGGCACGAATACGGCCAAATTCACGGCCCGCCAAAAGGATATCGCCCTTTTTAAGCAACCCGCTGGTCACTAAAATAGTAGCCACTGGGCCTCTGCCTTTATCTAACCGGGATTCCAGTACTACGCCATGGGCTGGTCCTATATTGGGTGCTTTCAGTTGCAAGACTTCCGCTTGCAATAAAATACCTTCCAGTAAACCATCGACACCATCACCTGTTTTGGCAGAAATATAATGAAACATGGTATCGCCGCCCCACTCTTCTGAAATAACTTCATGCTGGGACAACTCATTTTTAATGCGATCTAAATCTTTATCGTGCTTATCCATTTTATTAATGGCGACGATAATAGGCACTTTTGCTGCTTTTGCATGCGTAATTGCTTCAATCGTTTGTGGTTTTACGCCATCATCCGCTGCCACTACTAATACAACCAGATCTGTGCATTGTGCGCCGCGTGCACGCATGGCGGTGAAAGCTTCGTGACCGGGTGTATCTAAAAAGGTAATGGTGCCACGCGGTGTATCGACGTGATAGGCGCCAATATGCTGTGTAATCCCGCCTGCTTCACCAGCAGTCACTTTCGTCCTGCGAATATAATCCAACAATGACGTTTTTCCATGGTCAACATGCCCCATAATGGTTACCACGGGTGGTCGCGCTACTTTTTCACGAGATATATCAGTTTTAAAATCTGAGATACCTTCTTCGACGGCGTTTTCTTTCATGGGAATCGCACGATGTCCCATTTCCTCAACCACTAACACCGCAGTATCCTGATCGATCGCTTGATTAATGGTGACCATGGCGCCCATCTTCATCATTACCTTAATCACTTCAGCGGCTTTGATCGACATTTTTTGCGATAACTCACCTACGGTAATAGAGGCAGGAATATACACTTCGTGCGTGACTGGTGTAACGGGTTTTTCAAAACCATGTGCTAACCCTTGCTTGAGTTCCGATTTTGTTTTTGGTTTTTTCCGACGGCGAACCGTGTACTCAAGACCCTCTCCCTCATCTTCATCGCCAGACGCCATAATATCCACACGATGAGAACGCACTTCACGTCTGACTGTTTTCTTTCTTACGGATTCATTGTCATCATCGCGAAAACCGCCTGATTTTTCTCGACGAGATTTTTTATTCAAAGCGGTGTCTTTATCATCGGATTCAATTGCTACTTCTGCGATTTTTTTAGTTGGCGTTTTTCGTGTAATAGATGCTGCGGGTTGTTGCAGCATTTGCGAAGCTGCATCCGATACAACTTCAGCAGATGCTTTTGAGGGTTCACTGGCTTTGGGGGGTTGCGGATGTGTCGCCACAGATTTAATCGCGCGTTTTGAGCGCACAGCAACGGAAATATTTTTTTTACCTTGTGTTACTAGGGCGCCCGCTTGTCGCGTTTGCCGAGGTGCTATGGTTAATGTCGAGTGCGTGGTCACCGTAGGCGCCTCACTGCTTTCTTTTCTGCTTCTCAAATGAAGCAATAACTTTCTTTTTTCATCAGCGGTAATTGCCTGATCATCTTTTCCAGTAACAGCAACACCCGCCTCCTTAAGCTGCTTTCTTAAATGATCTGGTGTTGTACGCACCATGTCCGCTAATTTTTTAATGGTGACGGTCGATGTATCAATTGCCATAAATATTTTCTTACCTTAGAGCCTGTTTAGAATCTCCGGTCTCTTAGTGAAACCAATGCGCTCGCGCACTCATGATTAGTTTTCCTGCAGCATCTTCATCAATGCGTAGCAGTTCCTGCAATTCGTCAGCCGACAATTCGGCCAGATCATTTCGCGTAACAATACCGTGACCCGCTAATTCTGTCGCAATCTCTTGAGACAAGCCAGCAACGGATAATAAATCATCAGCAGGGGCTTTTCCGGTTCCGCCCGATAATTCCTGTGTCAGCAATACATCGCTTGCGCGGCGTTGCAATTCTTCCGCTAACCCTTCTTGTAATCCTTCCGCCTCTTTTAATTCTTCAAGCGACACATAAGCTACGTCTTCTAGTGTTGTAAAGCCCTCTGCCACTAAGGTATTCGCCACTGCTTCATCAATATCTAATTTTCGCATAAACATATCACGATGCTTCGTGGACTCACTGGCTTCTTTTTCACTAGCATCTTTTTCTGTCATAACGTTTAACGTCCAGCCGGTCAATTCACTAGCTAAACGAACGTTTTGCCCAGCTCTACCAATAGCCTGAGATAATTGTTCTTCGGGAACCACTAAATCCATGCTATGTGTCTCTTCATCTACCACAATTGAGGAAACTTCAGCCGGGGCCATCGCATTAATCACCAATTGTACTGGATTCGCATCCCACAAAATAATATCGATACGCTCACCATTTAATTCATTGGAAACCGCCTGCACACGCGCGCCACGCATGCCCACACAAGCGCCGACAGGATCAATACGGCCATCGTTGGTTTTGACCGCTACTTTAGCGCGAGAACCTGGATCTCGTGCGGCGCCCATCAAGTCAATCACTTCTTCTCCAATTTCAGGTACTTCAATTTTAAATAATTCAATCAAAAATTCCGGATTGTTTCTGCTTAAAGATAATTGTGGCCCACGTTTTTCACGACGCACATCTTTTAAATAAACACGTATGCGATCATTCACGCGAAACGCCTCACGGGGGATCATATCTTCTCGCGACAATAAACCTTCAGTATTCTCACCCATATCTAAAATTAAGTAATCCCGTGTTACACGTTTTACGGTTCCCATTAATACTGTTCCGATTTTCGATAAATTTTGTTGGATAATCTTTTCACGTTCGGCTTCACGCACTTTTTGAACTAAAACTTGTTTTGTTTGCTGCGCAGCAATGCGACCAAAAGGAGGATTTTCCGCGGGCTCTTCAACATAATCACCTAGATTGTAAGTGTCTTTAAGCGTTTTTGCTTTTGATAACGCTATCACTTGCTCTGGAAATTCCTGCGCCTCCACTTCTTCATCTGCAACCACCAGCCAACGACGAAAAGTTTGGTAATCGCCCGTTTTACGATCAATATTGACACGCATTAATGGGTTTTCACCGGTGTATCGTTTTGCTGCTGTCGCTGCCAGCGCTGCTTCAATGGCATCAAAAATAACAGCTTCCTCAACCCCACGCTCATTTGCAATTGACTGGGTGATCAGCAAAATATCTTTGTTCATGGTCTTCGCCTACGTGTTATTGTCAAATCTTTCGCTCAACGTATTGAGCCCCTATACAATACTTGCCTTATTAATTTCAGCTATTGAAACGATTACGGTATCACCCGTTTCTGCTTGCAAAAAAATCTGGTCGTTATCACTCACCTTCATTATTGTCATCATTTCTGTGAAATACTCGCCTGATGCGGCTCGCCATTTTATTTTTATTTTTTTGCCAACACTCTGTGAAAAGTGCGATAACGTAGATAGTTTTCGGTGTATACCTGGGGATGAAACCTCTAAATGATAAGCGGTTCGGAAAGGGTCTTCAACTGCTAATAACGCGCTGATATCGCGGCTTAAACGCTCACAGTCACCCAACGTTGCGCCATCCACCATAACCCGTAAGACGGTATTGTTACCCTGTCCATGTGCCTCGCATGACCATAACATCAAACCATGCTTCTCTACGATAGGGTTAATTATGTTTTCTAACAAGCGGTTACCTCAATAAAAAAGGGGCAAAAGCCCCTTTCATAAAAAAGTGGTAGCGGGGGCAGGATTTGAACCTACGACCTTCGGGTTATGAGCCCGACGAGCTGCCAGACTGCTCCACCCCGCAATAAATCATGGCCATACTAATGCGAAACGACATAAAATTCAAGGCCAAGATAAGATAGTATCAGGACCGCATCACTGTTTTAAAAATCCCGCGTAGGATATTTATTTCTGTTTTTTTAAGCTCAGCGCGGTTAAATAATAACTGAATTCGTTGTTTTAACTGCTTTGAATGGCGATTGTCGAGAAAGTGAATATGATCAAGTGCCTCGAATAAATGCGTATAGAATCCACGCATTTCATCGGCAGTCGCTAGCGGTTCATCATACGTTTTTTCCGGAATATTTCCTGAAAACGCCATTCGCATCTCATAAGCAATTACTTGCGCAGCAGAAGCCACATTCAATGAACTAAACTCAGGATTTGTCGGAATAAAGACCTGATCATGACAACGGGTTAATTCTTCGTTGGTTAATCCGCTGCTTTCACGACCGAATACGATCGCCACCTTTCCCTCCGCATGATTGAGAATTTTTTCAGCCAATTGGCGTGGCGTTAAAATGGGACGAGAAAGTTTTCTTTGCCGAACACTTGCTCCTACGACCCACGCGCTGTCACTCAAGGCCTCATCTAATGTTTGAGTGATAACCGCTTTTTGAAGCAAATCATCAGCACCCGCTGCACGAAACGTTGCATCTTGGTGGGGAAAACGTTGCGGATCCACCAGCGTCAATTGCGATAACCCCATGGTTTTCATCGCGCGGGCAGTGGCGCCGATATTGCCGGGATGCGTCGTATTCACAAGAATAAAGTGGATTCGATCTAACATGAGACGGGAATGTAGCCCAAAAGGTAATAATTTGCTACCCTCGCGGCCTATGCTTCACCCATTTCTCAACATAGCCATTCAAGCTGCGCGGGCTGCTGCGAAAGTCGTGGTGCGCTATGTGGACCAAATAGACAAAGTGGTCATTTCAGAAAAATCCGCACATGATTTTGTGACACAAGTCGATCAACAATCTGAAGCGATTATTATCGAAACCATTCAACACGTGTATCCAAACCATGCCATTCTGGCCGAAGAAAGCGGTGAGTTGAGCGGCCACAGTGAATACACCTGGATTATTGACCCGCTCGATGGCACGCGTAATTTTGTCCATGGCTTTCCACACTTTTCTATTTCGATCGCCGTTTTAAAAAATAATCAACCTGAAATTGGGCTGGTTTACGACCCTATTCGCCAAGAATTGTTCACCGCCAGCCAAGGACAAGGTGCTTACGCGAATAATCGTCGCATGCGCGTATCCACTGCTAAAAAACTAGATAACACGCTCATTGGCACGGGTTTTCCGTTCCGAAATCGTGATAAAACTGAAGCTTGTTTTGATTTCATTAAAAAAATATTTTCACAATGTGGTGATATTCGCCGCACCGGTAGCGCAGCGTTGGATCTCGCCTATGTTGCCGCTGGAAGACTAGATGCTTTTTGGGAAATGGGATTAGGGCCTTGGGATATTGCTGCTGGCGCGATACTAATCAAAGAAGCTGGCGGCGTGATAACAGATTTTCAAGGCGGAGATGCTTATCTCAAAACAGGTAATGTAGCCTGCGGCAATATCAAAATTCATCAGGTGTTATTATCAGAGATTACGGACGCTCGTCTATAACCTTCTGTTGCGGAATAAGACTGGTGCGCGTCAATCCAAAAGCAACTGCCAGCGCACCTGCAACATAAATTGATGAGTAGGTTCCCACCACAATTCCCAGCATCAACGCCAATGAAAACCCATGCACGCTTTGCCCACCGAATAAAAATAATGCTAGCACCACCATAAACGTCAACCCTGAAGTCATAATCGTTCTTGATAACGTTTGGTTAATTGATAAATCCATAATTTCCAACGACGTGCACTTTCGAATTTTCCTAAAGTTTTCTCGAACACGGTCATAGACGACAATCGTATCGTTGAGTGAATAACCAATCACGGTCAGTAAGCCAGTCAACACAATCATGTCAAAATCAAGATGAAAAAACGAAAAAACGCCTAAAATAAGCACGGGATCGTGCACAAGCGCTATTGCAGCACTCAATGAAAAACGATATTCAAAGCGCATGGCAATATAAGCCATGGTACCGATAAAAGCTAACACGATTGCTAATATGCCATTGGATAGCAATTGTTTTCCGACTTGCGGGCCAATATATTCCAACGCACTCATTTCAGCGGAAGGCATCGCGCTCGATAAGTTTGCTTTGAGTTGCTCCTGCGTTAATTGCGGATATAAACCCACGCGCACTGAAAATCGATTTTCATGCGAATTGTTTTGCGCATACGCTTGCACCAGCGCCTCCTGAAAACCTGCCTGCATGAGTTGATCACGCAACCCACTCGCTGTTATCGTATTAGGAAGCGACACCTCAACCTGCGTACCCCCCGTAAAATCCAACCCAAGGTTTAATCCGTTCACACACAAAGAAACCACCGAAGCAATAAAAATCACCGCGGAAATCAGCGCCGCAATCCAGCGTTGACGCATAAAAGGAATAGCAGGATTCGCTTTAAAAAATTCCATCAGTTTCCCCTAATCAACAGAACGAAGCCCGCGTGTCAGCGAGGGCGATGCCCTACATCCATCCATCTACAGTAAATGCCCGCAACCCAGACTACCCTTTTGCATGCCTGTCGATCCTCAGCTTGCGGTCTCCAATTGCATGCAAAAGGATAGTCTGGTTTGCTTATGGGCATTTACTGCTACTCTAAGGCGTAAATAATTCCATAACTACTCGCTTCAAAAGAGGACATCCAATCATTCGCAATATAAAAGTTGAGAATGGCGTTTTTATCCTTTAATTACTCACTCCTGCAAGGGTGCTTTGGGGTCTCGCGAGACCAAAGAAATACTCATTCACAGTAGATGTTATGACTGAACGGTTATCCCAATTGATAAACTCGTCACCCGCTTTCTACCATAAATTATGTTTACTAATCCCCGCGTGAAAAATATTGCTGTCACCATGGAAGTCATCAAGCCAATAATCAATGTGATTGCAAACCCTTGCACAGAGCCTGTGCCCAATGAAAATAAAATTAATGCGACAATTAATGTGGTAACGTTTGCATCGACAATAGTCACAAAAGCACGCTGATAACCGGCTGCAATACTTGCTTGCGGCGAAATGCCATTACGCAATTCTTCGCGGATACGCTCATTGATCAGCACGTTTGCATCCACCGCCATTCCCACGGTTAATACAATTGCCGCAATCCCTGGGAGTGTTAACGTAGCGCCTAAAGAAGACATAATCGCCACAATAAAAATAACGTTCAATAAAAGCGCGCAATTGGCAATCAAACCAAACACATGGTAATAAAACAACATAAAAACAGCGACAAACAGCAAACCCATTTCACAGGCCAACGTACCTGCGTGAATATTTTCAGCGCCCAAACTCGGGCCAATCGTACGTTCAGAAACCGGCGCGATGGGCACAGAATAAGCCCCAGAACGCAGTAATAACGCGAGATTCTTAGCAGCATACGTAGACTCCATCCCAGAAATTTGAAATGAATTGCCCAAGGCGCTGTTAATCGTCGCAATATTAATGACACGTGGCTCTTCTTGGGTTTTTGTAATCACTTTTCCATCAACCATTTTACTGGTCATCTTTGTTTCGACATAAACGGTTGCCATGGGTCGACCAACATTTTCCGCAGTAATTTGATTAAATCGCGATACTTCACCGCCCCCAGCACGGATACTCACCGCAGGTCTGCCATTTTCATCAGTAATAGTCGTTGCGCTTAAAATAGACCTGCCTCGCAACACAACCTCGTTGTACAACAGGTAGGGCCTACCTTCATACATAAATCGCGTGTCACCCACTGGGACAGGTCCTTGTGGATCATGTATCATATCTACTAACTGTAATCGTACAGTTGCTACCTTTCCGATTATCTCTTTCGCGCGCGCGCTGTCTTGAATACCAGGTAAATCCACGCTGATTTGATCTCGCCCTTGTTGTTGAATCACCGGTTCACTCACACCTAATGCATTCACGCGATTACGAAGCGTTGTTAAATTCTGTGTCATCGCTTGTTCTGCGAGCGCAAGCGCGGCTGTATGCTGGAATATCGCTTGAATAAAATAACGGTCATTTTGTTTTGACGTCGTGAACTGATAGGCATGAAAATCATCCCGCTCTAACACAGACAAAGCTTGCGCCCGATCTTCTTCATTCCGAAACGCAATCATAATCCCACCATCGGGTGTTTTATCTGCTTGCGGAATAATGCCTATACGCATGTAACGGATTGTCTTTTTGCGCAAAGCTTCTCCCATCGCACGCACATCCGTATTCAACTGCTCTTGATACATGGCATCCACATCCACGTGATACAGAAAATGAATCCCCCCACGCAAATCTAATCCTAATTTCATGGGCTCGGCATTTAAAGCACGCAACCAGGCAGGCGTACGCGGCGCAAGGTTGAGTGCCACTGTCACGCCTTCACCCAGCACCGCTTGAACATAACTTTGTGCTTTAAGCTGATCCTCCGTATTTTTAAAACGAATTAAAAGCGCAGAGGATTCTTGCGTAACGGCTATAGGTTCAACATGCTGTTCTGTTAATACTTCCGTTACTTTTTCCTGCTGTTCCAGCGTAAATGGCACACCTGATTTAGTCTGCAGTTGTAACGCAGGATCAGCACCATAGAAATTAGGAAGCGCGTAAATAACACCCAAAATAATCAACACGACCATCAGCGCATAACGCCACGGAGCATAGTGATTCATGGAAATTTCCTAGTCCATCGTGGCCATGGTCCCTTTAGGCAATACTGCGGCGACCGCGTTTTTTTGAAAGATCATTTCAATTTCTTTGCCCGTGGATAACGCTAAATAGTTATCACGCAATTTTGTAATGCGACCGATAATGCCGCCCGTCGTCAATATTTCATCCCCCACCGATAAACTCGACAATAATTGGCGTTGTTGTTTTGCGCGTTTTGATTGCGGGCGAATTAACAAAAAATAAGAAATTAAAATAAAGACGATTAATAAAGGCAGAACGGATAAAAAACCACCTTGGGGAGGCGGTGTTGTCGCAGCCGCTGTTTCAGCCGCGTAAGCAGTTGAGATACCCAGTAACGATAATAAACTCATGATGAACCTCCAAAATGTGGGGGTTAATGTACAAGGTAATTAGGGGATTATCAACCTGGGATTTTTAACTAAATTCCACTCCTTTCAAAACCTCCGCTTCAGGTGCGACACCCACCCTGGTTTCGCTCGAAGATGAGCCATCCCTGGCTCGGTCCCGCGCCTGTCCTGGCGCTACTCGCTCCACCAGGGAGGTATCGCACCTTCGCAAGGTTTTGAAAGGAGTGGCTTAAAGGCATTTACTTCCGACAACAACCACGGTATTGCAATTTTTTAGAGTGGTTGTATTTTTCCATATTTTTGTCGCGGTGATTCTATAGGGAGAATTGCATTGATTGCACACATAACTCTGTAGTTTGGTGTAATCAATGCAATTATCCGCAGTTAATGTCCAATGGTATGCAAAAGAGTAGCCTGGTTGGCTTCAGTTTAAATCTTTTTGGAATTCTTTCCGCCCATTCTTGCTCGACGTCCAGTCCGATCATCAAAATCTCCCGCTAATTGTCCGCAGGCGCCATCAATATCTTCGCCGCGGGTTTTTCGAATCCAAGTTTTAATACCCGCTTTTCCTAAACGATCTTGAAAAGCCACAATCGTTTCCCAATTGGAACAAATATAATTCGTTCCTGGAAAAGGATTAAAAGGAATTAAATTAACTTTGCACGGCATGTTATCCAGCAAGCGAATTAATTGTTTGGCGTGCGTCAAACTATCGTTCATGCCTTTCAACATGACGTATTCAAACACAATACAACGCTTACTGTCTTTGGGAAAATAATCGCGACAAACAGGTATCAACACTTCTAACGGATATTTTTTATTCAAAGGCACGAGTTGTTCGCGTAATGAATTTGTTGGTGCATGCAATGACACAGCTAATGAGACAGGAGAATCATTCTTTAATTGCAGCATTTGCGGCACAACACCTGATGTGCTCAGTGTTACACGATATTTTGACAAACCAAAAGCATGGTCATCCATCATCAAATCCATTGCATCAATCACTGGCTGATAATTTAATAATGGCTCACCCATGCCCATCATCACCACATTCGTAATTTTTTCATCAGGATTCAGTAAAGATTTTGCCATCACGACTTGACCAATAATTTCCGCTAACGATAAATTTCGATTAAAACCTTCTTTTCCTGTTGAACAAAAAGAACAATTCAGCGCGCAGCCGACTTGTGAAGAAACACACAATGTCCCCCGTGTTTTTTCTGGAATAAAAACAGTTTCAATTGCATTACCATCGTAGAGACGAAACAACCATTTTCGCGTGCCATCACGGGCAATTTGATCGAACATCACTTCAAGACGTTGAATACATGCATCAGATTTTAATTTTTCCCGAAAAACTTTGCTGATATTGGACATTTGGTCGATATCCGTCACGCCTTTTTGATACAGCCATTGTATTAACTGCGTTGCACGAAAGGCGGGCTCGCCCCAAGCTTGCATCAATGCAGTAAGGGATGTGGACGAAAAATCAAGGAGATTAGGTTGCGTTGCTATCATAAGTCGGCCAGTATACCTTCTTTTCTCTTGCGCAAGAACGCCTGCGCCTACCCAAAAACAAGAAGTTGCGGATCTACAATGACAAATGCATCGGCAGCAGTAAAATTTCATCACCCATGGCGTGCAAGCGTCGCTCGAGCGCATAGGTCACACTGTTATGCAAAAAACGCTTAAACCACGTGTCTTTTTTAAAAGATAATTGACTGGCAAAAAACATATGATCAGGAAACTGTGTGCGCGCATGACGACAGAGCGACACCAAATGCTCAATCACATCGCCTCCATATTCCGCAAAATAGGTTGCTGATAATTTTTTACTTTCACAATAACGCATAAAATAATGCAACCGCCCTTCGACCTCTTTTGTTAATCGCTTTAAGGCACGCCTCCCTGAAAAACTTTTAATATCTACTTGTCCGACAGAGAGAAACACAAAATTTTCAAAATGTTTAGGAAAATGTTTCAAAATCCATTGCAATACATGCATCCCACTCACCTTATCATTGATGTAAATAATCGCAGTTTTTCCGCGTGTATTGAGAGGTTTTGATGAGACAGGTATCTCATCATCCATGGGCGGCACTAATTCACGTTTACGATGACGCAATGCGCGGCCAACCCAACTATAATGGCGTCTCACGACATAACAAAACCCTACGACAAGGCAGGTGATCATAATCGTGAAATACCCTCCTTCAAAAAATTTACTCACCAAGACAACGCACAAAATAAACGAGGTTAAAATAAATCCAAGCAAGGATAATCCGCATTTTAACCACCAGTGTTTTGCAGTATTGCGATTATTAAACCAAAAAATTAGCATGCCTAAGGTGGTAAGGCTAAAAGTGACAAAAACATTAATACTGTAAAGCACTACCAACCAATCAACCTTCCCAGCGCTAAGCATCAAGATAATTAATGCGGCAATACCAAAAAAAATAATCCCCTGGCTATTAACCAATCGATTGGACAACATTTGAAAGCGACGCGGCAACCAATTATCGACGGCCATATTTGCAAGTACACCCGGGCCTGCTAAAAAACCGGTATTTGCAGCTACAAAAAGAATGCCGCCTTCAAGCAGTAATGTCAGCATGTAGGTGATATGCCCCATCGAAGAGGTTCCTAAAATATTCCCAAACACCACGGCATTTAATGTTTTTCCAGAAACGGGTGTAACATTCCACAGCATGTACAACAATGAAATTCCACCCGCAACAATTGACAATGAAATAGCCATGTACAACATGGTCATTTTTCCCGTTTTAACACGGGGTTCCATTAATTTATTGACATTATTTGAGACCGCTTCAATGCCCGTATAAGTACCACTGCCTAACGAAAACGCGTGCAAAATAAATGCCAGCATAAGAAAAGGACCGATCTCATTAGAAAGATGGTAGGCTTGATGATACGACTGCGTGATCACATGTTTCATCGAGTGGCTATGTGCTGCAATGCCGTAAAAAATTAATATTACATGCGAAATCATAAACGCAAGAAATAACGGCATCACAACACGCACAGATTCTTTAGCGCCTCGCAAATTCATTACGATAAAAAATAAAATTATCACGCATTCCGCGGGTAATTTAATATGTTGCCAATACCGAGGAAAAAAACTAAAAATAGCATCAGCTCCACTGGCCGTTGAAATGGCGATCGTTAGAACATAATCCACAATCAAAGCAGACCCTGCAATTACCCCAGCAAATGAGCCTAATAATTGGCTTGATACTTTATAACCACCACCGCCGCTCGGAAATAATTCAATTACTTGGTTGTAACTGGCTGAGATAATAAATACTGACAACACCATTCCGAGTGCGACAAATAACGTTAGTGTGGGATAGTGGCCCAGTGCGCGATAAGCTTGTTCAGGGCCGTAGCAAGAAGAAGAAAGGCCATCCGCACCTAATCCTATCCACGCTAAAAATGAAACCAACGCCGTTTTTTTAAACAACCCTGATTTAAATGGATCTAGTGGTTTTCCAAAAAGACTTTTTCTCATTTTCCCCAGGCGCGTGCGCGAATTTCTTTAACAATAGTTGAAAACTGCGGGTACTCACACGGTACATCCGCCACCAACCAATCAAATAATACCGGGTCTTCTAGTGCGAGTAATTGCGTAAAATCGTGTTGTAATTTGGGAGACAATTGTGGATAACGATAGGTCAAAAATCGCTCTAAGATTACATCTAATTCGAGCATGCCGCGTCTACACTGCCAATGAATTGCTGACATCAATACAACTCACCTTCAGCGCCAGCAGCCTCACTGGCGTAATCCACAAATTTTGTATATTGGCCCAAGAAGGTTAGGCGAAAATCACCGATGGGGCCATTACGTTGCTTGCGAATAATCACTTCAGCGCTACCCTTAACCTGACTTTCAGGATGATAGACTTCGTCGCGATACACAAAAGCAATCACATCTGCATCTTGTTCAATCGCGCCTGATTCACGCAAATCCGACATCACGGGGCGTTTATCTGTACGCTGTTCTAATCCACGATTTAATTGTGATAAGGCAATCACAGGCACATTAAATTCTTTTGCGATCGTTTTTAATCCTCTCGAAATTTCAGAAATTTCATTGGTTCGATTTTCGCGCGAAGAAGGCACCGTCATTAATTGCAAATAATCGATCACAATCAAACTTAAACCATTATGTTTTCTCGCCACGCGACGCGCACGTGCACGCAACTCCATTGGTGTTAGGGCGGGTGTGTCATCAATGTATAATTGTGAATTTTCTAATTTTGCTACCGCATCGCTGACTTTTGTCCAATCCTGGTCTGATAATTGACCAGTTCTCACTTTGTGTTGATCAATTTTCTTTGCAGAGGAAATCATCCGCAACACTAATTGTTCTGCAGGCATTTCCAAACTAAAGACCAATACTGGTTTTTCTTGCCTAAGCGCCGCAAACTCCGCGATATTCATGGCGAAACTGGTTTTACCCATCGAGGGGCGGCCTGCAATCACCACCATATCCCCTTTTTGTAAGCCTGAAGTTAATTGATCAAAATCTTTAAAGCCAGTGGATAAGCCCGTTAAACCGCCCTTGGTTTGATACAACTCGCCCAATCGCTCAGTCGCTTTTGATAATAATTGGCTGATCGGTTGAGGGCCTACACCACGTTGTTTATTTTCAGAGATTTTATAAACCAATTGTTCCGCATAATCCAACAAGGCTTGTGAATCACGGCCGTCGGCAGAAAAAACACTATTGGCAACATCACTACCTACGCTGACTAATTGTCGTAAAACGGAATATTCACGCACAATGTCTGCATAGGCGACGACATTCGCGGCAGAAGGTGTGTTCTGCGCTAATTCGTAAAGATAGGCTTCGCCGAGTGGCAAATATTTTTTATCGGTCTTTAATGCTTCGGCAACCGTTAGCACATCACAGGGCTGATTGGTATTTGCTAATTTGGCAATGGCTTCGAATATATCGCGATGATCCCCACGATAAAAATCATTGGAGGTAAGGCGATCTGCAACGTTGTCCCAGGCACGTTGATCCAACATCAATGCGCCTAAAACGGACTGCTCTGCCTCAATAGAATGCGGCGGTACTTTGGTAATGCGAGTAGCGGAAGAGGTTGGTGCTCGCGGCAGAAGATCCTGTTCTTGCGCTATATCCGCCATGACACCCCCTTTCAGGAGATTATACGCTGGAAGCCGGATTGACGACCACCTTAATTTTTACATGCACTTCACTATGCAATTGTACAGTGACCGTATACTCACCCACCGTACGAATAGGGCCTTCTGGCATTTCAATTTCGCTTTTTTCAAGGGGCTTTCCAGACGAATGCGCTGCTTTAGCAATATCGCGTGGGCCCACGGAGCCGAATAATTTGCCTTCTTCGCTTGCTTGCACGGATAGGTTCAACACGCATGCCTCAAACTGGCCAGCACGCTTTTGCGCTTCTGAAAGCACATCCGCAGCACGCTTTTCCAACTCAGCACGACGCGCCTCAAAGGCCAAGATATTGTTTTGCGTTGCTTGCACTGCCTTGCCACGGGGCAATAAATAATTCCTTGCGAAACCACGTCTTACGTTAACTTGATCACCCACATTCCCTAAATTACCGACTCGTTCTTGTAAAATCACTTTCATGATAATTCTCCACCAATCAATGCATATCGCAATAAGGCAACAACGCGAGAAAACGCGCTAATTTGATTGCGCGTGATAATTGGCGCTGATAGCGCGCGCTGGTGCCGGTAATCCGACTAGGCACAATTCGACCCGATTCCATGATGTATTCTTTCAGCATATCAATGTCTTTGTAGTCAATTTCTGTTACATCGCCTGCTTGAAAGGCACAAAACTTTTTGCGTTTGAAATGGTTCATGCTTGTTCTCCTACGCTCGCTTGCTTGGTTTCTGGTGCATGGCGAGAACGCTCTTTCCGATACGATTGATCATTGGTTTTTTTCATCATGGTAGATTGGTGGGTGATCGCTTTCTCACGACGAATGATTAGGTTTCTGATTACCATGTCGTTGAATTTAAAGGCATTTTCTATTTCTGCTAAGACAGCATCACTGCATTCGATATTCATTAATACGTAGTGAGCTTTATGTACTTTTTTGATGGGATAAGCTAAAGGACGGCGGCCCCAATCCTCTAAACGATGCACTTTTCCTTCCCCATTTTTGATCATGCCCTGGTAGCGTTGAATCATGGAAGAGACTTGGGCGCTTTGGTCTGGATGAACAAGAAAGACGATTTCGTAATGTCTCATAATTTCCCCTCTTGGTTGTTAGCCCCCAGTCAATGCTGTAGAGCAAGGAGTTAAGCGCGGCATTCTACTGTGGATAACATTAAGACGCAAGCGGTCTGTGTTATAGTATGAAAAACTCTACGCAACGCTGCGCAGTAAAAAAAGGTGTGGCAGAATGTCACTTTGTAACAACCATACCCTGCTAATCACAATATGCTCACAGAAGATAACAATAATGCCACTTATCAAATTCAATCCTACACAGAAAATAGTATAATTATTAATAAAATTTCTTATCAAAAAAACCTGATTATTTCGCCGAATCGACTGTTGTCCCCTTGGTTTGAGGGTCATCAAAAAATACCTAGCACAGAAAATCTCCGTTTGTTGCTGGATTTTCAACCAGAAATTATTCTGATTGGCACAGGGCAAAAAAATATTCTTTTATCCGATGAATTACTTCAGGTACTCACTCACCTGCGATGTGGGGTTGAATGCATGAGTACGCCAGCCGCCTGCCGAACCTATACAGCACTCTCGTCTGAAGGCCGTCAAGTGGTGGCGGGGTTAATCTTATGAAAATCGCACTTGCACAATTTAATTTCCTTGTCGGTGATATTACTGGAAACATGCAACGTATTATTGATGAAACTAAAAAAATCGATGCGGAACTTATTCTTTTTCCTGAATTAACGCTAACAAGTTATCCGCCGGAAGACCTTTTATTCAGAGAGCGGATCAATATTCATTGCGAAGAAGCCTTAGCTACCTTGCAAGCTGAAATAAACGATAAAATAATTATTGTAGGATATCCAAAAATAATTCATTCAAAACGATATAATTGCGCGGGAATAATACATCGTCGTCGTATTATTGCGGAATATCAAAAACAAAAACTACCTAATTACGGCGTATTTGATGAAGCACGATATTTTTCTGAAGGCAACCAAGCAACCATCATTGAACACCATGGCATCAAATTCGGAATATTAATTTGCGAAGATGTATGGCACCCTGAACCCATGGCGCACGCAAAAGCAGCGGGCGCCGAGTGCATGCTCGTGTTAAACGCTTCTCCCTTTGATATTGAACAACAGGATGCAAGAAAAAAAATACTTTCACAAAGAATTGCGGAAACGGGCTTACCTATTTTTTATTGCAATTTAATCGGTGGTCAAGATGAATTAATATTCGATGGTGGTTCCATGGTATTTGATGCCACAGGAAATTGCATCGCGCAAGCACCCTTTTTTTCCGAAGGAGTTTTGTTAATTCACTGTGAGAAAAAAAATAATAGGATTGTATTTCACCCATCACAATGGCAATCGCAGCAAAAAAATAATTGTTCTATTTCCCCTTCTCTTGTCGAAAAACAATATCGTGCTTTAGTATTAGGCACACGAGATTATGTAATTAAAAATCATTTTAAAGGCGCACTAATAGGTTTATCAGGCGGTATTGATTCTGCGCTGACATTGGCTATTGCAGCGGATGCCTTGGGTGCAAATAATATCACTGCAGTCATCATGCCTTCACGTTACACAGCAAATATCAGCATTGAAGATGCAATTACTGAATGCAAAGCACTGGGTGTTGAGTATCAACTGATTCCTATTAACACGCTTCACGATGAATTTATCGATACGTTATCTTCATTATTTAAGCAATATTCTATTGATACCACTGAAGAAAATATTCAAGCAAGAATTCGCGGTGTGTTGTTAATGGCTTTATCCAATAAAACGGGAAAAATAGTGTTAACCACGGGGAATAAAAGTGAATTAGCAGTGGGTTATTGCACACTTTATGGCGATATGGCCGGTGGATTTTCGGTGATAAAAGATTTGTATAAAACACAGGTGTATCAAGTTGCGCATTATCGAAATACTTTGGGCGATGTTATTCCAGCGCGCGTCCTTACCCGAGCGCCTACTGCAGAATTACGCGAACATCAAACCGATCAAGATTCACTCCCTCCCTACGAACTCCTTGATGCTATCTTGGAAAAATATATCGAAGGGTGCTGGGATGCAGAAAAAATAATTGCAGAAAACTTCGACCCTGGAACAGTTCATGAAACCATAAGATTAGTCACACAAAATAACCACAAGCGACGGCAAGCGCCCATCGGTATTCGCCTCACTAAGCGTGCGTTTGGTAAAGACTGGCGATACCCGGTGACCGCGCAGACGCGCTAGCACTCGGGTTCCGCGGATTTACAAGCAAGTATTGATTTCTATACTACAATTACCCTCGAGCACCCTTAATAGGATTTTTTTAACAACATAAGCGGCTGATTAGCCAGGAGTTATTATGAAAAAGAGCGTGTTAGCGATTGCGGTAAGTTGTAGTTTAATGGCGGGGGTGGCGATGGCTAACCCCTTTACATTTATTGCTGATCCAGGTGTGCTGCCAATCGGCGCCATCAATTTTTATCCTAGTTTTTCTGTTACTCCCAATAGTGGTTGCACAAGTCCTAGCATTGGAGAATGTCCTTATCTCTCAATGTCAGCAATTAACGCGGCTAAAATCACACTAGAAATGGGGGGGAGTGTGCAACTCACTCAAAAATACACCGTCGGAGGTGTTGGTAATATGCCAACCGCACTGGTATATACAACAAAAAATGCAAATATTGTTGCAGGATTGCAGATTCGCGATGGTAATAACAAAATGATAGCAAACTTAGGATGCACGCTCGGAAATGATTTTGCGTTTAACACGGAAAGCGGGGTTATCATTACTGTCGATAAAGATGGTTCAGGTAACTACTCTTGCAAAGCTGATACCAGTGAAGCATAGCCAAAAGCCTAAGCAAAACCCCGCCCCGCGGGGTTTTTTTATTTCACAGCAATCACATGCTCCGCAATTTGCAAAGTATTTTTAATGCTTTTATAATCACGCGGTAGTGTCAAGCCTTACAATTTTGTGGAATCGTTTGAACAAGCAGTTGTGCATTCTCGTCGGTAGCACCCGAACCAATTTCTTTTTTCTCCTGAAACCGTTTTCTAATACTGCTTTTTATGCTTTGAAAAAATCCCGGGGATGACGGCGATGCACCTAACTCACTTTGATCTCTTCGTGTTTGTTCCAAATGAGACCCAGCTTTTTGTACAAAACTCGATGCTATTTTTTGTTGTTCCTCTTTGTTAATTGCTTCGTTGGAGCTTACTACTAATTCAAATTTCGTTACGGTGAACGATGTTGTGGGCTTTGTTCGATTTCGTATCGTTGCCATTTGATTATTAGCCTCTTCCTCAGAAACAACATATTTTCCTAACAACTGATAGCAACACGCCATCATTAAAAATGCAGCAATGAGATTACCCACCAACTGAGAGAGCAGAGATATTTTTTCATATTCAGGTGAATTCACCATCGTATGGTAAACTAAATAAGATAATAATGTATTTAGGCCAGTGTAACTAATAATCGTAACAATCAAAGGAAGAAGCGTGGATCCAAATGCAGAGGCATTTGCTTCAAAACAAAATCGAATATTAGATAACACGTTTAAACCACTCACGCCAATACGCGTGAGATTGGATACGAGTGAAAATTTTGGATCTGTTTTAGCAACCAAAGCTACTGTAATAATTTCAGGATAAAACAGCGCGATCAACGCAGGAATTCCGCAGATAATGAATGTGCCCAAAAAATTCAACCACAGCGCACGTCGCACCGCTGGATATAAACATATAATTTTTTTATTTTTCCTAAAAAAAGATAGAAAATTTGTTAAGCAATTATCTGATGGGAGATATTCTACTGTATCTTTTACAGTCAACATGCCAATCACACGACCAAATGCCTGTTGAATCGCGGAAACGATGAGGTTAATAAACAGATTACACAAGCTGATCAATCGTAACGCAATAAAAGCTGTCTCAGAGTGATGACCCATTCCCAAAAACAAACCGCTTACTAGGGTATCAATTCTCTGCAAAGAGGCTGACATGGCCATACAGAAATTGACACCGAAAGTTTGAACGAGTGCTTTTAAGTGTAATGACTTTACATCAAACAATTTTTGAAAAAATTGATATTTTTTATAATCATCGACAAAAATTCTAATCATCATCCACTGAAAAAAGAATGAAAGTATTTTACTGATGCCATAGGCAGTTGCTGCCGCTTCAATGCCTTGTGGCGCCAAATCTCTAAATTCACCCCGCATCAATAACCATGTGACTCCACAAGTTATCCCCATATTGAATATTTCAGCAGCCATCGTGGTGAGTGATGCGTCTAATGAAATTGCTAGCCTAACCAGTACACGATAAAAAAAATCAAAAATAATGCCTATCATGTAAATAATATTTCGATAATATTTTTCAGAAGCACTAACAATCTCATCCGATTGCCCTGTAGATGAAAAGATACGTGAAGCATAAAAATAAGTAGCTAACGCCATAGGAATGCTCATCATAAGCGAGGCAATCATATGATGCTGAAAAATCACTCCGACGCTGCTTTTATCAGCGTTGAGATTTTTTTTAATTTTCTCAAGCTCCGTACTTAATGCGGGCACCAATGTGTAAAAAACAAAACTAGATCCAAACGCAATAAGAAATAGCTCGACCAACTGAACGGCTGAGTAAGCAGCAAGTGCCTTATCGCCACCAAAATGCGCAATAATCAGAGTATTTGCCCAAACACCAGCCGTCGCCGCAAAGCCTCGTAACGTTAGTGCAAACGAATCTTTGGCTACTGCACAAATGATCTGAGTGTTGGTTAATTCGGGAGTAACAGCATTTCTAGGAGGTGGGGGATTAAGATACGGCATTAAATCAATGGTAAAAATTTGCGGTGCTCCAGCAGCCTCAACAGGTGTCGATAACCTCGCTTCTTCATTATTGTCATTATTAGGCATATACATCACCTAGACTCTGCTGAGAATTCTGAGTCTTTTGTGGGCATTTTAATAGAGAATTTTACAGATAATGTTGTCTTAAGGAACAGTACAAAACAACTTTTACAATGAGGCTCTCGAATGGGATTGAGATTTGAATGACGACGAGATTAGGCTCTATGTTGATCAGTGTGAGTTAGCGTGATTCTGCATAGAGCCCGAGATTATTGACTGTGATGTTAAGTGCTGCAGTTCTATCAGTAACTTATTACACTCAGGATCTCCCGTAAGCGCAGGATCATCAAAACCAAAACGCTTTACGCTCATTGATAAAAATGCTTCGCGCGAAATCACCGTTCTAGGTTTTTCAGGGGCCAACGCTGAGTCGTTGCGGGAGTGTTCATGTAAGGTAAATAAGATATATCGCACCCACGATAATTTGTTCTGATTGACAGAATTGAACATGCTGTTAGGTTGATTTTGTTCATTGTAACGTGTCGCTAGTCTTTCTAATTCATTAATAATTGGTTGCATTTGTAGAGAAAAAAGGTGTTCATTTTCGTGGCATTTTTTTTCAAAAGATTGTTCTATAGTCTCTCGATCAGGTAAGTTACACCGTGGTTTTTTAGTTTCGTCATTATATATTCCGCGCGCAATTGAAACGATGATATTTGCTGCGACTTCTGTTTGAGTGGCAGTAAGCATAGGCAATTTTTTGAGTTTTTCCTGCAAAGGCCCTGAAATCATGTCATAAACTGGAGAGTTATTGGTCATCAATCCCAGCGTCAATGAAATATCAATTTTTACAGGCTGTAGTGAATCTATAGTAGCAAAATACATGGTTCGGCAATCTGAGCGCGGATATTGATCCCAGACACATTTCCAATAATTATGATCAAAATTTACGCTCACTCCCCTTGCTTCGAGCGTATACCCTTCAGCACACTTCATGCGCAATTCTTTGTCGGTTAACAATGCCGACAAATCACGATAGGCTGGACAATGTTTTTGTAAAAATAATATGGCGAGAAAAACAAATATGACTTGGCTTTCTTCAGTATCCGGGTTTTTTAGCGCCTTCTCATATGCATCAAAATAAATCTTGTGATATGCCGCGCTCATGTCTTCCCATACCCCCTCACTCACCGGACTTGAACATCTTTCATTGCGTTGCAAGAACATTGCTGGATCAATACAGCCCAACTCGGCATTAAGCATCTTTTTAAGATTTGTATAAACCTCATTCAGACTTCCAGAAGCAAAATAATCAGCCAAGGTGCGAAAAAAAGTACGGGGGTCTTCGCTAGAACCCTGGTAGGCCCTAATAAAAAATTCACATACCTGTCGATGAGTGATTTCACTGGGTTGGAAATAAGGCATTTCCAACAAACGTTGGTATAATATTCCTGTTGCAGGGTCACGCGCTGAGACGATGTTTGCGGAAATACCCTGACAACACAATAAACGTGTAGTTCTTTTCGGTTCGTCCGCAAGCACCTGAAGGGAACGTTGATCACAACGATAAAATTTGACAAGTAATTTTATTACGCGCTTAAGATTGGACGAAGAATAAACAACCTGAAACGAACCATATGCCAAATAGTTATATGTCTCTTTCCGTGAATCCTCTAATAATTTGAGAGGCGACAAAGAAGCACGCCGCGGAAAAAAGTAAAAGTAATATGGTGTCTTATCCTCATCCTCCCCATAAGACACTTCCAGCAATAAAAATGGATTACCGCTCTCCATTAAAATACCTTTTACTGGATAAAGCAGAAAAGCCATCCTCTCCTCGCCTTTATCGTAAGCGGGAAAATGGAGCCAAGAGATATAGGGATTCTTCCCCTGTATGACGATATGCGTAGGGAAAAAATAATAGGCCTGGGGTTCCCCGTTATTTTGGTCTGGATCAATTGACGTAACCAAAAAGCACTTTTTTCTGTCGTCATAATCGATACGTCTAATCACCACGCCAGGCGGGACAAATAAACGAAAGGGAGGGCCTCTCTCGCTGTCCTCCATAAATCTCTTGGACAAAGCGTCACCGGAAGAATGCCAAAAATACCTTACCGGTATCAAGGGAAAGTAAATTACATCGGTATTAATGGCACCTGTACGGTTGGGCGCTTGCTTCTCATAGGTATACACTAGCTTCACTGCTTGCGCAGTACCTTCCACCAACGTGGGCTCACCTTGCAGTCTACCCGTCCGCGGAAGCTCAGTCTCCGCAGTCACAAAAGAATGCCCCACTTGCCTTCTATGGCTTCTAGAGGACGTAAAATCACTGCATCTAACTTGAAGCTTACCGCCGTCATACCTGAAAAAGTCAAATTTAGACATATGAAATCCCCCAATTCAGCAGGGCCTGTTGACATTTGGCCATCCGTAGCAACTAGTCTAATACAGTTACTTTATGATTATCTTAAGGCTAAGAGCTGGTCGGCTGTGGCATGAGTAATGTAGCGCTTTCACCATGAGAAGCTGGCGCGACCTCGGTAGGAAATATTGCTGCCAGAAATTTCAAGGTTTTTAATACGCTTGCACAGGAAGAATCTGAAGAATCTTCTGTAGGCGCTAGGTCAACAAAATCAAAACGCGTAACATCTAACAACAAAAACTGATGAGGTGAAATAATTTTTCGAGGTGGTTCTGCGCTCAATATAGATAAAAGATATTGCACCCAAGATAATTTCCTTTGATTGGCTTCATTAAAAGTCGTACCAGGTCGATTTTGTTGTTCGTATTCTTCCTTCAACTTTTTTAATTTTTGGATCACTGCGCTGATCTCTGCTTCGAAATATTCTTTAATTTTATTACTAAAATCCCAACTGAGCGCACTTTTACTACGAAAATCCCAACTGAGTACACAGCGAGGATTCAGGGTAACTTCATTGCATATTTCACGTGCGGTTGCAACGATTTCATTTGCTGCGGCTTCTGTTTCAGCAGATGGAAGCATGGGTATTTTCTTAAGATGTTCCTGCAATGTCTCTGAAAGCACGTCATAAACTGGTGATCTACTCACAACACCTGGCAGCGAGATATCAATTTTCACAGGCTCCAAAGAATCTACAGCAGAAAAATACTGGGTGTGCGAATTTGAGCGGGGGTATTGACGCCAGATGCATTGCCAATAATCATCATCAAAATTAACGCTCGTTCCGTTTGCTTCGCGCGCATATCCCTCAGCACACCTCATACGCAGTTCTTTGTTGTCTAATAATGCCGATAAATCGCGATACGCTGGACAATGTTTTTGTAAAAATAATATGGAAAGAAAAACAAATATGACTTTGCTTTCTTCACTCTCCTCATCTTCTTTTGCTTTTTTATAACATTTTAAAAAATGCGCTTGATACAATCCCCCCCACTCCGCCCAGGCATCTCGACTGCCTGGACTGGAGCATCGCTCATTTATTTGTAAAGACAAAGCGGGGTCGACGCAATCTAGCGTTGTATCCGCCATCTCCCTAAGATTTGAATAAGCTTCGTCTAGACTTCCTTTGGCGAAAAAATCATGCAAGAGACGGAAATATGTCTCTGGATGTCCATTAATGCCGCGATATGCATCGATAAAGTATTTGCAAACTTTTTCGTGAGAAATATTCCCACGTTCAAAATATGGCATTTCCAAAAGATTGTGGTATTTCATTTCCATATTATCACTACTTGCTGAGACAATGCTCGCTGAAATTCCCCGACTCTTCAATAAAAAACGAATTCTTCCTGGTTTTCCCCAAGGCCCCTCATGAGCAAAAGCCTTAGTGCTATAATAGCTGTTAAGTATTTTTATGACATTTCCATTAGATGAACGATAAACACTTTGGAAACTACCGTAAGCAAAAAATGTGGATACTACTCTATCTGGGCCAAATAATTGCGGTGGTAAAGTGAGGCCCCGTGATGGAAAAAAGTAATATTGTTTTTCAACTAAGTTTTTTACTAAGTACTCGCCATTTCCGTATGACACACACACCTGAACAAACGGGTTCTGTTCATTTTGTGGAATGTTGGTTATGGAGCGCATCTGAAAGTCACAATATGATCGGGTCTTGAATACAGCAGAAAAATGCAACCAAGACCCATGGACTTTTCCATGCATTATAATCTCAACTGGAAAAAAACAATGAATTTGGGGTTGCCCTTGATTTTGGTTTTCATCAATTAATGTAACCAAAAAGCACTTTTTTTCGTCGTCATAATCGATACGGATAATCTCCACGCCAGGCGGGACAACCAACAGATATTGTTTTTCTATCTCATCATCGTGAGTGGGTCTTCTATCAAAACAACCTTTGTCGTTAAGATAATAATGATGAACTGGAGCCAACGGAAAATAAATTAACGCCGTTCTGTAGCTTCCGGAATTATTCCTTTTTTGTTCGTATGTAAATTGAATTGCTTCCGCGCTTCCGGGAACGTGAAGGGGATCGCCGCGCAAATGCCCTCTATTACTAACGGGGTGATAGCGACAAACACTGCAATTAATTGTAGCCTCCCCACAGCCAGTAAAATCCTTGACCTTAAATGAAACATATTCTCTGACCTGAAATGAAGCAGGATCGTTAGCTTTAGACATAGCGTTCTCTCTCTCATCATGATGCACTTTAATGCATCTTGATTATCGCTACCTTAACGCATCATACAACGCCATAAATTTTTCCATTTTGCGTTGATACAGGGAAACCAAAGATTCATCAGGTTGCAACACCTTCTCTATGTCAGGCTCAGGCATTGTTTTTTCAGGAAAATCTTGCATCCAAGCTAGCTTAGCAGCTCCTACTGCAGCACCTACTTCCCGTACTTTTCGGTAAGTTAAGGGATGTTGTAATGCCGAGGCAAACATAATTCCCCAAGCATCATGACGAGAACCACCGCCAACGACAGAAATCTCGTTTATCTGAAGAGACTTGTCCTCCAAAATCGCCTGGTACCCTAATGCGATACCAAAAGCAGTTCCTTCTAATACGGCATGAGCCATATCACCTTTTGTGGTGGTGTGAGTTAATCCATAAAAAACACCTGATGCATAAGGATTATTGTGCGGTGTTCTTTCGCCTGATAAATACGGCAGGAAAATAAGATCATTGCTTTCAGTATGCGCGTCTTCCAATAACGTTTTGACATCGGTACCAAATAAACTGGAAAACCAAGTGATGGTGCTCGCCCCATTTAAATGCACTGCCATATGATGCCAATAATTTGGTACTGCATGACAAAAGGTATGAATTGCTTTTCCTGGGTTCGGGCGAAAACCGTCACAAGCAATAAAAAAAGTTGCAGAGGTTCCCAGAGATAAATACATTGTATGCGTATTGACCGAACCCATACTCAGGGCGCTGGCTGCATTATCGCCTGCACCACCCACCAACCTAACTTCTGGTGACATCCCCCATCGTTTTGCTATCTCAGCACGCAATTTACCGGTGACTGCATTACCTTCATAAGCCTTCGGCATGTGATCGGTGGTTAATTCGCACGCCGCTAATAATGGTTCAGACCATGTGCGACGCCCTACATCCAGCCATCCTGTCCCAGAAGCGTCAGACATATCCGTGGCGTAATCTCCACTCATCATAAAACGCAAATAATCTTTGGGTAATAGCACCTTGTGCACTTTTTTGAAAATATCAGGCTCATGTTTTTTTACCCACAATAATTTTGGTGCAGTAAATCCAGGCATAATAACGCTGCCGACCACAGCAGCTGCGGTAGGCACAGCTTGCATTAATTCAATACATTCTTGGTGCGAACGACCATCGTTCCATAAAATAGCGGGACGAAGCACGCAATTTTTGTCATCCAATAAAACTGCGCCATGTTGTTGCCCCGCTAATCCAATCCCTCGTACTTTTTGAAGTAAACGAGGGTGTTTCGCGGAAAAATTTTCCATGGCTAAATTGAGTGCACGCCACCAATCATTGGGATCTTGTTCAGACCATAAAGGTTTTGGGCGTGAAACGGTAAATGCTTCGGTTTCAGAAGCAACACAGTGTAGCTGCTCATCCACCAAAATGACTTTTAGATTCGTCGTACCTAAATCGATGCCGAGATACATAACTAGTGTTTACCCAAATGACGCATTTTCTTCCCGGCCATCAAATCTTTTTCCAATTTTTCTAAACTGCATTGTTTTGTCTCGGGAACATAAAAGAAAATAAACAACATCGATAACACACAGGCTGCTGCATACAACAGAAAAGTGTTACTTTTTCCAAAAAACTCAATACAGGTTAAGAAAGTAATCGCAACCAACCCGTTAGAGGCCCAATTAAAAAACGTGGCAATACTTGCACCAAACCCTCTGACGCGTGTTGGGAAAATTTCGGCGATCATCAACCAAGGAATAGGGCCTAAACTCACAGCAAAAGCCATCACATAAACTAAGGTAGATCCCAATAAAATCATGCGTACTGAAAAAAGCGCGGTATTCATATGAAAGACAGAGGCGATACTCACCAATGCTAGGCACATCAAGGTAATGCCAATATAGAGCAACGGTTTTCGACCTAATTTATCAACCAATAACAGCCCCACTAATGAAAACACCAAAAAAACAATTCCTATTGCTATGCTCGCAAAAATTGCACTTGAGGCATCCACAAACCCCGACATCTGAAAAATGGTAGGCGCATAATACAAGATGGTATTAATACCTGTGATTTGCTGAATAATGCACAGCCCAGAGCCAATCCAAATAGTGGGACGAATACGAAAATGAAATAATTCACGCCAGGAATTTTTCTTTTCTTTGGTGGTATCAATAATTTCACCCAATTCAGCTTCCGCGAGTTTTGGACACAAGCGTAAATCATGCAAAATCGAAAAGGCTTTGCCGAAATTTCCTTGTTTTGCCACCCAACGAGGGCTGTCTGGTAAAAATAACATGCCAAACAGCAGCATTCCCGCAGGAACAATGCCAGCACCAAACATCCAGCGCCAGGATTCTGTATGTGAAAAGTGGTAATCCACTAAGTAGGAAATAAAAATTCCTGTTGCAATTGCCAATTGATTTAACGAGACCAGTGCACCACGATGTCGCTTTGGTGCAATTTCTGAAATATAAAGCGGCGCAGTGAACGACGCGATACCTATCGCAACGCCCACTGCCATACGACCCACGATCAAGATAGTAATCGACAAAGCACACGCCGTCACAATAGTGCCTATAATAAAAAGCAAGGCATCAAAAATGAGCATAGCTTTTCGACCAAAATTATCGGTTAATCGCCCCCCCAACAGTGCGCCAATACATGCGCCGATTAACACACTTCCTACCACAAAACCGTTCATTTTAGCGGTCAATACAAATTCTTTTTGGATAAATAAAACAGCACCTGAAATAACACCAGTATCATAGCCAAACAAAATACCTGAAAGCGCCGCTACCATTGCTGTGATAAACACATAATAACTTTTTGATGTCATGCTAATTTCTTCTTTAAAAAGTAGGAAGGACCGCTGATCGACGCAAAGAATAACGGTATCACGTGGTCGTAGCAACCTTATCGGGCAAAGTTACATTGAGCTCTAGGATGGCGTTATTGTCTTTATGGTGCAATTGGACACTGACTTTGTCTAAATCTGCTTCCGTATATTTTGAAACCAAAGCCAAAATCTCGCGTCTCAGTGTTTGAATGTAGTCCGGACCTTGCTCAGATTTTTCCTGTGCAATAATAATGTGCAGTCTATTTTTTGCAGTTTGTGCCGAACTATTGCGTCGAAAGTAACGAATCAGGTTGAATACAGTCACGCAAATGTCTCCTTTTGATAAACATCCTTAGTGCGTAATAAACGCTGCAACAATCCCTTTTTTGGCGCCTCTTTTTTCCCCAAAAACCGTGCCACCATGTTTCGGTAAGCTAACCCAGCATCGCTCTTTTGATCCAATATGACAGGTTGTCCCGCATTTGAAGCGGTTAACACAGCTGATGATTCCGGGATAATGGCAAGTAAGGGAATCCCTAATAATTCTTGTACATTTTCAACACTGAGCATTTCGCCGGTTTCTGCGCGTTTCTTCGCATAACGGGTCACCACTAAAAATTCTTTGATTTCTTCACCCCTTTCAGCCCGTTGTGTTTTGCTGGCCAACAGCCCCAAAATACGATCGGAATCCCGCACAGAAGAAATTTCAGGATTCGTGACCACAATCGCAATATCGGCGTAATACATTGCCATATATGCGCCTTTTTCAATACCCGCTGGTGAATCACAGACGATGTAATCAAATTGCGTGGACAAATCGTCCAATATTTTTTTAACCCCTTCCTGCGTTAACGCCTCTTTATCACGTGTTTGTGAAGCAGCAAGAATGTATAAATTTTGTAATTTTTTATCGCGAATTAAAGCTTGATTCACGTTGGCGTCACCATGGATCACATTCACAATATCGTATACAACACGACGCTCGCATCCCATAATCAAATCAAGATTGCGCAAACCAATATCAAAATCGATCACCACCGTTTTGTAACCTGCCATCGCTAAGCCTGTTGCAAAAGAACCGCTTGTGGTAGTTTTTCCCACGCCACCTTTTCCAGAAGTCACGACAATTATTTTAGCCACTTATAATATCTCCACTGCTAAGCAATCATTATTTAAAAAAATCTGAACTAAATCGTTTGGGTCAAATTGGCGAGCCTTGATCGTTTCGTTTATCAAATAGTGCCCTGCAATGGCAACCAACTCAGCATCCAATCCTTTGCAAAAAATTCTCGCATTTTTATCGCCACTCGCACCCGCCAATGCGCGGCCTCGCAGCGAACCATACACGTGAATATTCCCATCAGCAATCACTTCAGCGCCAACATTTACGGTAGAAAGAATGACAAGATCTTGGTTTTTTGCATAAATTTGCGTTCCAGAGCGAATGGTTTTCGTAATCATTCTAGCGGTGGTTTTGGGTGTGGTTTTTTCTGGTGTTTTTGGCGCGGTTTGATTTGCTGAAATATTAGGCAATACATCTTGGTTTTGATTTTCTAATCCACGCGCTGCAATCGGCTGCATACGGTATTGCCGCAATAGTGCACAGACTTCTGTTGCATTGGCTTCCGGTTGTGCGGTGAAATCAACAATCACAGGCGCATTGGTAAAATAATTGGGTGCTTTTAAAATAATTTTTTCAAGTTGAGACTGCAGCAAACTTGCATCAGCATTTAATAGTCGCAGTGTTGTGATCGGCATTAAATCTGCTTTAAGCTGAAAACTATCCATGCCTGCTTCGCCACCTTTAGAATTTTTGGAAATTTTGACACAATTGCGAAGGCCTGTCACCGTAAGTAGTAAAAAAATATGCCACGCTTTCTTATTTATCATGACATTGGCGCATCGGAAATCTCCGTCCAATCGCTTCAACATTATTTACAGGTGCATAAAAAATACTCAGTGCGGTTGTGTAAGGGTAAGGATTTACAAAATCCTTCATGGTTATCTCAAACAAATTATTTAATCATGCCGGGTGGCCGCAGCCTGCCATTCTATGCTGCATTGGGGGATCATGGTAATCGGAATATTAAACAATTTGTCATGCAAGGCGGGTGCTACCTGGGATTCTGCGCAGGCGCTTATTATGCATCAAAAAACACTATTTTTGCCAAAGGATTACCATTATCTCTGTATCTAAAAGGTGAACTCAATTTTTTTCAAGGGGATGCTGTTGGCCCTGTACTTAACCCTGAAAAATTTGCTTATGATTCAGAAACAGGAAAAATAATCACCGATATTCATCTACCGAAAGGCAATAAAACTTATTCTGTTTACTTAAATGGCGGGTGTAGTTTTTCTCAAGCGTCGCAAGCAGCTAATACTGAAATCCTGGCGTGGTACAATGACAACCATCAACCGGCAATAATTGCTTGCAAAGTGGCACAAGGTTGCGCAATTTTATCTGGAGTGCACCCGGAATTATCGGATCAAGAGACTTGTCATGCAATTATGATAATGATGCTAAACAGGAGTGTTCAGTTATGCTCAGGATTTGCTTAGGATTACTCTTTGCATTAGCTGCGTTCTCCGCACAAGCACAGGTTATTATCTTCGGCGACAGTCTGTCCGATATCGGCAATCTGCCAGAATCTCCCAATATTTTTTGGGACAACGCCAAACCCCCTAGCCTTTCCAACTTGGTACCGCAGTGGTATGTCCCCTTTTCTAATCCTGTTGATACACAATCCAATGATGCAAAACCAGGAGGATGGCCCATATTGGATAATCAGCTTCTTTTCCCGCAACCCGCTGTTAATCAAATTGCTAGAAAATATCGTAGCATGAGCTGGACACAGTTTTTCGTCGATCAAGAAAACTCGGGGGCGAAAATAGTGCCCAGTCAGCGGCTTTCAGCCATCTCACTGCCTACAACATTGTCAGTTAATTATGCTTGGGGATATGCCACCTCAGATTGGTACTGTGTCAATCCTTATTATGAACCCATCAGCCCCTGCGCAGCTAAAAGTATTGCAAAAGCAAGAGCGGACTACGTGGCGCATCCTGAATCAACGCAATACCAATCCCTTCAGATTCCCGGAGTAGCGTCGCAAATTGCGCTGTTCATCAATGACGTGCGTAGTCATCGTGTCCTCGTCACCACAGATACCCGTTATTTTCTATGGATTGGCGGCAATGATCTTATCTCATCTACTTTCAGCATGCTCCATCATCAAAATCCCTTTCCTTTTTTGAGGTATCTGGGCGGAAAAACTTCAAGAAATATTATTCAGGGGATCACTATTTTGTTACATCACCTTCCTGCGAGGCAGCGACCCGACAAAGTGTATGTACTAACGTTATTTAACCCCCAACTCACCCCCGGCTTTCATAACCATTTCTTTTTAAGCTTACTGGGTAATTTTGCGGTGCATATTGCCAATGGATGGATACGTCTGGATGCTGCCACCTTCAATCTTTTCTCAAGCACGAAAATTGTGGTACTCCCCGCTTACGATTGGTTTCAAAAAGCTGCCAATAACAGGCAATTCAGACCGCACGTGGGTGAGACTTGTCAGCTGCACGCTCATTACACCAATCCACAGAAAATTCCTAAAACAAACTGCCAAGGTTATCTCTTTTGGAATGATGTGCACCCTGCGCTACCAATGCAAATTTTAATAGCGAAGCATGCGGTTTGTGAAGTTATTCACACAGACTGTGGATAAGTCTGTGTGTAGTTTGTCAAAAGCATTTTTAAATAACTGTACTACAGTATGTCTTGTTAAATTGTCTACTTTTTACTCATTCTTTATTACAAAATAATCAATAGGTTGCGAGTTATTGTCATTAAGAGAAGTTGGCGTACAATGTGTGAGCATTTTTAATCGCAATTGGAACGCTTGGCTATGCAATTGGACTGTCTCGACCCTACCCAAACCCTCATTTTGACAGTAAACAATAGGTTAGCGCGCCATCTACGTGAACGTTATGACACGCTTTTGCAAGCACGATTTTCCAGCTGGCAAACCCTGCCAGCAACTCCGCTCTCAGAATGGCTGATTCGCTGCTTTTTGACCCATAATCCCGTTGGCTTATCCCTGCTTAACCCCTCCCAGGAGCAATACCTGTGGCAAACAGCGGCAGAGGAGGCGCTCAGCGATGCTAGTGATTCCGCGGCAATTCGTGAGTTTGCAGTGCTTGCGCAACAGGTCTTTCATCTTATTATCTATTGGGAAATACCGGATCACGAACTGAAAAATTTTAATAATCAGCATGAGGTAAATTCGCTAATAAATTGTATTAAAAAGTTTAAAGCTATACTAAAACAAAACCACTGGATCACGGAACACGAGTTACCCATCTATCTTCTCTCCCTTTCGGCTACGCTTGCGCCGCCCACGCTTTACCTGCTCGGCTTTGATCAACTACCACCCGTGCTAAGCAAATTTTTTTCAAAACTGACAAAAACGCGTGTGATAATGGATGGAAAAGAATCTACTGAACTGCGGCAGAATCATATTGGAAGAATATCGCTCGATAATACTGAACAAGAATTGCTCACCATGGCGCGCTTTGCCAAAACACATTTGCAAAAAAACCCTGCAGCGACGATCGGTTGCGTGGTTCCAGAACTTCCAACCCTACGTCATCAGGTGTATCGAACTTTTTTATCCGTATTCATAGAAGAAAAATGGTTCAATGTTTCGTCCGGAGTAGCGCTCTCACAGTATCCAATGATACAAACAACCCTCACCCTGCTGCGATGGTGCCAACAACCGCTTCCCATTGAGGCATTGGCGCCCCTGCTACAATCACCTTATTTGTATCCCGATGAAGCAGAGAAAAATCAAGGGGCAAAATTTGACGCGCTGCTACGGCGAAAAAATTGTCGTGATGTCTATTTACAAGACTTACCAGAAACACGTTTTCGATTATTACACCAGTACTATGAAACGGTGAGACGCGCACAAAAAATACCTTCTGAATGGATAGAAATTTTCTTGCATATGCTCTCGCTTGTCCGTTGGCCAGCGCAACAACAACAAAACAGTGAAGAATTTCAACTCTTTGAGCGTTTTAAAAAAACATGCGGTGTTTTTAAAGCCTTAGACATGGTTGCTCAAAAACTTTCATTTGCGCAAGCGCTGTCTCAATTTTCTTTGCTGCTTCAGAATACGCTTTTTCAGCCCAAACATAATGCTTGCGCAATTCAAATCATGGGGACACTCGAAGCCAGTGGTTTAACCTTTGATGCGCTCTGGGTAATGGGCATGGATAACCGACATTGGCCAGCACCCGCAAAACCACACCCTCTGCTTCCTTTTGCGTTACAAAAACAGTATGACCTACCACATGCCACTGCGACACGTGAGTTAGATTTTGCGCAAAAGGTCATCACACGCCTCGCGCAAGCAGCGCCAACCGTAATATTCAGCACACCTGAAAAAGAAAATGATCGCGTGCTCTCCCCCTCAACTCTTATCACTTTTTTCCCTGAAATTACACGCGAAGAAATCCCACTGACTCCACTTGCGAGACCATCGGAGGTGATGCTGGAATCGATTGAAGATAACCATGCAGGTAGCGTTGCGTTAAATACACTCACCGGCGGTAGCGATATTATTCAGCTGCAATCACTCTGTCCTTTTCGTGCCTTCGCAACCATTCGCCTCAAAGCGAAAAATTTGTGGATGCCAACCTTAGGTATTCCCAATACGATAAAAGGATCGTTGTTGCATCTGGCCATGGATTTCCTTTGGGAAAAACTTCAAGACGCTACAACGCTACAAAATACCCCAGCTGATGCGCTGGATGAATATATGGATGACGCGATTAACAAAGCGTTTACAGCGCATTCAGATATTTTTATGCCCGCATTTTTTTTGAATGCGGAAAAGCGCCGCTTGAAGCAACGCATACATCATTGGCTGATGTTTGAAAAAATACGCCCGCCTTTTCGCGTCATTGCACGCGAATATTCGACAACGCTTTTTGTCGGATTATTATCTCTCCAAGCACGATGTGATCGCGTGGATGAACTTGAAGATGGCTCGCGCTTACTGATTGATTACAAAACACAACCACAACAAATTAAGGGTTGGTTTCAGCAAAGAATGGAAAGCACACAACTCCCACTCTATGCTGTTTTTAATCAAGAGATGCACTACACGGGTATCGCTTTTGCTGAAATCAGCGCAAAATCTACTGCACTAAAAGGCATTATTGCTGAAAATCACCTCTACGCAGACGACAAGATCGGGGAGTTGCACCCAATACACCGAAAAAAAAATGAAGCGGGTATTCAAAACTGGAAAACACTACTGGGACAATGGGAGAGCACGATAATACAACTCTCTAATGACTTTTGCGAAGGTTATGCCACTGTAGATCCCATCAACACAACTGTTTGTCGCACCTGCGAATTACAGGCGTTATGCAGGGTACATGCCAAATGAAGAATACTGCACTAAAAATTACCTTACTCTGGGCTCCGCTGCTTGCCTGGTATCTCATTGGTTTTTTTATTACTCGTTCACCAAAATATTTTCTCACCGTTGATACCATTTATTTTTCTGCAGGAAAAGCTTGGTTGGCTGCACAGCCCCTCTATCAATGTGAAGGCAATGGTTGCTTTGTTTATTTCCCCACTTCAGCGGCGTTTTTTTCTCTTTTCTCCTGGATGCCGCTCAAACTAGCCGAGCTAATATTTCGTTTACTTTCTGTCACTATGCTTACGTTGGGGATTTTTGCATTTTGCAAAACGACTGATGCTAAACATTATCTGCATCGTTATTTTTTTGCCTTGCTGGCCACTATTTTATTGACGCAGCCTGCCTTGTTTAATGGTCAATGTCATGTCCTAACCACTGGATTATTGCTTCTCGGATTTGCTTCGATTGCCGCGCAAAAAATATGGCGTGCCAGTTTTTTTCTCGCGCTGGCATTGGCATTAAAACCAACGTCAATTGTCCTCTGTTTACTTGCGCCTTTTATTTATCCAAAATTACGTTTTCAGCTCCTCGCCACGATACTGATTATCTTTTTATTACCCTTTATACATTTTTCTCCCAGTTATGTGCTCGATAGTTACATCGATTTCATTCGCCGTTTTCATGAAGCGATGCAATTTGATGCACAAAATGCGGATAATTGGGCGACGCTGTTTGGCGCAATTGCCTTCTATTCCGGGCATGCAATCAATGGCGGGATACAATTTTGGATTCGTTTATTGGCTGCACTACTCACACTTGCGTTATGTCTTTATATGAAAAAAAAATGTTCATTGCAACACCTCGTATTTTTTACTTTCACACTGGCAATGTGTTATTTAATGCTATTTAATTCACGTACTGAAAATAATGATTACATGATGATTGCGCCAATGTTAGGCTATACACTTTCTTTGGTGCTATGCAAAAGACGATGGATCCCAACAATAGCAATGGGTACGGGTATTATTCTCATTTGTGCTAATTGGGAATTAACCCGTTTTATCACACCTGATAACAACATATGGATTAGCCCAACTGTTATTGCATTTTTTACCTTTTATTTTGTATTAAGAGAGAAACCGCTGTGCCAGAAAAAGTAGTGATTATTATTCCCACGTATAACGAACGGGAAAATATTTCTATGATTATTCCAAAATTAGAAAATATCTTTTTGAAAATTCCTAATTATGAAATGAACATTTTAATATTCGACAGCAATTCACCTGATGGGACAGCCGAAGGCGTTAAAGATTTCCAAAAAAAATACAATAATATTTTTTTACTAACAGAAACTGAAAAATCAGGATTGGGCAACGCTTATATTCAAGCCATGACCTATGCTGATGCGCAATTGCATGCTGATATTATCTTTGAATTTGATGCAGATGGATCACACAATCCCGATTACCTGCCCGAGATGATGAAAGCCTTTGACTATGGCGCTACAGTGGTCACAGGCAGTCGCTATATTTTAGGCGGCAGTATTCCAGCAAACTGGGCATTTCACCGAAAAGTTTTATCCGTGCTGGGCAATTTAATTGCGCGTCTATTACTTACTTTTTCTCTCAAAGATTTTACAACAGGATTTCGTGGTACACGTATCACCGCATTGCAAAAAATAAATCTGGCTACATTAAAATCTAAAGGCTACGCGTACAAAATTCATTTATTATGGCAACTATATCGGCAAGGCGAAAAAATCGAAGAAGTACCTATCCATTTTATTGACAGAAACGTCGGGGTAAGCAAATTACCCAAAAATAATATTATTGAATCATTGATGATGGTCATGTTATTACGCTGGAAAATAATTAAAAAATATATATTGTGGTAATGGCTTATGCAGGACAAACAAGCACGGCAAGAAGCGCTCACACCCAACCTATCTTACATCGTGCAAGCACCCGCAGGATCAGGAAAAACAGAGTTATTAACACAGCGATATTTGACCTTGCTAGGACAGGCAGTAGCATCACCAGAAGAAATCATTGCCATCACATTTACACGAAAAGCTGCCACAGAAATGCGCGCTAGAATTATTTCTGCTATTGAAATGGGTGCACAACTACAACAAGCCCCCGATGACCACCGCACGCTTACATGGAAATTAGCAAAACAGGTTGCTGAGAAAAATAATGTGCTGCAATGGGCATTGCTACAAAACCCTAATCGATTGCGCATTTTAACCATTGATGCGCTGGCTGCCTTCCTTGCGCGCCGACTACCACTGCTTTCAAATTTTATTGGAACCGCTGTAATAGCCGAATACCCTAACACTTTATATCAACAAGCTGCTGAGCGCGTGATTAATGCACCCCCTATTGATGCAAATCGCATGAGCAACTTATTGCTCCACCTCGATAACCGGGCAGATATATTGCAAGACCTGATGATAGATTTACTCTCTCATCGCGACCAATGGCTCCCTATTATCATGCGCGCACAGGAAATTCATTCCTTGCGAACACTATTAGAAAAAAATCTCACAAAAGTAGTTTTAGAAAAATTACAAAGTGCAGCAAGTCTAACGCCTGAAGCATTGCAGAAAAATACTTGGCTTGAAAATTATTGTGATTGGACGTGGCAAGCAACGCCTGATATTACAACCTATGAAAACTGGAAAAAATTAGCGGGTTTGTTGCTTACTGAAAAAAATGAATGGCGACAAACAGTTGATAAGCGCCAAGGTTTTTCCCCAGAGGATAAGCATAAACCTGTTATGAAAAAAATTCTTCTAAGCATCACTTCAGAAGAAGCTTTCAAGAAGGCATTAATTGATATTCGTCACTGCCCACCCCTACAATATAGTGACGCGCAATGGAATATTTTATCTATTTTAACAGATCTACTGCCCTATTTAGCTGCGCAACTTCAATTAATTTTTAAGGAAAAAAAACAAATTGATTTTATTGAGCTTAATTTAACGGCACAGCATGCGTTGGGCTCGCAACAACTTCCTACTGATTTTGCTTTATCGCTCGATTATCAAATTAAACATTTACTGATTGACGAATTTCAAGACACCTCGCTCACACATTTTCATTTGATTGAAAATTTAATTTCTGGTTGGCAACCGCGGGATGGGAAGACTTTATTTATTGTTGGCGATCCCATGCAATCGATTTATCGTTTTCGCAACGCTGAGGTTGGTTTATTCTTGCGCACACAAATGCATGGAATCGCTAGTATTTCATTAACTCCTTTGCAGCTAACCACGAACTTTCGAAGTGAAGCATCCTTAATCCAATGGATTAATAAAACCTTTTTATCGTTGTTTCCGCAATCAATGGATATTCCCACGGGACGTGTGCCTTACGTGCTTGCCACGACGCCGGAAGAAAATACGTTCGAGCAAAGCGAAAATATTTCAAAAAAAATCAATTGTTATGCGGATAATTATCAAGAAGCGTGCGCGATTACAAAAGCAATTGATCATTTAAGGCAATCGAACGCTGATGATACGATTGCAATTCTTGTTCGCACACGGAATCAATTAGCAGATATTATTCCCTCACTGCAAAAAAATAATATCCCCTATCTTGCAGTTGATATTGATTCTCTTTACTTTCGACCTGAAATACAAGATGCCCTAGCGCTGACACGCGCATTATGGCATCGCGCTGATCGCATTGCTTGGTTAGCTTTATTACGCTCGCCATTTTGTGGATTGCGTTTAACGGATCTTGAAGTGGTATCTCGCCATGATGAGAATAATACCATTTGGCAATCCATCCAAGCGCACGGTGAAATAACATCCCTTTCAGGTGAGGCAAAGGAACGCGTAGCATTTCTCCACTGTGTATTGTCACAAGCCTTTCAGCAACAATCACATTATCCCTTTGCGCAATGGGTTGAAAAAGTATGGGAAAATATTGGTGGTTATCTTGTCTATAAAAATCCTTCAGAAATAAATAATATCCGTCTTTATTTTGATTTATTAATAGATACAGAAAAAAACGAATATCCTTTATCGTTCGCTATTTTTATGGAACGATGTCAGTTATTATTTGCAAAAAGTATTCCTAACGCTAACAACCCCGTTCAAATCATGACGATTCATAAATCTAAAGGACTAGAATTTGATCATGTTTTTTTGCCGGGCCTGCAGAATAAAATTACCAACGATCCTAAAAAATTACTGCGTTATTCTGATCAATTATCTGCAGCAACGGGCGATGATTTTTTACTTGCGCCCATCATGTCGGCTTCTGATGCAGAAGAAGGTATTTATGATTATTTAAAAAACATGGAGCGTGAAAAACAAGCACATGAATTTTCAAGATTGCTTTACGTTGCCTGCACGCGCGCGAAAAAGGATTTGTATTTATCGGCAGTTGAATCTGAAAAAATGGAGGGCTCTTTTTTAAAATTACTCTCGCCCTATGTTGCGTGCGAAAAAGTAGCTGACTCAGAAGTGCGCGATGAAAAAAGGAATTCAATTGCTTTAACGCGTCTTAAAAAAATGCTTCCGCATCCAATTCATGACACCGTTTTGAATCCTGATGCAAATATTACGCTTACGCTTCCTGATGCTTTTTCCAATTCAGTGGGTATTGTTATTCATGAATTATTATATGAATTATCTTTTCAAGCGATTCCTTACGAGAAAAAAAGGTGGCTAGCCCGGCTCCAGCACGAGGGTATTCTCTCAAAAGATTGTCTTGAAAACGCCATAACACTGGTTGAATTGGCATACGCTAAAATCAATCAAGATGCTCGTGGACAATGGATTCTTGCGCCCCATAAAAATGCACAGGCAGAGTGGGCGCTCTCAGCATTGATCGATGCGTCCGTCGTGCATATCATCATTGATCGCAGCTTTGTCGATGAAAAAGGGTCACGCTGGATTATCGATTATAAAACTGCGCAGCCACAAGCAGAGGAAACACTTTCTCGTTTTCTTGAGAAACAAAAAAAACTGTACGAAGCACAGCTCCATCGTTACGGACAAGTGGTCTCAACCCTTGAGGATCGACCCATCCAGCTCGCATTATATTTTCCATTATGCGAGGGATGGATTACCTGGTCTTATGTACCAGCAGGCACAGAAGTTTCGGTATAAGTTAAAAAACGTAATTCAACCCAACGCGGGTACTAAAGTCTCCGTAGGAATCACCGTTATTGAGGCTTGTGGTGAATACCTCATCAATACGTAATCCGAAATGTTCGCTGAATTGAATTAGCATGCCGACAGCCCCGATGGGGTTCACGGCAATATCATTCAATTTCGCATTGTAATCCGCGTTATTGACGTTCAACCGTGTCTGCTCATTATCGATGGAAACACCGCCTTTGAGATAAAACTGATATTGAGAATCTGGGTTGATAATCCAAGCCACATCCGCCATTAACCCATTCTTACTGTAAGCGCCGATGTAAGTAACGCCATTTATGATTGTCTTTTGGCTTTCTTGAAAAAGCTGCTGATAAATTAATTGGAGATCGAAATTTCGACCCCATTCATGGCCGACACCCACCTCAAAACCTTGATAGCCACTTTGAAATACTTCGGAGGGAAAGTAGCTGGCATTTAATGTGCCTTGCGCGGTGGTTTGTTGTTTCCCGCTTAATACACGGTAGTCATAAATATATCCGGCGGAAATATAGACTGCGTGCCCGTTTCGGCTGTAATTCGTAGTGAAATCATCGCCTACTTTATCGCTATCTTCGACTTTTAAATTTGGCTGCAGATTATAGCCGCTTAAATCTTCTTTGATGTAATCGAAATCACCCTCGTCTGCAAAAACGACTGTGGTTGAAAAGATGGAAATTAAAATGCCAATCAGCTGAAGAAAACGTTTCACGCCGCGCTCCTTTCTATGTGACACTCCAACCGAAGGATTATATCAAACACCATCGAAAATGCGATACCATAACGCTATGCCAATCGATCTTTCACATAAACTTATTATCGCGATTTCATCTCGAGCCTTATTCAATCTTGACGAGAGTAATACTATTTTTGAGAAGGAAGGTGTTAAACGTTACGCTGAATATCAGATATCACATGAAAATGATGTGTTAACTCCTGGAATTGCATTTCACATTGTTAACAAATTACTAAACATCAATAAATTAGGTGATTTTGTTGAGGTAATACTTTTATCTAGAAACAGCGCGGATACTGGTTTGCGTGTATTTAATAGCATCGCACATTACCAACTGGATATTACGCGCGCCGCTTTCACGAGCGGGAAAAGCCCCTATCAGTATGCACAAGCTTTTCGATCACATTTGTTCTTATCGGCAAACCCCGAAGATGTAAATAATGCGTTGTGCGCAGGCTGTGCAGCGGCGACGATCCTGCCTTCTGCTTCCAACAATCATCACCCCACGGAATTGCGCATTGCCTTTGATGGTGATGCTGTGCTTTTTTCCAATGAATCTGAAAAAATTTTTCAAACAGAAGGTATTGATGCCTTTACCCAACATGAAGTGCAAGATGCAAAAAACCCCCTACTAGGTGGTCCCTTCAAAGGTTTTTTAAGTGCGTTGCATCATTTGCAACAACAATTTCCTGAAGGCGAATGCCCTGTCAGAACTGCTTTGGTCACCGCACGCCAAGCGCCTACACATGAGCGCGTCATTCGCACGCTACGCGCATGGAATATTCGTATTGATGAAGCAATTTTTCTGGGTGGTCTTTCAAAAGGTGAATTTTTAAGTGCTTTTCAAGCCGATATCTTCTTCGATGACCAAGTCCTTCACTGCGATTCCGCAGCAAAACATGTCGCCACGGCACATGTGCCGAATTAATGTACTAGTATATTCCTATTCGTGTGATCGCCCGCCTCAGCAGCGCCATCTCTTTCATCACCATCCTGTCTTTCGAGTTTTTCGCAACCTACTGCTACTAGGTAAGCTAGAGACACTACCACGGGTGTAAACATGAGTACCGTTAACAAATAACAAGTAACATCTGCCTGTTGACGGGGCCCTAGTTGCATTGCGTGCAACCATTCTCTAAAAATAGACGCTTCCGGGTATTCAAAAATAACTTCAAGCAAATTGACTATGCCAGCATCCCCTTGCGTATTCTTAAAAACACTTCTTGGATTAATACCAGAAGCAGCAGAATAGTTTGAGAATAGCGTAACGCTTGCTGGATGCGATGCGCTATCGCAAAGTGCTGAAAAGGCCGAACTAACATTATCTTTTCCTGCCGATACTAATTGCCAATAATCCTGGAGATCAGCATTCGTGCAATTAGAATATCCATACTGTAGACACGCGTAAAAATTTGCAGCCCACGACCTAAACAAAATTAATAAAAACCAGTGATCAGTATAAAAATCGCTATTAGAGCAATCCCACCCAAACCCCTTTTTATTTTCATCTCTTGGACAGGTGGCTACACATTTATACTCTCCTATCGGGAGAAGCGTATCGTTTTGAAAACTTGGGAAGCCACTCGGAATAGTGCCATTGAACGATGCGGTTAATTGATTAATACCATTCGCATTTTTTATCCAAAAACGCAAATAAAGTATTAATGAAAACATGGATAGCAAAAATAAATTGATAAAAGCAAACTGGCAAGGGTGTTTTCGGATAAACCTAACCACGGAATTCTTAATGCTATCGAAATAATGCCGTAAGTTTTCTAGACGAGATTGCCTTTCGCTTGGAACTGGTAAGTTACTACCAGCTTGAACTGGTGAACTGGCATCTGAACGGCTTTCGCTTGGAGTTCGACTATCCCTATTTATTTCTGGTTGGCCTGGCGTAACAACAGACAGAGGAGTTTCCTCCTCGCGGGTTCTGGGTCGAGAACCAAAAATTGACAGTAGAAATGCTCGCATACCACACCACCAAAATCAAACTTAATCGCGGAATATACACACAATGTTGCAAAGGAGTAAAGTACACTTCTTGTTGAAGCACTTCTCCGCTTTCATGATGGCGTTGTTGAATAGTTCATCACGCGCACGCTGCCCCCACGCTACTGAGCTGCATCCTCTTGATTTTTGATAAAAATTAGGGTCAAAATCAGTAAAAAACTTGAAAGATGGCGAATTATTCAACAACGCCCAGACGGTCAATTTCCCGCTATATCCTAAAAACCCCAATTTTTCTTGGCACAATTACACGGGAATTACACAGGGTTTTTTAGGAATTTATAACAAATGATGCTAATTTTTGCTATAATTTGAAGTAGTAATCTATAGAGGAGAAACCAGTATGAATATTTCACTCACACCTGATCTTGAGAAATATGTACAATCCAAGGTGCGCGGCGGATTGTATACTTCTGCCAGCGAAGTAATACGTGAATCGCTGCGTATTATGCTCAGCTTTGAAGACGTACAAAAAAAACGTATTAAAGAATTGGATGACACAATTGCCTTAGCGATGAAACAAATTCAACATGGGCAAAAAATTGCTGGCGATCAAAGTTATAAAAAAATGAAAGCAAAAATAAAGAAAATCGCGGAAGGAAAATAACACTGTGACCATAAAATATTTTTTATCCACCTATGCCGAACAGGATATCGACGAAGTCATTACCTATCTGGCGAATGAAAATCCACGAGCGGCAAATGACTTTGTCGATGCGCTATACGATGCTTTTGATAAATTAGCTGATAATCCTATGCTGGGTCATGTTCGCGAAGACTTAACTCATCATCCTGTAAAATTTTGGACGTTCAAGTGGCATTATTTGGTAATATACAACCCAGTAAAACCAATTGAAATATTACGAGTGGTCAGCGGTTATCGCGATATTACCAATATGGTTTAAGTTACCTCATCAACAAACCTATTTAAATTGAAGAAAATGATCGCCATCATCGAAGCATATAAAAACTCTTTACTTCATTATCAAAACTGGTTACGTAATATTATTGCCGGGATCATTGTTGCGGTGATTGCATTGCCTCTCGCCATGGCTTTTGCGATTGCTTCTGGCGTGCAACCTGTGCAAGGCATTTACACTGCCATTATTGCTGGATTCGCTGTCGGTGTTTTTGGTGGCACACGGGTTCAAATTGCAGGCCCCACTGGTGCTTTTATTGTCATACTTGCCAACATTACCGCGCATTATGGCATCTCGGGATTACAACTTGCCTCGTTTATGGCGGGATTTATTCTTTTGCTCATGGGTTTTTCCAAATTAGGGAATGTCATTCAATTTATTCCTGACCCAGTCATCGTCGGATTTACCAGCGGCATTGGCGTCATTATTTTTGTAGGTGAATGGAAAGATTTTTTCGGATTATCAGTTAATTTTCCCCTAAACGCGCCTTTTTATGAAAAATGCAGCACATTGATTTCTGCCCTGCCGCATTTAGATATAACAACCACAGGCTTAGCTGTTTTGAGTTTATTTTCCATGATCTTCGCGCCAAAACTTATCAAAAAACTTCCGGGTCCTTTGGTCGCCATGTTATTGGCAACGCTCTTGCAAATGATTTTTCATTTTCCAAGCGTTGCAACCATCGGAAGCGTTTTTGGAAAAATACCGCAATCCCTACCGCATTTTCACATGATCACTTTGTCTCTGAGTACACTGACAAACCTGATTGGTGCTGCCTTTACCATTGCCTTATTAGGGGCGATTGAATCGTTATTATCCGCTGCTGCTTCCGATGGATTAACCGGTTATCGTCATCACGCTAACCAGGAATTAATTGGGCAAGGTGTTGCGAATATTGCTGCACCGCTATTCGGTGGATTTGCCGCGACAGGCGCAATTGCGCGAACAGTCGCTAATATTCGCAATGGCGGAAATTCACCGATTGCAGCCATCGCGCATTCTGTTACCTTAATTGCCATCTTGTTATTACTTGCGCCCTATGCAACGCACATTCCACTGTGTGCGCTTGCTGCAATTTTATTTATCGTTGCCTACAACATGAGCGATGTACAGCATTTTTCTCATATTATTCGACGCGCACCGCATTACGATAAAATAATTTTACTGGTAACTTTTTTACTAACGATATTCACCAACTTAGTCATCGCAGTAAACATAGGTGTTGTTTTGGCAATGCTCTTTTTTATGCAACGCATGGCACAATCTGTTTCTGTTGATACAACGCTTTCGATCGAGAATCTCCCTAAAGACACTTTTGTGCTAAACATTCATGGTCCTTTCTTTTTTGGTGTTGCACGAAAATTAGAAAACGCGCTAATGATTACTAACACCACCCCCTGCACTATTATTTTACGCTTAAAAGAAGTACCTTTTATGGATATGACAGGACTTGAAACCTTAGAAGAAGTTTTAAAACGGTATCAAACACGCGAAATTACCGTTTATCTCTGCGAGGCAAATGAAAAGGTAACGCGAAAGCTGAATAGCGTTGGCTTGCTAAAATGGGTAGCAAAAAATCGCATTTTCAATTCGGTTGATGACTGTATTAATCACAGTTGACCAGCGCGCAATTTAGGATCAAGGAACTATTATGGATATAACCTTTTTAGGCGCTACGGAAACCGTTACTGGTTCAAAATATTTATTGCATTTTCAGGATAAAAAAATTTTGATTGACTGTGGGCTTTATCAAGGTTTAAAGGAACTTAGAAGACGTAATTGGAATAAACTACCTGTTCAACCAAGCGAAATTGATGCGGTTATTCTAACGCATGCACACATTGATCATTCAGGCTACCTTCCATTGCTAGTGAAAAATGGCTTTCAGGGAAAAATTTTTAGCACCGAGGGCACCAAAGATTTATGTAACATATTGTTGCCTGATAGTGGTCATATCCAAGAAAGTGAAGCAGAAAATGCCAATAGGTATGGTTATTCGAAGCATTCACCTGCCCTACCACTTTACACGCAAGAAGACGGCGAAAAAGCAATTCAACATTTTTATACATTGCCGTTTAATCATTCACATGCCATTGATAAAGATTTTTCATTTGAATTTTTACCGGCGGGTCATATCATTGGCTCTTCATTTATTAAAATTCAGTATCAGCAGTTTTCCATGCTTTTCACAGGGGATATGGGAAGACTACATGATCCTGTCATGAAGCCACCTACCCTAATAGAGGGTGTTGATTATCTTGTGCTTGAATCTACTTATGGCAACAGATTGCATGAACCCGAGCATCCAAAAGAATATTTAAAATTGATTGTCAATAAAACCATTAAACGTGGAGGGACGGTTATTATTCCTTCATTTGCAGTGGGACGATCACAAGCTTTATTGCATTACCTCTATTTACTGAAGAAAGAAAATGCTATTCCTGATATTCCCGTATTTTTAGATAGCCCCATGGCCATTGATTCAACTGAAATTCTATTAAAACACCGCGACAATTTACGTCTTTCAGAAGAAGAATGTCGTGGATTAAATTCAATTTCCACGTTTACCACAACTCCCGAGGAATCCCAGGAATTGGATCATAACCCAATGCCTAAAATTATTATTTCCGCCAGTGGAATGGCAACGGGCGGGAGAATTTTATTTCACCTAGCAACTTATGCGCCTAATCATCGAAATACCATTTTATTTACGGGATATCAAGCGAATGGCACGCGTGGCAGCCGTATGCTAGCGGGTGAAACAGCGTTAAAAATTCATGGACAACTTATTCCAGTTAAGGCGCAAATTGAAGTATTATCAAATTGTTCTGCGCACGCTGATTACGCTGAAACGCTTCAATGGTTATCGTATTTTAAAAAATCACCGAAGAAAATTTTTATTACACATGGTGAAAAACATGCATCAGAAGCACTTAAGGAAAAAATAGAAAAAAAATTTCATTGGAAATGTGTTGTTCCACAGTATCAACAAAAAGAAAAATTAATATGACATCCGTGCCATCAACCTTGACGCTTAAAAAGCTAAATATTAATACCTATTACGCACCTATTATTTATCTACACGAGAATTCCCACATTTGTCGATCCGAAGGATTTGTCGCTGAAGCGCGCGTAGAAGTCGTCCTTCGCGACAAATCACTTATTGCAACGCTGCATACGGTACGATCAAATATTTTGCATTGCAATGAAGCAGGCCTTTCAACCTATGCATGGAATTTTTTCGAAGCTAAGCCGGGTGATGTTATTACTGTTTCCCACCCAAAACCACTGGATTCTCTAAGTTATATTCGATCTAAAGTATATGGCAATACATTAAAACATGACCAAATTAATGCGATTATTACCGATTTGGTTGCAGGAAGATTATCTGATATTCAAATTGCCATGTTTTTAGCAGGTTCCGTTGCACAAAACTTAAACCAAACTGAAGTATTAGCGTTAACACGCGCAATGGTTGATAACGGAAAAAAATTATCTTGGGACGCGCCATTAGTAGTGGATAAGCACTGTGTGGGTGGATTGCCAGGAAACAGAACTACCTTAATTGTGGTTCCTATTGTTGCAGCCTTTGGATTAATGATGCCAAAAACCTCCTCGCGGGCCATCACTTCCCCAGCTGGCACCGCAGATACCATGGAAATTTTTTCACCCGTTAATTTAAATTACGAACAAATTAAAAAAGTAGTTACGCAAGAAAATGCTTGTATTGTTTGGGGTGGTAACATTTCTCTTAGTCCTGCTGATGATTTGCTGATTCGTGTTGAAAGATCGATGAACCTAGATGGTGAAGGACAACTGGTTGCTTCCGTATTATCCAAGAAAATTTCTTCTGGTTCTAATCATTTAGTGATTGATATTCCCGTAGGCCCCACTGCGAAAGTGCGCAATATTCAACAAGCGGAATTAATAAAAACTCTGTTGGAAAGCACGGCATCTGCGTTTTCAATTAAAACAACGGTAATTATATCAGATGGCACACAGCCTGTGGGACGCGGCATTGGCCCAGCACTGGAAGCAAGGGATGTGCTCGCTGTTTTAACTAATGATAAAAACGCACCACTTGATCTAAAAGACCGTGCGTTGACGCTTGCGGGTCATATTCTTGAGTTTTCAAGTTCGGTGCAGCCAGGCACAGGTAAAGCGATTGCACAAACGCTTCTAGAGAGTGGAAAAGCATTTGAAAAATTTTTGGCCATTTGCATTGCGCAAGGTGGCTCACCTTCCATTCACATCCCGACGGCAAAACATACTTATACTGTTGCCGCCAATCAATCAGGAAAAATAATTGACATTGATAATCGTAAAATAGCAACAATTGCAAAATTAGCGGGTGCGCCGGTTTACAAAGCCTCAGGCGTTGAACTGCTTGCAAAAATTAATACGGAAGTCAAAAAAAGTGATCCTCTTTTTGTTGTTTATTCCGAATCAAGGGGCGCACTTAATTACGCAATAACCTATTTAACGCAAGGGCACAATATTATGACTATTGGTAAATAGAGTTTTCCGCGGGGTACCACGGTCTGCGCTTGGAATGACGAATTTGTGTCATTCGCCACGAAGGCGGAAAATCCTGTTATTTCAAGACATTACTGTATTCCATGGTCTGCGCCATAGGACGACAGAGCACGGCCAATTCTTATACTATAATTATCGCAACAGATCGATGAAAATGAGGCGGTAACGAGTATGTCAAGAGATATCTCAAGGTTCACGGCGCAAGAGACAATTTTGATATTGGAGCAGTTGAACGATGCAGTTAGAAGTGACTTGGCGGACAAAAAGCTGCTATATAAGGGGGCAAAATGGTTAGAAAATTTGGAGCTTGCAACGACGAATCTCAGAGCAGCTCTTGAAGCTGGTAACGAGGCGTCAGCTCTCGCAGCCGCTAGGAAAGAAATACAGAACCTTCGTGAGGAAACTCGCTCCTACAAAGGAGATAATCCAGCTTACTTGACACTAAAAAAAACTCCTGACGAATTACTTAAGCTTCGAAAGGAAGCAATAACAAAAGAAGAAGCAGCGGCTGCAGCAGTAGGAACAACAACGCCGCCACAACCAGCACCACCAAAACCAACGGCCACAGCTGCAGCAGCAGCATCATCAGCACAACAACCAATAACACAACCACCGTCACAACCAGCAGCACCACTACAATCAACAACAACCGCAGGAGCTGCAGCATCATCAGCACCAACAGCAGAAGAAAAAGCAACAACAGCAAGAGGGAAGCCAGTAGGGGAACTGTCAGATGGGGATATAACGACTATCTGTAGTACTGAAAACTCAAGGCAAGCGGTAAGGGCAGAATTAGTGCAGGTGCTAGGTCATTTGAGTAAGGATCAGACCTTCAGCAGCGCGGAGAGAAAAAAGTTGTCGGAACGTCTGGAGCAGTTGCAAAGCTTCTTAACTTCAGAGACTGGCCAAACCACGCAACTTACCATGGCACTGAAAAGTTTACAGGACCTCATTAAGGCGCATCCGGATCAGGCCAATCTGAACCAACCGACTGCGGCCTTAGCTGAACATGCAAAAACATTGGCAAAAGAAGCAGAAGACAGAAAAGCAGCGGCAGCAATAGAAGAAGAAAGACAAAAGCAAGCACGTAAAGAAAAAATAGAAAAAATGGCAGCAGAAAGAATAGCAAAAGAAGAAGAAGCCAAAAAAGCAAAAGAAGAAAGAGAAGCAGGAAGCAGGGAAATACAGGAAATAAAAACTAAGATAAATAGGTTATCAGAGTTTGTGTGCGATAAGGATCGGGAAAAGTTTGAACAAATAAAAGATACGGCGAAAATGGCTCCAGACGGGACACCACCTTCTAGAGAAGTGCGTCAAGAACTTCAGGCGCAGCTGCAGACAATAGAAGCAAATGCAAGAAAAGAAGCAGTGGCAATATATACTCAGATGGGGGAGTTAACAAAATCCCCTAATGTGAGCAATACTGAGCTGGAAAAGTTGGCAGTGATACACCAGCAGACTAACGACGCTAATGACGGTGATAATATGATACCTACTGCAGTTCGTAATGAAGTTCTGACTAAGCTGCAGGAAATAGAAGAAAAGCCAAAAAAAGAAACAATGGAAATAGCGCAGCAGATAAGAGAGTTATCGGCGTCGCCTTATGCGGGACAGGATGATAAGAAGACACTGGAGGGGATGCTATCGAAGATTACTAACGACGGTACGCTATCTGTTAAGGATCGTCAAGAATTTACGAGTGACCTTGAGGGAATAGTAGCAAGGCAAGCATTAGAAACAAGGGTAATAGACCAGCGGATAGTGGGATTAATAGACTCCCCTGATGTGAGCGCGGCGGATAAGACTAAGTTGAGAGAAATGAAAGCGCAGGTTGATGCCGCAAACGGTACGCTACCCGCTGATGCTCGTGAAACCCTTCGGCGTGAGCTTGCGACAATAGAAAAAAATGAAATAACAAGCGCAAAAAATGCAACAAAGGAAATGCTGGCTGAGATAAAGGGGTTATTACAGTCCCCTGATATCGATCAGGAGGGAAGGAAGAGCCTGCAGCAACTACTGGTCGCTATGGAGAGACTTGCTAACACTGGGAATGGTATGATAGCTGCTGAGGATCGTCAAGCAGCGTTATCGCAAGCTCATAATATAGAAACTCAAGTAAAAGTAAGAGCGCAAGCAGATGAAAATGCAGCGAAAGGAGGAGATGATCTAGCAGCAATAAAAGTAGAGGCAAGAGCAAAAGAAAGAGAAGCGCGAGCTGCAACAATGACACTACTGACTGAGGTACAAAACTTATTAAACAGGAATGATCTTTCAAATGAAGACAGGTGGCTGTTGCAGAAAAGAAATAGTGAGATTGAAAATTCTGGGGGTAGGCTAACTGCCGATAGGCGTAACTCAATTAGCGAGTCGATTGAGGCGATAAAAAGTGAGATAGCAGGGGCTCAAGAGCCTGAAGAGCCTAAAAAGGCTGGGCCGGCTAAACGTAGTAGACGGGCTGGACAGGTTAAAGTAGATAGTGAATTTAAGCACCTTTTTGATGGTAACGACGCTGAACGAGATAAAAAGAGTCTCGAGGCAATGAAAAGTGGTGGCGGCTTTGGCGGCCTTATGGGTGGTAATCGTCCACCTTCTCCTGCGGCTGAATCTTCATCAGCTGCATCTTCATCAGCTGATCCTAATAATAATCCTCAAGGTCCGAGATCTCCCAGGCCTTAAAGCGGGATAACTGAGTTGCGAAAGCGCTCAGCACTCCTAGAAAAATGTTAGACTAACATTATGACAACCATTCTTGGCATTGATCCTGGCTCGTAACACACGGGGTAACACCCCCACCCCAGCAGACGCAGCCTGCTTGATTTAAATCACACGCGCAATTAACGCATTTTATCCGCCCGGTTTTTTTATTGCTTTTTACTGGTTGGGAAAACACTGTGCACAATTTGATGCAGTGAACGCTCCCTCACAGGGGGGTATACTGGAATCACCGCCTGTGATTTTTACATAGTTCCAATCTGGGCTGCAAGTGTAAGTGGTGGGAGTAGAAGAAGGACCTGCATCTGTGCAACTGTAGCCTGATGCGCCTGAAGTCCAGGCTGATAGCTGGCTGCAGTGTGGGTGTTGTTGTTGATATTGACCTAGCGCTGCCATTGCATCAGAACAAGTTTTTATGTCCTCGCCAGTAACACTGCAACTCTGACCAGAGGGGCTTCCGTACTTACCTACACCACTTATAAATACGCCTGTCTGCGGCCCTCCCATGCTATCCGTCGTAGGCGAACAACTACAGTTGGCTACAGTACACTGAGCGGACCAGGTAGAATTATCAGTCCAAACCGTCCAGCTGCACGCTTTACAGTTGGAATAAATGGCATTAACATCCTTTGTGATATTACCGCAGCTAATGACGGAAGCGAAACCAACAACGTTCCAGCTTAAGCCGATCAAAAGGCCAACAACTGCTAGTACTAACTTCTTCATTTTCATTTCACCTCAAGACAACTCACCTGATACTAATTATAGTACACAACCATACAATATGCTTTTTCGAGCAAAAATAATAACCACTTGCCGATAGAAGACCAAACCCAAAAGCGCCGATGGGTATCACTTCGATGAGCATGTATGAATAAATCACAACGTCGCTATTTTGGTCTACCGTTCGGTGCGCAGAATACATCAACAGTTTTATCAATGAGCCGAGGGCCCTTCTCCGCTTTCATGAGGTGGCCCTGCCACTCATACCGCGGCGGAGTCCGCGGGATCCAGGAAACAAGGTATATTGCGGTATGCATGCTTGCCACGTAGCAACAGAAAAAGGGATAATATCTACAGAGTCGTCATATGGTTACAGCGCACGAATTGATTTAATTAATGGGCCCACTAGGACTCGAACCTAGGACCAAGGGATTATGAGACCGGATAATCCGGTATAAACAACAATAAATCAATAACCTGCGATGCAAAGTTTGGTGAAAAACGGTCTGACACAGCCTGAAACACACTGAGAACAATTTGAATACGTTACAAAATCCCTACACACACAAAATGTTACTTTTTTACATTAAATGTTTGCAATTAACGAAATAAAGTAACATACTGGTTTCATGAATCAAATACAGCGTGTTTTAAATCTGTTTCGAAAAACAACGACGATACGTGCTTCTGATCTGCAAGCAAAGCGTATTCCGCGTAGCGTGCTGACGCGCATGGTGTCTGCCGGATTGCTGGAAAAAGTATCGCATGGACTCTATCGTCAATCACACACGCAGATGTCAGAAAAAGAAGAGATGGTGAATATTGCACTACGCGTACCCAAGGCTGTTTTTTGCCTTTTTACGGCATTGCAATTTCATGAGCTCACCACGCAACTACCCAGACAAATTTGGATTGCTATGCCGCAAGGAAGTCATAAACCCCGAATTGATTACCCGCCTATTCAAATGATTCAATTAGCAAAAAAAAGTTATGCCGAAGGTATTGATACCGTTGTTGTAGATCAAGTGCCAATCAGAATATACAATCCGGCAAAAACAGTGGTTGATTGTTTTAAATTCAGAAATAAAATTGGTCTTGATGTGGCGCTTGAGGCTTTGAAGGACGCGCTCTATCAAAAAAAAGCAACGAGTGATGAACTGTATTATTTTGCAAAAATAGAACGTGTGCAAAAGATTATTTTACCTTATATGGAAGCTTTAGCGCTATGACAACAAAAACAAAAATCAATATGGCTGAATCCGTGCGAGCACGCTTATTGAATATCAGTAGCAACACAAAGCAATCTGGCTTTGAAAATATTTTAATGCGCTTTATGCTAGAACGATTGTTATATCGTGTCGGAAAATCGCGTTATAAAGACCAATTTCTATTAAAAGGGGCGATGTTGTTCGCTCTCTGGTATGACATGCCGCATCGTGCGACACGTGATATTGATTTGCTGGCATATGGTGATAATGACCTTGATGTCATGAAAAAAATATTTCAAGAAATTGTTGCACTACCTTGCGAAGACGGCGTTATTTTTGATATTGATGGAATTATCGTGACACGCATTTTACAGAAAAACACTTACATCGGTGTCAATGTAAAAATCAAAGGTGAGCTTGCAAGAGCGAGATGCCAAGTGAATATTGATGTTGGGTTTGGTGATGCGGTAACTCCGGGGCCAGTAGAGTCTACTTATCCAGTGTTGATTAAAGACTTTCCAGCACCAGAATTAAAAACATATCCAGTGTACACGGTAATTGCTGAAAAACTACATGCGATCGCAGCGCACGGTATTGAGAATAGTCGTGTAAAAGATTATCTCGATTTGTTTATTATTTTGGAACGAGAGCAGCTTGATCAAGCGTTACTACAAAAGGCAATTACTGCGACATTTGCACGACGAGGCACACTAATATCAAAAACTCCGCTGATTGGTTTAACCGATGAGTTTGCGAATAATCCATTGAAGCAAACGATGTGGTCTGCGTTCTTGAAGAAAAATCAATTGCCAGATAAATCTTTTGGTGTGGTTGTTCAAGCATTGCGAGAGAAATTGCAGCCGGTTTTGGATCGAGTGGCGGTAAGGGGTTAGTATGTGGCCATTTATTGGAACATTAATTGCAGCATTAGTCGGCGCAATGCTTGCGCCATCATTCTCAAGTTTTTTAAATTCAGAAAGAGTCAAAAAAGAAGCGAGATTGATGTTACTTGAAAAGGGATATTTTCTGGCTAAAAAACTTTCACCCCATTTTGTGAAACCAGCATCGTTGCTGTCTTGTTTCACCATATACTTCACTTAATGCACCCCAAAAACCCAATGCGCCATCACCAACCGCTAATTTCGGTGCGAATGTTAATCCACGTTTTTTAATGTCTAGCAACAATGACAGCCATGATTCTTTGCTTTCACGATGACCGCCTTCAATGGCAATTAATTCTTTCGTTCCGGCTTCTGTAGCACCAATTATCACCAATACACATTCGGAAGACGATTCCATGCGTGCGTGCAAATGAATGCCATCAGCCCAAAAATAAACATATCGTTTTTTACTTAAATCACTTTTTTGGAATGTTTTATATTCATCTTCCCATTCCGATTTTAATCGACTAATAACGCCAGGTGATAAATTCTTCGCATTACCACCAACCAATGGCGTTAACGCATCAAAAAAATCATTGCTTGATATTCCTTGAATTTTAATTGGGCGGCTTGCGAGAGATATTCAGTTTCGCGGTAAGGAGCTGGGTCAATATTTATTGGTTGATGCGTTCAAGCGTAGTTTTGATATCAGCACTCAGCTAGGTAGTGTAGCAGTGGTTGTTGATGTCAAAAATAAAAAGGCATCGGAATTTTACCAAAGTTTTGGGTTTTTAACGCTCCCAGATAATAACAGGCGGTTGTTTCTTCCTATGCAGACGATCAAAAAAATGGGTTTGTAGAATATAGGGAGATTTTCATAAGAATAATTAAATTCAGTTATTGCTTGACATAAAACATCGTCATCAAAAAACCAATCAAAAATAAAAACCACCCAGCACTATAGTGTTTCGCATATTGAAAATAAAATCATGGTTAGCGGCGATCATTGTTCCAAAAATTGCAATTCCCACTAAGGCACCTACTTGCCGGCTCGCATTAAAGCTTCCGGAGGCAATGCCCGCTCTATTTTGTGGCGCGGAATGAATTGCTGCGGCGGTGACGGCAGGCTGCGTAAAAGAAATGCCAAATCCCATGGCTGCCAGCGGTAATATTAGTACCCAATAAGGTCAGGATAAAGAACGCAAGCGCACACAGTACCGTTGCAGCACGCGGCTTTTCCGTTAAAAAAGAAATCTCAGCCACACTAAAAATAACCCGGTTAATGGGACACCAGAAAGTATTGGTGCCACGGTATGTATGTGTGTATTTCCTGTAATACAGTGCACAAGAACATCAAGCACCATTAATGCAATACCCCATGACATTTCTTTCGTTCGAAAAAAACCCACCACCAAAATTGCAGTGATAGCGATAATCACGATGTTCAAAGTATTTACCACAGCTTGTGACAAAAAGATGGTGTCAAAAAAGGTGATAAAATTTGTGAGGTGAGGAAAAACCCCCCACGGAGAATACTCAACCTCCCACAGTACAATAAGCAAAGCAGAGAATAGAAGAGCTTTTTTTTGCTTTGGAGAAAGAGCTTCTTTTAGGGGCTCTGGCTTCTTATCCATCAATGAAAACTCAAGTTTAATGGGCCCACTAGGACTCGAACCTAGGACCAAGGGATTATGAGTCCCCTGCTCTAACCAACTGAGCTATGAGCCCGATAAAGAAAACGGGGTCATGATAGCAATATTTTCCAGCCATGTCAGGGCACCTTTTAGCTTTTATCAGCCCTTTTGATTAGCAACAAACAAAGTTGCTTGGTAGTGTCGCAAAGGGGAATTGCGGCGAAAATGAGGAGAAATTTTTCATTTCCCCTGCGCTAGTTCTCGCGCCTAGGACGTCAAATAAGGGCTGATAGTGATTATTCGGGCTCCACACATACCAACCGTTCGCGCCCCCTGCTTCAGCGCCTTTCATCTCCGCTAAAATATATTGAAGGCGATTAGGATAGGATAAAGGATAACGATAATTGTATAGTTCTATGTATGCGATCACTTGCTTTTTGGGGTAATTAACCAACTGCTTGCGAATATCAATCATGGATTTGTAAATAGTTTCATAGGGCTGTTTAGCATGCACCAAATAAGGCTCGTAGTGGGAGGGATAGACCATCGGACAAAAAGTATCGACATGCTCTGCCAATACTTCGACATTTTGACCGATCGTATTTGCCGGTTTATGTGTCGCAATACCAAAAATATCAACTTGCAATTCAACAGATTTTAATTCTGATCTAAAAAAATCAACTACATTAGCAATATTAATTGCTTTGTTAGGATCCGCAGGATTTTCTGAACGATAACGAATGTAATCCAGTTGAATTGCTTGTGCGCCTAACGCAACTGCATATTTCGCTAAAGCTAATTTTTTTCCTAAAATCGTTTGATCATTCACTTGTGCATGTGTTCCGCCACCCGTGAAAATTACCACACGCGCTACATAACGAATATTAGCATCCAACACTTTCTGAATATTTTCTTGAAATAATTTACTCGGCGTACGTTCCATGTCTATCACAAACGTATCAATATTATATTTTTTTGATTCTTGAATAAGCCAAGTTAATTTTTTGGTATCTTGCATTGTGCTGCCATTGATATAAATTCCGCGGGTGAATGCAAGTGCAGCAGGACTCAGCATGACACAAATGATCGCCAAAACCGCAAGCCATTTAGTCAACATACGGCGCTCCTTGTGAACACAAAAAAATCTTTATGATCTCAAGGTAGTAATAGCATCTATTAACCAAAACGTTCAGACAAAATTTCTTTGATCAAGCCAGGACCCCGGTAGACAAACCCGGTGAAAATTTGCACCAAGGAAGCGCCCGCCCCTCGATGGGCGTTGGCATCTTTCCCGGACAAAATGCCCCCTACCCCAATAATCGGCATCTTTGGGTTAAGCTGATGAAAAATCTTAATCATTTCAGTCGTTCGCTCACGTAAGGGCTGACCGCTTAGTCCACCCTTCTCAAGCTCATGATGCATGACGGTAGAGTTTGAAATAATTATCCCATCGATATTATGATCACTAACCGTGTGAATAAAAAATTCACGGTATTCTATAGGGAGATCGACACTGGTTTTCACCAACAGCGGGACATTGCGATTAGACTTTGCAGACAAGAGGTTAGCAGCAGTTTTTAAAGTTTTTAATAAATCGGGAAGATATTGGTCAGATTGAAGATCGCGCAACCCCTCGGTATTGGGTGAGGAAATATTAACGACAATATAATCCGCATAAGGATAAACTGCTGTTAAACAAATTTCATAATCCTCCGCAGCGCGATCAAGCGGGGTTTCTTTATTTTTTCCTATGTTAACACCTAAAATTCCTTTTGCTTTTCTATTTTTAATTCTTTCAGTTAGCGCTTCAATCCCGGCATTATTAAAACCCATGCGATTAATCAAGGCCTGTTTTTCAGGAAGACGAAATAAACGCGGTTTTGGATTACCCACTTGAGGCTTCGGCGTGACAGTACCAACCTCCACAAATCCAAACCCCATGCGCAGTAACGCATCAAAACAAACAGCATCTTTATCCCATCCTGCAGCCAATCCCACGGGATTAGGAAAAGTAAGGCCAAAAACAGTAGTGGGTTGTTGAATGACATCAGCGCAACGATCACAACCATATCGCAAATTGATCAGCTGTTTTGCTACCGTATGCGCCGTTTCTGGATCTGTTTTTAACAGCATTTTTTGGATAAGAGATTGGAGCATAAATATACCCAAAACACTTCAAGGAGAAAATCTTTCATATTCATTAGGTTGTATTAAAGCCTGTTTACAATTGGTTATCCTACTGCAAAAAGCACTCTTTGGCTAAAATTTGTTTATTTTCTCGCCTAATAAGCTCAGACCAATACATTGACTAATAATCGGTATCACGGGTAGTCGTAATCACGTATCATAACAATGATACTATTTAACAAGCGTTTCTAAGGACACCGATCATGCCCATCACATTCGGATCTGAATTTTTACTCTCTGAACCCCTCCAAGCCCTCAAAAAATCTGTTACAGAATTTGCACAAAAAGAAATTGCGCCGCTGGCACGTAAAATCGATGAAACCAACCAATTCCCGCGTGAATTGTGGACAAAACTAGGCAAAGAAAAATTACTGGGTGTTACGATCTCTCAAGAAGCAGGCGGCACAAAGCAAGGTTACCTTGCGCAAATGATTATTATGGAAGCCATCGGTCGCGCTTCTTCCTCTATTTGTTTAGCCTACGCAGCACATGCGAATTTATGCGCGAATCAAATTGATCGTTTCGGTAACCCTGAACAAAAAACCAAATATTTACCCAAATTACTCTCCGGCGAATGGTTGGGATCGCTTGCTATGAGCGAAAAACAATCGGGTTCTGATGTTTT